>Ga0247608_10000355_pt1 | contig 78025 bp, 57 predicted proteins | sample 176DNAGHGlowgp2_FD_193490 | JGI IMG/M metagenome (GOLD analysis project Ga0247608, IMG submission 193490) | Sheep rumen microbial communities from Palmerston North, Manawatu-Wanganui, New Zealand - 1766 DNA GHGlow gp2 | ecosystem: Host-associated > Mammals > Digestive system > Stomach > Rumen ... | reverse complement strand
TGAAGTTCACTGAATAGCGGTTTGTTGCCGGATCCAATTTGGGATTGCATGACAACTTGCATGAGAACTGTGCTATTGAGTTCTTGCTCTGGCAAGCGAACAAGTTCGAGCGATTGAGGGTGATGCGCCCCATGATAGGTGCTTTTCCCTGTTTGTCCAGATTGCTCTTTTTGAGGTAGAGCAACACCTTGAATTTGCTTACTTTAGATAAAATGTTCACGCTCGGCAATCCGCAAGCAAGCTTGCATTGCTCTCTCTTAATCACATTTTTCGTACGCTTCTGAGTTTTTGGGTGCAAAGTTATACATTCTCAGAGCGTCCCCAGCCGTGCAAAATATGCCAGAATATGTATGTTTTTCCGAGTTGTTGGAAATTTCGTACAGATTTCCATGTTTTTACCAAGTGTTCTTCGACGAGCGAAGCGAGCAGAGCTCGAGTCCCAGTTACCAAACGCAGAAACCAAGGTAACACTTAGGTTACGGAACAGGCTCAACATTCTTCCCAATCCGAAAGAATCCCAAAAGCGCAAACGACCGCAAATAGACACAATATCAACGAGTTACGCTATCTTGCTCGTAACAACCTCATCATTCCCAACAACCTTGATATTCGTTGAAATAGTACGGTTGCCGGAAGGTGACACAGATTGGAGCCGTCTACATTGTGAACGTACCCCTGAGCCAGCTGGGCCGCTTGGCTGCCGAGGACGACGTAGTGCGTATAGAGACCCACACGGGCGGGCGCATGCTGCTGGATGTCACCCCGCAGTGGATTAACAGCGAACCCATATATAGCGGACAGGCGCTGCCTCAGGCGTTTACCGGCAAGGGCGTGCTGGTGGGTATCATCGACGGAGGCTTCGACGTGACGCATCCAGCATTCTACGCCACCGACGGTCAGCAGTACCGCATCAAGCGATTTGTGGACGACTATGGCACCGACGACGAGACCATAGGCACGCAGACCCCGTTAGGACGCGAATACGCCACCCAAGAAGACATCCTGGCCAAGGCCCACTCGGGCGACATCAGTGAGACACACGGCACGCACTGCCTGAGCATTGCCGCCGGCAGCGGATACGGGACGCCCTACCGCGGCATTGCCTACGATGCCGATCTCTTCCCCATCAGTTCGGAGGTGGCCTTCGGTTCTTACGCAGCGCCCAGCGAGGTGGCCCGCATGAAGTACATCTTCGACTACGCCGAAGCCAACCATCAGCCCTGCGTCATCACTTACAGCATAGGCTTTGAAGTGCGCCCCGGCGATGCGCTACTCTATGAGGAAGCCCTGCAGGGAGTACAGGGTCCCGGCAAGGTGCTATTACCGTGGGGGCACTGACTGGCAGACAGTCGTTTATCAACATCAATGGTGAAACCCAAAAGGTCAGCAACGACTACGTGGAAGGGCGCATAGCACTGTTCTCGTCGGTGGGTCCCACGCTGGAAGGGCTCACCAAGCCTGACGTAGTGGCTCCGGGTGTCAACATCATTGCTGCTGCCAACAGCTTTAACAACTATCGCGCATCCGCAACAGCGGCCAAGACAACCTTCAACGGGCGCGAGTATCCGTGGAAGGGATTCTCAGGCACATCGATGGCAACACCCTGTGCAGCCGGCATCGTAGCCCTTTGGCTGCAGGCCGACCCCACGCTGACTCCTGAGAAAGTGAAGGACATCATCAAGGCTACCAGCCACCAGACGGTGGAAGGCTTGGAGAGTCCCAACAACACGTATGGCTATGGACTGATAGATGCCTACGCGGGCATCTGCCACATACTGGGCATCGGCACTGCCATTAAGAATGTCAGCACCCACCAGCCGTCAGCGGTAGCCATCCGTCCTGCGGGCAACGGACAGGTCGTGCTGCAGTTCGCCACAGTTCCCAATCAGCCGTTCACCGTCCGCACTTACACCGTCGGGGGCCGACTGCTGCAGGAGCAGACGCTGCAGCCCGGTGCAGCCACGCGCTACACCGTCGGCACGGGGACGCACCAAGGGCTTTGTGTCGTACAGGTGAACAGCCAGGAAGCAGGGGTGACGGGGTCGGAAATCATTCGTTTCTAAGCACGAGACAGCATCCATCAGGGTGTACACCCTGACTTATTTGGCATTTGTCTCCACGCGCTTGTCGGACAGAATCTCGCGACCGGCCAGACGAGCATCGAAGTCGACGCGCGTCTTGGTGAAGTCGGGCGTGTTAAAAGAGTAGAACGTGCGGTCGTAATATTCGCGCGGACTGCGCTGTGGCAGCAGGAAAGGCTTCGTGAAACGGCCCTTATCGTCGACGCTGGTCAGGTAGAGACGGGTGTAGAGACCGTCGCCGCGCCGGCTGGTAAACACCACCCAGTGGGAGTTCAGGTTCCAGTTGTGATAGCTGTCGGCACGCGGACTGTTGATTTCCTTCAGCTCGCGGGCCTCGCCGGTCTTCAGGTCCAGCAGCCACTGGTCGCTCTCCTCGTGCCAGATGGAGAAGTAGCCATAGTCCATCAGCGTGAACAACAGGTAGCGCCCGTCGTAGGAGGGACGGGGCCACGTCAGGCTTTTGCCCATCCGCACGGCGTTGAACACCGTGTCCACCTGCTGCCCGAAGGTGCCCTTGTCGGGGTCGAAGCTGATGCGGCAAAGGTTATAACGCTCGTCCTTATAATGGGCGGGATACTCCTGCTGCAGACACGTCATGTAATAGAGTGAACGGCCGTCGGCCGAGAAGACAGGGGTATTCTCCGACCAGTCCTTGGTCTGCAACAGCGAGTCGGTCAGAATCTTATGCGACTGAGGATGGTAGACGAAGACGTCGCTCGACTGGTCGAACACCTCGATGCGCTCGTCAGACACCACGTGGAAGCCCTGGCGCGTCTGGTTGGTAGAGAAAGCCACGTAGTTGCCAGAGGGATGCCAGTAGGGATATACCATTGAGCCGCCTAACAGTTCGTTCTTGGCCTTGAGCCACTCGCGCTTGCCGTCCTGCTGGAACATGGTGGCACCGTGGTCGCCACGCACATGGAACACAAAATTCTTAGGGTCTGTGCGGTGGGCGGTATGGCAGTTGATGCACATGCCCGGAACCTGCGTGTTCTCCAGAATGGCATACTCATCGAACGTGGAAAGGTCGCGCTGGTAAATGCCCATGCTGCTGTACACCTCGTAGCCGGGAGCCACACGGCGATAAGTCAGTCCCCACTCGTCAAGTGCATAGGTGCTGACATGAATGCGGAAGTCCTGATACTGTGACCACTGGCCGTCGCGACGGGCACAGACAGTGAACAGCAGGTCACCGCCCTTGTTCTGCGCCACGAACTCGTGCCAGTCGTCGACATCGAAGTCGGCAACGGCACCGGCAGCATGTATCTCGCCACCCTTCGAGCCACGGACGATGACGTCAAGGCGGTCGGCATCGGCCATGGTGAAGTTCAGCGGGGCAATGTCTACGGGAATGGTGACCCCGACGTAGTCAGGGAATATGGGTGGCATGCTACTGACGGGCTTGGCATCGCGGACAGCATCAGAGGAACAGGCCGTCATGACGAGCCAAACAGCAAGCAACAGCAGTGAAGCCCAATGCTTCATTTCTATATTTTCATTTTTCATTGCTTATTCCTTTCATTTCTCATTCGACAACAGATAGTACCATGCCGTGTTGCGATAAAGCTCTACAGGACCGTGGTTACGGTAAGCTTGCATGAAGTCGTTATAGCGTTGCAGCACTTGCGGAGCGACCAGTCCCTGCGGGGGCTGCTGACGCCGCTGGGCGTAGGCCAGGGCAATGGCTTCCTGACAGGCACGGGGACGGTAGTTGGGATGATGCTGCAGGATGTACATCATATAGTTCATGAAAGTATTGATGTCGCGGTTGAGCAACGGAAACATCAGCAGGTACTGCATGGCCAACGTGTTCTGAGGGTTCTGCATCAACAGCTGACCCATGATTTTGTCTATCTCGCGCTCGCTGAACATGAAGTCGTCCTTCAGGCGCAGCTGACGCTGACGGCCATAGAGGGGGTGCTGGTTGATGGCCTGCTCATTGCCCAACAGCTGCAGGGTGCGCTGAGCCCAACGGCGGTAGAAGACGGTTTTCTCCAGCATCTGTAGATATTTGCGGGCCACCTCATACTGCCCGTTCACCAGATTGGTCTCGGCCAGTCGCTTCACCGAACGGCTGGACTTGCAGTAGTTGGGAATGGCTTCCATGGCTTCGAAGGCAAAACGCTGGGCGGTATTCACCATACCTAATTGCCAGTAGGCTTCGCCAGTCAGCGGGATGGCGTTGAAGTTACGGTCGAACGGAGGGAGCAAACCCTCGGCACCGTGTTGGAAATAGTCGAAGGCTCGCTCGCAGAGCTCGCCCTTCATGGCTAAGGCCAAGTTGGTGGCGCAGACGCTCATGGGCAGGTCGGGCGACTTCTTGTCGGCCTTGGCCAGAATGCCGTCCCAATTGTTGACACGCACCAGATAGTCGTACTCCATCACCTCGTAGGTGCGGGCATCAAAGCCACGGGGCACAAAGGCCACCACGGCGAGCACCAGCACCGCCACCTGAGCAGCCACGGTCACAAGTTGCTGACGGTCGTTCTTCATCTTAGGCAGCCAGCGGACCAGCAGCGGCAGCAGGCCGATGACGAGCATGATGAGGGCCATGGGGACTCCCATCATGGCGAAATTACGATAATAGCCGATGCCACACATCTGCACGTCGAAGGCGTAAGGCACAATGAAACAGCAGAAGGCCACCAGCAACAGCGTATAGGGTACGGCAATGAGCATCAGCATCCCCGTCATGACGGCCAGCATCAGAACGGCAGGGCCGGCTATCCAGTAGCCGATGGGAATGAGTATGAGCCACATCCAGCGCCCCCAGCGCCCCTTACGGCTGAGCCACTGGTAGAGCAACATGAGGGCGGCAGTAACGATGAGTGCCACGGGGAACATGAGTGTCATGTTCTCGTCGCCCATCACATACCAAACCATCACGGACGGCAGGAAGCTGAGCGGATACCACACGCAGAAGGTATGGCCGCCTGCAGGCAAATCACCTGCAGCCTGGCGCATGAGTCGCCACACCAGCCACTGCAACAGCATGAGCAGCAGGGCAATGACGGTGGCACCCAACCAGAAGTTATTGTAGAACTGCACCAGGAACTCGGACACATAGCGTGTCAGCCCGCCAGGCACGGCCACACGGTCAAGGAAGTACTGGCTGTCAAAGAGAAACAGCTGGCACTGCTCCTGATAGCTCATGGCAAAGGGATAGCACAACCGCCAGAACAGTAGCACGCTGATGCCGAAAAGCAGCGTCAGCAGCAGAGGGCCGTATTGTTGGATAAACCGGTTCATCAGCACAAGTGATATTGTTTGGGTGAAGGGATAGCGGACTGGTGAGGAAAAAGACTACTTGCTGACGGGCTGGTTGGTGTCAGCATCCATCTCCACCACGGTGCCGTCGGGCAACGTGCGCTTATAGGTCAAAGGGTACATGCCGGAAAGGAAACTGTGCAGGGGCTCGTCCTTGATGTTTCCGGCCATGCGACGCGTAAACTTCTTAAAGTGCAGATGCAGGCTGTCAGCCTCGGCTTTCATGCTGTCGGCAGCAGCCACCTGGCCTTGTTTCTTGGCAGCATCGCCACTACGGCTCAAGAATGCCATGCGTGCGTTATGCTGCTGGATGGCGTTTTTCCACACCTCTAACGAGTCGTTCTGCGGAGTGCCTCCGCCATGACTGATACTGTCGATGGTAACGGTGACGATGCCGGGTTCACCGATGACCAGCAGTTCCTGCGTGCCATAGCGGTAGTGGTAGTCAAGCAATATCTTGTACATCTGCACACTATCGGGCGTGAACTCGAACTTGCCATCCTTGATTTCTACGGAGTCTACGTACTCGGCTGTCTTCGGTCCGGTGAAGGGCACCAAGAAAATGCGTTTACCCTCGTACTGTTCGCCGACCACCGTACCCTTAATGTGGCATCGGCCATCGTCTGTCTGTGCGCAACTGCCTAAAAGCAAAACAGTGAAAAGGTAGAAAGGTAAAAAGCTCAATGCCAGTCTTGTTTCCTTGTATTTCATATCTTCTTAATTATTGTTCAGCTATAATATTTATTTTTTTATTTTATCCTCACTTGCTCCCGCTCGTCACTGAACACCTGCCGGTGGGCCTCGCGGGCATCGAAGTCGACACGGGTCTTGGTGAAGTCGGGGACATTATACGAGTCCATCATCTCCTGATAGTACTTCTTAGGCTGGCGCTGGGGCAGCAGGAAGGGCTTGCTGACACGGCCATTGTCGTCAACATGGGCCAGATAGAGCCTGCCATACATGCCGTCCTCGCGTTTCGAGGTGAACACAAACCAGTGGGAATCACTCGACCAGTTATGATAGCTGTCGGTATCTGGGCTGTTGACTTCGTCTAACGATCGGGTTTCCCCCGTCTTTAGGTTCATCAGCCACAGGTCGGCATCCTTCTGGAAGATGGGGAAGTTACTGCGGCTGCTCTGTGTGTACATCAGCCAGCGCCCATCGTAGCTGGGACGTGCCAGCGTATAGCTCTTGTCTGTGGCAGGGCCGTGAAGAAGGGTATCGACCTCAGTACCGAACTGTCCCTTGGCTGCATCGAAGGGGATACGACACAGCGAACACTTCACCTTCAAATACTCCGCAGGCACCCGACAGGAGTCGGAGGTGCTGTAATACAGGTATTTACCATCGGCCGAGAAGGCGGGGAATATCTCCAGATGACTCGTAGTCATCAGCTCGGGAGCGAGAATGAGTTCATTGGTGCGCACGTCGAGCACCACGACATTGCTGAAGTTATGGTAGGCTTCAATGCGCTGACCCCTGCCCACAAAGAAAGCCTGGTGGACAGCATTGGTGGCATAGGCGCAGTAGCGGCCTGACGGATGCCAGTAGGCATAGGAGCCGGCAGCCTTGGTAGAGTCGGTCTTAGTGTTCAGCCAGCGCTGATGACCATCTACCTGCACCATGGTTCCGCCACCATCGCCTCGTATCTGTAAGGTCAGCCAGCGGGGGTCGGTACGGTTAGGTGTATGACAGTTGAAGCAACGGCCCGGCACTGCCGACTCCTGCAGCAAGGCATACTCTTCAAAGGTGTGGATGTCGCGCTGGTAGAGTCCGATGTTACCGCCCACCTCATAGCCCGGCGTAATGCGCCGATAGGTCAGCCCCCAGTCCGAAAGGCTGTCAGCACTCACCGCAATCGTAAAGTCCTTATACTGAACCCACTGCCCGTCACGCTCAGCACACACGGTAACCGTAAGCTGTCCGCCACGGTTCTGGCGCGTCAGCTCATGCCAGTCGGAAATATCGAAGTCGGCCCAGGCACCGCCAACATGCAGTTCGCCTCCCTTGGAGCCACGGACAGTGACATCGACAAAACTGATGTCCTCAGCGGTCATCTCGAAGTTCAGCGGGGCAATATCGGCGGGAATGGTTACTCCCGCATAGTCAGGATAGATGGGGGGCAACTGGTCTGTCAACTGCACATTAGCAGGCTTTCGCGAACAGGCCGACAGCAGCACCGACAAGGTGATATAGAGGAGGATTGTCTTCATGGACGGTTGGTTTTCATCATTCGTTGAACATACTGCCCATACTTGCCACCCTGCCGGCCTTGCGACTGGATGCAACGCACGGCATCCTGATAGCCCTCGGGCATGTACTTATAGCCACCATACTGCTGAGCCAACTGCAGATACTGCAGGAACTGCTGCATCTGTCCCTTCAGCAGCAGCTGAGCAAGGAAGTAGTCAAGGGCCATCTTGTTGTCCGTGTTGTTCATAAACAGCATAGCCAGCATCTTCTCCATCTCCGGGTAGCTATAAAGGAAATCATCACGGAACCGCAACTTGCAGAGGCGCCCTAACACTGGGTCGGCCTCGACCATGCTGTCCTTATTCAGCAGTCGCTCCATGTCAGAAGCCCACTGACGGTAGAACAGCGTATGCTTCAGAAGAGCTAACTGCTTGGCGGCAGGCTTATAGTGGCCGTTGACAAGCATGCACTGCACAATGCGCTGCGTACAACGGGCGCTGCGCTTGCCATTGAGTATAGACTCCTGGATGTCAAACATATAACGCTGGGCGGAGTTCACCATGCCTAAACGGAAGAAGGCTTCGGCAGCAGGAAGATTACTGGTAAGGTCGCGAACCCGAGACATAATGAGGGCGTCTTCCCCACTCTGCCAGTAGTCGAACATGTGCTCAGCCAACTGGCGCTTCTGTGACAAAGCCAGATTGACACTGTTCGACCAGAAAGTAGTATGAACCTGATGCTCACGGGCACGCTCCAGAAGTTCGTCCCATCGCTCATGGCGTATCAGATAGTCCTGTCGTATGAGTTCGTAGATATCCTTATCATAGCCCGACAACTGCGGATAGTGCAGGGGAATGCGATAATAGGGAATTCCAGCAAGCACCTGCTGTACGGGCCATTGTGGCAACAGAGCACACGATGCCGCCTGCGCCCCGGATAGCGCCACCACAGCAGCACACATGCGCCAGCCATACTGCACAAGGCGGATAAAGACATAGACCCACGTCAGGGGACCGGCCAACCACCACAACACGGGCGTCACCAGCAGGTCGATCCACCACCAACGTAGTGACCAACGCACGCAAGCCGTGACAAGGACCATGAGCAAAGCGACGGGCAATGCCCACATGGTATTGATGTCGCCCATGAGCCATAACACGAAAACGGGGGGAACAAGGCTGGCAAGATACCATTTCTTCGGCAACAAACAGGCCGTCGCTCTTTGCAAAGAGACAAAGAGCAGAGCCAACAGACTGGCTCCCAACCATGGATAATAGAAGAACTGTACCAAAAATTCGCTCATCCAGTCGGCCAATCCTCCTGGCAGGCTGACACGCTCAGCAAAATAGTCCGACGTCCACTCAAACAGCTGGTATTGCTCATGATATGACAGTGCATGAGGATAGGCCACTGCCCAAAACAGCAATGTGACGATGCCCACGAGCACCGACACAAATACTTTCCAATATCGTCCGAAAAAGTTCACGACCGATAAACAATCCTATTCACGACTGCAAAAGTACGACAAATATCTGAAAGTGCCAAAAAAAATCAAAAGAAACCGCCCCGCAACCAACAGGGGCTGCAGGGCGGAATAAATATACATAGGTAAGCTTTAATTTACTTTGCCTTGAAGTGCCAGAACGAAGCTTCGCCCCAACCACCTTGACTACCACCGTCAGGATAAACCAGCGTCATCTGGTCGCCAGTCAAATAAACAACCTCATAGGTACCAGGAATGTTACCACCAGAGTTGATCTCATACGGCCACAGAATAGATGTGGTCTTCAAGTCAGCAATCTTCCAATCGCTGCCTTCGACAGGGATGAACTCATAAGCAGAAGAACGAATCTCCTCACCAGCGGCATTGTAAGCCTTCAGAATACCATCGGTACCGAAGGTCATGTAAGCATCAAGGTTACCATCACCATGGTTTTTTCCATCCTCTGTATGCTGCAGCTGACCGTCGAACTCTTCTGACGTGGTGACACCCCACCACTGACCGTTACCGGTAGTACCTACAGAAGCACCATCGCCAGGCTGGTAACCCATGTTACCCCATACAGCACCAGTGACAGAAGGATCCCAAGTCCAAGACTTGCCATCCACGTAACCGGCAGCCATACCAACGACATCAGAGTTGCTGCAGAAGTGCCAGAACGAGGCTTCGCCCCAGCCACCCTGACTACCACCGTCAGGATAAACCAGTGTCATCTTGTCGGATGTCAGATAAACTATCTCGTACTTGCCAGGAATGTTACCGCCAGAGTTAATCTCATACGGCCACAGGATAGCCTTGGTAACCAGGTCGCCAACCTTCCACTCGCCTGCGGGATTCCAACCCTCAACAGCATAAGAGTCATCACGGATGACAGCACCTGAGGCATCGTATGCCTTCAGCAAACCATCCTCAGTGAACACCATGTAAGCACCTAAGTCACCATCACCATGGTTAGTTCCATCCTCTGTATGCTGGAGTTGTCCATTGAACTCCTCAGAAGTAGTAACACCCCACCACTGACCGTTACCGGTAGTACCTACAGACTTACCATCACCAGGCTGGTAACCCATGTTACCCCATACAGCACCGGTAATAGAGGGATCCCACTTCCAGGTCTTCTTGCCATAGTCATTAGAAGCCAAGAAGCGAATGGGCATCTCCAACTCGGCAGCCACCTGCAGGGTGAACCCCTTAGAAGCCTCAATCTTCTCACCGTTCTGGTTGATGTAGCGGAAATAAACCGTCTGATTGGGGTCAGAGCCACGGGCAGGTACGAAGTTGAACATACCACCGGCAGCACCGCTGGCGAGTTTGAACTCAGAGCCATCGGGCTTCAGATAGTAGATATAGACGCTCGACACACTGGGAATGTTGTACTTAATCCAGTTACCGTCGGCAGCCTCCTCGTAGCCGGTAATGTTGCCGGCCTCGTCCTTGATGGCATTATACTGAGAGAACGTAGCGCCGCTCAGCAGTTGCTCGGAAGAAATATTAGTCACGTCGAAGCCCTTCTCCTCCTTCTGGGGGTTACAAGCCGTCAGCGTACCTAACGCTACTGCGAACAATATTAATGATTTTTTCATATTGCTTTTCCTTTTTAAAAGTTATCGATTAATAAACAGGAGTACCTGACATGCTCCAATGGGTACCATCGTACCAACCCTTGTTCTGCTTCAGCACAGTCTCGTCAGCAGTGATGCTGATCTGTGCGGGAGGTTTCGGCAGGAAACCGTCGGTATCAGCATAACGCTGAGCCCAGCTTGAGCCACCGACATTAGCACCATGGTGCATCTGAGTCCAACGGCCCGTGTAGTTCACGCGAGAACCTTCCTGTTTCTGCAGGGCAAGAGCAGCCTCGCAGTTGGAACCGCCTTCCTTACCAGACCAACGACGCAGGTCGTTGAAGCGCAGGCCCTCACCGGCGAGCTCGAAGCGACGCTCATTCTTGATGTTAGCCCAAGAGTAAGAAGTAGGAGCCAGACCGACACGTGCACGTACCTTATTCATCTGAGTAGCGTCACCAGTCAGCTCAGACTGCATCAGCATGACATCAGCAAGACGCAGCAGCACCATGTCAGAGAAGTGGTCGCCCTGGAACGAGTTATCGTTAGGAGCACCCGTCTCTGTATTGTTGGCACGCCATACGCCCCACCAAGAATAGTGGCTACCGCTGGTGTTGTCGTCAGAACCGTCGCAGGTTACAACCATCCACTTCTTGTTGTAGTAACCGGCATCCTCTGAGCAAGAGGTGGTAAAGTAATAAGCAGAAAGCTCGCTCTGAGCATCAAGGATAGTAGCCTTCTTACGGGGGTCACTGTCAGGCCATTCATCCCACAGATTGGCATTGATGGTTCCCTGACCCCAGCCCTGTCCGAAGGGACGAGTCTCAGGTCCGCCATTCACGTGACCGGCACCGTCGTCATCGCAGCGGAGACCGAGGTATAATTCTACCTGGTTACAGAATCCCATACCAATGGTACCGTTCCAAGAGTTAGCATTCATGTACTGTACCTGGAACATTTCCTCTTCGTTACCATTGCCTGCCCACGACTTGCCGGCAGCCTTCAGGTCAGCCACATAGTCATAGTTCTGAATAGTCAGCTCGTTGGTGTACTGCCACAGCAGACGGAAGTCGTCCACCAGCTTGTAGCCACCATTATTGATAGCATCGTTCAGATAGTCAATCACTTGCTGCTTAGACAGAGGACCGTTGACACCCTCCTGTTCAGGAAGCTCGACATCCGAAAGAGACGCAGAAGCCAGCTCACCGGCCTTCTTATAGAAGCCCTGATAGAACATATAGGCACGAGCCAGCATACCTTCGGCAGCACCCTTAGTGGCATGACCGTCACCACGAGTGGTAGCACCATGAGACATCAGGTTGGCAGCACTGGTGAAGTCGGCAAGGATGTGCGGGAAGATAACTTCCTCAGCACTCTGCTGCGGACAGGGCTCGGGAGCGGCTGCTGCCCAGTAGGCAGGAATATCGCCCCAAAACTGAGTTCCCCACAGATAGAAGAGACCGCGCATGAAGTAAGCCTCGCCGAGGAGCTGGTTACGTGTACTCTCCTGACCCGTCCAGTCGAAAGCATCAACAGCATAGATGATGGCGTTGGCACGGGCAATACCTACGTAGGTGTTGTGCCAGGCAGCGTCGTAAAGTGACTCCTTGTTAGTCATGAGGTGACCGATAGCGTGAGCCTCAACGTCACCGGTACCGCCGGCACCGTTGGCATCGTCAGACATGATATAGTTGACAAGCCAAGGAGTCTGCAGCGGGTCTGTACTCATCTGGTTCATCACACCATAGAGGGCAGCCAGCTCCTTGTTCAGGTCAGCAGCCGAAGCAGGATAGTTGCTGGTGTTGGCCGCTGTGAAGTTAGAGGAATCAAGCTGATCCTCGCAGGATGCGAATGCGAAGACGGCAGCGATTGCCATTAAATATATCTTTTTCATATTCTTCTGTTCTTTATTTATATTAATGTATTAGAACTTAATGCTTGCACCGATGATCCATGTACGTGCACTGGGATACAGACCTACGTCAATACCACGTGCCCAACTAGAACCACCACCTGACGAACCGACCTCAGGATCGACACCTGTGTAACCTGTGATGGTAGCCAGGTTCTGGGCCTGTACGTAGAGACGGAGCTGCTGCAGCGGAGCGCTCTTCCAGAGGTGCTTGAAGTCATAACCTAAGGTAATGTTCTGAATCTTGAAGTAGTCAGCATTCTGCATGTAGCGGGTAGATACCCACTGGTCAGCAACCTGACCGACAGTCAGACGAGGCATCGTATTGCTGGTGCCCTCGCCGTGCCAACGGTCGAAGACGTCAACCGTATAGTTCTGATACTGGTTAGCCAGCAGAGCGGTGCGGTAGCACTGCATAATCTGATGACCGAAAGCGCCTGAACCGGTTACGCCGAAGTCAAGACCTTTCCACTCGAAGCCCAGGCTGAGACCGAGGGTTACCTTCGGATGGGGCTGACCAATCTCGTGACGGTCTTCTGACAGTGAGATGGCACCATCGCCATTGTAGTCGTCCCAGATGGGATCACCAGGCGCAGCATTTGCCAACACAGCCTGACCATTTGCACGAGCAGCGTCAATCTGTGCTTGGTTCTGCCAGATGCCACTATACGACATGCCAGAGAAGTAGCCGATGGGGTGTCCCTCCTCAACGAGAGATACGTATGATGAGTTCTGGAACAGTGAACTTGAAGCATCGTCACCAATCTTACCAGAAGCAGTACCCAGCTTGGTTACCTCGTTCTTGTTGGTAGCGAAGTTTACATTAGCATGATAGTTGAAGTCTGAGCCAATCTTATCGCGCCAAGAGAGTGCAATCTCGACACCGGTGTTCTTCACGTCACCAGCGTTGATGTAAGCAGGTTCCTCGTAACCAAGCACCTCATTCATCGGGGCCTGTACCAACCAGTCCTTAGTCTTCTTGGTGTACCAGTCAAAGGCCAAACCTAAGCGACCGCTCAGAAAGCGTGCATCGATACCGATGTTAATCTGCTCAGAGGTCTCCCATGTCACATCCTCGTTAGGAACGTTTCCTGCGTAGGCACCAGTCTGATAGACGTTACGGTTCACGGTGTTCAGCATGTCGCTGGAGAACTTATAGCCATAGTCGGCATAGTCTGTGGGCGAGAAGCGGATGTTCGACAGGTAGTAGAAGTTACCGATGTTACAATTACCGTTCTGACCCCAGCTGGCACGGAGCTTCAAGAAGTCAAGCCACTTGGCAGTCTTCTCCATGAACGGCTCGTTGCTGATAACCCAACCGGCAGAGAACGAAGGGAAGGTACCCCAGCGCTTGCCACGGGCGAAATTGTTTGAACCATCCGTACGGAGGATGAAGGTAGCCATGTACTTCTCGTCGTAGTTCCAGTTGGCACGTCCGAAGAATGAAGCGATGCTGCCCTGGAGGGGATTATCATAACCGGAGTGGCCCTGCAGGTACTGAGTCTCGTAGTTGGAAGGAATGTTGAAGTCCCAGCCGTTGTAAATCAGCGAGTTCAGATTCTCCTCACCTACAGAGAAGTTCATTGACAGACCCGTGCTCCAGTTGCTGCGCTCGAAGCTCTGACCCACCAGTACGTCGATGGTGTGTTTACCTAAGCGGGGCAACGTGTACGACAGCGTGTTCTCAATAGAGAAGCTGCTGCTCTCATACTCGTTCATGCTCATCGTGTAGCTGGTGCTGGCCGATGTAGAACTTGAGCTATAGGGATAACCTACGCTGCGGTAGTTGCTTGCACTGTAACCGGTGTTGAACTGTCCACGATAGCGGAGATTCTTGATAGGCTCGACAATCCAGTAGATGGTAGCACCCACGCCGAAGTCGCGGTTCTTGTTCAGTGAACTGAAACCGCCGGCCATGAAGTGGTTCAGAGGCTGACCATAAATCATGTCACTGTAGCCAGTATGGTTTTCGGCATAGCTGGTCATTGAACCGTCGGCATTGTAAGGCTTCACAAAAGGAGAAGCGATATAAGCAGCCTGCATGATGTTCCAATAGCCGTTGCTCTCAGCCAGGTCGTGGCTCCTGTGATACCAGTAAGAAACGTTCTCACCGATGGTCAGCAGGTCATGCTCCTCGCCTAAGAGGTCCTTGCCCTTTATCACCACGTGCTCTGAGTTGATACGACCACCGTAACGCTTGTAGTTAGAAGCGTTGCTGGCACCGAGAATACCCTCGTTAGAGCTGTAGTTCAGACTCATGGAGAACTTTGAACGGTCCGTACCACCAGTCAGGCTGACAGCGTGGCTGAACTGCAAGGCGTTCTTATTCTTATATACGTCAAACCAGTCGGTACCTTTCCAACCGTTATTCACCTCATTGAGGATGTCTGCGGGAACTAAGCTGCCCCAGTTGGTCTCAGTACCATAAGTGTTGAAGTTGGTCTCGTTGACCACCTGCATCAGCTGCTGGGCAGTAAGTACGCCAGGAACCTTATAGGCGTTCGACCAACCGACGAATCCGTCGTACGACAACTGCAGCTTACCGGCCTTACCCTGCTTGGTGGTCACTAGGATCACACCGTTAGCAGCACGGGCACCGTAGATAGCTGCAGAAGCAGCATCCTTCAGCACGTCGATGCTCTCAATATCATTCGGGTTCAGACCGTTCAGACCGTCATCAGCAGTACCGGCATTGATACCGTCGATGATCAGCAACGGTGACGAAGTACCAATGGTACCCACACCACGAATGTTTACCTTAAAGCCCTTACCGGGCTGTGATGAACTCTGAGTAATCTGCACACCGGGAGTGCTTGACTGCATAGCGGTCAGGGCATTGGTAGTGTTCAGCTTGGCGATGTCCTCACCCTTTACCTGAACAGTGGCACCGGTCACCAGCTTCTTCTTTTGGACACCGTAGCCCACAACGACCACCTCTTCCAGAGAGGTCTGGTCTTCCTCCAGTGTGACGTTGAAAGCCGTCTGGTTGCCCACGGCAATCTCCTGAGTCGTGTAACCGATGTAGCTGATGACCAGCGTAGCCCCCGGCTTCACGTTAAGAGTAAAGTTACCGTCGAAGTCGGTCACCACACCGTTCGTGGTGCCCTTCTCAACGACACTCGCACCAATCACGGGTCCCTGTGCGTCAGAGACGGTACCCGTGACCTTCTTCGTTGTCTGCTGAACGGCCTCCACTGATGCACCAGCGTAAGCCATTACCGGTGAGTACACACCCAACAGGGAGCACGCACCCATCAACAGCGCTGTTTTTCTGATTTTTTGATTCATACTTAAGTATTTTCTTTGATTGATTGGATAAAATACATTTTAGTTGTTAGTTTGAGTGGAAACCCAAAAGTTCCCTTCCATGCCAAGCCCCTGGGGCCCGCAATGGCCGTAATCACTGATTTCTCTTATGGCATAGCTTTTGGTTTTAATTTTATTATTGTTTAATACTGTTAGTTCACGTCATGGTACAATTTGACCTTGCAAAAATAAAACAATTTTACGAAACAACAACCTTTTTTATTGACTTTTTTTGATACTTTCTTGCTTTTTTTTCGTTTTCTGTAGGTTTTGTTTACATTTCTACCACTTTTTTATCAATAAGTGTAAAAGGTACAATATGCCTATTGCGATTGAAAAGAAGGGCCAACAGAAACCTAAGTTTGTGTTTTTACTGACCAATTTCACTGAATTTACTGACCAATTTCACTGAATTTGGTAAGAAAGCAGACATAAAATGAAGCCTCGCTGACGGTCAGCGAGACTTCATTAAGGGTAATGACAGCGGTCAGGACGACATTGCTGTCAGGCATGTAGCGCAAGTCTGTCAGAACAGAGATGTCTGGAACAGGTAGTCGTAGATGCAGGAGCAGATGCCGAAGAGCACGATGCCTGCGGTCGTGACTGCCAGAGCCACACGTGTGCTGGCCTCAGTACGGAAGGTGGGCAGCGGGGTGTCGGTCTGCTTGATATACATGGCCTTGACGATGAGCAGATAGTAGTAAAGTGACACCACCGTGTTGACCAAGGCGACGAAGACCACGAAGTAGGCCCAGAAGGAGCCCTGCTGGGCAGCAGCCATGAAGACGAAGAACTTCGAGAACATGCCTGCGAACGGCGGAATGCCGGCCAGCGAGAACAGGGCCAGCGTCATGAGGAAAGCCAGACGGGGGTTAGTCTGGTAGAGACCGTCATACGATGACATGAGCGTGGTGCCGCCATTGTTCTGTTCGACGGTGCTGATGACGGTGAAGACGGCCATATTGGCCACGACATATACCAGCACATAGTACATCAGCGAAGCCATCCCGGTCTGCGAAGCTCCTACCACTGCCAGCATGATGTAGCCGGCCTGCGAGATGGAACTGAAGGCCATGAATCGCTTGAGTTCCTTCTGGCGGATGGCAAAGAGGTTGGCGATGGTGATAGAGAGCACGATGACAATGTAGAGCAGATACTCCCAGTACTCCACCAGCGGAGCAAAGGCCTTGCAGAGGATGACCATCAGCGCAAAGGCGGCAGCACCTTTGGATACCACCGACAGGTAACCGGTGACGGGCGTGGGCGCACCCTCATAGGTGTCAGCCGTCCAGAAGTGGAAGGGCACGAGCGACAGCTTGAAACCCAGTCCGCTGAAGAAAAACACCATACCCATGATGGCAAGGGCTGGGGTTGAGAGTTGAGAGTTGAGAGATGAGAGATGAGAGGCGACATCGCTGAAATAGAGCGTGCCGGTGGCGGCATAGACGAACGACAGGCCGTAGAGCATCACGCCGCTGGAGAAGGTGGCCGTCAGGATGTACTTGGCAGCACCCTCGGCAGAGTTCTTCTTCAACTTGTCGAAGGCCACCAGGCAGGCCATGGGCACCGAGGCGGTCTCGAGTCCGAGGAAGAACAGCAGGAAGTTGCCGCTGGACATCATGATGTACATGCCTAACAGGGTGGACAGCACCAGCAGATGGAACTCGCCGGCATACTTACTGGCTTCGTTCTCTAACCAGGGCTGGGCCATCACCACGACAACGAACGTTCCAAACGTGAGAATAAGCTTCATGACCTGTGCTGCCTGCGAAGCGACATACATGCCACCGAATGCCTCAGACGGTCCGGCGGTGGTCAGCATGACGGTCTGGCAAATGAGCAGCGTCATGGTCATTCTGCCGACCAGTTCGAGCTTGCGCTCGCTCTTCGACAGGCAGAAGTCGGCAAAGAACACAAGTATGAGTGCGAGGACCAAGAGGGCCTCGGGCATCATATTGAGGAATTGACTGTAATTCATTTTCGTTTTATTCTTTTTTGCAGCGGACCTACACGGACTTCAAACGGACTGTCCGGAATAGTCCGCGTAAGTCCGCCACTCTATGATTATATAATATTAGCAAGAATAGGGCCTACGGCATCACTGATGACATTGCTTGCCCACAGGGGGAACAGGCCGAGGCCGGCGACACAGGCAATAAGACAGATGACGGCCACACGCTCGTCCCACGTGGCATCAGTGAGTTCCAGGTAGTGCGGGTTCTTCACCTCGCCGTACAGTATCTTGCCCACGACACGAAGGATGTAGACCGCCGTGACGACAATCGACGTACAGGCGATGATAGTAGCCACACGGTGGAAGGTGTCAGGATTCTCGAACGAACCGACGAAGATGGTCATCTCGGCGATGAAGCCCGAGAAGCCCGGCAGACCCAGGTTGGCAAGACCGGCGACGACATAACCCACGGCGAGGAACGGCATAATCTTCATCAGACCGTCCAAGTAGCGGATGTCACGGGTATGGGTGCGACCGTAGATCATACCGATCAGCGCAAAGAAGAGAGCCGTCATCAATCCGTGCGACAGCATCTGCAGGATGGCTCCGGTGCACGACGTCTTAGTCATCATTAGCAGGGCGAAGAGCACCAATCCGCAGTGCGACACTGACGAGTAAGCATTAATATACTTCAGGTCAGTCTGTACGCACGCCGAGAAGGCACCGTAGACCACCGAGATGGTGGTCAGAATCAGGAATATCCAGGCCAGCTCGTTGGCGGCATCGGGCAACAGGTACATGGCCACACGGAAGCAGCCGTAGCCTCCCAGCTTCATCAGCACGCCGGCGTGCAGCATGGACACAGCCGTGGGGGCCGAGGCATGACCGTCGGGCGACCAGGTGTGGAAGGGAAACAGGGCTCCTAAGACACCGAAGCCGATGAAGATGAAGGGGAAGAAGACCTTCTGAATGTCCACCGGAATGTTGTGCATGGCAGCGATCTCGTTGACATTCATCGTCGTGGCACCGCTGAAGTAATAGATACCCAGAATACCGAGAATCAGCAGGGCCGAACCTCCCATCAGCATCAGCGTCAGCTTCATGGCGGCATACTCCTTGTTGCCTGAGCCCCACACTCCGATTAACAGGTACATAGGAATCAAGGCTACCTCATAGAACATAAACATGGTGAACATGTCGGTGCAGATGAAGAAGCCGTAGACACCCGTCGACAGCAGGGTGAACCAGAGGAAGTACTCCTTAGTAAGGGGCTTCAGCTGCCACGAGGCAAAGGTTCCAGTGAAGACAATGATGCTCGACAGGAGCAGCATGACCACGCTGATACCGTCGACACCCACACTGTAGGCAATATTCAAAGGCTTGAACCAAGGGGTTGAAGCCGTCAGCAACATCACATCAGTATTGCCTGCTGCACGCTGCTGTACGAAATATATAGTCAGCCACACGGACAGGGCCAGCAGGCACGAAGCGCCGGCCACCATCACACCACGCACCTGATTCAGTGTCTTTGACAGCCAAAGGCCCAAGAGCATCAGGGCGGGAATTACTACGAATAAACTTAATATACTCATCTTGCTATTTACTATTTGACGATTTATTATTTACGATTAAATACACAATAGGATGAGTGTTAACGCCACTGAACCCGTCAGGAACCACACAGCATACTGGCGCACGTCGCCACTCTGCCAAGGGCGCAAGCTCTCGCCGGCCTCGTTGGCTCCCCAGGCCATGAAGTTGAACGTACCATCCACCACGTGGCGGTCGAACCATGCGACGGGCTTGGAGATGCAACGGAAGATGATGCGATGAGTGACATACTGCCATATCTCGTCCTGATAGAAACGCTTGTAAGCTGCCTGATGCAGTCGCGGGAACTGCTTGTACAGGCGGTCGGCAATGGGCTGGCTCTCACCTTTATATATATAGGTGGCCAGACAGATGCTCAGGATGGCGATAACGGTAGAGGTCAGCGCAATCTGCGTGTCAAAGTGAATGGTATAGTTAGTACCTTCAGCCGACACAAACTGGCCGAAGCTGCCGCCCCACCCTGCGAAACCGGCAATAGTAGAATAGATACCCACACCCATCGTAATAATGCAAAGTACAATGAGAGGAATAGTCATCGTAGCAGGAGCCTCATGCGGCGTATGGTGTGCGTGAGCCTCCTTGTTCTCGGTTCCCCAGAAGATGCCGTAATACAGACGGAACATGTAGAAGGCGGTCATGGCGGCGATACCGGTCATGATCCAACCTACCACAGGGCTGTAGGCAAAGCAAGCGGTAATAATCTCATCCTTCGAGCTGAAACCCGAGAAGAAAGGAATACCGGCAATGGCGAAGCACGAAATCAGGAACGTGATGTTCGTAATCGGCATATACTTGCGCAAACCACCCATCATGGCCATCTCGTTCGAGTGTACGGCATGAATGATGCAGCCGGCGCCAAGGAACAGGCAGGCTTTGAACATGGCGTGAGTGAACAAGTGGAACATACCAGCCATGAAGCCCAGCTGTGCGTGGTTGTCGAGTACACCATGATGGCCAGGCAGTGAAACGCCCAATGCCACCATCATGAAGGCTATCTGCGAGATAGTTGAGAAAGCCAGCACACGCTTGATGTCGCTCTGGGCACAAGCTACGGCAGCGGCATAGAATGCCGTGAACACACCTACCCAGACCACGATAGACATCTGCGGCTGGGCGTACTCAACCCAAAGGGGGAACATACGAGCTATCTGGAATACACCAGCCACCACCATCGTTGCAGCATGGATGAGAGCCGACACCGGCGTAGGACCTTCCATGGCGTCTGGCAGCCATATGTGCAACGGGAACATGGCCGACTTACCGGCACCACCAATGAACATCAGCACCAAAGCCGTGGGCAGGATGAAGGCTCCGGCAGCCATGGCCTTGGCAGCACTGCCCTCAATGAATGGTGTCGTGCCCTGACCCATCACGATGTCGCCAGCAAACGAGAAGCTGAACGAGTCAGTGTAGTAACCGAACATCAAGATACCAATCAAGAAGAACATATCAGCAAAGCGCGTCACGATGAAGGCCTTCTTTGAGGCAGCAATGGCGGGCTTCAGCGGATAGTAGAAGCCAATGAGCAGGTACGAGCTAACACCCACCAGCTCCCAGAAGGTGTACATCTGGAAGATGTTGGTGGCCAGTACCAGTCCAAGCATGGACATGGTGAACAGCGAAAGGAAGGCATAGTAACGCTGGAAGCCTTTCTCGCCGTGCATATAGCCAAACGAATAGATATGAACCATGAACGACACCGTGCTGATAACAATGAGCATCATCACCGAGATAGGGTCTAGAAGAATACCCATATCGAAGTGCAGATTACCCAACGGCAGCCAGGTGAAGTTATAGGGAACAATAGTGGGGAACGTTCCGTTCGACAGGCGGTCGCCACCGAAATAGGCGAAAGCTGTCGCGTAGGACAGCACGGTGACCAGTCCTAACGATGTGGTGCCGATAAGACCTGCAGTCTTATGCGACATCTTCATGCCACACAGCGCAAGAATCACGAAGGAGAGCGCAGGCAGCAGAAGGATGAGGAAAGAATAACTATATATTTCCATAGTCTTTTACTTTTTACTTTTATTACACTCACCATTTCATGTTCTTGATACTGTCAACGCTATCGCTCTTAAAGTTATGATAGACATTGATGATAATGGCAATAGCCACTGCCGACTCGGCTGCAGAGACACCGATGGAGAAGAGCGTCATGAACATACCCTCCATCGTACCGGGGAACAGCAGACGGTTGAAAGCAGCGAAGTTGATGTCGACGGCGTTGAGGATGAGTTCTACCGAAATCAGCATGGCAATCAGGTTGCGACGCGTCACAAAGCCGAAAACACCAATGAAGAACAACAGTGCACTGAGCACGAAATAACATTCTACAGGTACCATCACTTAGCCTCCTCTTCTTTTCGTGAAACAACTAAACCACCAATGATGCAGGCCAGCAGGAACAAGGATATGAACTCAAAGGCGAGCACATACTCGTACCGTCCGGCACCTACCAGTGCCTGTCCGATGTCCTTCATGGGAATCTCGACATCAGCCACAGCATTGCCAGCAAAGACAAACTGGTTCTTCAGCAGCACCAACAGAACCGTAGCACAACCGATGACGGTGAGCAGTGCGCCCCATACGACGCGGCTTCCCTTCATGCGCTCAGTCAGGCCCTGAAGGGTTCGCTTCGACACCAACTGAATGGCAAAGACGTATATCATCGTCACGCCACCCGCATAGACAGAAATCTGTGCAGCCCCTAAATACGTATAGTCCAGCAGGAAGTAAAGACCTGCCACACCGAAGAGCACGAACAACATAAACGTTGCGGCTCGCATGATTCTGGTCGTTGTCACACACATCACGGCAGAGCCGAGTATGACGACGGCGAGAATGCTAAACATAATCATATTTGCCATAGTCCTTACTTCGTTTTAGTGTTAAACGTTCCGGCCTTCCACTCGGCGCCACCCTCCAGCAGGTTTGGCAGCGAACCGCCCTGATAGACTTCCTTGTCCAGATGCAGCACCAGTTTGTTACGGTCGAAGACAGCATTCTCGAAATCGTTGGTAAACTCAATAGCGTCGAAGTTGCAGGCGTTCGTACACAGCTGACAGAACATACAGTCGCCCAAGTCATACTGGTAGTCGTCGAGCACTTTTTTCTTCTTGCCCGTCTCGGCATCCTCAGCCATGTGGCTCACAATCTTGATAGTGCCGTTGGGACAGCTTTTCTCGCACAGCGTACAAGCGGTACACTTGTACGATCCGTCCTCGTTTCGCTTGAACACGAGTCGTCCGCGGTGGCGCTTGGCCACATGCAGTGTCGTCTTGCGGTTCTCGGGATACTGTTCTGTTGACTTATTGGTAAAGAAGTCCTTGAAGTACTCCTTCCAGGTCACTCCCATACCGGTAGCCAATGTTTTGAAGGCATGCCCGATTTCTCCGAAATATGTTTTATTTTCCATTTCTTTTTCTAGTTTAACTAGTTTGCCCAGTATTTCTAGTTTACTTATTAAATGTATAAGCCTAAAGCCACCACGACGGTCATCAACACAATGTTGATCAGCCCCAGAGGCATCAGGTATTTCCACTCTAACTTCAGAATCTGGTCGATACGCAGGCGGGGGAACGTCCACTTGATCCACATCAGAATCCATACCAAGGCAAAAGCCTTTCCCATGAACCACACCACACCGGGGATGTAATTCATCACCTGGTCAAAGGCCTCGATACCTATATTCACCGGAGCCCAGCCGCCCAGGAACACTGTAGCAGCGATTCCAGCAATAATAAAGAGGTTCAGGAACTCAGCAAGATAGAAGAAGCCAAAGCCCATGCCCGAATACTCCGTATGGTGACCTGCCGTCAGCTCACTCTCGGCTTCTGCCATGTCGAACGGTCCGCGATTAGCCTCCGCATTGCCTGCCACTAGGAATATCAGGAACGCAATAATGGCAGGTACGTGTCCTTGGAATATCAACCACTTCCACGGTCCAGTCTGGGCCTCAACGATACCCGACATCTGCATTGTTCCTGTCAGTATGACAGCCGTGATAAGGCACAGACAGAGCGACATCTCGTAACTGATCATCTGTACGGCACCGCGCATGGCTGAGACCACCGAGTACTTGTTGTTAGAGCCCCATCCGGCCAGGAAGATGCCCACCACGCCTATTGATGAGATGGCCGTCAGCAGGAATACGCCCACATTAAAGTCGAGCACCGTGGCACCATTGTTCCATGGCAGGAACGAGAAGGCACCCACGGAGCCTACAATCACCAGTAGCGGTGCTACGGCATAGAGGAACTTATCAGCTCTGTCCACGAAGAATATCTCTTTGATGAGCATCTTCAGCACATCGGCAAACACCTGCAGCAAGCCCCAGAATCCTACACGCATCGGGCCTAAGCGGCACTGGAAATAAGCACACACCTTGCGCTCCATGAATATCAGTACGATGGCAATGAGGGCATATCCTACCAGAATAGCCGCACCAACCAGCACGCACTCAATCAATATCGACAGAAAATCTCCCAGTCCTAACGTCTGGCGAAGAAAAGCGTCGAACCATTGTGTTACTATACTAAAATCGAACATAAATATCTATTCTTATTTATCGGTCTATATCGGGAATCACAAAGTCAATAGCAGCACCTGTAGCCACCAGGTCGGCAATCTTCTGTCCGCGCAGCATCGGGTCGAGTGCTCCCGTCAACGAGAGTCCCATCGGTCTCATCTTCAGTCGGTACGGACTCTTGTCGCCACGTGAGTCGAGGTATACACCGAACTCGCCCGAGGCACCTTCTACAGAGAAGTACCACTGTCCCTCCGGTACCTTGATGATAGGCTTCTGCTTCACATAGAAGTCGCCCTCGGGGATGTTGTCGATGAGTTGCTCAATGATGTGCAGGCTCTGGTACATCTCCGTGATGTGACAAGTGTAGCGGTCCATGGTGTCGCAACCATTCATCACGACCTGTTCCCACTCCACCTTGTCGTACAAGTCGTACGGATGGTTCTTGCGCACGTCGTTCTTCCAGCCCGAGGCACGTCCGGCAGGACCGGTGACGGCGTAGGATATGCAGTCCTCCAGCGACATGGGTCCCACCTTTTCGAAGCGGTTGTGGGTGATGACATTGTCGCCAAACACGTCAACATACTCCTGAATGGTCGGTTTCAGGTACTTGATGAGGTCCTTCACGTTCTTCACGAAGTTGGGATCGATGTCGTCCTGCAGTCCACCTATTCTATAATAGTTCTGTATCAGGCGTCCGCCCGTGGTCTCCTCCATGCAGTTCAGCACGTGCTCACGGTCACGCATAGAGTACAGGAATGCCGTCAGCGCACCCATGTCCTGAGCACAGCATCCCACATACAGCAGGTGGCTGTTCACGCGCTGCAACTCATCCATGATGGTACGGATGTACTTGATGCGGTCTGTCAGCTCCACGCCCATACCTTCCTCGATGACGCCCACCAGCGCATGACGGTGCATCATGGCCGAGAGATAGTTCAGTCTGTCGGTCAGTGCCAGCGTCTGCGGATAGGTCATCTGCTCGCACATCTTCTCGATGCCGCGGTGTATATATCCCAGATGCGGATAGACGCGCTTCACGGTTTCGCCGTCCAACACCGTCTGCAGGCGCAGCACGCCGTGGGTCGACGGATGCTGCGGACCGATGTTGATGACATAGTCGTCAGCGCTGAAAAGCTTGTTCTGCTTTGACTGCAGATTGCCGTCCTTGTCCAGATAGTACTCCAGACCGTAATCAGGCTCCACGTCGTCGACCAGCGTATAGCCGTCGTTGAACTTCCAGTCCTTGCGGAAGGGATAGCCTTTGAAGTCGCTGCGCAGGAACAATCGGCGCATGTCGGGATGCCCGAGGAACACGATGCCGAAGAAGTCGTACACCTCACGCTCCAGCAGGTCGGCGACGCGCCAGATGTTGCTCACCGTGGGCAGGTAGGGAATCATCTGTCCCTCGGTGTCGCTCACGCCATTGCTTGCGATACCGTCGCCACACATCTGGCACTTGGCCAGCTGCTTCACCGAGCAACGCTCGTGCGTCTTCGTGTTCTCCAAGATATATATGCAGCCGAGTCCCTCCTCGGCACCGAAGTCTTCGCCGACGATGGTCACCAGATAGTCGAAGCCTTTCTTGGCTTTCAAGTTCTGCATTTCCTGTGCAAACTTGTCGAAATCGAATGAAAGGAATTCTAACTTCATGCCTGTCCCTCCTCTGCTTTTTGGTTATTGCTGCTACCTGCAGCAGCCTCTTTCGGACTATCCGTGACAAGTCCGTTGCCGTCCGCTGCCATGTTCTTTACGAAGTCTTCAGGAACGTCGGTCACCACAATCGGCTCACGGCGGTGGTCACCCAGTTTGTTGCGGAACGTCAGTTCTTCGTTCGACACACCCAGTTCCTTCTCCTGCCTGGTCTGCTTGTGGTTGGCTCCACCGAAGAATTTCTCAATCTTCACCTTGCGCTGCAGCTGCATCATGCCGTACATGATGGCCTCCGGGCGCGGCGGACAGCCGGGAATAAAGACATCGACGGGAACTATCTCCTCGATACCTTTCACCACGTGGTAGCTCGACTTGAACGGGCCACCGCTGATGGCACAGCCGCCTACGGCAATGACGTACTTGGGTTCTGCCATCTCGTCGTACAGACGCTTCAGTGCGGGAGCCATCTTGTGAGTAATGGTTCCTGCGCACATAATCAGGTCTGCCTGTCGGGGAGAGTTGCGCGTCACCTCAAAACCAAAGCGGGCGAAGTCATAGCGCGAGCAACCGCAGGCCATGAACTCGATACCGCAGCACGACGTGGCAAACGTCAGCGACCACAGCGAGTTGGCACGCCCCCAGTTAATGAGCTTGTCTAACGAGCCGACGATGACGTTGGTGCCGCCCTCCTGCAACTCGTCCACCAGTTTGTCCAGTGTCTCGTTGTCGTTCCATTCCTCGTAGGGAATGCTCTTGATGTACGGCTTCCTTACTTCCATTCCAAGTCTCCTTTCCGCCAGGCGTACGCCAAGCCTAATACCAGAACTACCAAGAAGAACCCGATGCTCAGCAGTGCTGCCACACCGAACTCCTTCACTACTACTGCCCATGGATACAGAAACACCGTTTCCACATCAAACATGAGGAACAAGATGGCAAACAGATAGAAGCCAATGCTCAAAGGCAGCCATGACGAACCGCGAGTGGGGATGCCGCACTCGTAGGGTTCACCTTTCACCTTGTTGTAAGAGCGTGGGCCTATCAGCTTCGCAACGACGTAAGCTCCTGCCACCAATGTTACTGCCGTCAGCAAGACGGTAATTAACAAAGTAAAGTTCATAAAAATGCTAAAAATAATTGTATTGAATTCAATTTGAGTGCAAAGGTACGAATAATTAATGAGAAAAGAGAAATGAGAAAAGAGAAATTTAAATGAAAATCGAAAAAAAATGCATCCTTTCTCAAATAAAAAGCCGCTGCCAGTGTGGCAGCGGCTTTTATTATCTTGCCTTCGAGAACGCTTCTTCAGATAACTCCTTAAAGAAGTCGTGCTCCAGAACGATGCTGATTCTCATCAACAAGCGTACGTCCAAACTTTTTCGCTTAAAAATGTTATAGACATTCGTACGCTCGCAGGGAATCTGCGTTGCTAACCATGCAGCGGACTTGCCCTGCTTTCTTAGAATTTCCTCAATGTGCTTACCTATGTTCATACCTTCAGCCTTAAATTTAGTTCTCATTCTGAGTTTCTCGGCTGCAAAGGTACGGAATAAATCTCAATATATCAGCACTTTATTGTAGAAATTGTTTCTCCAACACTCAATTAAATAACAATGCAGTTCCTATACAGCCATTAGGTTGTTGAATATGTATCATCGAACACACCGTAGCGGCAATGTCCGTGATGTGAACTTCAGCCGGACTGGCCCCGTGCGGGACGTGCCATCCGTAGAAGAGCAATGGTATGTGTGCGTCGTACGGATTCCACTCGCCGTGGGTGGTTCCTACGGGCGACGACCACGGCCCCACCTCATAGTATCCGGGCTCCGGCACGACAATGATGTCGCCCGAGCGGTGGAAGTTATATCCCAGCAGCATACGGTCCCTGAGCACCTGCGGCACGGGAGCATAGGCCGCTTTCTCGAAGTCGACGACGAACGACAGGTGAGGACACGTGCGCAGGTATTCGATGGCAGCTTCCTTGACATCGTCCAGTTCTTTGTCCATGGCGGCAATGGCCTCATGGTCCAAATAGAACCGATAGTCCAAGACGCCGAGCACCACATTGCGCGTTGTGCCGCACTTCTTGGCAATGTAGTTCTCCATACCGCTGATGACATCCTTCGACAACCACGGTCCACCGTTCATGCCGTGATCCACCATGAACTTCTCGTTATGGGCGGCTCCGTGGTCGGCTGACAGGAAGACCAGATAGTTATCCTTGCCCACTTTCTCGTCGAGTGCCCTGAACAGCTTGGCCAGGTCCTTGTCCAACTGCATGTATGCCTCGTCGGTATGCTCGCCGCGCGTGCTCCACTTATGTCCGATGACATCCGTCTGCGAGAAGCTCACGCAGAGCATGTCGGTCTCATCGCCCTGCCCTAAGCGCTCGCCGTCCAGTGCCGCGATAGCCATGTCGACGGTAATGTGTCCCGTCTCAGGCGACAGTCCTATGTCGTCGCCCATCTGTCGGAACACTTCGTTGGCCCTCACCTGCTTGTTGTGCTCCTTCACCCATGCGGGCAGCTCCTTCATGTAGTAGGTGCTGGTGATGAACTGACGGTTCTGGCGGTCCAGCCAGTAGGCCGCATTGGCCGAGCGTCCGGCGGGCAGGATGGAGGCACGATCCTTGTACGACACGCCGACGACCTTCGAGCGGAAGTCAGTATGCAGGCGCAGCTGGTCACCAATGGTGGTGGCCAGCAGGTTCCGTGGCGACATCTGCCCGTCCTTGCGATTGTCGGAGCCTACGGGTTCCACCGTCTGGTCGGTACAGCAGTACACCTTACGGCCGTCAATGTAAAAGTTGTTGCCGCAGATGCCATGGAAGGCTGGCGACGTGCCCGTGTAGATACTGGCATGTCCGATGGCCGTCACCGTTGGTACGTAGTTAATCAGACAGTTGTCAAACGAGTAGCCGTTGTCCAGCATCCGGCGGAAGCCGTCGGCCGAGAAACGGTCATAGTATCGCGACAGGTAGTCCCAGCGCATCTGATCGACCACGATGCCCACCACCAGCTTTGGGCGCTCATTGAAGTGGCTCTGTGCCGTCACTTGCGTCAGGACACAGGCCATCATAAATAACAGAACGATTCTTTTCCTCATAGTCATGTCTTTTTAATTTCACGATGCAAAGGTACTCATTTTCCGTCAAAGGGCAAAAGAAGTTGCTGGAAAAGCGTTCCCATGCGGTAAAAAAGTACGCATGACATTCCCTTTTCAGTCATTCTGGAGTTCAATTTGAATGACACTGAAAACCAAATTCACTGAAATTGGTCAGCAAACTCGGCGACTTTGGTCAGCAAACTCGGCGACTTTGGTCAGCAAACTCGGCGACTTTGGTCAGCAAACTCGGCGACTTTGGTCGGCAAAACAACATCAGGCGCACTGCTTTCAGCCTTTAAACAACTTGCAAAGAATACATATTGTACGCGCGAAACGATGTAAAACTCCGATTCATTCCCTAAGGAGTTATTTCCGTTATCCAATGTTTTATACTTCTCCAAAGACGTCCGATAAGGAGCATTTCGGCAAGAAACAGACATCATTATGTCGATTTTTGAAATAAAATGTTTAATTTTGCAGCCCGGAAACAAACAATCAAGTTGACATTCTTTTAGACACTCAGGATGATAATGAACCGACCAGCGATAACACCGAAGGCTATTTTGACAGCAGACGGCACCATATTGGCGCATGTGGACAACACCCACCACGCGCTGATTGACGATGAAGTGTACTTCCTGCAAGACTTCCACGAACTGTCGGCCATTGCCGAGCGCAGCGTGCGCATGGGGTACAATGCCGTCGTGCAGTGCTGCCAGGGCCGCATAGAGCTGGAGATGGGCGGTGAGCACCGCAACGGCAGCCATGCCACCGTGCAGAGCAAGCGCATCTGTGTAGAAAGCGGCCAGATACTGCTGCTGCCTGCCAACAAGTTGCTGCAGCCCATGATGGTCAGCACCGACGTAGACGTCAGCGTGCTGTTAGTGTCGGACAAGGTGCTGCACGAAGTACTCGGACCGCACATCACGCTCTGGAACCGGGCCATGTTCCTGGAAGAAATCTACGTCATCGACGGAGGCATCTGGATTGACGGAGCACGCAACTACGCCCGCACGCTGTTTGGCGAGAAAGGCAGTCCAGAGCAATTCCTGCTTTTCCGCGACATCGTCATGTCGTTCCTGCGCACCATGTTCCTCATGATTTGCGAGATACTCACCCGCCAGAACAAAGGCAAGAGCGACGGCAGCAGCAACGACAACCTGTCGCTGGGCGAACGAAGCATCTTCGACCATTTTCTCGGACTGCTGTCCACAGAGCCTGTCAAGCGCCAGCAGGTGAGCTACTATGCCGCCCAACTGAACATCACGCCGAAGTATCTGTCGACAGTGTGCAAGCGCGTCAGCGGAAAGTCGCCCATGCGCTGGATTACGGAGAGCGTCATGGACGAAGTCTACGATATGCTGCGCAACACCAACTTGTCGGTAAAGGAGATTTCGCACCGCATGCGGTTCCCCAACTCGTCGTTCTTCGGACAGTATTTCCGTGAGCAGACAGGAATGACTCCCCTTGAGTACAGGAACAAAGTTAAGATGGTACGCAAATGATAATAGTAAGAAAGGTCACCAGCCGTCAGCAGATGAACGACTTCGTCCGTCTGCCCAGAAAGATATACAGCGGCAATGCACAGTATGTGCCCGACATGGAGTCAGACGTACCGTCCATGTTCGACCCCAGCCACAACCCCGGCCTGGAGTTCTCCAGCCTGCAGCCCTTTGTGGCTTATCAGGACGAAGAACCGGTGGGACGCGTGGTGGGCATCGTCAACCGTAAGGCCAACTTATGCTGGAAACAGCGCGTGGTGCGCTTCAGCATGATTGAGTTTACGGACGACATCCAGGTCAGCCGCGCACTGCTTGAAGCCGTCAGCCAGTGGGGACGGGAACAAGGCATGGACACCCTGCAAGGCCCCATGGGCGTTACCGACTTCGACAAGGAAGGCATGCTCATTGAGGACTTCGACATGACAGGGTCGGTGAACACCATTTACAACCCCGACTACTATCCCCGCCACATGGAGCAACTGGGCATGCAGAAAGCCGTCGACTGGCTGCAAATCCGCATACAGATACCCAAAGAGGTGCCCGCCCGCTATAGCCGGGTGGCACAATATGCCCGCGAGCAGATAGGACTGCGCGTGGTCAAGCTCACCAATCATCAGATTTTCCAGGAGGACTACGGCCTCAAGGTTTTCCAACTGCTGAACGAAGCCTACAAGCCCATCTTCGGATTCTCGGCCCTCACAGAGCGGCAGATAGACGAGTTCCTGCACAAGTACCTGCCCGTGGTGGACAAACAACTCATTCCCGTCGTGCTGAACGAGCAGGACGAAGTGGTGGGCGTAGCCATTGCCATGGCCAGTCTGTCGCGCCCCATGCAGAAGGCCAAGGGACGGCTGCTGCCCTTCGGGTGGTACCACCTGGCCAAAGCACTGACCTGGCACCGTGAGGACAATGCCGAGATGCTGCTCATAGGCATCCGCCCCGACTATCAGGGGCTGGGCGTCAACGCCCTATTCTTCGACGACCTGATACCGGTATTCAACAAGTACGGGTTCCGCTGGGCCGAAACGGGTCCGCAGCTGGAGGACAACGTGCGTGAGCTCTCGCAGTGGAAGCCGTTGAAGCCCGAGTTCGTCAAGCGGCGCCGCTGCTATAAAAAGAACATTGACAACAAACAAGAGTTAATAACGAAATAAACAATATGGAAAGAAGAGTAGTAATAACAGGAATGGGCATCTGGTCATGCTTAGGCACAACGCTTGACGAGGTGCGCCAGTCACTGTACGAAGGAAAGAGTGGCATCATCTTCAGTCAGGAACGCGCCGATGCGGGTTTCCGCTCACCGTTCTGCGCCAACGTGCCGAAAGCAGACCTGAAACCGTTCGTCAACCGCAATTTCAGGCAGTTCATGCCCGAGGAAGCACAGTATGCCTACATGGCCACACGCGACGCACTGGCTGCTGCGCATCTGGAGCAGGACTACATAGACAGCCACGAGGTGGGCATCATCTACGGCAACGACTCCGTGGCCGAGGCCACTATGAAGGCGCTGGACAAGTTCAGGCAGTTCGCCTCGACGGCGGCATGTGGGTCGGGCGCCATCTTCCAGTCCATGAACTCGACGGTAACCATGAACCTGGCATGTCTGTTCCACCTGAAGGGCATCAACCTGACAGCATCGGCAGCATGCGCCAGTGGCTCGCAGTCCATCGGACTGGCATGGCTGCTTATCAAGAACGGACTGCAGGACTGCGTGGTGTGCGGCGGTGCACAGGAAGCCAACATGTACGGCGTGGCATCGTTCGACGGCATACAGTCGTTTGCACTGCGCGACGACAACGACCCCACCAAGGCCAGCCGTCCCTTCGACAGCCAGCGCAACGGACTGGTGCCCGGAGGCGGTGCCGCCACACTGGTGGTTGAGAACTATGAGAGTGCCGTCCGCCGCGGGGCACCTATCCTGGCCGAGATTGTCAGCTGGGGATTCTCCGGCAATGGCGACCACATCTCCACGCCTAACGTCGCCGGTCCGGCACGCTCGTTAGAGTTGTGTCTGCAGAAGAGCGGCATCGGTGTCAGGGAGATAGGCTACGTCAACGCCCACGCCACATCAACGAAGATTGGCGACAGCCGTGAGGCTCAGGCCATTGCACAGATATTCGGAGACTACCGCGTACCCGTGACATCGACCAAGAGCCAGACGGGCCACGAGATGTGGATGGCAGGTGCCTCGGAAATCATATACACCATGCTGATGATGAAGAACGGATTCATTGCCGGCAACGTGAACTTCGAGTCGCCCGACGAGGAAACGGCCTGCGTCAACGTCATCCCAGAGACCATGGAGGCTCACTTCGACACCTTCCTGTCGAACTCCTTCGGATTCGGAGGCACCAACTCCACACTGATAGTACGCGACATCAAGGCATAGAGGGAAAAGGTCGTCAGACCACAGACTGTACAGAAATCACAGATTATTAATCATAAAAACAAAAGTAAGAATGAAAACAAGAGAAGAAATCATCGAGCAGGTGAACAGCCTGCTGTCAGAAGAGTTTGAAGTAGAACAGAGTGAGTTCACTCCCGATGCCAACCTGAAGGACACCCTTCAGTTAGACAGCATCAACCTGGTAGACCTCATCGCACTGGTGCAGGTGACCTACAAGATTACCATTCCCGTCAATGAACTGAAGCAGATACAGACCTTCAACGACCTGTACGACTACATTGAGCAGCACCAGGCATGACCATGCGCTACAGGGGAGAAGACATCAAGCAACTCATCCCGCAGCGACATCCGTTCATGATGGTTGACGAGTTTGAGCAGCGTGACGACAACAGTGCCGTCACAACGCTCAACGTCGCCCGCGGCAACTACTTCATCACCTACGACGGATGCATGGCCGAAACGGGACTCATTGAGCACATCGCACAGTCATGTTCGGCTCTGGCCGGAGCCAAGAGCACGGACGGCACGCCGCCGGTAGGCATGATTGTAGAGGTGAAGAACTTCCACTGCCAGCGCCGCCCGATGGTTGGCGAGCGGCTGGACACCTCCATAACATTCGGGCTGACGTTCGGACAGATGACTCTGGCACACGGCATTACCACCATCGACGGAGTCACCGTGGCCGAGGTTGACTTAAAGATATTCGTACAATGACCGACAGCTTCATCCGTCTATACCGCTATTTCAGGAGCCACCGCACCGTGTGCTGGCTGTCCATGGCCGTGCTGTTCGCCTTCTTCGGGTGGCAGGCTTCGTGCATACACTTAGAGGAAGACATCGACAAACTGATGCCGTCGTCCAGGAACGAGGACGGCACCACCAAGCTGGCTTTTGCCGACCTGAAAATCAAAGACAAGGTGTTCGTGCTGTTTGAAAGAAAAACAGCACATGGAAGAAAACCAGCAGCCGGCGACAGCACGGACTGCACGGCACTCATCGATGCCTGCAATGCCTTCGTGGACTCCCTGCAACAGGACTCGGCACTGATAGAGGACATCTTCTACCAGATAGATGAAGAACTCATGCCTGACGGCATCGACTACCTGACAGCCCATCTGCCTGCTTACATCGACACGACGGCATACGCCCGTTTCGACAGTCTCATGACGCGTGAGCACATGCAGCAGCAGATGCAGCAAAACCGCGACGACCTGACGGGAGCGTTCGGCGAGATGTTCCCCGAACTGATTCAGACAGACCCCATCGGCATGCGCAACGTTCTGGCAGAGCAGATGGCACCGCTGTTGACTGCGGGAAACTATGAAACCATTGACGGACACTTCTTCGTCCCCGACTCTACGGTCTGTCTGGCATTCCTGACTCCACACTTCTCGTCGACGAATACGGGGCAGGGATCAGCACTCTTCGAACGGCTGAACACGCTGATCAGCCAGATGGCCACAACACACTCAGACATTGAAATCACATACCATGGCACACCGGCCAGCGGATATTACAACTCGACGCAGATTAAGCACGACCTGACGACAACCATTGCCGGAGCACTTGTGCTGGTACTGCTGTTCCTGCTGCTGTGCTTCCGCCGATGGGACACCATTCCGCTACTGCTACTGCCCGTAGCCTTCGGAACCGTCTTCGCACTGGCACTGATGTACTGGCTGAAGGGCGAATTCTCACTATTGGCATTAGGCATCGGCGGCGTAGTGCTGGGCGTAGCCTTGAGCTATGTACTGCACGTACTGACGCACCAGGTGTACGTCAACGATGGCGAACAGCTGCTACGCGACCAGGTAAAGCCGGTCTTGCTGGGATGCCTGACCACCATTGGCTCTTTTGCCGGACTACTATTCATCAAAACCGACCTGTTGCGCGACTTCGGACTCTTCGCAGCCTTTGCCATACTGGGTACAACACTGTTCTCGCTGACCTACCTGCCACAACTGTTAAGCATCAGAGGAAAGGCTAACAACGGGAAACAATCCGAATTCCCGGCCTTCATCGAACGCATCAACAACTATGCTCCCGACCGCAGCAAGCTGTTGCTCGGGCTTATCGCAGTGGTCACGGTAGTATGCGTGGGGGCCTACCTCAAGGAGGGTACGCGCTTCGATGCCGACATGCACAACCTGGGATACTTGGAGGAGATGACGGAGCACTCGGAAGAACTGCTGCGACAAAAGACCTATACTGGCGACAAGCAGAAATACTTTGCCGCAAAGGGGAAAACCATGGAGGAGGCACTTAGGCACTTCACCACCCTCGACCGCAAACTGGACTCGCTCAGTAAGCTGGGACTGGTGAAGAACTACACACACACCAGCCGCATCTTCGTACCGCTGAAGGAGCAACAACAGCGCATTGACGCATGGCACAACTACTGGACAACGGAACGGAAAGCCACCGTGCGCCGGCTCATCAGCGAGACGGCACCAACAGCAGGGCTGAACGCCGAAGCCTTTGACACCTTCTTCGAAGCGGCAGAAAAGGAATATACCCCTGACGCACTCTACGATGCAGGAATCATTCCGGCGGGCTATCAGTCGACACTGACGGAACGGTCGTATGACGGAAACTACCTTTGCTTCACCTCCGTGCGCTGTGCAAACGACTCTGTACGCAGCAGCGAAAGTGACTATATGCGCATCTGCAATGCCGTGGTCCAAGACCCGGACCTGCTGGTGCTCGACACCTATTATTATACGACCGACACGCTGATGCAGATGAGCCGCGACTTCGACGTGCTGCAATGGCTGTCAATGGCGTTTGTCTTCGTCGTTCTGCTGGTGTCGTTCCACTTCAACCTCAAGCACGCACTGCTGGGATTTCTGCCCATCATCTTGAGCTGGCTCATCGTCTTAGGGGCCATGGTGCTGTTTAATGTGCAATTCAATCTGATTAGCATTATCATCTCTACATTCATCTTCGGCATCGGAGTGGACTATAGTATCTTCATCATGACAGGACTGACGGAAGGCGACAGCCAAAAGCTCGGCTACCATAAGACGGCCATCTTCTTCTCTGCCGTGACACTCATCGTCACCGTCAGCAGCATGTTGCTGGCCCAGCACCCGGCCATCCGGTCGGTGGGCTTTGCCACACTGGTGGGGCTGCTCTCGGCCGTCATCCTGTCATACATGCTGCAACCGGCAATATACAGGTTATTGAAGAAGTAGGAGCAAAGAGAAACATCGGCTCTGACAAAACAGGAATTAACAAGTAAAAGCTAAGAAAGAAGTGAAGTACGATGTCGTAATCATAGGAAGCGGATTCGGCGGACTGGCCTGCGCACGCCTGCTGGCACAGCAGGGATGCAAGGTGCTGGTGCTGGAGCAACACTGGCAGCCAGGAGGATGTCTGCAGAGTTACCGGCGCCACGGACACACTTTCGACACCGGACTGCACTATGTCGGCGGACTCGACAAGGGAGAACCACTTCACGACATCTTCAAGAAACTGGGACTGCTGCGACTGCCCTGGCACCGACTGGACAACAACGGTTTCGACCGCATCACCATTGACGGGCACACATACTGTCTGGCTGAAGGATTTGAACAATTTGTCAACGTGCTGGCAGAAGACTTTCCGAACGAACGACAGGCACTACAACAATATGTAGACATGCTGCAGGGGCCAGACCCTGACCCGTCAGTAAATGCATGGCTGTGGCTGAACGAGACATTCAGCAGCCCACAACTCATTGACGTATTGTCGGGGGCATGCCTGAAGACTGAGCTGCGCAAGGAGTCACTGCCACTGCTGGCCTTCGCCCACAGTCAGAAAAGCTACATACAAAGCAGCTGGCGACTGAGGGGAGACAGCAGCCTCATCGTACGCTCGCTGGTGGACGACATCCAGCGTATGGGCGGTCAGGTGAAGTGTCGCACCGAGGTTAAGACACTTGAAGAGCAGAACGGACGGATAACGGCTGCCGTATGCAACAATGGGGAACGCTATGAGGCCCACAGCTTCATCAGTGACATTCACCCGGCACAAACCTTTGATATGGTGAAGGAAAGCCACATACTGAAGCCCATTTTCCGCCGGCGCATCAGCATGCTGGAGAACAGCTACGGCATGTACACACACTCCTTAGTACTCAAGCCACAGGCACTACCATACTTCAACCACAACAAATTTGTTTATCGTGGGGGAAGTCCGTGGGACAGACGGACGGAGAGCGTGATGCTGAGCTGCAGGGTGCCGGAGGACCACAGGGACGATGCCACACTGCTGGACCTGCTGACTCCAAGCGACAACGACCCCATGCCTCTGGCAGAGACGGTCATACCAGGGCTGCGCGACATGGTCAGCGAACGCTACATCAGCACGCCACAGACGTGGCAACGCTTCACCCGCACCCCGGAAGGGTCGGCCTACGGCATCCGTAAGGACTGCCGGCAACCCCTGCTGACCATGCTGTCGCCCCGCACTCCGCTGCCTAACCTGCTACTGACGGGACAGAACGTGATGCTACACGGAATGGAGGGAGTTGCGATGACTGCGCAGCAAACTGTAGAATTAGTTACCAAGAACAAATAACAAATGACACTTTAATAATATGAAATACGCTTTAGTAACAGGAGGAAGCCGCGGCATCGGACGTGCCGTCAGTCAGAAACTGGCCAAACAGGGTTACCAAGTCATCATCAACTATGCCAGCAATGTGGCCGAGGCTCAAAAGACACTGGACAGCATTGACGGACAAGGAGAACTGCTGCCGTTCGATGTCAGCGACAGCCTACAGACACGCAAGGCACTGGAACAGTGGCAACAGCAGCATGATGGTGAATACATAGAAGTGGTGGTGAACAATGCAGGCATCCGCCGTGATAATGTGATGGCGCTTATGCCCGAGGACGACTGGCACCGGGTACTGGACATCTCGCTGTCCGGATTCTTTAATGTCACTCAACCTCTGCTGCCGGCCATGCAGCTGCACAAGTTTGGGCGTATCATCAACATGGCCAGTGTGAGTGGGCTGAAGGGACTGCCCGGCCAGACCAACTACTCTGCCGCAAAGGGAGGAATAATTGCCGCTACAAAGGCATTGGCTCTGGAAGTGGCACGACGCGGCATCACGGTGAACGCTGTAGCGCCAGGATTCATCAAGACAGACATGACGGAAGGGCTGGACGAGGCTGCACTGAAGAAAACGATTCCAGCACAGCGCTTTGGCACACCAGAGGAGGTGGCCGAACTGGTAGCATTCCTCGCATCAGCCAGCGCAGGCTATATCACCGGCAACGTCGTGTCTATCAATGGAGGACTCTACACATAAAAAAGGAATGACTAACTACTAATAAATAAGATGCAAGGTATGAGAAAAAAGATTGTTTTATTCTTATTGTGCATGGTGGTCTGTGTTGCTAACGCTCAACAGACGGTCACAAAGACCAGCCATAAGAAGGCTGTCAAGACGGACGTAGTGACAACGGGTACGCTGACAATCCGTAAACCCGACTATATCTGCATTGCTACCGATGGCGGCAAGGACCTGCTCATCATGGAGGGCACGAAGTTTACCATGACCATGGGAGGCAAGAAGCATACTACCGACAGCCGTAAGAACATGCAGTTTGCCACGTTCCATGAAGTGCTCAAGGCCGTCATCAACGGACAGCCGATTCCAGCCAATGAGGATTTAAAGGTCAGTAGCAGTAATGGCCAGAAGACGATTACAATTACCCCCAACGGGAAAAAGAAGAAACGTCAGCTGTTCTCTTCATTCGTGTTGGTGGTTGACAGCAAGACGTCTGCCTTCCATATGCTGCGCATGAACGGACGTAACGAAGACTATACCGAATACACATTTAAATGACAACACTGCGACAGTTCCTATTCCTACTGTGCTGCATAGTGACGATGACAGGCCAGGCACAGCAGATTCATGGCACCATTACCGATGCCGAGACTGGCGACAGCATCCCCTATGCCAGTGTATTGTACAAAGGACATAACGTGGCCGTCATCTCTGACTTGGGCGGACAATACAAGATTCAGCGTCACGAGGGATGGAACATCACCTTCAGTGCCGTAGGATATAAGACGCGCATTGTCCCCATCACTAACAAGACCAGGACGCGTCTGAACATCGCACTGAAGCCTGACAACCAGCAGTTGACAGGAGTCACCGTCCATGCACGTCGCGGACACTACAGCCGGAAGAACAACCCGGCAGTAGAATTGATGAGACGCGTGGTTGCTGCCAAAAAGAAAACAGACCTGGGACAGAACGACTTCTACCAGTTCTACAAGTATGAGAAGATAACCCTTTCGCTTAATGACCTCAAACCAGAACAGCTTGAACAGGGGCCATTCAAGAAGCACCCATGGCTGGTGGAACAGGTGGAGACAAGTAATGTCACAGGAAAAATGATACTGCCACTGAGCGTTGACGAGACAGTGTCGCAGAAGGTCTATCGCCGTGACCCGCAGTCAGAGAAGACCATCATCATCGGTCAGACATCGAAGGGTGTCAACGACCTCTTCCAGACGGGTGACATTATCAATACCGTCATCAAGGATGTATTCACTGACATCGACCTTTATCAGGATCATATCCGCCTGCTACAGTATCCGTTCATCTCGCCTATCTCCAATGAGGGCATCGGGTTCTACCGATATTATATTGAGGACACGCTGAAGGTGGAAAAGGACTCATGCATACATTTGCACTTCCTGCCCAATAACCAGAATGACATGGGATTCCGTGGCGACTTGTATATTCTAAAGGACTCCACGCTGCATGTCCGTCGCTGTGAGATGACTATTCCTAAACAAAGCAATGTCAACTTTGTAAAGGACGTCAAGATACTGCAGGACTATGAGCAGCTACCTAATGGTCAGTGGGTACTTACAAAAGACGACATGACCACAGACCTTGAGTTGGTAAGCTTTCTGAGGTCGGCAACGGTCACGCGTGTCACACGTTTTAACGACTATGCCTTTGACCCTATTCCAAAGAAGTTATTCAAAGGAATTCCAAAGCAGGTGACTGAAGCTGATGCGCAAATGCGCGACGAAGACTTCTGGAAGCAGTACCGACAAGTTGAACTGACAAAGAGCGAGAGTTCTATGGACAAATTCATTCACCGCATAGAAAACGTCAAAGGAATGAAGTATGTCATTTTCGGACTCAAGGCGCTCTTTGAGAACAGCGTAGAAACCAGTTCGCCCAACTACATCGACATATGTCCTGTCAACACCATCCTTTCCAGCAACTATGTTGATGGAATGCGTTCACGTCTTAGTGCCAAGACTACCGCCAACCTCTCGAAGCATTTTTTCCTCTCTGGATATGTCGGACGGGGTTGGGGCAGCCACAGAAACTACTATAATGCAGAGTTCACATACTCGCTGAATCCTAAGAAGTACCTGCCACACGAGTTCCCCAGACGAACTCTGACCATTCAGAGCAACCGTGATGTGTGCTCACCTGGCGACCGATTCATGGACACAGATAAGGATAACTTCATGGTGGCACTGAAGTGGGCCGAGACGAACAAGATGATGTTCTACAACCGGCAACAGGTAACCTTTGACTACGAGACAGACTGGGGGCTGAAAGGCACTTTGAATGCTAAGGTCGAGGAAAACGAAGCTGCCGGTCATCTGTCGTTCAGGAAGCTGAATGAACAGCCACTGGCCAACTTTGAGCGCCACGGCAATGGAGAGTTCATGCATACCACAGAGGTGACAGGACGCCTACGCTATGCTCCTGGTGAGACGTACATTAACAACAAGCTTCGCCGGAGAGTGATCAACCTTGACGCTCCTGTGTTTACCATTAGCCATACCATTGGATTTGACGGTATACTGGCCGGTGAATACAACTACAACTATACCGAAGTGGGTATCTATAAACGTTTCTGGCTCAGCAGTTGGGGAAAGCTTGACATCAGCGCAAAGGCTGGCATACAGTGGAACGAGGTTCCCTACCCGTTGCTCATCCATCCTGCTGCCAACCAGTCGTACATCATTCTGCCTGAGACGTTCAATCTTATTAATACGATGGAGTTCCTGAATGACCGCTTTGCATCGCTGATGGTGTCGTGGGACCTGAACGGAAAGATATTCAACCGTCTGCCACTTATCAAGAAGCTCCACCTGCGTGAGTACATCGGTGTTCGCATGTTGTGGGGAAAGCTGACGGATAAAAACAACCCCTTCCTGGAGCAGAACAAGGGAACAAACCGTCTGATGTACTTCCCAGAAGGGGCGCACGTGATGGACCCCAACCGTCCTTATGCAGAACTGGTGCTTGGCATACATAACATATTTAAGTTCTTCCATGTGGAGTATGTAAGGCGCTTGAGCTACAACGAACTATCCACAAGTCCGAAATGGGGAATGCGCTACGTCATAGCCTTCAGCTTCTAAAAGAGAATCGGAGCTATGAGATTGCAGGATGGTGAAATCAAAAAATGACAACAGAAAGAACGGAAGGCTTAGTGAGCTTCCGTTCTTTCTATAATCTCCAGACACATGCGGCTGTTATGGTAGGGACACTTCCAGAAGCCGGCCTTGTCGTCAACGTCGTTAAGTGTTCCGTCGGGATGACGGCTCCAGTACCACTCCCCATGTTCGTAGTCAATGAGCTGATCTTTGATATAGTGCCAGCAAAGGAGGACTTTCTGAAGAGCATCCTCGGCGCCGAAATGTTGGTAGATGTTAAACCATCCGACTACATTCTCGGCCTGTACCCACCAGTGCAGGTCGTCATCGACATGACCAGTGTCCAAATTGGCCTCATGAATCATGGAACCATCAGGACGCAGTCCTTTCTCGCTGGCCTTGGCAACCATGCGAACAATGGGTTCCATCTTCTGAAGCACATAGGGATCGCCCAAGACGAGGGCAGCCTCATGCATGAGCCATGAACACTCTATGTCATGGCCATAACTTTCCAGATGACCGGCACCACGGGTCCAGTCCATCTCAAAGAAGAGGTCCAGATGGTGAGTCTCAGGATTGAGTATCCGGTCGGTAAAGATGCCGATGATGTTACGCAGGGCGCCCTCCACACGGGTGAGTGTTTCCAAGGGGACGGAAACAGCCACAGGGAGTACTGCCCCGATGGCAGGGACATAGTCGCACGACTCGGCGGCACGGAACTCTTTCAGCGCCCGATAGAGGTTTGTGTATGGCTCAATGATGTGCAGATGGGTGTTCTGCGACTTGGGAAAGTTGGCATCAAGCTCTGAGAGTCGCATATCGGCAATGGGTGACCAGTCACGCGCCGTAGCCTCTATATATCCATTGTACTGAGGGTCCAAGGCGTGCTCTTCCACGCACTCGAAGAGCTGAAGGGCATAGTCTAAGGCCTCGCGGTCGCCAGTGGCCCGTGCAAATTCTGACAGTCCGTAGATGGCAAAGCCAATGGCATAGAATTGCTTGCGGGTGTTCAGCGGCTTTCCGCCAGCTTCAAGGCTCCAGTAGACACCCCCATACTCCCCGTCGATAAAGTGTTCCAAGAAGTAGTCCTTGGCGTAAATGGCCGTCTGCAGGTATTCAGGCTTTTTCAGTACGCGATAAGCGGCAGAGAAGGACCAGAGGATACGTGCATTGAGTATGGCCCCTTTCTCAGCATCTTTATGGATGGTGCCGCCGTTATCCATGCGTCCATAGAATCCTCCTTGCTCGCAGTCTACCATCTGTTCCTGCCAAAAGCGCAGGATGTTGTTCTGGACAACATCCTGCATTTCGTTTCTAAGTGTCTCAATAGTCATAGCAGTATCAGTCTTCTATGGCACGTACTTTCTTCAGTTCTGCATTGATATGATTGATGCGCTCGGTGGTCAACGGATAGAACCAGACGATGCATACAGACAGCAGGGCTACACAGGCGGGAATAAAACTCATCAGCCAGCGCAGACAAACAAGTGCACTCTCGGGCTGAATGACATTTCCTGCGGCCAACAATTCTGTGTCAGTAATATAACCAAAGCCGCTGAGCAGCCAGAGAACAGCAGCTCCACCGATGGCACCGCCAAACTTCTGTGCCATTGACGACGAAGAGAATATCAGTCCCGTCGATGCCGTGTTGAACTCAAGCTCGGCATAGTCACTGACATCAGCGTACATGGACCAGACAAGGGGTGACATGATACCGGTAAGGATAGAGATGAGCACCTGGAAGATGAGCATTACCCAATAGCCTGTAGGGGTGCAGGGAATGAAGAAGAACAGCACGCTGAGCACCACCAGTGAGGCGTTGACCAGAATGAACGTAGTTTTCTTTCCAAACTTGTTTGAAATAGGTACGCACGAAGCTACGCCTACCATGTTGCTTACCTCGCCAACGCCCAGGAAGAGTCCGGCATAGAAGGCGAACACCAGTCCGAAGAAGACAAGACTGACATTCGCGCCGATGATGTCCTGGAAGAAGTAGGCCACGGTTGCACCACGTACAGTATTGAAAAGGTTAAAGCACAATGCAGCACCGATAAGCAGCCACCACGGTTTGTTGGACAGCAGGGCCTTGAAGTCGCTGCCTACAGAGACGGTGGAAACGGTCTTTATGTGTTCCTTGGTCATGAAGAAACAGATCATGAACATCACGAAACATGCAGCGGCGATGACCACCATTGCCCAGAACCATCCGCCGGGGGTGTTGTAGCCTCCCATCAAGTTGGTGAGGGGTTCCCACAGGAACAGAGAGACGAACGAGCCACCGTAGGCAAAGAACATGCGGAAGCTGGAGAAGACGGTTTTCTCGTTGGAGTCGTCGGTCATCACACCGAGCATGGCGCCATAAGGCACGTTGATACCGGTATAGACCGTCATCATCAAGATGTAGGTGACGTACGCCCATACCAGTTTGCCGGCATAGTTCAGATCGGGGGTAGTGAACAGCAGGATACCGCAGATGCTGAAGAATGGAGCCACCCACAGCAGATAGGGGCGGTACTTACCCCACTTGGTCTGAGTACGGTCAGAGATAATACCCATCATGGGGTCGCTGACAGCATCCCAGATACGGGTGACAAGGACCAGCACGCCGGCATCGAGCAGGGACAGCCCGAAGATGTTACTGTAGAAGAAGGGCAGATAGTAGGAGAAGATCTTCCAGAACATGCTGGACGACATGTCACCAAAGCCATAGCCTATCTTTTCTTTCAGGGTTGATTTAGCCATATTGTTTGTTTTTAGCGATTAGTTTCTTGATGGTTTCCACAGACGCAGCGGTGTAGAGTCCGTCCTCCGGCGTGTTCATGCAGTAGTCGATAAGGCGGTCAATGGTTGATGTGGCTACGTGCATACGGGTGTCTGCCGAGGCGTAGTAGATGAACACCTTTCCATCCTCGTCGGCAATCCATCCGTTGGCAAAGGCCACATTCATGACGTCGCCAAGATACTCGTCGCCTTCTGGAACGAGGAAGTATCCGCCAGGCTGTGCAATGACGCGTGTGGGATCGTCGAGCGCCGTCATATACATATATAACACGTAGCGCAGACCATCGGCCGTGGCACGAACGCCATGAGCCAGATGAAGCCAGCCCTTCGGAGTCTTGATGGGATGCGGACCCTCACCGTTCTTGACCTCGGTGATGGTATGATAGTGGCGGGCATTGATGATTTTCTCTTCCTTCACCTCGGCATGTGTGATGTCATCGACCAGTGCCCAGCCGATGCCGCCACCCGAACCAGTGTCTATAAAGCCATCCTGGGGACGGGTGTAGAAGGCATACTTGCCATCGACAAATTCAGGGTGCAGTACGACATTGCGCTGCTGTGACTTAGTCTTCAGGTCGGGCAGGCGCTCCCAGGTCTTCAGGTCCTTGGTACGGGCTATACCAGCAGTAGCTGTTGCGGCACTGAGGTCGCCAGGCTGGGAGTCGTCATGGCGCTCAGCACAGAACACGCCATAGATCCATCCGTCCTCATGCTGCGTGATGCGCATGTCGTAGATGTTCGTGGCGGGAATGACGTCGTCGGGCATGGTGATGGGTTCTTCCCAGAAGCGGAAGTTGTCAATGCCGTTAGGCGACTCTGCCACGGCGAAGTAGCTCTTGCGGTCGGCACCTTCCACCCTTACCACCAGACAGTACTTTCCCTGCCACTTGATGGCACCTGAGTTCAGGGCAGCATTACACATGATGCGCTGCATCAGGAAGGGATTGTCCTTCTCGTTGAAGTCATACTTCCACTCTAAGGGTATATGGGCAGCGGTCACCACGGGATACTTGTACTTCTCATAAATGCCGTTACCCCACTCTACGGGTTCATTCTTGCGACTTAGCAGTTCCTCGTGATGCGCACGCAGGGCTGCTACTTTCTTTTCAAATTCTGTCATGGTTTTTATTTACGATTTACGATTATTCTATTTTTTTCCGAAAGTTATTTGGCTATATCCTTGGCAAACAACGTCTTGTCCGATTTGTAGAACTCTACGAAGTATGGGGCATCTGGCTTTGAAGGAGACGGTCCAAACCACTCGTTCTTGTAGTTACGCCAAGTCAGCAGATAGCTGATGGGGAAGTCCTGCACGGCAGGAAGCAGTGTCGACGACCACCAGTCGGGCTGTGTCATGTTCTTCATACCTGTCTCGGTCAGGGCGGGGATGAGATGGTGCTCCTGGGCCACCTGGCAGAGCACCTCGAGATTCTGCTTCGTGCGGGCGATGAACTGCTCCTTCTCCTCGGGCACCCACTGGTAGCCGTCGAGACCAATCATCTGCACACGGTCGTCACCGGGATAGCGGTCAAGCAGGCGTTCCGCAGTCAGACCGTCTTGACAGCCGGGTGAATAAGACCACACCAGATTGTCGAAACCGTCGTTTTGGAGTTTATCCTGCAACATGTTCCAAAGAGCCTTATACTCGTCAACGGTGCACAGTTTTTCTCCCCACCAGAACCATGAGCCGCTGTTCTCGTGCCACGGCCGGAAGATGACGGGAATCTTCTCGCCGTCGTCATCCTTCAAGGTAGCCAGGAAGTCACTGATGCGCTGCATCCAGCCTTCAAACTTCTCATGACACTCACCGCCGGGGAGAATCTTCTTCACCACGGCAGAGTCAGTGACATCCCACGCTGTACCCTCAGGGAACTTCTGTCCGGCCCAGCCGCCACCCTCGATGGTGGTCACGGGGTTGCGCGGGTGCCAGCTCAGGGTGACGATGCCGCCACGACGGTGGTGATTCTTTATCTCTTCGGTCATGCGGGTAAACGGTACGCTGTCCAGGTTCTTCTTGTCACCCATCTCTATACCGCCCAGGTCGAAGCCCATGATGGCAGGATAATCGCCACAGACGTTCAACACATCACTGGAGTCCTTGTCGTACTCCCAGGTGAGTCCGTACATCGGGTCGTCCTGATGTCCGTACATGATGCCTTTTGACTTCAGCGTGTCCAGACGTTCCAACAACTGCTGGGCCTTAGTCTTCTCGGGCTCAGCCTGCTTCTGCTTTGTGCAGGCAGCTACTGTCAATGCCGCCACTGCGATAACCATAAGTTTCTTCATATCTACGAACCTGTTATTTAATTTCCATTTGCTTGAGCATCCAGTTCTCCCATTCGTCCCACTGCTCCTGATACCAGAAGTGCCAAGTCTGCTGAAAGGGTGAGATTTCCTTCGGACCCTTCACTGTGTTATACGTGGCCCATGCCGTAGTGGGGGGAACCACATCGTCGTTGTATCCGAACGAGAACCACCCCTTCTGCTTGTCGGTAATCAGACGGGCAAAATTGACACCGTCGTAGTAACGCGAGGTCTCTATCTTACGCTCTTCGCCCTTGCCTTTGCTCCAATAGAAGTAGTGAGGCCATCCGCAGGCTCTGCCTTCCAGTGACGCTGTATGGTCGCAGAGGGCTGCATGGACTGGAGCATAGTAGGTGATACGCTTGTCCAGTCCGGCTGTAGCCAACGTCAGGAAACCGCCTTGGCTGGAACCCGAAACACCCAACTCCCTGCCATTCCATGGGGTGTACTGTTCAATATAGTCAAGGGCACGGATACAGCCCAGCACCACGCGCTTGTAGTAGCTTTCGTCGCGATTGTCCATGCCCCAGTTCCAGTAGTTCATCAGTGCTCCATTGAACATGTCGTCATAGACTTTCTGTTCCATGGTGACGGAGATACCGTGGATGCCTATCTCCAACGTGATGGCACCTTGCGCAGCAGTCCATACATCACCGCCATAGGGGCGCACGCCGGCGCCCGGCACACGGAGCAATGCCGGATAGCGACCTTCCCTGACAGGTACACACAGAATGCCGTAGGTTCGGTAGTTCTCGTGCATGTTCTGGAACGACACTTCATAGACGTTGACGTCATTCGTACAACGCTCCGGCAACAAGCGTCTGGTTGGATTCAGGTCTACCCGACGGGCCTCGCTGATGGCTTGCTGCCAATAACTTTCGAAGTCCTGTGGCATCACGGTGGTGGGCTGGAGTTTCTCTGGGGAGAAGGCGGCTCCACAGGCACCCTTATACTCCTTGCCACCTACGTAGGCCTTGACGTCAACGCGGTAGAAGCCAGGCTTCTTCATTGTGCCCTTCAGCGTCAGTGTGCCGTCTTTCAGCACCACACCCTGTTTCTTTACATCCTGATACATCTCAGGACCTGCCGCATAGTCGATGGTGACATGGTCCAAAAGGGTCGACGATCGCAACACGCTAACCTTAAACGTGGCCGTCTGTCCCACCTCGTAACGCCAGTCCTGACGGTCGGGCTGCACCATGACCACAATATTCTCACCACGTATCTGGGCACTCAACGGCAATACAGCCGCTACAGCCAGCAGCATCAGCAAAACACTGATAGGTTTCTTTGTCATTGTCGATATGTTTTAAGTCAGTGATTAATCGTCGGCAAAGATACCACAATTTTTCTGAAAACCATGATACTTTGTTGCTTTTCTCACATACTCATGCTGATTTTTCTTACTTCACACGGCTCATGCGGTCGACCTGCTCCTTAATCACAGCCAGCGTAGAGCTGTCACCGGCGAAGACCGAGTTCAGCCCCTGCGCTTCCTGGGCAGGGTCGTTGGTATAGTCGTCGCCCACCTGCCACTGCTCATGCCGGGGTTTGGCAAAGCCACCCCAGCCCCAGAAGTTGCAACCGGCAAACTTTCCTCCCTGCTCAGCATTGTCGGCCACGAGTGAAAAAACGTACTTGTAATAGCCGTCGCGTCCCTGCGTGGGACTGTCCAACGTAAACTTAAAACCGTCGCGAGGATATCCGAACTCCTCCATGACTAACGGCTTTCCCAAGGAATCGCAGACAGCCAGGTGCTCGTCAATATATTTCTTAGTATTCTCGCAGGCCCTTGGAAGGTGCTCTGTCAGCGAGTCGGGCTTAGCCCATCCCCAGTTGTAAGGCCACAGGTGAACGTTGCAGTAGTCTATGTTCTCGTCAGCCGAGATGCGCGTCCAGGCACCAAGGTCGTTCTCACAGCCCCACGCGCCTTCGCTGCCCACGCTGACCAGGTGGTTCTTGTCCAGTGAGCGGATGAGTGCTGCAGCCTCGGCAATCCACTTCTCGAAGGCTGGCAGGGCTTCCCTCGAGAAGGCACGCGGCTCGTTGCCTATCTGCCATGACATGATGGCCGGGTCGTCAACATATTTCAGACCAGTATAGCGGTTGGTACGACTTAGGATGAAGCGCACATAGTCGTAGAACAGCTGGTGCGCCTTCTCGTTGGTGGCATACTTCGCCATAGCCTGCATGAAAGCCGCGTAGCCCACCTCGTCAGGACGGGGCTGCCGTCCTTCGCCGGCGTGCTCCAGGTAGAAACCGTAACCACCGCTCCACTCCCACGAGTTGTTCAGATAGAGCACAGCCACCATCCGGCGCCTACCCATCTCCTGCAACAGATAGTCCAGACCTGCCAGTATGGTGTCATTATACACGCCGGGCTTCACCTGCAGCGTCGGTTCCACCTTCGTCTTCACGCCGCGCTCACCGTCAGCACCCACCAGTATGCGCAAGTTGTCAATACCCATGCGCTTCATCTCGTCCAACTCCCGGCACAGGCGTTTGCGGTCGCCACCCTGCCCTTCCGAGCCAAGAATGGCACCATACCAGAAGTTCGTACCCACATAATAGTAAGGCTTGCCGTCACGGACGAAGTGTCCGTCCTCCACACGCACAAAGTCCTGTCTCTCCATCGTTTTTTGCTGGCAGCCCACTATCAGAGCTGCTGCCGCCACAGTTAGTAATAACCTCTTCATCACTTATGGTCTTTAGTTGCTACCGTCTGCAAAGATACAAAAAACTTTTTATTCTTGTTCCTTATTTATTAATAAATTATTACCTTTGCAAAGATAATACGCATCATTAAAAAAATAATATAAAAAAACAGTCAAAAATGACAGACCAAGAAACACGAAAGCGCATCATTGCGCTCGTCAGACGGGAAGTAGTGCCCGCCATAGGGTGTACCGAACCCATGGCTGTAGCACTGTGTACCGCACGAGCCACCGAACTGCTGGGATGCCGGCCGGAACACGTCGAAGCCCGGCTGAGTGCCAACATCCTGAAAAACGCCATGGGCGTGGGCATTCCCGGCACAGGCATGACTGGACTGCCCATCGCCATCGCCCTGGGAGCCATCATCGGCAAGAGCAGCTACCAGTTAGAGGTACTGAAAGACCTGACCCCCGAGGCGCTGACTCAGGGCAAACAGTTCGTCCGGGAGAAACGCATCGACATCACACTGAAGCAGGGCATCAGCGAGAAGCTCTACATCGAGGTAACCTGCCGGGCCGGCGGAAAGTCAGCGACGGCCGTCATTGCCGGCTCTCACACCCACTTCGTTGACAGCACGTGCCATGAGGAGGCAGGCAACACCCCAAACCGTCAGGACGACATCCAGCTCAACCTGCGCATGGTCTACGACTTTGCCCATACGGCACCATTAGACGAGATAGACTTCATCGAGGAAACGCGCACCTACAACATGAATGCAGCTCGCGAGGCACTGAAAGGCAACTACGGCCACAACCTGGGCAAGACCATCGACCGTCCGCTATCGAAGGGTATCTTCGGCAACAGCATCTTCTGCCACATCATTGCCCGGACAGCATCTGCATGCGATGCACGAATGGGTGGAGCCATGATTCCGGTCATGTCCAACTCGGGCAGCGGCAACCAGGGCATCTGTGCCACCAATCCTGTCTGTGTCTATGCCAAGGAAAACGAGAACACGCGCGAAGAACTTATCCGCGCACTCATGCTCAGCCACCTGACTGCCATATACATCAAGCAGTCGTTAGGAACTCTCTCTGCACTCTGCGGCTGTGTGGTGGCCAGCATTGGCAGCAGCTGCGGCATCACCTATCTGATGGGAGGCAGCTACGAGCGCATCTGCTTCAGCGTGAAGAACATGATAGCCAACCTGACAGGCATGATCTGCGACGGCGCCAAGCCCTCCTGCTCGCTGAAAATCACCTCGGGCGTGTCCACAGCTGTTCTTTCCGCCTTGCTCGCCATGGAGGGTAAGTGCGTATCCTCTTCTGAAGGCATCGTCGACGACTGCGTAGACAAGAGCATCAGAAACCTCACTGCCATCGGAGCCGATGCCATGGGCATCACTGACCAGATGGTACTTAACATCATGACGTCCAAGGAATGCTGAACAAAGTCGACGAGTTTGCTGAACAAAGTCGACGAGTTTGCAGACCAAATTCACTGAATTTGCACTACGAAACAGTAGAAGCAATAAGGTGGGAACCCTTCAACGAGGCTCCCACCTTATTATAATGATATGCTCTGTCTGCGTTCTGATTACTTCTGCAGCATCTTCCTGCCGTTCATGATAACCACGCCCTTGTAAGAGTCGGCTACCTTCTGACCGGCGAGATTATACTTCTGTGCGGAAATATTCTTAGCAGCGACAGTCTCGCTGATGCCAGAGGGAGTGCCCAACTGAGCTTCTGGTGTAGCACTGGCTACGGCCACATAGGCTTTCTTTATGGTAAAGGAAGCTCCCTTATCACCCTGAATCCACATCTGCTGAACAGCATTCTTATTAGTTGCATCAAGTGGAACAACCACACAAGTTGCACCCACACCAAAACCAACTTTTGAAGTAGCATTGGCACGATTCAATGCAGGAGCAGCAGGTGCTTCGGCTACATACTGGACAGTAACACTACCATCAGCCGTAGTATTCTCAAACTCAACAACAAAGTTATCATAATGAGAGAAGTCTGCAGAACCCTGCCACCAGCCAGCACCACCGTCAGGATCGCCTGTAATAGTCAGAACGCCTGTGGAAGCGTCGAAGGTTGCGCGGGGAGTATCCCCTTCTTTCCAAGGACTCAATCCTGCAAGTGCAATCTGCTGTGTATCACCATAGATGGGTTCATCCTTGATGTTGTTTTCCTGAACATACTCGGCTGTAGCAAAGTAAACAGCCCTCCATGTCCATGTGGTACCTGCACCACCTTGAATGACGAGGTTGAAGCCACTGGAAAGATTCATATTGCTAATATCAATCACTTTGACATACGAGCCTGCATCCATAGAAACAGCACCGCCAGGAAGCTGCTGCAACTGTGCATAGCCAACTATTTGCATATCTAAAATTTCCATGACAAGATAACTATAGTCATTAGGAACTCCATTAACCCACCATCCAGAAGCACCACCATCTTTTATGAGCGTTGCAGTGTGGGTATTAGTATCATAATTGACATAAGAGGCATCATTCCATGCATTAGTAGCATTATCGAGATTCAATTCCATAGTAGGAGCGACATAAGGCACTACGGGGTTAGCAGCCAAATCAGCCTCATACTCTGCAGTAGAGCCGAAATAGACCTCCTCTACCGTCAACGAGCCTTCACCCTGTGACTGTAGGTAAACTTTATAAACCGTATTCTTATGATCGGCATCAAGTTTCACACCCAAGACACCACTTGTATTGGCAGTGATAACTTCCTGGCTTTGATTCAACTCAGGACCCCAATTACCAACAGTACCTTTAGAATTATACTGTACACCAAAATTTGTCTTTACAGTACACTCCTTATACTTGATGACAAGATAATCATAAGCAGAGGCATCATAATAAACAACACCTGCATCAGTAGCATCCTGGGCAATCTCTGCACCAGAATAGAGCTTAGCCACATCTCTCCATTCCCAGTTACTGAAAACGGTTGTCTTACCAGCCCCCATGTCCTCTGGCAAAGTAAGGACTTCCTTTGCATTCACACTCATTGCAACGAGTGCCACAGCGATTAAAGTAAATAATTTCTTCATAAGGTAAAAATTTTTAAGTTATTAATTGTACATTCACGATGCAAAGATAGTAATAATCAGGCAATGAGAATTACTTTTTATTGACAAAAACTGATACTTTCCTGCTTATTTTGCTAAAAAGCGGGACTTTCCGTATGGATAGTCCCGCTTAATGATATATAATGACACCAATTCTACTTGAACAGTGCGTCGACAATGTCAGCCTCGTACCATTCGAGCTTCGTACGGTCAAGGAGTCCCATCCACCATAGTCCACAAGTGTTGTTGGCCTTGAACTTCTGGTTCAGGTAGGTGGCATACTTCACACGCTCGGTCATGCTCTTCTCCTCATCGATGGCACCAAATTCACCGAAGATGAAGGGAATGCCGCACTCGGTGGCACGCTTGCTGACACGGGCAAAGACAGCATCAATGTTGGCCTTACAGTCGTCATCGAATATCTTGATGTTATAGTCGTACTCAGAACCGTCAGGATTCTTGCCGGCATTATTGTTACAGAAGTTGTACGGGTCGTATGAGTGGATGGTCAGATAGATATGATTGGCCGACGGGTCCTGCGGCAACTGGAAAGCCTGCAGGGCAGCATCGCTCGTACCTGTAGCCGCATAAGTTGTCACTGCTAAGTTACGATACTGGTTGTTACCTCCTGTGGCACGTACCACATTGACAAAATCCTGCTGCAGTTTGTTGATGGCCTCGTAGGCACCGTCAGACGTTGACGAAGGTGCTGTCCATGAATTGCTGCTGTTCAGAATCTCATTGAACGACTCAAAGATCAGCTTGCCGTCATAGTCGCGGAAGCGGGTGGCTATCTGTTGCCACAGCTTCTGATAGAGCACGGTGTTCTCAGGATACTTGTCAATATCTGCAGCCAGCCAGCATTGCTTGTCCGTACGGTCGGCACCACGGGCACCCGTGTCGTGCATCACGTTTAGGATGCAGTAGCAACCTGCATCGAGCACATAGTTGACCACCTCTTCCACACGGGCCATCCACTCCTCGTTAATGTTGCCCTGCTCATCGATGTGCGGGAACCATGTCACCGGCACGCGGATGATGTTGAAACCCTTGCCTGCTATCTCATTGATAATCTCAGGCGTAGTAACAGGCTGTCCCCAGCAAGTCTCGTAGGTCTTCCAGTCGCCAGGACCGGAAGGATTGAACCAGCTGTTACTCAAGTCGTGGTTCGACTCCAGCGTATTACCCAGGTTGTAGCCCATCTTCAGGTTTGCCACCATGTCCCATGCACTCTCGATGGGGTCTGACGAACCGCCACGGCCAGCCTGACTGATAGCCAGGACGGCAGTAAGGCTGCCTGTAGTAAAGGTGATGTTCGTACTACGGGCAGCACCCTCGTTATAGTCAACCTTTAACTTTACGTAGGCACGGGTATTGACGGCAGTCTCATCGCTGACTGCCCATCCGTATCCCCCATGGGGCGTAATGTGTACCCACGTGGTATCAGCATCTGGTACGGAGGCCGTCCATCCGCCATCGGTATTGACAGAAATCATATAAGATGTCAGCTCACCCATCGACAAGTTCAGCGACTGGATGATCTCTCCGTCGTGACTCAACGTGATGGTGGTGCCTGCACCGGTGATGTTGGCACTGCTGCTTCCGCTGTCGCTGTCCTTGCATCCCTGTAATCCCAGGACTGCTGCGACAAGCAACATCAAGCTTAAAATATTCTTTTTCATATTGTATTGCTTCTACTATCAGTTGTTATTTGGAAGGAATATAAATCACGCGGGCATTGTCGAACTTGACATTGATCTTACCCGACGGCGTGCCCTGGTTGATGTACTGCAGACGGAACTGGTTCAGACCCGTTGTCACAATCTCGCTATAGCTCTTGCCGGCATAGCAACCAAAGACACTCAGCGGCAGCACGTGGCGATACCAACGGCCAACGGGGGCCTCATTGTTGATGTCGGCCAGCACGGGACGGTCGAAGGTCCACACTTCGGGATACGGGTCACCCCAGGCAAAACCGTTGTCGTACTGATTCTCTGCATCACCAATGGGTTGGAACATATAACGGATGTAACCCGTAAAGGCACCGTTGTTAAAGTCGGAACCATCGTTATAGACATTGATGGCAAAATACACCTCGTCGGCCGTTGCCGAAGCGGGAATATGCTCTGAGAGCGCGAACGAGTTACCGTTCCAGTCTTTACGGAAGTAAATCATCTCACCCCACCACTGCTGATAGGCTACAGGAAGGTCGATGTAGGCGTAGACGCCATCGGCCGTGCCACTGTCGGCATAGCTGGCATTGGGTCCCCAACCGTTGTCAATGGCATCGCCGTCGAAGGTGGTCAGGATGGTGGTGTAGTCGTAGAAGCGCTCCACCGACACCTGTCCGCCAGGCGTTGTCACCGTCAGCGTGGTGCCACTGCCCACGGTGGGCTTCTTCTTGAAGGGGATGGTGATGACGTTTTCCTCGTCGTTGACGGTGAAGTCGTCACTGGTCAGGGTCACGTCGCCATACTTGATGCTCTCCACCTGCACATACTCAGAGCCCCGAATGACGAGGTCCTCACCGATCTGAGGCATGTCGGTGGACACACTCGTGATGGTGGGCTGGCCAGGAACTTTATAATAAGGTACGTAGGTGGTTCCTGAGGCGCACTCCAGCACGATGCATCCGGCAGCGTATGGCACCTCGGGCATGGTGAACTTCAGCTGCGAGGTGGTCACGTAGGCATTATTCTCCAAGTGGTGGTCCATCACGACGGTCTCAATGTCCGAGATAGCCACATGGTTACCTCCAATGGTCTCTGCCTCCGATGCTGCTATCTCCTCGGCTGTAAGGTCGGTGAAGTAAGCTTCCTCAATGTCCACCAGGTTCAGTCCGTGCAGATTGATGACATTGCCGGCCTCACGCGGATAAAGGGCCTGAATGCGCTGCAGCTGCGGACCGGGAGCGGTTATCTTAAAGCTATACGTGGCCGTACCGCCACCAGTCACCACGCGAATTTCGTCGGGTATAGAGCTGTCGAAGGCTGACAGCTTGAAGCCCTTGTCTTCAGTAGGCACACTGACAATAAGGCTATGGTCAGTATTCATCGTCGTATTGAAGGTCAGCTCCTGGTCGTTCACAAACACCTGCAGCGCACCACCCAGATTGTTACCCATGATAGCCAGCATGCTGCCGGCACCGGCCTTGGTGTAGTACTTGTCGTACTGATAGTTGATGGTGTCCGAACTCAGAATCTTCACACCCGTAATCTCAGGCTGTCCACCACCCGAATCCTTGTCGCTACAGGCAGCAGCCAACAGTATAAAGGCGAAAAGGAACAAGGGCACCAGCCCTCTGCCTGTCTTGTTTATCTTGGTCGTCATATGTTTTATTTTTTATTTATTAATTATTATTTTCCCCAAAGTCGTAGGGCTGAGGAGCCTCATTCAGATAATGGTTCTGTATGACATCGCTCTCAGGATAAGGCATAAAGACGTTAGTCTCACTGAGTGTGACGGGCTGATAGTCGGCCCCCTTAGCCTTGAGCAGGGCGTCACGCATGGTTTCATACTCCTTCTGTGTCAGCTTCTGAACCACCGTGTTGTCGTTCTCGCCGGCACGCAGGCAGTCGTTCCAGAGCACATAGCCCTCGTCAGTGAACAGATACCAGTTGTTGGTGCCGGGGAATACGGCGCGATAGCTGATGGTGCCGTCCTCGTTTTTCAGGATGCTTCCCTCGCGGATTTCCCATGCCCGGTGCTGCTGGTTGTTGAAGAAGTCAAGCATGGTCTGGGGCTTCCAGCGATAATAGGTGGCCATGTCCCACCAATTGAAGTACTCCATACAGAACTCAATACGCCGCTCACGCAGGATGTCGGCAAAGGTCAGCTGTTTCAGGGGGTCTACCATGGCACGGGCACGCACCGCATTGATGGCAGAGAGCGCCTCGCCATTGGTGGTTACATCTTCGTTACCTAACAGTGCCTCAGCCTTGATGAGATAGACGTCGGCGAGACGCTGGATATAGGTGTTCAGCGGTGAAGCCATCTGAGCCAGGCCACAGGGAGCCACATCGGCCTTGGTGCCCAGCACGCCCTTCTTACACTGCATCCAGTTGTGGGCGTAGGTGTAGCCGCCGTCGGCAGCCTTGATATAGCTGTAATGCTCGTTGGGCGTGAAGAAGGTAGCGTCACGACGGATGCTGTCCTTCGGGTCGGCGTTATACAGGTCAATCATGTCGACAGAGGCATGCAGTGAACCGCCCCACACGTTGACATCGGTGACCTCGGGGAAGGCCAGGTCAGAGTAGAGAGCATTCATGGCTCCCCACTCACCACTGTTGGGGTCGGCCCAGCGCATGGCTAAAAGGGTCTCGCTGTTGTCGTTGTTCTGTGCCTTGAAGAGGTCCTCGTAATGGGGCATCAGGCTGTACTGTCCGCAGTTGATAACTTCGTCGCACAGGCTTACCACCTCGCTCAGCATCGACGTGTTGCGGTCGTGGTCGCCCTTGGTTGTGCTGTCCCAGCCGCTCTGTGCCAACAGCGCCTTGGCCAGGGCAGCCTTGGCAGCATACTTGGAGGGGTGGTTGCTGTAACCCGTCTCAGGCAGGTAGTCAGCAGCACGGCGGAAGTCACGCACGATGAACTTCAGCACGTCGGCTTCGGTGTTCAGCGGTCGGATAGGATTGTCTATCATGATCTGGTTGTCCTCAAACAGGATGTTGGCACCCCAGCCGCGCAGCAAGTAGAAGTATGCCCAGCCGCGCATGAGGTAGCACTCGCCAATGGCAGCGTTCTTTGCCGACTCGCTGACATCGTCGGTGCAATAACTCTCTATGTTGAAGAGAATGGCATTACTCATGGTGATGACGTTATAAAGAGCCGACCATGCCAGACTCATATCCTCAGTAAGTGCCGTCACCTGGAACTTGGCAAACTCAGCACTGACGTATGGATTCCAGGCATCGTTGGCACGATAGGATCCCATGCCGACAATGGCACGCCGGTTGAAGTCGAACCACGCACGGTTGAAGAGTGGCTCCGTACCCTTGCGGACGGCAGCATCGCTGCTGTAGAACGTCGGTGCAGTGTACTGTCCTGTGGGTTTCTGGTCCAGGAAGTCTGACTTACAGCCGGTCAGCAGCACGCCACAGACGGGGATGAGGGCTAGCAGCCACCCTCCTATTTTATTTATCTTGGTCGTCATAATTTTTACTATTTACTTAATAATTATTTTTTTAGAACTTAACCTTCAAACCGAATGTATAGATGCGCTGTGAGGGATAACGATAGTTATCAATGCCCTGCAGAATAACGCTCTGACCCTGGGCACCGATTTCCGGATCGTATCCGTCGTAGCTGGAAATGGTGAACAGGTTCTGTATGTTGCCATACACCTGCACCCAGTCAAGCTTCAGCGGCGAGAGCCACTTCTTAGGCAGGTTCCAGGCCAGCGAGAGGGTCTTCAGCCGCAGGTAGGAGCCGTTCTCAACAAAGCGGTCGCTGATACGGTTGTTGTCGTTCAGACTGGTGCCTGCTGCGCTGATACGCTGTACGCTGGCAGTAGCGGCATTCGACACATAGACATTCGTTATGTCGTTGGCAGAGCCGGCAGCATCATAAAGGTTCACGCGTGCGTAGTTGGCCACCTCGCTCATCTTGTTGCCGTAACCCTGTGTGTTGGTGTGCTCCTGGCGTACCAGGTTGTAGATGTCGCCACCGATGGAGCCGTTGAAGAAGAAGCTCAGCTCGAAGTCTTTCCACGTGATGGTGTTGTTAAGACCGAACGTAAAGTCGGGATTCGGGTCGCCAATGAATGTACGGTCGGCCTCGGTAATCTTGCCGTCTCCGTTGATGTCCTCATAAATATAGTCACCCACCCAGACGCTGTTCTGGGCAATGGGGTGCAGGTTGCCCTCCGTATCCACTGGACGGGCCACGGGTACGCGGTTGCCATTAGCGTCAAGCAGGAACTCACCCTGCTGGTTCTTCTGGTAGAAGTCGCTCTCCTTGGTGAACATGCCGATGACCTTGTAGCCGTAGAAGCGGCCTACAGGACCTCCTACCTCTGATAGGGTATAGGTGCCTGTACCGATGGTTCCGGAGATAGTGGAACCTTCGCTGTTCAGGGCGGTGAGCTTGTTCCGGTTGATGGACAGCGTAGCACCCGTGCGCCACTGCCAGTCCTTGTTGGAAATGTTGACGGTGTTCAGCGTGAACTCGACGCCGGTGTTACGGATGGCACCGGAGTTCACCCAGGGTGCAGACATTCCCATCCAGTCGTTATTGATGACGTAGCAGGGCAGCGAAGCCTGCATCAGCAGGTTGTCGGTATTCTTATAGTACCAGTCGACAATGAACTCGATGCGGTTGTTCAGGAACGACAGGTCGAGACCGATGTTCCAGGCCTTGGTCGACTCCCACATCAGGTTGGCGTTGGGGAAGTTGCCGGGATAGTAACCCGTACCCCACGCCGTGGCCGTGTTAGCCATGGTAGCGCCGTAGGCGTAAGAACCGGAGCTCTGGTTACCAACATGTCCCCAGCCCAGACGCAGCTTGGTGTTGTTCAGCCAGCCGCTGAACTTCTGCATGAACGGCTCGTTGCTGATGCGCCATGCCAGTGCTGCCGAGGGGAACCAACCCCAGCGCTTGTTCTCGCCAAACGAGGTGGAACCGTCAGTACGCAGCGTGGCAGTAATGAGGTAACGGTCCAGCAGATTGTAGTTCAGACGTCCGAAGTAGGACTCTATGCCCCACTTCGTGCCGTCGTCACCGCTGTTGGTGGATGTCGACGAGTCACCGACGTTCAGCGAGTGGATGGCATCAGAGATATAGCCCTTGCGCGTAGCACTCAGGCTCTCCCAGTTGCCCCACTGTGCCTCGTGACCCACCATTACGGAGAAGTGGTGGTCCTGGCGGATGTCGAAATTATAGGTGGCATACTGCTTGAACGAGGTGTACTTGCTCAGGTTCTTGCTGCGTGTGGATTGCGACTCCACCATAATGCTGCCGTAGGTATATTCAGGCACAAAGTAGTAGCTGTTCAGCCATCCACGGTTGCCGCCATACTCTATGCGCACGTTGAGTCCCTTCAGCGGGGTGAGGTTGGCAAACACGTTGTAGTCCAACTGATAGTTGTTGGTGTTGTTCTCCTTCATGTTGGCCTCAAAGATGGGGTTGCTATAGTAAGTAGCGAAGTCGTTGACCTCGGGGACGCCGTAGCTTCCGTCAGGATTGCGGGGAGCCACGTCGGGGAACTGGCTCAGAGCCGTCGAGATGACATTGTTCTCAGTAAACGTGATGGTCTGCTTGGTATTCGAATACGCCACGTTGGTACCTATCTGCAGCCAGTCGGTGATGTTCGTGTCAAAGTTGGCACGGAACGAAGCACGCGTGAAACCGGAACCGATGCCCACACCGTCCTGGTCAAGATAGCCGCCGGAGATGCTGTAGTGCATGTCCTTCGTACCGCCGTTAACGTTCAGTGTGTGGTTATGCATGAAGGCCGTCTGGAACAGCTCGTCCTGCCAGTCGGTACCGTTGGTGAGCAGTTCCGGGTGCTTATAGTCCTCGCGGGTACCCCATCCCTGAATGGCAGCACGCACATTGTAGAAGTCGGCATACTGCGGGAGGTTCATCACGCTGATGGTCTTGGGAAGCCGTTGCCAGCCCATGTAGCCCTCATACTGTATCTTGGCCTTGCCTTCCTCACCGCGCTTGGTGGTAATGAGCACCACACCGTTCGATGCACGCGAACCGTAGATGGCCGTTGCCGAAGCATCCTTCAACACTTCTATCGACGTAATATCAGAGGGGTTGATGCTGCTCAGCACGGAGCTGTTGCTGCTGGTCTGACCACTCACCTGGATACCGTCGATGACGTACAGAGGCTCGTTGCCGCTCAGCGAGTTGATACCACGAATCTGAACGGAGATGCCGCCACCGGGGGCACCGGAGTTCTGGGTTACCTGAACACCAGCAATACGGCCCTGCATGGCCTGCTCCAGCGAGGTGTTCACACCCTGCTTGATGGCTTTCTCGTCGATGCTTGACACTGAACCCGTCAGGTCCGAGCGCTTCATCGTACCATAACCCACCACGACCACCTGCTCCAGCATGTTGACATCCTCAGAAATCTGGATGTCTAACTGGCCGGCCTTCGACACACGCACCTGCTTGGGCTGATAGCCCACGTAGGTCACTTCAATAGTAGCACCGGGGCGCACCGACAGCTTGTACTTTCCCTCAAAGTCGGTAATCGTACCCGACGAGGCGCCCTTCACCTTCACTGTGGCACCAATGACCTCCTCGCCGTTATTGGCGTCGGTCACCGTACCAAACACGTTCACGTTCTGCGCCAAGGCGCAAAGCGGGAACATTGCCAGTAAGAAGACCGTGTACCTGATTTTCACAGACACACTGCTTACAGAAAACTTAGTTTTAATCATAAATATTATTATTAGTAGTATAATTTTGACAGTCTTTCAGTCTTTTGCTGTGCAAATTTAAGCAAAATAAACGAAACAGGGCAAAAAAAACTTTAAAAAGAAACGGAGAAAAGCAAAAGTATCAATATTCAGCACGAAAATACCATTGCTCTTCCCCCATTTGCATCATTTTGACATCGCTTACAAGGAACGACACAAGGCTTGCATACGCCCTGAGCTGTCATGGATTGGATGGCGAAAAAGCATCGCTTACTGCCTCACCAAAGCCTGAATGAAATGCAAATTCAGTGAATTTGGTCAACAAACTCGGCGACTTTGGTCAGTAAACTCGGCGACTTTGGTCAGTCAGTCTGTTTTCTCTGCACGCTGATTTAGTATCCCCTGCACCCTGATTTAATGTGAATCTTGGATAAACTTCCCGTTGGTGTGATACTGCAACAGGCCCTCCATCGGACTCTGCAGCACCTTACCCAGCGCGTAACCCTCTGCCGCAGCAGCCTCCTCTAACTGCCGCTGATAGTTTGAAGCCATAGAACCCACAAAGCTGACAGCCAGGTCGGGACGCCGGTAGGGAGTGATATTGGAACGGAAGAACTGTCGGAAGTTCTCAACCACCAGCCCACTGAGCAGTGCGTTGTCCAAGTGCTCATAAATATATAAAGATGTGGACGCCAGAAAACGGTTGGCCATGGGTTCGCGATACACCTTATTAATAATATCTGCCTGCGTCAGCTTCGACTTCGACAGATAGTCGTCGCGAACGGCAGCAAACTGCGGATTCTTGAAGATGGCATTCATAAACATGCGCCCCAGAACGGAGCCGCTGCCCTCGTCGCCTAAGATGTAGCCCAGGGCCGGCGTGTTCTGCACAATGGCCTGACCGTCATATAGACAGCTGTTTGCTCCCGTTCCCAGTATGCAGGCAATGCCCTCCTCGCGCTGGCAGAGCCCGCGGGCTGCTGCCATGAGGTCGCTGTGCACTTCTATCTTCTCGGTAGGAAACACCTCGGCCAGCATCCGTTTCATGGCCGGAACGTGGGCCGGCGTACACCCGCTGCCATAAAAGAATACCTCTATCTGTGACAGCAGGGGCGTTTCCAGCACGCGCTTGCTCAGTGTGGCACGCGAGAATGTCGACAGCTGGGGCAGCAGTTCGTGCCCCAGGATGCGCCGTATCTGGTCAGTAGTCTGATGAACCGGGGTTATACCTTGAGTCTTGAAAGAAGACACCAGTTCCCACTTCAGCGGGCGAGGTGCATGAAGCAGCGACCAGTCTGTCTTGGTGCTTCCACTGTCAGCAATAAGTATCATGTCGTGATTGGTTGTTTGTTATTTTTGCGCAAAGTTACGAATAAAATGATAAATAAGAAATAAAAACAAAAAATATTTCGTACCTTTGCGCACAAAACATCCTATACATGCGACGATTTATTACCCTTATAGTCATTCTGCTGGCTACACTCGGTGCCCATGCCGTGCTCAAGGAGAAAGACCTCAGCCAGACGCTGCAGATTCTCCGCACAGAGCTTACACAGTTCCATCGCGAAATGTCGGAACGAATGGAAATGGACAAAAAACGCAGCGAACAGGTGCGCCACGAGCTCATTGAGACCATGCAGCGCGCCAACCAGAACTCGCTGATGCTTTACTCACAGAAACAGGAATACGTCTTCGACCTGAGCTATGCCTGCCACGAAGCCACCGAGCAATATCAGCTGTTTCGCCAGCAGCAGTTGCCCTTCAAGACCTTCATCGACAAGAACGGCGTAGAGATAGCGCGCTACGACTCGCTCATCACCAGCCTGAAGACCATGCCAGAGCACGTGCTCAACCAGCAGACACGCACAGACCGCAACATCTGCCTTACCTTGGCCACCAGCATCCGCAACTCACTGAAGGAGAACCAGTCGGCCATGGAGGACTACAGCCGCATCTATCAGCTGACGGAACAGCGGCTGTCTCACCTTAACGACTACGCACAGAAACGATATAACGACATACAGACCAGCATCTTCCGGAACGGCGGGGAGTCCTACTTCTCGGTCCTCAAGAACTTCGGACGCTCTTGGCAGATTATGACCGAAACGGTCAAGAAAAAGTACCAGCCCAACGAAAACTCACAGTGGGACAGCCGATGGATTTTCGGACTGCTCATCAGCATCATACTCTATGCCGTCATCGCCACCCTGCTCAACCTCGCAGTCATACACTACGTCGTTCCTAAAAGACTGCGAACAGAGGAGTTCATGAAGAAGCGCACATGCATTACAATGGCCACCACCGTCGTCACCTTCGCCGTTATTCTCGGGCTGGCACTGGCCGTCACCCGCCAGAACTTCATCATCATGGCTTCAAACCTGCTGGTGGGATATGCCTGGCTGCTGGGCGGCATCCTCATCTCCCTGCTACTGCGCGTGAAAGGGGCACAGATACGAAGTGCCTTCCGCATCTATACACCGCTCATGGTCGTCGGATTCTTGGTCATTGCCTTCCGCATCATCCTCGTGCCCAGTGAACTGGTCAACATGTTCTTCCCACCAGTACTCATCGCCTGCACGCTTTGGCAGTGGAGCACCATACGTCGCAACGGAGGCAACGTACCGCGTTCCGACCTCATTTTCTCTTACCTCTCACTGGTGGTCTTCATCGCCAGCGTAGTATGCTCATGGATCGGATACACGCTGATGGCCGTCCAAGTGCTCATCTGGTGGATTATGCAGCTAACCTGCATCCTTACCATTACCTGCATCAGCCAATACCTCATGATCTTTGGAAAGAAAAGACGATACGAACAACAACCCGTCACAAAGACATGGGCCTACGACCTCATGTCGCAGGTGGTGCTGCCCTCCATGGGCGTAGTGTCCGTCATGCTCAGCATCTGGTGGGCCGCTGACGTCTTTAACCTCAGCGACCTCTGCTGGCGCATCTTCAACTATCAATTCATCAACCAAGAGAACTTCCAGGTCAGCATCATCAAGATTACCATGGTGGTGTGCTTGTGGTTCTTTTTCAACTATCTCAGCAAGACACTGCTCCGTCTGCTGCACCTGCACTACACCGTGCGCGACGAAGCTTCAGCAGACAGCCGGACCGCCATGTCAAAGAACGTCATCCAGATATTCATCTGGGGAGCATGGCTGCTGATGTCACTCAGCATCCTGCACATCAGCGTGTCTTGGCTGCTGGCCATCACGGGAGGTTTGTCCACTGGTATCGGTTTTGCATCGAAGAACATCATCGAGAACATCTTCTACGGAGCATCACTAATGACGGGACGAATCAAGGTGGGTGACTGGATAGAGGTCAACGGCACCATGGGAAAAGTCACCAGTATCAGCTACACCTCCACCGTCGTTGAGTCGCTGCAGGGCGAGGTCATTACCTTCCAGAACTCGCAGCTGTTCAGCAACAACTACAAGAACCTGACGCGCAACCACGGATACGTGCTGGCCGTGGTGCCCTACAGCGTGGCATACGGATCGAACTTACAGGAAGTTATCCAGATGGTTGACGCTGCTGTCAACCAGATGCGCCACCAGTGGAGCGACCGTTCGAAACAGGTAAAGAGCGTCGTCAGCGAACTGGCAGACTCAGGCGTCAACTTGAAGATGTTTGTCTGGGCCGAAGCACCCAAACGGTCGTATGTCATCAGTGACACACTGAAGTGCATATATGACACGCTGAACGAGCACGGTATAGAAATCCCATTCCCGCAGCAGGACGTGCACATCAAGCAGTAAAAACAAAGGGGCTTCCGTTAGGAAACCCCTTTTCCATATCACAGAAAAGTCACCCTTACACCAGACAGAAATCCAGGTCGGCAGTGATTTGCTCCTTATCCAAGTGCTGACCGATGAACACCAGCTTCTGCATACGGTCACCGTACTCTGGGTCCCAGTCCTTTCGCAACTGGGGGTTCATCGTCATCATGTTCTGCAGTTCGTCCTTAGGCATGGTGGCATACCACTGTCCCGCATTGCGCAGCGACACCTGGCGGCCTGCCTGTTCGAACACGTAACAGATGTCTTCCTCGCCTTTAAAATAGCAGATTCCTTTGGCACGGATAATACTCTTAGGCCACTTGCGGGCAACAAACTCGTCAAACAGGCTCAGGTTCAGCGGACGACGGGCATAGTAGACAAACGTCCCGATGCCATATTCCTCAGCCTCGCCCTCGTCGTGATGGTGGTGATGATGGTGGTGATGCCCGTCATCGTCGTCGTGATGGTGGTGGTGCTCGTGCTCATCATCGTCGTCATCATCGTCATGATGGTGATGATGATCGTCATCATCTTCGTCCGATTCGCTGTCACCTTCCAGCTCTTGAATCCATGCTGCCGACGTAGCCACCTCGTCGAAGTTGAACTTTTCGGTGTGGATAAGCTTGTCCAGGTCTACATTGCCATAGTCGCACTCGATAATGTCAGCCTTTGGCTGTATCGCTCTGATGATTTGCCGCACCTCGGCCAGTTCCTCCTTCGACACCTCCGAGGCCTTGTTCAGCAGGATGATGTTGCAGAACTCTATCTGCTGGATGACCAGATTCTCGATATCCTCTTCGTCAATGTTCTTGCGCATGAGGTCGTTGCCGTTCTTGAACTCGTCGCGCATACGAAGGGCATCCACCACGGTCACTATGCAGTCCAGCTGCAGGTAGCCGTCCTTGATGTACTCCGGACCTAACGACGGAATATTGACGATGGTCTGGGCGATGGGACCTGGCTCACAGATTCCGCTTGCTTCGATGACGATATAGTCGAAACGGTGCATCGCCAGAATGTCCTGCAACTGCTTTACCAGGTCCATCTTCAGCGTACAGCAGATGCAACCGTTCTGCAGAGCAACCAGCGAGTCGTCCTGCTGGCCTACCACTCCGCCCTTCTCTATGAGGTCGGCGTCGATGTTCACCTCGCCGATGTCGTTAACGATGACGGCAAACTTCACCCCTTTCTCGTTCTGAAGGATGCGATTCAGCAGTGTCGTCTTTCCGCTGCCTAAATAACCCGTAAGCAGCAGGACGGGTACGTTTTGAATGTTCATATCTATCATTAATCTTTCTTGTTCTATTATTTTCTGTTTACCAGTCGTCGTTCTCATTGCCGACGAGTCCGTTCCTTACGGCCTCATCAATCTTGTCGAGCACCACGTTGGAATAGGCATGCGTCATGACCAGAGCCTTGGCACAGGTACGCTTCTTGTTGTCTTTCTCTACAAACGGATAGTGCTTGGCTATCTCCCACTGCTCGTCATAGAGCCGGCGGTCAGTCTTGTCAGCCTCCATACGCTTGCCGTCGCCATAGACGTTCTGGTTCTTGTTGTCGTGCCTGGTATTGTCAAAGAGACCTCCCAGCCATCCGGCATCCTCTGCTTTCAGCACGTCGTAGCTCTGCACGGTATAGGTCACGCGGATGCGCTCGTCCTTAATATCAATCTTGATGACGGGCGTTATATTGACAATGTAGCGGTTGAGCGTTCCCGTATGGTCAGCTATGGCAGGCAGCACTGACGATATGATAATCGTCCCCGACTCCTTGTCGTTCAGCGTGATGGCCTGCTTGTCCTTGAAGGTGGCCGTCACCCAGTAGTTCAGCATCACGTAGAGCTGGCTTTTGTTCTTGCCGGGAGCCTGTATGACCTGCTGGTAAGTCAACGACTCGTTCTTATCGAACGTCAGCGATGCGCTGAGGTTAGCTGCAGCCGTCAGCCAACTGTCACCATACTTTTGCTTTGCATACTTCTCAAGGTCTTGCGGCTTGATAATCTGCGCCGACAGCGTCACTGTCCATAAACAAAGCAGGACAAAGCTCATAAAAAACTTCTTCATACTCCTATGCTCTTTTAATTTACTCTATTGCTTAATAATTATTGAAAAAATTGAGACTGCAAAGGTAAGCATTTTCTTCCAAATAACCAAAGGGAAGCAATGTCTTTCTTTTTCCCTTTCTTTTTCCTTGATTGCAAACTGTATCTTACATTATTCATGGCAGTTAGCAAAAAAGTTTTAAATAATCGTCGCTACGCAAACAACTCTCAACCTTTTTTCGTACCTTTGCGCTTAGTTTTAAATTAATATTGTTTAATAGTAAATTACATTATGACAATCAATGAAATGAACTTTGCCGGTAAGAAGGCAATCGTACGTGTAGACTTCAACGTACCCTTAGACGAGAATGGTAAGATTACGGACGACACCCGTATCCGTGGTGCGCTGCCCACGCTGAAGAAGATTCTGGCTGACGGTGGTGCCTGCATCATCATGTCGCACATGGGCAAGCCCAAAGGAAAGGTGGATATGAAGAAGAGTCTGGGTCAGATCCGCGAAGCTGTGGAGAAAGCACTGGGTGTTCCCGTGGCTTTCGCTCCCGACTGCGCCAAGGCTCAGGAGGCTGCTGCCAACTTAAAGATGGGTGAGGCCCTGCTGTTGGAGAACCTGCGCTTCTATCCTGAGGAGGAGGGCAAGCCCGTTGGTGTTGAGAAGGGTACTCCCGAATACGACGAGGCCAAGAAGGCCATGAAGGCTTCGCAGAAAGAGTTTGCCAAGACATTGGCCTCTTACGCAGACTGCTATGTAATGGATGCCTTCGGCACCGCTCACCGCAAGCACGCCTCTACAGCTGTCATCGCCGACTACTTCGATGCAAACAACAAGATGCTGGGTCTGCTGATGGAGAAGGAAGTACAGGCTGTCGACAACGTACTCAGCAACATCAAGCGTCCGTTCGTAGCCATCATGGGTGGCTCAAAGGTATCATCGAAGATTGGTATCATCGAGAACCTGCTGGGTAAGGTGGACAAGCTCATCCTCTGTGGTGGTATGACCTACACCTTTGCCAAGGCTCACAACGGCGAGATTGGCGACTCTATCGTAGAACTCGACAAGCTCGATGTAGCCCTCGGCGTAGAAGAACTGGCCAAGAAGAACGGCGTACAGTTGGTGCTGGGCACCGACTGCACCGCTACCAACGGTCTCGACTTCGACACCATGACCGTGAAGCCCGGCTCTGAAATCATCACCTGCCCCGCCAACAAGGTTCCAGCAGGATTCGAGGGTGTGGATGCCGGTCCCGAGAGCCAGCAGGCTTTCAAGGATGCTATCAAGGGTGCCAAGACCATTCTGTGGAACGGTCCTGCCGGCGTGTTCGAGTGCGATGACTTCACAGCCGGTTCACGTGCTATTGGCGATGCCATCGCCGAGGCTACCAAGGAAGGCGCTTTCTCGCTCATCGGTGGTGGCGACTCAGTGGCTTGCGTCAACAAGTTCGGACTGGCCGACCAGGTGAGCTACATCTCTACCGGCGGTGGTGCACTCCTTGAAGCCATCGAGGGCAAGGTTCTTCCCGGTGTTGCTGCTATCAAGGGAGAGTAAGCAATTGATATTAGAATTATTTTTTAAGCATTATATATATAAAAAGGTGAAACGACTTTTTATACCTATCGCGGTGGCCGCATTGCTAACAGCATGCGGCCATCGTGCTTCAACCGGCAACGCAACTGGAGCCGACTCTGTCAGTACCGACTCCGTCGTTCCCTTCGCCACAGACAGCATCGGACTGATGCGCGAGGACACGGCGGTCAGTGTCAAGGTTAGCGTACATTGGCCAAAGGGCAGCAACAAAGCACTCGTAACCAGCATCCGTAAGTACATCTGCGAAGAGCTGGCAGCAGGTTTGACACAAGAAGGCCAGCCCAACGTGATACTTTACGACGACGGTAAGAAGGCTGTCGACACTACCGCCACCCAGCAATACAACGATTTGCTGGCCGGCTATCGCGAAGCCAAGGCCAACGGAGGACTGTTTGACGGCATGCAGTTCTCGTACCAGCTGCGCATCACCAGGCTGGAAGATACCGACACCTACGTTACCTACCTCTGCAACACTGAGGGTTTCCAAGGTGGTGCCCACGGCTATGCCACCGCATCAGGCATCACTTTCCGCAAGAGCGACGGCAAGCGCATAGGCTATCGGACAGTCTTCAACCGCCAGACAGAGGAGTTCGAAATCCAGGAGCAGACGCTGTTCAGCAATCCCAGGTCATCCCAGTTAGCAGCACTCATCAAGGAAGGAGTGCGCAGCTATTTCCAGGAGTTTCAAGACAGCACCGTGACTGACAAGCAACTGTTAGACGATCTTATCGGTGTAAACCATGTAGACAGCATTCCGCTACCCAGCACTCCTCCCCACTTCACCAAGCAGGGACTCTGCTTCATCTACCAACAGTACGAAATTGCTCCCTACGCAGCAGGAATAATCAACTTCGACCTGCCCTACAGCAAGGTGCGCTCTTGCCTGACGAAGGATGCTGCTGAACTGATAAAGTAGCCACAAGACCACCAACCTGATGGATTGTCCGACAGCGAGAGAACAGCCAAAGTAAAACGATTACGTAAAAAAACACAGCATGCTTTATGCATATTTCACAATAATTGCTTAACTTTGCATCACAAAACTATTTAAAACTAAAATAAGGATATGAGCAAGAAATTTGTTATTGGAGACCGCACAAAGGACGAGTGGATCTCAGTATTAGACAGAGCAAACAAAAAACTGGAGTTTACCAATCATCTGGCATCAGCCAAGGAGTTCAAGGGTTTTGAGGACACCAAGGAAGAACTGAAGGCACTGCAGGACGAAACCGCCGGTTACTTCAACGACCTGCAGGTGTACATCCTGGACGACGACAACAAGGCACACCGTCCCGACGAGCGTGACATGATGCCGTGGTAATGGCCAGTGGCCAAATGAGTCATCTCATTTCTCATTTAGGATTATGCAATACAGAACATTAGGAAAGACTGGAATGGAGGTGTCGGAGCTGGGCTTCGGCGCCTCTTCTTTGGGTGGTGTGTTCCACCAGTTCGACGAGAACAGGGGCATCGACGCAGTGTTTACCGCCGTTGATGCAGGCATCAACATCATCGACGTGTCGCCCTACTATGGTCACTACAAGGCAGAGACGGTACTTGGCAAGGCTTTGAAAGACATCCCTCGCGACAAATACTACCTGTCCACCAAGGTAGGACGCTACGGCGAGAATGGTGTCAACACGTGGGACTATTCGGCAAAGCGTGCCAAGGAGAGTGTCTACGAGAGCTTGGAACGCCTGCACATTGACTACATCGACATCATCAACGTGCACGACATCGAGTTTCAGGGACGTATGGAAGGCGGGCTACAGAAGGTGGTAGACGAGACACTGCCCGCCCTGCACGAACTGAAACGTGAAGGCGTGGTACGTCATGTCGGCATCACTGACCTGCAGTTAGAAAACCTGAAGTGGGTCATCGAGCATACTGAGCCAGGAACAGTAGAGAGCGTCATGAACTTCTGCCACTTCTGCCTGTGCGATGACAAGCTGGCGGACTTCCTCGGTTTCTTCGAGATGCATGGCGTAGGCGTACTCAGTGCGTCACCATTCTCGATGGGACTGCTGACCGAACGGGGCGTACCTGACTGGCATCCTGCCCCGAAACTCCTGGTGTGGGCTTGCGAGAAAGCCGCTGCCCACTGCAAGGCTAAGGGCTATCCGATAGAGAAGCTCGCCATGCAGTTTGCATGCTCGTGCGACCGCATCGCATCCACCGTGTTCAGCACCACACGCCCGGAGGCCATCAAGACCAACCTTGCCTATCTGGACGAACCCATCGACTGGCAACTGGTGCAGGAAGTTAAAGACATTATTGGCGACCAACAGCGCGTATCATGGGCCAATACATAATCGACGCACATGCCCACCTGTGGCTCAACGTAGACACAGTGGTGAATGGTTCCCCCATTCACCCGCTGTCTCCTAACCGCAGCCGCTCGCTCTTCTTCGGAGAGGAGCGCCAGATGCTGCCCCCCTGGATGACCGACGGAAAGAACACCGCTGAGCGGTTCCTCTCCAACATGGACTACGCCCAGGTCTCGGCTGCCGTCATCACACAGGAGTTCATCGACGGACTGCAGAACAGCTACCTCATGACTGTCGCCAAACAATTCCCTGACCGTTTCTTCTGTTTCGGCATGCCGGATTGGCGAGAGAAAGGCTACTATCAGCAAGCTTTGAGCCTTATTGCTCAGGGCTTTAAGGGCTTGAAGATTCCGGCAGCCCGCCTGCCGAAGGCTTTCCTGGAAGAAGACGAGCTACGCAGGGTGCTGTTTCTGATGGAGGGAAACGATGTCATCCTCGGCATTGAACTGATGGATGGCGACGCACAGACTGGTATGATGGAAGAGCTCATCAGCGACTTCCCGCGGCTGAAGATAGCCATCGGCCACTTCGGCATGGTGACACGACAAGGCTGGATGAGCCAGATACGCTTGGCGCGACACGAGAACGTCTTTGTGGAGAGCGGAGGCATCACCTGGCTCTTCAACGACGAGTTCTACCCCTTCCCATCAGCCGTAAAAGCTGTCAAGAAGGCTGCCGACGAGGTAGGCTGGGAGAAACTGATGTGGGGTTCTGACTATCCGCGCACCATCACTGCCATCACCTACCGCATGTCGTATGACTTCATCACCAAAAGCCAAGAGCTGAAAGACTGCGAAAAGCGCATGTTCCTCTCAGACAATGCCCGCCAGTTCTTCGGTTTCGACGAACTCATAGACTTGCCATACATTAAAAATATGAGTGAATAAAATATCATAAATACTAAATAGTAAATTAAAGGTGAAAGCAATTCAGATTACAGAGCCACGCGTTATGAAAGTCGTGGAGATGGACCGCCCCAGCTGCGGTGCCAACGAAGTATTACTAAAAATAGAATATGTAGGTTTCTGCGGTAGCGACCTCAACACCTATCGCGGTATGAACACCATGGCCAAGCCGCACGTGATTCCCGGCCATGAGATTGGTGCCGAAATCATCGGCATGGGTCCCGACGTTCCCAACACGTTGCGCAAAGGCATGAAGGTGACGGTCAATCCCTACACCAACTGCGGTGTATGCCCCGCCTGCCGTAGCCGTCGCTACAATGCCTGCGAGCATAATGAGACCTTAGGCGTACAGCGCGATGGTGCGATGCGTGAGTATATTGCCCTGCCATGGCAGAAAATCATCCCCGTGGGTGACATTACAACAGAACATGCTGCACTGATAGAACCCATGTCGGTTGGTTTCCATGCCGTCAGTCGCGCACAGGCCGTGGATACCGATGTGGTGATGGTCATTGGCTGTGGCATGGTGGGCGTAGGCGCCGTCATCCGCTCGCTGCTTCGCGGAGCGAAGGTCATTGCCTGCGACGTAGACGACGAAAAACTGGAAATAGTCAAGCGCTTAGGTGCCGACTTCACCATCAACACCATGAAGGAAAACGTGCATGAGCGGCTAATGGAACTGACGGACTCGATGGGTCCCAACATTGTCATCGAAGCTGTTGGCTCACCCGCCACCTACCAGATGGCTGTCAACGAGGTATCGTTCTGCGGACGAGTCATCTGCATTGGCTATTCGAAGAAGAACGTAGAGTTCACCACCAAGTACTTCGTGCAGAAAGAGCTTGACATCCGAGGCTCGCGCAACGCCCTGCCCGAGGACTTCGACGGCGTCATCCGCTATCTGAAGAAATATAACCCGCCCTACGATGTGCTGACTTCCGGCATCGTCAGCCCGGAAGATGCAGAAGAGGCCATGAAGAAGTGGGATGCAAACCCCGCCAAAGTGTTCCGTATCCTGGTGAAGTTTGCATAACATTTCATCATCGGAAAAGCTACATTACAGACCAAAGCCGCCGAGATTGATGAACAAACTCGCCGAGTTTGATGACCAAAGTCGCCGAGATTGATGAACAAACTCGGCGACTTTGGTATATAGTGACTACTTGACGGGATACTGATTAGCCGTCAACAACAGTACGTTTAATCCTCATCCTTCATCTCAGCTTCGTGCTCCTTGATAAGCTGCTGCTGGATGTCGTTCGGCACGAGTTCGTAACTTGAGAACGATGTGGTGAACGATGCACGTCCGCCAGTGAGTGACGAGAGGGCGATAGAGTAGCTGGCTAACTCCTTCAGAGGAATCTTGGCGGTCAGCTTCTGGTAGCCAGCCTCCGAGTCCATACCCATGATGATGGCGCGACGACCCTGCAGGTCGCTCATCACATCACCCATATAGTCGGCAGGCACAAGCACCTCCAGGTCGTAGATAGGCTCCAGCACCTTAGGACCAGCCTCCTTGAAGGCTGCCGAGAAAGCGTTACGTGCTGCCAGCATGAACGAAAGTTCGTTAGAGTCAACGGGGTGCATCTTACCATCGTAGACGATGACGCGCACGTCACGAGCATACGAACCTGTCAGCGGTCCCTGCTCCATGCGTTCCATCACACCCTTCAGGATGGCGGGCATGAAGCGCATATCGATGGCACCACCGACAACCGAGTTGATGAAGACGAGCTTGCCGCCCCACTCCAGGTCCTTCTCCTCCTTCGACTTGATGTTCATCTTGAACTCCTGGCCGTTGATGGTGAACGATGTCGGGTCGGGCATACCGTCGGTATAGGGTTCGACAATCAGGTGAACCTCGCCAAACTGGCCGGCACCACCCGACTGCTTCTTGTGACGATAGTCGGCGCGAGCCATCTTGGTGATGGTCTCACGATACGGAATCTTCGGCTCCTGATACTCTACCTGAATCTTCTCATTGTTCTCCATACGCCACTTCAGTGTACGCAGATGGAACTCACCCTGGCCATGAACAATAATCTGGCGCAATTCTTTCGACTGCTCCACCACCCATGTGGGGTCTTCCTGACGCATCTTCTGAAGGGCAGCCATCATTTTCTCGGTCTCTGCCTCGTTAACGGCCTTGATGGCACGAGAGAACTTGGAGTTAGGATATTTGATGAAGTCGAACTTGTTTTCTACATCCTTGGCGTTCAGCGTATTGCCGGTCTTCACGTCCTTCAGTTTCACCGTGCAGCCGATATCGCCGGCCACGAGCTGGTCGACCTGGATACGGTTGGCACCTGCGCAGGCATACAGCGTACCCATGCGCTCCTTCGAACCACGGTCGGCATTGGTCAGGTCGTCACCGCTCTTCACCACGCCGCTCATCACCTTGAAGTACTGTACCTCACCAATGTGGGGTTCCACACCCGTCTTGAAGAAATACAGTGAGGTGGGAGCCGAAGCGTCGGCAGGCACCTCCTGTCCGGCAGCATTCTTCACGACGGGCATCTCAGAGACGAAGGGCACGACATTGCCCAGGAACTCCATCAGACGGCGGACACCCATGTCACGACCTGCGCAGACGCAGAACACGGGGAAGATGCTGCGCGTGACGAGTCCCTTGCGGATGCCTTCACGCATCTCGTCTTCTGTAAGATCCTCGCTCTCGAAGAACTTCTCCATCAGCGTATCGTCACCAGCAGCAGCTGCCTCAACGAGAGCAGCTTTCCACTCTTTGGCCTTCTCCAACTGGTCGGCAGGAATATCCTCGATGATGGGGGCACCCCCCTCGGGCTTCCATGAGTATTTCTTCATCAGCAGCACGTCGATGACGCTGTTGAAGCCGTTGCCGGTAGCAATAGGATACTGCACGGGAACGCAGTTGTTGCCATACACTTCCTTCAGCTGAGCCAATATCTGGTCGTAGTCGCAGTTGTCGCGGTCGAGCTGATTCACCAGGAAGATGACGGGCTTCTTCAACTTCTCCGTATTGCGGAAAGCGTTCATCGTACCCACCTCGGGGCCATACTGGCCGTTAATGAGAATAACAGCCTGGTCGGTAACGTTCATGGCGGTAATGCTTCCACCAACGAAATCGTCACTGCCTGGACAGTCAATGATATTCAGTTTCTTGTTGTTCCACTCTACATGAAAAACAGTAGAGAACACCGAGTAGCCGTATTCCTGCTCCACAGGGAAATAGTCGCTCATGGTGTTCTTACCCTCTACGGTGCCGCGGCGCTTGGTGATGCCGGCCTCGTAGACCATTGCTTCGGCAAGAGTAGTCTTGCCGCTACCCGCACTGCCAATGAGTGCAATGTTTTTAATCTCGTTAGTTTGATAAACTTTCATAATTACTTATATTTTAGGTTTAAATAATTGTCTTTCCAAGCAACATCGCTTCAAAGCGACGCTAAAGGTAGTCATTTTCGTGCAAAAAACAAGAGAAAAGTTTCAAATATTAAATTTTATTAGTACTTTTGCAGTGAACTGATAACGACAACTCATGGCTGGCATCTACATACACATCCCCTTTTGCCAGAGCCGGTGCATCTATTGTGGTTTCTACTCCACAACGGCTCTCGACCAACGACAACGGTATGTTGATGCCGTCTGCAAAGAATGGTTGTTGAGAAGTGGAAAGAACAATGAAGAAGACGGAACAAATAATGAGTGCATAGGCACCATATACTTGGGAGGCGGAACTCCTTCGCAGTTGACGGACAGCCAGCTACGGCAACTCTTCAATACGTTACCCTCAACCAATGGCGAAGTCACCATTGAGGTAAACCCCGACGACATATCAGTCCCATATGTGGAAATGCTATCGAAACTTCCTGTCAACCGCATATCGGTGGGTGTACAGACCTTTGCCGACCAACGGTTGCACTTTCTGCATCGCCGGCATACAGCCAAACAGGTAACTCAAGCTATTAGTCTGCTGCGCGACGCAGGTTTCCGCAACATCAGTGTTGACCTGATGTATGGTTTCCCCCATGAGACGATGGACGACTGGCAGTACGACATTGACCAGGCATTAGCACTCCGCGTGGAGCACATCTCGGCTTATTGTCTGATGGTGGAAGAAGGCACACCCCTGCAGCGTATGGGCATCAAGCCCTGCGATGAGGAGCTGGAAAGGCAGATGTATTACACACTCATCGACCGACTGTCGGAGGACGGTTATGAGCACTACGAGATATCGAACTTTGCCAAACCAGGCTACCGCTCACGCCATAACAGCAGCTACTGGAACGACATACCTTATATCGGACTAGGGGCTGCAGCCCATTCCTATCAGAAAGCTACAAAAGGAAACGGTCCTCTTATGTACAGAAGCTGGAATGTCAGCGACATCCGCCAATACATGGAGAGCATTGAGCAAGGGACACTACCGTCAGAACGTGAGGTGCTGGACGAGAACACACGTTATAACGACCGCGTGGCCACCGCCCTGCGGACCAGCGACGGACTGGACCTTAGTGCTCTCAGCGACCGACAACGACGATACTGCGAACAGGAAGCCACACCATTCCTTAAAGACGGGCTGTTGCGACAAGAGGGCAATTGTCTGATACTGACACGCGAGGGACTCTTCGTCAGTGACATGGTGATGAGCAGTCTGATACTGGTCTGACGATGACAAAAGCGGCAGACGAGCGTCATACCTTTATATAATAATACACGCAAGAGAATGAATACTTGGAAACCGAATCTCGACGAAACCAAACAACACTTTATCAACTGGTGGAACCACAAAGGCATCGTACTCACCATGTGGGAGCACTTTCAGGAAGGCGTAAAGCCCCATGCCGACATTCCGGAGCCCAAGCCCTACCGCGACCTCAACCAGCGGTGGTTCGACCCTGAATGGCGCGCTGAATACTTAGACTGGTATGTTGCTCACTCCTGTCTGATGGCAGACATGCTGCCTGTGGCCAACACGCAGTTAGGTCCCGGCTCGTTAGCGGCCATCCTCGGCGGTGTCTTCGAAGGCGGCGAAGATACCATCTGGATTCATCCTGACCCCAACTATACCGACGACATCAAGTTCGACCGAAATCATCCCAATTGGCTGCTGCACAAAGACCTGCTGAAGGCATGTAAGCAAAAAGCCCAAGGTCACTACTATGTAGGTATGCCCGACCTCATGGAGGGACTTGACGTACTGGCCGCCATCAAAGGTACCGACAAGGTATTGCTCGACACCGTAATGCAGCCCGAAGTGCTGGAACACCAGATGCAACAGATTAACGACATCTATTTCCAAGTATTCGACGAGCTCTACGACATCATCCGCGAAGGCGACGAGATGGCGTTCTGCTACTTCTCGTCATGGGCTCCAGGCAAGATGTCAAAGCTGCAGTGCGACATCTCCACCATGATCAGCGTAGACGACTACCGCCGTTTCGTACAGCCATTCATCCGCGAGCAATGCCAGAAGTTAGACTATACCCTCTATCACCTCGACGGAGTGGGCGCCATGCACCATCTTGACGCCCTGCTCGAAATAAAAGAGCTGAATGCCATCCAGTGGACTCCCGGCGTGGGCGAGCCGCAGGGTGGTAATGCCAAGTGGTACGACCTGTACAAACGCATCCTCGCTGGCGGCAAGAGCATCCTGGCCAGCTGGGTAACGCTGGACGAGCTACGTCCATTGCTCGACAATATCGGTGGCGACGGTGTCCATTTAGAGATGGACTTCCACAACGAGCACGAGGTGGAAGAAGCCATGAAGATAGTCCAGGACTTTGAGCACAGCCGTAACCTGCACCCGGCAGACATCATGGACGATGCCGACCGCGAGGTGGCAGACATCATACGCTCTGTAGAAGAGCAGTTCAGCAGCGACGGGCAACAGTCAAGCCCAGTCTCGCTGGAAGAAGCCGCCGAACAGCGCATCCTGATACTCGACGGAGCCATGGGCACCATGATTCAGCAATGCCGACTGCGTGAAGAGGACTACCGCGGTTGCCGCTTTGCCAACCATCCCACTGACCTGAAGGGCTGCAACGACGTGCTGTCGCTGACGGCACCATACGTCATTCGCAACATCCACGATAAATATTTGGCAGAAGGAGCCAACCTGATAGAGACCAATACCTTTAACGCCCAACGCATCTCCATGCAGGATTACGGTCTGCAGGACTATTGCCGCGAAATCAACCTGGCTGCCTGCCGGCTAGCATGCGACACAGTAAACGCCCACCGTAAGCTTGACCCCGACACGCCACGCTTCGTCGCTGGAAGCATCGGACCGACGAGCCAGACATTCATGCGTGCAGAAGGCAAGGTTAGCCATGAGTCGCTTGCCAATACCATCCATGCTGCCTACACGGAACAAATTGACGCACTCATAGACGGTGGAGTAGACGTCTTGCTCATCGAGACTATCTTCGATGTCGAGATAGCCCGCATCGCACTTACAGCAGCACAGGAAACCATGCGACAGAAAGGATGCGAACTGCCCGTCATGCTCAGCTTCTCGGTCTCCACTCCTGACGGCTACAACATGCTGGGACAGAACATCGTCGACTTCATTGCCTCCTTGGGCGACACACCTCTGTTCTCCATAGGACTCAACTGCCTGTCGGACGTGCAGAGCATAACCCCGCTGCTGCAACGGATGGCAATGCGGTTCCCCTACCGCATCAGCCTCTATCCCAATGCCGGACAGCCCGACAGCCAAGGCCAGTACCACAAGTCGGCCGACAGTCTGCTGGCAGATGTATGGCCGCTCATTGACGGCCACTGGCTCAACATTCTCGGCGGCTGCTGCGGCACTACCGACCAGCATATCAATTTCTTCGCCAATGCCGTAAAACCTATGCTGGGATTGTTTATCTCACCTCATCGGCCCGGACAGACAACGATCGCTATCCCCGAGCCAAACGACGACCATCAGCACACTGCGCCGTCCTGTCATGCACCCGCCTGTCCCGACTGCACTCCGCAGCAGTCTCCGGCGACAGCGCCCGGCGAGCAGCTCTTCCAGGCTATTCTCCACGGCAAGAGCGACGATGCCGCCGCAGCCACCCGCGATGCCGTTGCCCAAAACATGGCACCGCAAGACCTCATCAACGGCCAGATGATACGTGCAATGAGCGAGGTAGGCCAGCGCTTCCAGGACGGCAAGGCCTTCGTACCCCAG
>Ga0247608_10000353_pt1 | contig 78286 bp, 55 predicted proteins | sample 176DNAGHGlowgp2_FD_193490 | JGI IMG/M metagenome (GOLD analysis project Ga0247608, IMG submission 193490) | Sheep rumen microbial communities from Palmerston North, Manawatu-Wanganui, New Zealand - 1766 DNA GHGlow gp2 | ecosystem: Host-associated > Mammals > Digestive system > Stomach > Rumen ... | reverse complement strand
CATGAATGGATGTTCCTTCTTTGATCATTTGCATGTACTTCAGACATTCTGCATAACCATGCTTCTTTCTCTTTTGCATAATAAACCCCGAAAGTTTTTTGTCTAACTTTCGGGGTTCACTTCAAATTTGACACACCCTCATTGTTTTTTCATGTTTCGCGGATGGTGCTCCAGTATCTGTTGGCGCAGGGTTGTCATGTCGATATGGGTGTAAATCTCCGTCGTACTGATGGATTCATGTCCCAGCATGGCTTGGATGGCGCGCAAGTCTGCGCCCCCCTCCAACAGGGCAGTGGCAAATGAGTGGCGGAGCGTATGCGGCGAAATAGTTTTTGTGATGCCTGCCTCTACAGCCTGTCGCTTAATCATGATGAGTATCATGGTACGTGTCAAGTGAGCACCGCGACGGTTCAGGAAGACGTAGTCCTCTTCGCCCGGCTTGATGTTCATGAGGTTGCGGTCGATGAACCAGTTTTGTAGTTCCTTGATAGCTTTGGAAGAGATGGGTACCAGTCGCTCCTTAGCCCCTTTGCCGAAGATGCGGACATACTGTTCGTTGAGGAACAGGTTCGAGAGTTTCAGGTTTACCAGCTCGCTGACGCGCATGCCACAGGAAAACAGCACTTCGATGATGGCGCGGTTGCGGTGTCCTTCCCATTTGCTGAGGTCGATACTGTTTTCCAGGATATCCACTTCGTCGGTTGACAGCACTTCGGGCAGGTGCTGTCCCAGAACGGGCGACTCCAACAGTTCTGTCGGGTCGTCTTCGCGATAGCCGTCTAATTGCAGGAAATGGTAAAAAGACCGTATGCCGCTGAGGATGCGGCACTGTGAGCGTGCGTTGATGCCGATGTCGTGCAGGGAGGCGGCAAAATGCTGCAGGTCGGGAAGTTCCACGTCGAGCACATGCTTTTGTTCCTGTTCCAGATAGTTGAGCAGTTTCAGCAGGTCACGCTCGTAGGCATCCAACGTGTTGGCAGAGTAACCCCGTTGCAGTTTCAGGTAACGGTGGTAGGCCCTCACAATATTTGTCGGTGTTTTTTTGCCTGTTTCCATTTTATTTATTAATTTTGCCTGCAAAAATAATAAATTTCCTTGAAATATGAAAATCCAGATCATCAATGGTCCTAATTTGAATCTCCTGGGTACCCGGGAGCCAGGCATTTACGGTTCTTCTTCCTTTGACCAGTATCTGCCGCAGCTTCAGGCCCGCTATCCGGATGTCGAGATAGCCTATTATCAGAGCAATATCGAGGGCGAGTTGATTAACAAGATGCAGGAGGTTGGATTCAGTTGTGACGGTATCGTGCTCAATGCCGGTGCCTACACCCACACTTCCGTAGCCCTTCACGACTGTATCCGCTCGCTGAAGTGCCCGGTTATTGAGGTTCACATCTCGAATGTTCATCAGCGCGAGGCATTTCGCCACCATTCTTTCATCTCTTCGGCATGTAAGGGTGTTATCTGCGGCTTTGGACTCGATTCTTACCGCTTGGCAGTAGAGGCGTTGTTGTCATTGACCATTGACCATTGACCATTGACCATCGACGAGTATATCCTCCAGCATATTGACCCGGAGCCGGACTATCTTTACCGGCTCTGGCGGGCTACGAATATTCACATGCTTCATGGGCGCATGGCCTCTGGTCATCTGCAAGGTCGCCTGTTGAAGATGCTGGTACGCATGATTCGTCCCCGAAACATTCTGGAAGTCGGTACGTTCAGCGGCTATTCGGCTATTTGTATGGCAGAAGGGTTAGAGGCAGGCGGTATGGTGTACACCTTCGAGATTAACGATGAACAGGAAGACTTCACCCGTCCGTGGATAGAGCAGTCGCCTGTTGCCGACCGCATCCGTTTTATCATTGGCGATGCCCTTGTCGAGGCTCCTAAGTTAGGCTTGCTTTTCGACATGGCATTTATTGACGGCGACAAGCGTACCTATCGGGAGACTTACGAGATGGTGCTATCCCTGCTGCGCCCGGGAGGTTTTATCCTGGCTGACAATACGCTGTGGGATGGTCATGTCGTGGATGTTTCCTACGGTCGTGATGCCCAGACGCAAGGTATCGAGACCTTCAACGACTATGTGCTGCACGACACCCGTGTCGAGCGTGTGATACTTCCTTTGCGTGACGGTTTGACGCTTATCCGAAAGCTGTAAGTCAACAAAGTGAGTCTTTTTTAGTATTTTTACATGTAAATTATTGCATGTTTCAATAAAAATGTGTACTTTTGCTTACTTTTTGTAATATAGTAACCCCAATAAGCTAAATAAACGAATGGATAAGATTGACAATCTCGACAAAAAGATTTTAAGTATTCTGTCACATAACGCACGTATTCCTTTCAAGGATGTTGCGGCAGAGTGTAACGTCTCCCGTGCTGCTATTCATCAGCGTGTGCAGCATCTGATAGAAGGTGGTGTCATCATGGGCAGTGGCTTCGATGTCAACCCCAAGAGCCTTGGCTATTCCACCTGTACATACGTCGGCATCACGCTGGAACGCGGTTCCATGTACAAGGAAGTCGTAGAGTGTCTGCAGCATATTCCCGAGGTTGTGGAATGTCATTTCACCACGGGACCCTATACCATGTTGGTGAAGTTGTATGCACGTGACAACGAACAGCTGATGCATCTGCTCAATGGCCGTCTGCAGGATATTCCTGGCGTTGTGGCCACCGAGACGCTGATTTCACTGGAACAGAGCATCAAGCGTGATATTCCCGTAACCGTCGAAGCATAATCCATGGCAGACCGTTTCAACTGGCAGTCGCATCTTGCGAAGGCGTATGGCGCTTTCCCTGAGGCTGGTCGTCAGCCTGTGATAGGTATCACGGGCAACTACGGTGAGCAGACTTGTAAACTGACAGAAGGCTATTACAAGTCAGTGCTGCGTGCCGGAGGTGTGCCGGTTATCATTCCGCCGTTGCGTGACACCGATGCCATCATCAATACCTTGGAGCACATCGACGGTTTGCTGCTGAGTGGCGGTGCCGACTATAATCCCCTCTATGCCGGCGAAGAACCCTCACCCCGCTTGGGCGGCATCAACAGCGAGCGTGACCTGCCCGAACTGCTGATTACGCAGTTGGCTTATAACCGCCAGATTCCCATGTTAGGCATCTGCCGTGGTATCCAGACATTAGCGATGGCCTTGGACGGTAAGGTGGCACAGGATATTGCGAGTGAAAAGGTAAGCGCGGATGGCGCAAGAACAGCTGCTGCGGTGAAACATTCACAGGATGCTGACCGTTCAGAGCCGACGCATAGCGTGACGGTAGATACCGGTTCCATCCTCTATGATGTCTATCAGTCCGCCAAGGAGTGCTCCACGTTCAGCGCCCAACGTTCAACGTTGTATGTCAATTCCTTCCATCATCAGGCAGTCAGCGACCCTGGAAAGCGTTTCCGCGTGACGGCGACGTCTGCTGATGGTGTCATTGAGGCCATTGAGAGTTGTGAATTCAAGAGTATCCTCGGCGTACAGTGGCATCCTGAGTGTCTGGAAGACGGCTTGCCGCTTTTCCAGTGGCTGGTACGTCAGTCAGCCCACTATCGGGAAGCCTGTGACCTGCACCGCCGTGTGCTCACCCTCGATACCCATTGCGATACGCCGATGTTCTTCCCGCAGGGTGTGGATTTCGGTAGCCGCGACAAGCGCATCCTTGTCGACTTGCACAAGATGGCTGAGGGTCATCAGGATGCTACTATCATGGTGGCTTATCTCCCGCAGCCCAAGATTGGCGAGACCTTCTCGTCGAAGGTCGCTTTTGATGTGGCAGGTCCTATCGAGTATGCCGACCTGATTTTTGACAAGATTGAGGAACTGGTGTCCAAGAACAGCCGTTATCTCAGTATCGCCCGTACGCCTGCCGACTTGTATGCCGATAAGCGTCAGGGGCGCCATAGCATCATGTTAGGCATAGAAAACGGTTTGGCACTCAACGGACAGCTTCAGAATCTCCACCATTTTGCACAGCGCGGCATCGTCTATATGACGTTGTGCCACAATGGCGACAATGACATCTGCGATTCTGCCCGTGGGTGCAACACCCATCACGGGTTGAGCCAGTTTGGTCGGCAGGTGGTTCGCGAGATGAACCGCTTGGGTATCATGGTGGACCTGAGTCATGCCGCCGAGAAGAGCTTCTATGATGCCTTGGACATCAGTCAGCAGCCTATTGTCTGCAGCCATTCCAGCTGTCGTACCCTTTGCGACCATCCCCGCAACCTGACCGATGACCAGATGCGGGCATTGGCAGCCAAAGGTGGTGTGATGCAGGTGACGATGTATCCGGGCTTTTTGGTGAAGGAGGGTGAGGCCACTGTGCAGGATGCCCTGCGCCATCTGGACCATGCCGTTCAGGTCATGGGCATCGACCATGTCGGCATTGGTACCGACTTCGATGGTGATGGTGGCGTTCGCGGCTTTGCCGACGCTTCCGAGATGATTAATTTCACCCGTCAGTTGCTGGCGCGTCACTACAGTGAGCGCGACATCCAGAAAATCTGGGGCGGTAATTTCCTCCGCGTGATGGGACAGGTACAAAGAGTGAGAGAACAATGAGAAACGCGATATTATTTCTTTTGTGCGTATGCCTTGCGGCATCGTGCAGCACGTCCAAGAAGAGCCGGCAGGAAAGCATGCCGGTGGTTTCCGTTGCGTTTAATGCAGATTCTGCATACGCCTTCTGTGCAGCCCAGTGCAATTTTGGTCCCCGTACGATGAATAGCGAGGCCCATGACCGTTGTGCTGACTGGATTGAACGGCAGTTTACGCAATACGGATATGGTGTTACCCGTCAGCAGGCCGACCTCAAAGGCTATGACGGCACCGTCCTTCATGCCACCAACATTATTGCTACAGCACCGGACAGTCAGTCTTCCGCTGACAAGCCCCGTATCATGGTCTGCGCCCATTGGGACAGTCGCCCGTGGGCTGACAACGATCCCGACTCTGCCAACTGGCACAAACCCGTTATGGCAGCTAACGACGGTGCCTCCGGTGTTGCCGTGATGCTGGAACTGGCTCGCCTGCTACAGCAGAACGACTCAGCCCGTGTGGCGGTCGATTTTATTTGTTTCGACGCTGAAGACTGGGGCGTTCCGCAGTGGCTGCCTGAGGCTGATTCTGATTCCTGGGCTTTAGGGGCGCAGTATTGGGCAGCGCATCCTACGTCCAACTACCAGTACGGTATCTTATTAGATATGGTCGGTGGTCAGGGGGCGCACTTCTATCGCGAACAGTTCTCCCTGCAGTATGCCCGCAGTGTGGTGGAGAAGGTCTGGCAGGCTGCTGCCGCCGCGGGCTATGGCAGTTTTTTCCCAGCCAAGGACGGCGTTCATATCACCGACGACCACGTTCCCGTCAACGAGGTGGCGCATATCCCGTGTATCGACATCATTCCCTATTATCCCGACTGTGAGCAGAGCAGTTTCGGTCCTACGTGGCATACTGTCAATGACGACATGCAGCATATTGACCGCAACACCCTGCAGGCTGTCGGCCAGACCCTTGTCCAACTCATCTTCTCAGAATAGGCATGCGCAGGGTGTTGTTGGCAGTACTGTTGCTTTGTTCCGCAGGCTGTTGGGCGCAGCGTGACGAGGTGGATATGGACAGTCCTACATTTGTCCCTACCGTGAAGGTGGGCAAGGTGTTTGAGGACGGCGACAGCATCCAGTACATGGAGATGAACAATGTCTATGTCTATCCTCCAGTCGTTTTCAGCAGCAAGAAGCAGGCCGCAGCCTACATGCGCCTGGTCAAGAATGTCAAGACGGTACTGCCTATTGCCAAGGAAGCCAACGCGATCATGATGGAGACGGCTGAATACTTGGAAACGCTGCCCAACAAGAAAGCCAAGGAGGAGCACATGAAGCGCGTGGAGGCGAGCATCATGAACCAATATAAGCCTCGGATGAAGAAGCTGACTTATTCACAGGGTAAGTTGCTCATTAAGTTAATCTACCGTGAAAGCCACTCGTCCAGTTATGAACTGATTCAGGCTTTCCTCGGTCCTGTCCGTGCCGGTTTCTATCAGGCCTTTGCCTGGGTCTTCGGTGCTTCGCTCAAGAAGGAGTACGACCCTGAGGGTATCGACCGCCTGACGGAACGCGTTGTCTTGTTGGTCGAGGCGGGACAGTTATGAAACGCCCATTCCTGTTTTTCTTTTTCTTTTCCATTGCCTATGCCTGTTGTGGTTTTGCCGCAGCTCCTTCGCCCGTAGACTGGCAGGAGGCGTTGCGCCTGTGGATGGACGTCGAGGAAATGGAGGACGGCTATGGGGAAGAAACGCTTGAACTGCTGGCCGATATAGCAGACAATAAGCTCAATCTCAACCAGCTGACCCGTGACGAACTCGAACAGCTGCCCTTCTTGACGGCCCAGCAGGTGGAAGGCATCATTGCCTATCGCGATCGCTATGCGCCCGTGCGCTCACTCAGCGAGTTGCAGATGGTGACAAGCCTCGACCGTGACACCCGCAGGCTGCTGGCATACTTTGTCTATGTCGGTGACGCACCTCCGAAGCGTGTCTGGCCCACGCTTTCTGAAGTGCAGAAGGGTGGTGTCCATACATTGATGGCTACGGTCAAGGTGCCGCTGTATGAGCGCAAGGGCGACCGTAATGGTTATTTAGGCTATCCTTGGCGCCACGATTTCCGCTATCAGTTTACCTACCGCGACCGTGTCAAGTTCGGCTTGACGGCAGCACAGGATGCCGGCGAACCTTTCCTGGCCAATGCCAACCGTTGGGGCTATGACCATTACTCCTATTATTTCCAATTGCGTGGCATGGGCCGCTTGGAGGAACTCAATGTCGGCATGTATCGTGTGCAGTGCGGTATGGGACTGGTAATGAATACCGGTTTTTATTTGGGAAAGTTGGCGGCGCTCCAGTCGTTGGGACGTAGTGCCCATGTGCTGACCGCCTATGCTTCCCGTTCTGCTGCCAACTATCTGCAGGGAGCAGCAGCCACGGTACGCCTTGCCGACCATTGGAAAGTCACCGCTTTTGCTTCCTGCCGTCCGTTGGATGCCACCCTCAACGATGACGGGACAGTGCGTACCGTCGTCACCGACGGCTACCACCGCACGCCCACAGAACTGTCCAAGAAGAACAATACCCTGGTTTCCGACCTCGGTGTCCGTCTTTCCTTCCGTCCCAGTTCGCGCAAAGGGCAGTCCTTCCTGAATGTTAATGCTGTCTATACCCATTTCAATCGCTCCCTCCGCCCCTTGAAGGAGAACGCCCCTTACCGCCGCTATGCCCTTGAGGGCGCTTCCTTCTTCAATGCCAGCGCCGACTATGGCTATACCAATGCCCGCCTGTCTTTTTCCGGTGAGACCGCCGTCAATGCCGATGGTGCTCTGGCAGCCCTTCATGTGCTGAGCTATCGCGCAACTGACCAGCTGAGTCTCATGGCCCTGCACCGCTATTATGACCGCCGCTATACAGCCTTCCATGCGCGCAGTTTCAGCGAAGGATCGGCCGTCCAGAATGAACACGGACTCTATGGCGGCATCACGTGGCGTCCTTCCCGTGGCGTCATAGTCCAAGGCTATGCCGACTATGCCTTTTTCCCGTGGAAACGCTATCTGATCAGTGCTTCCAGCGAAGCCTTCGATGCACTTGCGCGTGTGCGCATATATAATAATAGGTGGAATGTGGAGGGACTTTATCGCTTTCATCTTCGGCAACGCGACAACCAAAGCAAGACATTACTGCAAAACCGCTATGAGCACCGCTTCCGGCTACGTGCCGACCATGCCCCCTCTCAGTCGCTCTCCCTCTCTGGCCAGGCCGATGCCGTCTATCTGCCTGCTCGCGCTGGTGGCGATGCCGCCTCTGCCAGTCCCAGCCGAGGTGTCATGCTCAGCGGACAAACGAAATGGAGGCATCGTTGGCTGACGCTCAATGCCTCCTTAGGTTGGTTTCGTACCGATGACTATGACAGCCGCCTATTCGTATACGAACGTTCCGTACAATATGATTTCTCCTTTCCTTCCTACTATGGCCACGGCATCCGCTATGCCCTCATGGCGCAAGCCAGTCTGCACCGCTTCCTCCTTGCTGCCAAGTTTTCCGTCACCGATTATTTCGACCGTGCCGTCATTTCCTCGGGCCTGCAGCAGGTTGATTGCTCCTCACTGCCGGAACTGCTCGTACAGCTGAGGGTCAGGATATAGAAGCGGTAAAGGAGGTGAGGAGTAAGGAGATGTGGAGTAAGGCGTTAGACGTAGTCGTCGCCGTATTGCATCTGCACCTCGCTGACGTATTTCCTTACCATGGCCGACGAGTCACCCTTCTTGCAGATGAGCAGCACGTTGCCGTGCTCAGCCACGATGTAGCCGTCCAGTCCGTTGATGACGCCTAACCGTCCTTTCGGTAACTTGATGACGTTGTTGTGCGAGTCTTCTATCATCACCTCCGAGTCAATAATCACGTTGTCGTCTTCCCCCTTGCTCTTGCATTCATAGATGGAGTGCCACGTCCCGAGGTCTGCCCAACCGAAGTCGCATTTCATCACACACACGCCTTCGCAGCGTTCCAGCACGCCCTGGTCGATGCTTAGGTTGGGGTAGGAGGGATAGTGCTCGTTGACAAACGCCATCTCCTGTTCGATGGTGTACTTGGCCAGATGACCGTCGAAGCGCTCCAGCACGTCGGGGAAGAGTTTCCTGAAGCAGTCGCTGAGGTAGCCTGCGCTGGAGAGGATAATGCCAGTGTTCCACAGAAACTCGCCCGAGTCCATGAACATCTGAGCGAACTCACGCTCAGGTTTCTCCACAAACGACTGGACCTTACTGATCTTGGGGACTTTTGCCCGTTTAGGCATGATGAGGTCCCCCTTTTGGATGTATCCGTAGCCAGGCTCTGGTCGTGTGGGTTTTACGCCCAGCGTCAGCAGGTTGTCATTCATCTCCACAAACCAGAACGCCTCTTCTATGTTCTGATAGAATGTGTTTTCGTCTAACACAAACAGGTCCGATGGCGTGATGATTACATTGGCTTTGATGTTGCGGCGGCAAACCCGCATGTTGGCCCATGTCACGCTGGGTGCCGTACCTCGGTTAACGGGTTCCACCATCAGGTTTTCCTCATGGAGGTCGCCTAACTGTTCACGTACTAACGGGGCATATTCGCGGTTGGTGCAGATAAAGATGTTTTCCTTGGGGAGTATCCGTGCGAAACGGTCGAAGGTTTGTTGCAGCTGTGTGCGGCCGACGCCGAAGAAGTCTACAAACTGTTTGGGACACTGCCGGCGGCTGCACGGCCAGAGTCGGCGGCCCTTGCCGCCTGCCAGGATGATGCAGTAGTTTTGATCGTTGATTTCTCTCATGGTAAGTTATATGCTTGTAATCTGCTACGAAGATACGAAAAAAAAACGTCCGAGCAAAAAAAAACACGTACTTTTTGAAAAAATTCATATTTTATAATTCGTTATTTGTATTTTTTATGTATCTTTGCACCCGCAAAAGCCCAGATGGCGGAATCGGTAGACGCGCTGGTCTCAAACACCAGTGGGGCAACCCATCCCGGTTCGAGCCCGGGTCTGGGTACAAGGCGGGGCTTTAAGCTCCGCCTTTAATTAACCAAACGATGCGCCTGTCGGAAGGTCGTAAAATACGACATAGACAGTACACCTGACAGCCTTCCTTTATATAATATAAGGTGTGGCAGAAAATAAAAAAAATGGCACAGGTTCTTAAAAAAACAAAAATCAGGCATAAAACACTATAAATTGGCTATTAAACACTGATAAAAGGTATTTTTTTCAGCACTTTTTAAAAAAAATGTGCAAAAATCCTTGCAGGTTCGCGAATTAATGCCTATATTTGCACCCAAAAACGTGGCTCCACAGGGGAGATGCGTCTAAAAAGCATGAGAGAATAGAGATTAAATTTCATTTTTATTATTAATTAATTTTTAACAAACGTATGAACAAAACAAAGTTTTTTGGTTCTCTGCTCGTAGCTGCATTGTTTGCTTCTACGAGTGTGTTCACGTCTTGTAAGGATTACGACGATGACATCAATCATCTCCAGACGGAGATTGATGGTCTTCGGTCGTCTCTGAAGACTGATCTTGACGCTCTTCAGAGCAAACTTACAGCTGACCTGAACAGCGCTAAGAGTGAGTTGCAGACTGCAATCAACAACAAGGCTGACGCTTCAACGGTGAGTGACCTTGCTGCTAGGGTGACTGCTCTGGAGACTCAGTTGAAGGCTGTTAATGACGCTCTTGCCAACTATGCTAAGAAGAGCGATCTTGACGATTATGCCAAGAAGAGCGAGATGGATGGCTTCGTCACTTATGCTGCCCTGACTGGTGAGCTGGATGCCCTGAAGGGTCTGATTGGTGATGAGGCAGGTGTCCGTGAGGCTGCTGACAGGAACCTCCAGTTGCAGATTGACGCTCTGCAGGACTGGAAGAAAGTTATCGACGCTGCTGACTATCCGGGTCAGCTTGAAGCTCTGCAGGACTGGCAGAAGCAGATTATTGCTGCTAACTATCCGAAGCAGATTAAGGATCTGGATGATAAGCTCAGTCAGAAGATTGGCGATTTGGCTAAAGAGCTGAGTGACTTCAAGGCTGACTATGCTACTGATAAGGGAGAGCTTGAGAAGAAGATGAATGGTTTCAGCCAGGATATTTCTAAGCTGTCTAACAACATCAACATTCTGAACGTTCTGGTTAACAAGATTCTGACCAGCATTTCTCTCGTTCCCGACCTCTATGTTAATGGTATCGAGGCTATCGAGTTCAAGTCACTGCGCTATAAGGAGGTTGTTCCTGGAACCAGCGGTCTGTCTTACAAGGGTGCTGAGATTCTCGTTGACAATGGTACCGCTGAGGCTACCTATCGTCTGAACCCCTCTACTGTTAAGCGTGAGTCTCTCGACGAGGATAACTTCGAGTACAAGGCAGCTATTGCCGAGGCTCGTGAGACACGTGCCGTTTCTGACTGGTGCCCCGTTCTCTTCAATGGTGTGAAGGAATTCAAGAATGGTCTGATGACTGTTTATCTGAAGAAGAACACCACCAACCGTCTGACTCAGGACAAGAATGGTAAGGATCTTGGTAACAAGATTTGGATTGTTGCTCTGAATACTCCGCGTAAGGCTGATGCCGCTACCGGTCAGGAGGCTGCTGACGTGATTTCTGAGAACTCTCGTCTGGTTGAGACCACTATCTGGCCCCGCATCGCTAAGCTGCCTTGGACTCAGAACCTGAACGCTAAGCTGGTTGCTGATGATAATGGTACTTTGAGCCCCATCCACCACTACTCTGACTCTGCTGTTGTTTGGAAGTCTAAGGTTGACGCTACTCCTCTTCAGATGGTTTATGAGGAGGTCGTTTACAACAAGTCTTACGACCTGCTTCCTCTGGTTACCGGTTGCTATGACAAGGCTGCAGGTACTGACAACGAGATTACAAAGGATGAGCTGAAGAAGTACGGTCTGACCTTCCGCTTCTATGTTCCTACTACTGCTTATAAGATGGATGTTGACCACGTTACTGACCAGCAGCAGTTCGCCGTTGTTGACGAGTTCACTGGTAAGGTTACTTCTAAGCTGCCTAACGGTGTTGTTGACAACAAGGCTTGCGTAGGTAAGGAGCCCATCATCCGCATCGAACTCGTTGATACTGTTCGCGGTAAGATTGTTGACCAGCGCTACACCAAGATTAAGTGGGTTGAGAAGAAGCTTGATCCTGTAACTCTTGATCCGTACAATGAGGAGACTACTTTGAAGCCCTGTGAGGACAATGTTGCCAAGGGTATCAAGTGGGATTGGTTCATCACTCAGGTTTATGCTAAGGCTGCCGACCTCGGTCTGTCTCAGTCTACCTTCGAGGCTATCTATCCTGTTGCTAACATCCAGTACAGCGACGTGACCATGAATCCGAACTACACGACTCCCGCTCTGCTGTCTGCTACTGCAACTCCCGCTAAGCCCGTTGTTGCTCAGACCACTAACGAGGAGGGTGACGCTCTCATCGCTAACTGGACGCTGACTCCTCAGGAGATTGCCCGCATCTATCCGAGCCAGAGCAAGACCTTCTCTTGCACCGTTACCTTCAAGTCGTTCAATACGATTCTGTATCCTGACCTGAAGATGACTTACAACTGGACTATTAAGCTGCCTGAGCTGCCCGCTATCAACGGTTACTATGACAACTATTGGTTCACCAAGTATGAGCTGCACGATGTGCTGCCCGTTCAGTATAACACTGCTCTGTACAAACAGATTGCTGATCGCGAGATTATTCCTCACGGTGGTGAGCTGGAGACTTACAACAAGTACAACAACACTGTTGCTCCTGGCACTGACTACTGTATCTATTTCAACAACCTGATGAACGCCTTCACCTATGAGGAGAAGACTATCAATGGTGCTCTGACTCCGACCTTCATCGTGAAGGGTATCTACAACACCTGTGGTACTTGGGATATGCAGTTTGCTAAGAATGGTGCTGACAAGTTTGCTGGTGCTATCAACAACAACAAGACTTATACTCAGTACAACCACTATGCTCCTCGCTTCCTCGATACCAACAGCCCGCTGCTCGAGCGTGATGTATTCTGGAACGACTTCCAGGGTAACGAAGGTTTCGGTGCTTACAAGTTCGATAGCTTGACAACTCCTCGTACCCAGGCTCTGCAGCTTGTTTGGGGTAATCCTCCTTTCCGTTCTCACACTTCTTGGTGTGGCAACATCGAGCACAAGGCTGCCATCCTGTATGCTGACCACCACAATGTGGCTAACCAGCACCTGATCAACCCGCTGTCTGACGAGTACGAGGCTGATAACCTCACTCCGAAGCGTACACACGAGAAGAAGATCCACATGGGTATCTGGGCTACGCTGAACGACTGGAACATCATCCCCGTCAAGGACTACGACATCTGTCTGGTTGCTCCGCTGCGCATCGATGCTAACCTGGGTGGTGCCTTCGAGGAAGGTTACGTATCTGGTACAGCTGTTGAGTGCGACGCTGCCTTCACGATGACTGACTTCCGCGGTTACACCGTTTCTCTGACGAACGGTAGCACTGAGTGGACTAAGTACGCTCGCGCTCTGTGGTTCTACTATGAGGTTGAGTCACCCGTTTGGGATCTCCAGAATGTTAAGTATGGCTTTAAGAAGTCTAACGGCAACATTGAAGCTGACGACGCCCTCACATATGAGAATGGTATGACTGCTAAGCAGATTGAGACCGCTACCAATGGTAACATCGTTCTTTCTGTCACAAAACAGTCTAAGGGCGGTAAGTCGTATCTGGTATTCAAGAACAATGGTGGTTCTAACGTTGAGGAACCGGTTAACGTCTTCATCCCCGTCACTGTTAAGTATGGCTTCGGCGAGGTTACCAAGTACTGCAAGGTTCGCCTCTATCCGAAGGGTAACGTACCCGCTGGTGTTCGCATCATCCCCTTCTGATTCAAATAACGAATTAGATTGTTAACATTATCAAGGAGTGCTCCGATATTATATTGGGGCACTCTTTTTCAAGAAAGGTATTAAACAAAGTCATTAAAGGTAATAAACAAAGATGAAGTATTTAGTAAAGACATTATTCGCTGTTGTTGTCGCTGTTTTGCTTTTCTCTTGCGGCAACAAGCAACAGGCTGCTGAGGAAGCCCCTGAAGAGGTTGATTTGCGCGAGGACCAGACGATGGTTCGTTCTGGTGTTGATACCATGGCCATTCTGCACCTTGTCAACGACTACTTGACCAAGCTCAAGGAGAATAAGATTGACTCTGCCCTTGACATGCTCTATGAGGCCGATGGTGATACTGTTGTTCCCCTGTCTGCCAAGGGTAAGTCTGAGATTCTGGAGACCCTCAAATCTTTTCCTGTGCTGAAGTATCAGATCAAGTCGCTCAATATGTTCAGTGAGCAGGATACTGAGGTGCGCTATATCATTGAGTATTTTGAGAAGACGAAAGACAATCCCATGCAGAATACTCTGCAGTGTGTGATCAATCCCCGCCGCGTCGGTTACTACTGGTATCTGACGGTCCCCAAGACCACCAGAGAGCCTAACTACGAAGAGGATAAAAAACTCATTGAGAAGCAGGAAGCTGAGCGTCAGGAAGAGCTCCGTGAAGCTGAGGAGGCAAGAGCCGCAGCACGTGCAGAAGCTGAAAAGAATAAGTAATACGGGAATTTTAATTTGGCCGCCTACGGCGGTCCACGCGTAGCGTGCTTATTATTTCTCTCTTAATAAAAAAAGCTTCCACCATTGCGGTGGAAGCCTTTTTTAATGGTCGTTAATGACTGCTCTTTTACTCAGCAATCATGATGGTTACACGGTTCTTGTCGTTCTCAGCGAAGGGCTGTACGCGAGCACCCTTTGAGTCGTAGCTGATGCGGTCAGCTGCAATCTCATACTGCTCGATGAGAGCCTTCACAACAACGTCAGCACGCTGCTGAGCGAGGCGGTCGTTAATCTGGTCGTTACCAGTACCGGCGTCAGCATAACCAGTCACCTGAACCTTTGCCTTGGGGTTGTTCTTCATGTACTCAGCAACATCCTTGATCTTGCCAGCTTCGCTCTCCTCGATGTTGAACTTGTTGATGATGAAGAATACATCGCGGCGAATCGGCTCAACCTTCTGCTCTACAACAACGGGTGCGGGCTCGGGAGCAGGAGCAACGTAAGTGGGCTCGGGCTCTGGAGCAGGAGCGGGCTTCTCGATGACAGTGTAAGTCTTGCCGAGGTTGATGCGCAGACCAGCCAGAGCGTTGAAGTACCAGTCGGGGTTCTCAGCCTTCTTTGAGTTGTACTTGTCGCTGAGGATGTTGGCATTACCTTCGAGCATGAAGCCAACAGCGTCGCTCAGACGGAACAACATCTGAATACCACCACGTCCGAAAACGTTCACTTTGGTGCCGTCCCAGAGGTACTCCAGATTGTAAGCGTCAAGCCTTTTCACAACGGCTGCAATGTCGTTAACTTCGCCATTGCCCCATGCAATGTTAGCACCACCACCAATGAAGGCAGATACGTTGAATACGCGCTTGGGGTTCCAGCCGCAGAAGAGGTTAGACAGGTTGAATGACAGGTCGAGACCGGGCGCAACATACTTGTACTTGTAGTCTGCTGTGAACACAGGTGCACCGTAAGCTGTGCGGTGACCGTTCCAACCACCCTTTGACTGCCATCCGTTAGCCTGCAGGCGCAGTCCAATTACCGGAGAGAACTGATAACCCAGACCTACCTGCACGTTTGGTGAGATAAGATCCTTGAACTTGGCTTCACCCAGTGTGTACTGAGCGCCACCCTGCAAATCCAGATACATGTGGGGCTTGAACTGATACTCCACATCCTGAGCAGAAACAGTTGTTGCGCTTAATGTCATTAAGGCAACAGCCAGAATTGTCTTTAAAATTTTCATAAATACTTAAATGTTAAATAAATATTGTATTTGGGCGCAAAGTTACAAAAAGTAATTAAAAAAAACAAAATATTGAGGGGAAAAGTGCATCAAAACATTAAAAAAAAGCCTATTTACGCCCTGTTTGGCACTTTTTTGAGTGTATTTTGCATATTAAAACGTGTTTCTTTCTTTACAAAGTATCGTTCGGGAAGGGGCTTTTGAAGTGCATTTGCTGTCCTGTGACGGGATGTTGGAAGGTTATTTCCGCTGCATGGAGCATCAGTCTCTTGCCTTTGGTGCCGTAGAGTTCGTCGCCGACGATGGGCCGCCCCAGTCCGTCGGGATGGGCGCAATGGATGCGCAGCTGATGGGTACGCCCGGTATGTGGATAGAGTGCCACCACGGCATAGCCCTCCTTCAGTGTCCCTAAACCTAACGTCTCCCAACGTGCAGGGTCGACAAACTCATATTCCGTGATGGCCTGCTTCCCGTGTTCCATGTCCACCACCTGCCTCGGCCGGTTCATCGGGTCTGGTCGCAGCGGAAGTTTGATGATTCCTTTTAGTTTTGAGTGTTGAGTTTTGAGTTTTGAGTGTTGAGTTTTGAGTGTTGAGTTTTGAGTTTTCAGTTTTGAGTTTTCGTTTTCGTTTTCGTTTTCGTTAACGTTAACGTTATCGTTCCCGTTCTCATTCTCCAGCACTGCTAAATATTTTTTCTTGACTTGATGCTTGATGAACTGCTCTTGCAACGGGTGGTAGATGTCCAATGACTTGGCGACGATGAGCAGTCCGCTGGTTCCCATGTCCAAACGGTGGGCGATGATGGCACCGGGGTAGTGCTGCTGCATCACTGTTTCCACCGAATACTGTTCGATGCGGCCGGGTGTCGACAGCAGTCCGCTGGGCTTGTTGACGACCAACAGCCATTCATCCTCGTAGACAACGGGAATCTCCAGATGGGCGAAGCCTAACGACTCCGGGTCGGGGTCAACGTCGAGGCCCTGTAGCATCCATGTCAGGATGGGTTTGCACTTGCCGCGGCAGGCGGGGTAGTAGTTCAGATGCTGTCGCAGTTCGGTCTTCGTGGTAGCTCCCCACCAGAACTCTGCCATACATACAGGCTTCAGCCCCTGCTGGTAGGCATATTGCAACAGTTTCGGGGCACAGCAGTCGCCGGTACCTCCCGGCGGCAGCGGAAACTTCTGGCGCAGTTTGGGGCGGCAGTAGTATTCCTGCCAGATGTCCACGAGGTCCTTCACCTCGCCTCGCGCATTCAGCAGCTGATACTGGTGGAACAGCCATGTCTGCAGCTCCTGGGAGAGGCGTTTTGAGTTTTGAGTTTTAAGTTTTAAGTTCCCGTTATCGTTCCCGTTATCGTTCCCGTTATCGTTCCCGTTATCGTTCCCGTTATCGTTAACGTTTTCCGAGATTTTCCGCTCCATGGTCTTGAAGTGGCCGTCGGGCTGTTGGGCGTCGAACACTGGCGGCACGAAGTACGTCCAGTCGTTGCGCCCGGCCAGCAGTCCGCTGTAGGCTGCTAAAAAGGCGAGTCCGTGCGCTTCGCTTTCCAATGGTTGTGGGGGCTCGACCACCAGCACGCCGAACATTTTCCCCTTGTCGGCATCCTCGCGGATTTCCGGGTGTGCGGCAATGTAGGCCTGCACCTCCTTTGCCGCCTGCTGGCACAGCGGGTGGGGCTCGTAGCAGAAGGGGTAGGTAAACCGTTCCGGCTTCGCTATATCGGTGAATAAAGGATGCAGATGCTCCATAAGTGAGTGCAAAAGTACAAAATAATCGTCTAATAGCTATATATAACATACTAAAACAAATGAAAAAACTATTATTTAGCTTATTATGTATCGCTGGCACTCTTGCTGCCACGGCTCAGAACATCGACTTTGACCTGCCTGGCAAGACAGCACCCGGCAAAGACACGGAGGTTAACTACATCTCGTGGGCAGTACCCCGCGCCACGAGCGATACCAAAAATTTTGACAATGGCATGACCATTACCATCAGTGCTGGTGGAGCCGCCTCTGCCGTGGGCAGCAACTGGAGCAAGACCGACGTAGAGACCAACGGCCTCCGCGTGATTGCCGACGAGGTGCTGGCCACCAATATAGAAGGCGGAAACATGACGCAGATTACTGAAGGCTCGACATCGCTGATACTCACCATTACCGGCATGACACCTGGCCAGCACTCGTTGAAAGCCTACCATAATAATTCTGACAAAAATCAGACACAACCCGACATTGAGGTGCTCGTGGACGGTACCTTGGCAGCCACTGGCGTCAAGTTCACCTCAGCGGCTCAAAATACCGCCGACGCCGGCACGTCGTTTGTTACTTTCAACGTGACGGAAGGCCAGCCCGTGGTTATCACCTACCGTACTGTGCCTGAAGCCGACAAGACCTATACCAACACCCGTGTGATGCTCAACGGACTGGAGTTCGATGTAGCCAAGGTTGTCGTTTCCGATGCCCTGCCTGCCAATCATGATTTCCATGCCGGCACCGACGACGGCACTGTCACCTTCTCATGGACGCCTGCTGCCGAGGCCGTGGCCCACAAGTTGGTGATAGGCACCGACTCCCTGCAGGTGGTCAATGCCGCTCACTATGACTATGAGGGCACCGCCACAACCTACACCAAAAGCGGACTGTCGTCCATGCAGCGCTACTGGTGGCGTGTCGACGAGGTCGATGGTAACGGCACTGTTCACCAAGGTGCGGCATGGACCTTCCAGCCCCGCCAGTTAGCTTTCCCCGATGCTGAGGGCTATGGCCGATATGCCATCGGTGGTCGCGGCGGCATCGTTTACCACGTCACCAACCTCAGCGGCGATGTCAATCAGGAAGGCTCGCTGCTCTACGGACTGGTGAATATTGACAAGCCTCGCTATATCGTCTTTGATGTCAGCGGTATCATCGAGCTTGACTTCAACTCCTATTTCACTAAGCCCTATGCTTATATTGCCGGACAGACGGCGCCGGGCAAAGGCATCTGCATCAAGGCATCGAACATCAACATCGGCTCTGACGTCATCTGCCGACATGTCCGCTTCAAGCGCGGCTTGGGCGTCTACGGCGAGAACACTGGTAATGCCATGGGTATGACGGGAGCTAACCACGCCATCGTTGACCACTGCACAGCCGCCTGGGGTACCGATGAGACCGTCAGTGGCCGTGGTGCGCTCAACATCTCGTTCCAGTACAGCGTCATCAGCGAGGCCCTCGGCATCACCGGCCACAAGAATTACAGCGACGGCACCAACCATGGCTATGCTGCAACCATTGACGGTCGCATCGGCTCATGGCACCATAACCTGCTCGTCAACTGCGCCGGCCGCAACTGGTCGATGGGCGGCGGCATGGACGGCCAGAACCGTCCTATCGGCGGACTGGACCTTTTTAATAATGTCTGCTACAACTGGAAGAGCCGTACCACTGACGGCAACTGCCATGCCGTGAACTTTGTCAACAACTACTACAAGATGGGCGAAGACACCAGTAAGAAGATTCTCTTTACCCAAGATTTTGAAGACGCTATTGCCCCTGACGGTATCGACCAGGCTTACATCAGCGGCAATATCCGCGAGAACAAGGACCACTCGCAGACCACCGACAAGAAAGGCGAGACGTACAATGCTACGGGCAATATCCCCACCGCCTACGACTACGTGGTCAGCGAACCGCTGTTCCCCAGCTACGCCACCATCCACAGCGCAAAGGATGCCATGAAGATTGTCACCAGCTACAGCGGTGCCACCATGCCGATGCGCGACGAGCACCATCTGCGTAACGTCAAGGAAACGTTGAGCGGCACATGGACGTACAAAGGCTCGAAGTCGGGCATCAAGGGCGAGATTGACAACGAGGCCGACATCACCGAACACCCGAACGGCTGGGAGAGCTATCCCGAGGAGCACCGCGCCGCCGACTTCGACACCGACCAGGACGGCATGCCCGACTGGTGGGAGGCTATCGTAGGCAGCAATGCCAGCGCCGCCAACCAGAACGACGACCCCGACGGCGACGGCTGGACGCTGTTGGAGAACTATTTGGAATTCATGGCACATCCCTATATCACCGTCGCTCCCGGCCAGTCGGCCACCATCGACGTGAAACCCTTCTTCGCCGGCTTCTATGGCCAGAATGGCAACTCGGTCACGCCGACCTTCAGCTGTGCCGAACAAACGGACAACGGCGTCAGCATCAGCTTCGAGGGAAGTGAGATGACTGTCAGTACGGCAGCCTTCACCTCGCCCCATATCCTCGGCTACAATATCACCGTCAATGATGGTGAAACCACATGGAGCCAGCGCTTCGGCGTTGCCGTGACGGGTAGCACGACGGGGATAGTTAACGTCAACGGGAACGGGAACGATAACGGGAACGTTAACGGGAACTTCTATGACCTGCAGGGCCGCCGCGTCGCTCATCCGTCACGCGGCCTCTATATCCAAAATGGTTGCAAGGTCGTGATTAAGTGAGAATAAAGCTGAGCTCGCTCGTGCTTTATCGAGCATGAACGAGCTCGAGCTGAAAGCTCAAGGTCGTGATGAAGTAAAGTCACACAGTTTCACGCAAAATCCTGCATTTCCTGCATATCCTGCACCAATACGGCATTAAGGATAATTAACAAAAGTATCAAAAATCAGTATCTGGACTTGATACTCAAAGTATCCAGCCTTGATACTCCGAGTATCAAGCCCTGATATTCCGAGTATCAAAGCTGGATAAACATTTAAAGCCACGCTCCATACTGGTGCAGGAAATGCAAGAAATGCAGGAAATACAAGAAAACCTTCACACTGAACTTATGAAAGTTCTAAAGTCAGACCCTCATGTTGTTCAAAATTTTACACGATTTTTTTGGCTTTCTCAAAAATTTTGTCTATATTTGCAGCTGGTATCTACTAATCCGAATGAAACACCTAAAACAAACAAATTATTTATTACTAATTTAAAACATAACGCTTATGAAGAAAAAACTTTTCTTTTTAGTCGTGCTACTCGTGACGATGGTCGCGGGGGCATGGGGCGCGGGCTTTACCCGGACACTGACAGGAAACCTGGAAGTGACGGGCTATGAGCTTAAAGCCTTTTACGACTTCCAAACGAACACCCCAGCGGTGTTGCCGACCGAAGGAGACTTATGTTATCGGGATGGCAATGTCTGGGGACTTCACAATTTTAAAAGTGGGCCAAGAACCGCCGAGGTACAGATTCCTGTTTCAGAAGGAAACCTCTTGATTCTTCAGAATTACACAGACTACACTTCCTCTATTGACTGTGGTACAGAAGATGCAGAATTGTCGGCATCTACAGGCTATCAGGTGTTTAAGATTACGAGCAATGCCAATAGCATCAACATAACCGTACCGCGTTATGGTGGTGTCGTAGCAGCTTTGGTGATGAAGGTTACCGGCTCTGAGGAAGCTGAACTTCCCAACCTGAATGATTACGAGTTGGTGAAGTCGGTAACTTGGGGTGGCGATACGGATTTGACACGTGCCACTGATGCGATGGCCCTGCAGACCTATAATAGTGAGAATAAGGTGATGTCTGCCGTCTTCCCTCTGACAGCTCCCGAAGAAGCAGCAGGTTGGATAGCTGTTCAAGGTACGAACAGCCAGGACACAAAGGGCTGGTGGAACCGTGCCAGCAATGGTCTGTGGAGTTACAATGCAACTCGATGTGCAGCAGTTTACGGCGACGACCTTACCACAGGTTGGCTCATTGTTTTCGAGTGCACTCAGGATCCCGCAGCAGTAATGACTCTGACAAATAAAGATGGTATGCCCGATGGTACATTCACTTATGTCAAGGATGTCAAGAACTATTATTGCACGATTAATGCTGCTTCGAATGCATACGTCGGCTTCTGTGGAATCAAGAGCGTAGGCTACATCTCGAAGATTTCTGTCTATAAGCCCAAGTCGGCAGTTGTTGAGGATGCAGAGATTACGAAGGTTGAGTTGCAGGGCAACTTTGCAACGACAGGTACTGAGTGGAATGCTGTTTCGCTGACCGAGCAGTCAGACAATGTCTATAGTGGCGTACTGGATTTGACTGGTTACACTGATGACAAGTCGTTCAAGCTGGTTGTCAATGATGGCGGCAGTGAGAGTGACGGCTATGCGGGTTGGATTGGCACCAACAACGTTACCGTGGATGCCCCCGAAGGTTGGGTTGTCTCCACGAGTGAGACAGACAACGGAAACTTGACGCTGAATAATTCCCAGACGGGTTATCAGACGTACACCGTTACTGCAACATGGGAACCCAATGTTGACTATTACAAAGGGTGGTCCCTCAAGATTGAGGGCAAGGATGCTCGTAAGTATGCTGTCTCCGTAGCCGATGGTATCACCAATGGTACCGTGACAGTCGACAAGACCGAGGCTGCCGAGGGAGAAGAGGTAACTGTCACCGCAACACCTGCCGACGGCTATGAGCTGGATGCCATCACCGTTACGGGTAGCACAAGCAATCAGGCTGTTACCGTCACCGAAGGCAAGTTCACCATGATTGCCGATGCCGTAACCGTCAGCGCTACATTCCAAGGCGAATCGACAGATTTCCACTATGAGAAGGCAACGTCGATTGATGTCGGTGATGTGGTGCTGTTTACCAATGTAGATGCAAAGCAAGAGCTGAAAGGTATTGAAATGTTTGGACAAAACTCTATCGGTGCTGTTCAAGGATATGAGGGCGATACACCAGCAGCTGTATATCCTCTAACTGTCGTTGAAGGAAGCACTGCCGATGCCGTCTCTTATGCATTCAAGACTGCTGATGGACAGTATTTAGCCTGGACGGCAGGTAATACATTGTTTGCTTCTGATGAGGTTAACGAAAACAGTTCTTGGACGGTTTCATTTACTGATGGTGTCGCAACCATTGTCAATGGTGCCGATAATACGAGGAAACTTCAGTATAATGCTACTAGCCCGAGGTTCTGTGCCTATACTTCAGCACAGAAGCCCGTGACCCTTTGGAAGAAGGTTGCCGGTGCAGCTCCCGCTCCCGCCGTCGCTGCTCCAGTTATTGAGGGCGAGACGCCGTTTGTCGGCTCGACTACGGTGACCATTACGTGCGAAACTCAGGATGCCAGCATCTATTACACCACTGACGGCACTGACCCGACGAACGAGAGCACGGCGTACGTTGAGCCCTTCGAGCTCACCGCTACTGCCACCGTCAAGGCCATCGCCTACGACGTCACGGGTGCCAATAGCGACGTGGCATCAAAGGAGTTCGTTGCCACTCCTACTGTGGCCAACATCGCAGCGTTGAATGCCCTGGAGAACGGGACGACGTTCGCCTACACCGGCGAGGCACTCGTCGTGGCCAAGGCCGCTAATGAAAATAAAACCTATGTGTATATCAAGGACGAGACTGGTTCGAGTCTGATATATGATGCCGATGCTTCAAAGACTGAGGCTGCCGTAGTCGGTAAGACCATTGCCGCCAACTGGACGGGTAAGGTAACTGTCTATAAGAATCTCTTCGAGGCTGTTCCCGATGCTGCTCTCAGCGTCAAGGATGGCGAGGCCGTAGAGGTCACCTATCCCGAGGCTCAGCTGACAGACGTCGTGGCTGACAATGTCAGTCAGGTCGTTGAGCTGAAGGGTGTGACATACACGCTTGATGGAAAGAGCCTGACTATTTCCCAAGGACAAGCAGAGACGGCAGGCTACAACCAGTTCGGCATGGAGATTGCCGCTGCCGAGGAAGGAAAGACTTACAATATTGTTGGTGCCATCGGACGCTATAACGACAACATCCAGTTCTGGCCCATCAGCATCGAAGAGGCACAGACGGAGCCCGCTCCGCTGTATATCATTGGTGACATGAATGGCTGGACCCGTACTAACATGACGCAGATGGAGTTCAATGCGGAGACGCAGGCTTATGAGTATTCATTCACGAATGAAAACGAGTTCGCAACCTTTGCATTTGCTACCTATCAGATGACAGAGGAGGAGGCTGCGGCTGACCCGCAATGGGAAACCTTCAATGCCGAATACCGCTGGGATATCGGAGCTGGTGATGTGGATGCCACTGACTATGTGAACGGCGACGCCGTGCAGCTGGTGAAGGGCGTTGATGGAACGGTCAAGCTGCCGAAGGGTACCTATACCGTCAGCGTCGATCCTGAGACCATGATGATGACCATCACGGGTATTATCGCGCCGGGAGAGACGTTTGAATACGATGCCGTCTATGTTGCCGGTAACGGTACAGAAGGCAGTGCATGGATGAACGGCGTGACATGGAATCCCCTTGCTGAAGACAACAAGATGACGAAGGTCGATGGCACGGACGATGTCTGGGAAATCACCTTCAAGGATGTCCCTGCCAGCAGTGGAGACGAGGGCTATCAGCTTAAGTTCATACCTTCCGGTCAGTGGTCTGCTGATGAAAGCACGACGTGGTCTGTCAACTTCGGCGGCGACTTCATCGGCTACGGCATCGAGACACCTGCCGCGTTCAACAGCAGCAACAACATCGTCTTCACGACGACCGCAGAGCAGCAGGACATCACGCTGCGCATCGACCTCAGCAACTACAACCCGACGACTAATGAGGGTGCTACGTTCACCGTCATTGCTCCAAAGGAGCAAAACACTTACGTCGTGGCAGGCTGTGTAGGCGAAAAGAGCAGTGGTGAGGATGACCTCCTCTTCGGCAAGGCATGGGACGGTGCCGCTGAGGCCAACCAGCTGGCGTACGACGAGACGAGCAAGCTCTTTACCAAGACCTACGAGGCTGTGGCCTTCGAGGGTGCTGCTGACATCTTCTACAAGATAGTCATCAACGGCAAGAGATGGGTTCCCGACGGTGAAAACCTCACCTGCGAGATTCCTGCCGCAGACACCTACGACATCACCGTGACCTACGATGCCGAGACTGGCGAGGCCACGATGACGGCAACGCTGACACCGGTGGACATCGTCATCAATCCTGAGGATATCACTGGTGGCGACATCACTGCTGCCATCGCTGCCAAGACGGAAGGCAAGACAGTCAAGAATCTCACGATTAACTTGGCTGCTGGTGAAGCATACACGCTGAGTAAGACAATAACAGCTCCGAACAACCTCGTTCTGAAAGGCGACGACAAGAATCCTGCTACTATCACTTTAGCAGCTGATATGACTGACAACGTCATCACGCTTGATGGAACTAAGGCTGTTGCCAAGAAGTCGGATGGCACTGACTCAGACCACAAGCTGATTGCTTCTGTTGAGATTATCGGTGTGAAGATCCTTGGCCTGCAGGCCGCACTAATCAAGGATACTCAGAAGACGCTGCTTGAGACTCTGACCATTTCTGACGCTATTGTCGAGATGCCCGCTGCCGGCAAGAACGTCCTCGACTTCAACAGCAAGGGCTATGTTGGCAAGGTCATCGTCAAGAACTCAACCATCTATGCCAAGGGCAAGAACACTGGCTTCTTCGCACAGTATGGCAGCCGTCCGAAGAACGTGAACGGCGACTGGCTGCAGGAGTTCGACGTGCAGAATTCTACGATTGTGAACATTGCCAACGGCAAGAACTTCTGTGACCTGAAGCAGAATGGTACTGCCCAGAACGTCTATACGCTCAAGAACAACATCTTCGCCGACTGCGGTAAGCAGAATCAGGTTGTTGTAGGCTTCAACAAGGGTCAGGCAAGTGCCACACCAGTCTGGGATGTTGATGCAAACGTCTTTAACTGGGGTGGTGCTGATGTAAGTGCTGCAGAGACCACGAGTGCAGGAAAGAAGGCCGAAGAGGACATCGTGAAGAACAGCCATGCCGGCGTCATTACGTTTACGGATGCTGCCAACGGCGACTTCAACGGTGTGTTCACGGCTGAACCTGTCAAGGAGGAACCAGCCGTGGAGGCTGCTTCGCGCCGTGCTGGTGAGGTGGCTGCAACGCTGAGTTGCGGTGACCCGCGCTGGACTATCGAGCAGAAGCAGGGTCAGGCCATCACCATTGCCGACAACATCAAGCATGGTAGTATAAAGGCTGACAAGATATACGCTGCTGAAGGCGAGGCTGTTAAGATTACCGCTACACCTGACGAGAACTTCGCACTGGATAAGATTATCGTCCAGGGTGTGAACACCGACTTGGAGGTTGAGGTCACCATAGATCCCCAGAACCCCAATGTCGGCACGTTCATCATGCCCGCAGATGCCGTCATCGTCAGAGCAATGTTCAAGTATGTCATTCCTGCCGGAACGCATATCCTGAACATCAACGACATCTATGCCGCTGCCAAGGCTAAGACATCACCTTGTGAGAATGCTACAGCAAACAGTGAAACCAAGTACCTGCTGAACGATGCCACCATCGAAATGGACATCTTCACCGTCGTATCGAAATCAGACCGCACATACCGCATCGATGCCAGCACTGATGTTGACTATGGTGACTATGATTCTTGGTCACGCTTGGAGCCGAACGGTACTTCCAACAAGACTGGTGGACGCCAGATGTTCATCGACGTGCCAGAGGGCGGTGGTGTCCTCTATATCGGTGCACATGGCGCTGCAGGACGTGCTCTCTATGTAACGAAAGCTGCCGACAAGACCTCATTTGTTGACCTGAGCAAGGTCGCTGAGGCTGACGTGATGCTGAAACATGCCTTCGTTGCCGGTGAGACTTCTCCTGCTGACTATAACGTCTATAAGGTACAGTTAGCTGCCGGCCTGTACTGCATCACGCAGGACAATGGTATCTACTTCACCTACGTCAAGTTCGTGGAGGGCGAGACCTATACCGCTCCTGCCATTGACGTGGATGCCCTGAAGGCTGAGATTGCTGCTGCCAAGAAGCTGTTGGGCAAGGATGACGTAACAGTCAATCCGGGCAAGGCCCTGAACGACGCCATCACTGCTGCCACTGACGCACTGAAGGCCGTCAACGCCGAGACAACGCAGGAGACCGTCGACAAGGCCGTCACCGACCTGCAGGCCGCCGAGGAGGCTTACAAGCTGGCCATTGCCAAGAGTGAGCTGAGCGACGAGATTGCCAAGGCTACCGAACTGTTAGGTGAGGCTTCTACAGATGCTGGTACACCTGGTGCCGACCTGAAGAAGGCTATTGACGACGCACAGGCTGTGTTCGACAGCACAGAGTCAACCCTTGAGAATGTCAACAAGGCCATCGAGGACCTGCAGGCTGCTGAGGAAGCCTATAACATGGCTACCGGCATCGACGGCGTCAACGCCTCGAAGTATGCTGACGGCGAGTGGTACACCACGGGTGGTGTCCGCGTCGACAAGCCGACGAAGAAGGGCCTGTATATCCACAATGGCCGTAAGGTCGTGATTAAGTGAGAATAAAGCTGAGCTCGCTCGTGCTTTATCGAGCATGAACGAGCTCGAGCTGAAAGCTCAAGGTCGTGATGAAGTAAACGGCAGTTACTGTGAGCTGCGACTCAGTCATAGCTTATAGATCAAAGCAAAGAGAGGTGGCGGTTCCGCAATGGAGCCGCCGCTTTTTTCAAACTACAACTAAAACAACATAGGACAACATAAAACAACTATAGGAAACGATAGCATTTAAGGCAACACTGCTCTAATGGCTAAAATGAAAAAAGTTGTTATAGTTGTCCATATGTTGTCTTTGTTGTCTTTAAATAATTACCAAAGTTTTTGTGTTTTTTTTGCCGAAATGTTTGGAAGTTTCGGACATATTTCGTAACTTTGCAACCAATACGGGCATCCTTTACCATTAAGAGTGCTGGATTGAGAAGACTAAACCTTTTATAAATAACTATTAATTATTAACTTAAAACTTTTTGCAACATGAGAATGAAGAAATTTACTCTTTTGTCACTGGCGATACTATTGTCAGTGGTTGCTTATGCGCAGAAGCCTGGAATGGAGAAGCAGCGCACGCTGACTCCACTTCAGCAGCACCTGCAAGCAAAGCGCTCAGGTGGACCGACGGCGCACAATGTCGCCCTCCTGCCTGAAAGCATGGCTTTTACAGCCGAAAAGGCTGCGAGAAGGGGCGGAAACGCAAGCAGCTCCTACTCGTACTCTTTCACACGTGGCCTCAATGGCTGGACTACCATCGATGCCGACGGTGATGGCTATGAGTGGTATATCCTCACGAATGAAGACCTTGGCGGTAATATGATTTATGGCCATGATGGTAAACTGGGTGGTCTTGTCACCTCTGCCAGTTATTTTAACAATGCCCTTACTCCGGACAACTATCTGGTGTCGCCGAAGATGAAGCTGGACGGCAAGATTGAGTTCTATGCCAGCGCTCAGGATGCCTCCTGGCCTTCTGAATATTTCGGCGTGTATGTCTCTACGGCAGGTAATACCGCAGCTTCTGACTTTACTAAGGTTCAGGAGTGGACGATGACGGCAGCACCTTCTATCACTCCTCCTTCGTTCGTCAATGGTAGTTCTGAGCATTTCCGCTCTTCCCAGCGTGCTCAGGGTAACTGGTATCATTATGAGGTCGATCTCAGCGGTTATAATGGTGCAGAGGGCTATGTAGCCATCCGCCACTATGATTGTACAGACATGTTCCGCCTGAATGTGGACGACATCACGCTGACCACCTCAGAGATGTTGGGTCAGTATGATCCAGATTTGGAGAAGGAAGAAGAACTTGTTGAACTGCCGGAAGGCTTGGAGTCTGTTGCTTACAATGTCGCTCTTGGCACTTTCTATCATTATTATGGCGGTTGGCAAGATTATACTGACGAGATGTCCGTGAAGGTGGCCGTTGACGGCTCTGACATCTATATCCAGGGACTGGCCTATTACTGTCCAGAAGGCTGGATCAAGGGTACCCTCAGCAATGGTATAGCCACGTTTGAAAATGGCCAGTTTGTTGGTAACATTACTCTTTCTGGAACACCATACGACGTCTTTATGGTCGGAAGCCAAAATGGTAGTGACGTCGCTTCTACCATCGAGTTCGGATATGACGAGAAAACCAATACGCTGACGTCACACACGTATTATGTTACGGAGTCACTTAATAAAACAAATATGGATAATTTGACTGGTTATTGGGTTAAGCCAGTATTCAGCCTGTCACCTCTTGAGCTTGTTACTGCTCCCGAGGGCCTGGAGACTTCCGAGTGGCTGTTCAAGGCCCAGGCTTATTATGAAGACGGCGATCTCTACGATGCAGCATATACCAACCCTGTCTTTGTCGGCTTCGACGGCAATGATGTCTATGTACAGGGCATTAGCGAAGACATGCCTGACGCTTGGATTAAGGGTACGCTGGAGAACGGTAAGGTGACCTTTGCCGTCCGCCAGTATCTGGGAACCGCATATACTTATTACGGTGACTACCCCTACTTCTTTACCGGCTATGGTGAAGACGGTATGGAGGATGTCGTGATGACCCTTGACGCGGACAAGACTACTCTGACGCTGGAGACTCCCCAGTCTGTGCTGATTAACGGTACCCTGTCTGAGCTTGACGTGTACCTGGATTTCAGGGATGTTGTCATTACGAAGATACCCGACGTGGCAGCCGTTCCTGCACAGCCTGAGATTACTGGTGCTACACTGACAGGTTCTTATCCTAATATTAAGGTCGATATCCCCAGAACCGATGAAGACGGCAATCCGATTTTGTCCAGCAAGCTGTCCTATCAGTACTATTATGACATCGACCATGAGGTAAACCCCGTGAAGTTGACCACCGACCTCTACACCAAACTGGATGAGGATATGACTGAGATTCCGTACCTGTTCACGGACCACTATGACGTGTACAACTATATGTTCTACCTGAACATGGACTTCAGCAAGTGGAACAAGATCGGTATCCAGAGCATCTACCGCGGCGGCGACAAGGAGAACAAGTCTGAGATATTCTGGTACACCCTCAAGGAGTATCCGACGCCCGTTGACGTTATCGTGGAGCCCGAGGACATCACCGATGGCAACCTTACCCAGGCCCTGGCCGACAAGATTGCCTCGATGGCCGAAGAGTTCGAGCAGAACAACACGAAGGCAGGTAACATCATCTTCAACCTTGCCGAAGATGGCAGCTACACCCTCAAAAGTGCCGAGGGGGTCAGTGCTACCATCAAGGGTGCTTACGATATTACTATTAATGGTAACGGTGCAATAATCGATGCCAGCGAAGGTGATAACATTGTCGGAATTTCTGGTGTAACGGAGTTGGCAAAGAAGTCTGACGGTACAGAATCTGACCATTCTTATGTAAGTGCTATTACCTTTAAGGATGTGACGATTAAGGGTATGAAGAAAGCCCTTGTTCGTGACCTGATGACTAAGACGCTGTTGGAGACGCTTACCATTGACAACTGTATCATCGAAGTTTCTGATCAGAAGCCGTTCATCGACTTTGACGGTCGCGGCTATGTCGGTAAGGTTGTCGTCAAGAACTCTACCATTTGGGCTGCTGCTCCAACGAATAAAAACTTCGCCAAGTATGGTAGCCGTCCAAAGAATGTTGATGAAACATTTAACCAGGAGTTTGATTTTCAGAATTCTACCTTCGTGAATATTTCGCCAAACAAAGAATTGTCTGGCGGTCAGAATCTGAATAACTTCAGTCAGAAGGGAACTGCTAACAATATCTACACATTGAAGAACAATATCTTCGTGAACACTGGCAAGAAGGGTCAGGTGGTTCAGGGTATCAACTCTAATCAGAAGAGCACACAACCTGTATGGGATGTTGACGGCAACGTGTTCAACTGGGGCGGTGCTGACGTGAGTGCTGCTGAGGCTGAAGGAGCAGATTATGTCCAGAATAGCCATGCCGGTATCATTGAGTTTACGGATGCCGCCAACGGCGACTTCAACGGCAGGTTCACTGCAGCTCCTGTTGAGGAGGCTGAGGAGTCTTCCGAAGAGGCTACTTCGCGCCGCGCCGACGAGGAGAGCGTTGAAAAGCTCGAGTGTGGTGACCCGCGCTGGACAATCGTCTTCAAGCAGGGCTACGCCATCAACATCGACGTGACGTTCGGTACCGTAACGACCAATACCGTAGGCTATGCTGCCGAGGGTGACGAGGTGACCATTACCGTTAAGCCGAATCCCGCCGACAAGTTCGAACTGGTAGGCGTGAAGGTCGAAGGTGTGAACACTGACCTGGAGGTTGAGGTGACCCCGAACGAGGAGAATCCCGAGGAGTTCACGTTCACGATGCCTGCTGACGCCGTCATTATCACTGCTACGTTCCGCAGAATCGCCGAGGACATCATCGTGAATCCTGAGGACATCGAGGGTGGCGACATCGCTGCCGCACTTCAGAAGAAGATTGACGAGAAGTTGTATGTTGACGCAGAAGGCAACGAGGCTCCCTGCCGCGTGAGGAATATCACCATCAACCTGGCTGAGGACGGCGAATACACCGTCTCCGGCACTATCGAGGCTCCCGCTAACCTGATTATCAACGGTAATGGTTCTGCCATCGACGCCTCTGCACTGGAGGGCCCGATGATTTCGATGAAGATGCCTGAGGTTCCCGTTATCGACGCTACGACCAACGAGGCAGGTGCCGTCATCGCCTATCCGATTGACAACATCACCGTGCAGGATGTCACCGTGGAGGGCCTTGCCCAGACGTTCATCAAGAGCAACAGCCTGTATCTGGTGAAGGATCTGACTGTCGAGAACAGTGTCATCGGCTTCAAGGGTGCTGTCAAGAAGGCCTTCTTCGACTTCTCCGGCCAGACCGGCGGCAACGTCATCAACCTGACGGTGAACAACTCTACACTCTGGGCTGATGCTGCCACACAGTGGCAGAATGGTGGCTTCTTCACCTCGCAGTCGAGCAAGAAGCTGAACCAGATGGGTGTTGCTGATGCCGACCTGGCTCAGACGACGACCATCACCAACTCCACGATCTATAACGTTGCCAACGGCAAGACCACTTCCACGCTGGTTCAGAACAGCCAGTCCTGGATGAAGTATGTCGTGAAGAACAACGTGATAGCTAATAGCGGTAAGGAAGGCCAGTTTGTGGCCGGTCTGAACGCCGGACAGAAGGGCAAGGCCGAGAACTGGGAGGTTGACGGCAACGTCTTCAACTGGAATAAGAATGACATCCAGGAGACGGAGGCCAGCAAGATTGCCGGTGAGATGACCAACAGCCTTGCATGCCGCGTCCTGTTCTCGGATGTTATGAAGCCCGACTTCGGTGGCATCCTCGTACTGGCTCCTGGCACTGAGGCTCCCGAGACGCTGCCTGGCGATCCGCGCTGGTTGCTGAGCACGCAGGAGGGTAACAGCATTACTGTTATTGTCAACAACGAGGAGTTCGGCACAGCCAGTGCCCAGTATCCTTACGCCATCGAGGGCGAGGAGGTTGGTCTGAACATCCAGCCTGTCGAGGGCTACGAGGTTGAGGTCGTCATCCTGACACACGTCAACGGTATCCTGATTGAGGTACTCGACAAGGACGCTAACTCGTTCACCATGTATGGTGAGGACATCATCGTCTACGTGACCTTCAAGAAGACGACTACGGGTATCGACAACGTCGAGAACGGCGCTGCCCTTGACGAGGGTGACTGGTTCACCGTCAACGGCGTCCGCATCGACAAGCCGACGACGAAGGGCCTGTATATCCACAATGGCCGCAAGGTCGTGATTAAGTGAGAATAAAGCAGAGCTCGCTCATGCTTTATCGAGCGTGAACGAGCTCGAACTTCTTGTAACTACAACTATGACAACTTGGACAACTTTTGGCTATGAACGCCGTGTTGTCTTAGTTGTCATAGTTGTCTTTAATTAAATATGAGCCTATGTTGTCGTTGTAAATGAAAAAGTGTTGCAATTTATTTTGCTTTTTGCGCACTTATTCGTACCTTTGCCCCCATGAATGACATTGAAATAAAGCGGATGGCTGGATTGCGCGGGCTTAAGGAGTTCGTACAATTCCATTATGACATGTACCGCGACTGCAAGCAGGCGGTGCCTTTTTTGTATTCCGAAGAGATGAATACGCTGCGCAGCGACCGCAATGCTGCCTTTGAATGCTGTGAGGCTGAGTACTTCATGGCCTACCGTGACGGTAAGGCGGTGGGGCGCGTGGCTGCCATCATTAACCACCGTGCCAATGAGCGCTGGCAGCGCAAGCAGGTACGCTTCGGCTGGCTCGACTTCATTGACGACCAAGCGGTGTCGAAGGCTCTGATAGAAACTGTCGAGCAGTGGGGACGTGAGCGCGGCATGACCGAGATCATCGGCCCTATGGGCTTTACTGATATGGACCGCGAGGGTATGCTCATCGAGGGTTTCGACGAGGATGCCACCATGTATGTCAACTATAACTATCCGTACTATCCCCAGCACATCGAGCAGATGGGCGGCTTCCAGAAGGACAACGACTATATGGAGTATTTGGTGAAGGTGCCTGACGTGGTTCCCGACAAGTTCCATAAGTTGGCAGAGATGGTCAAGAAGCGCTATAACCTGCAGGTACGGAAGTTCACGCGCAAAGAACTGCTCAGCGGCAAAGGTCACGAAATCTTTAACATCATCAATGCCACCTACAAGGACTTGTATGGCTATTCGCAGTTGTCGGACCGACAGATTGACCAGTTGGTCAACCAGTATATCAAGATTGCCGACCTGAACTTAGTGACGGCTATCGAGGACTGGAGCACGCCGGAACATCAGTTGGTGGGCTTTGGCATTACCTTCCCCTCGTTTACTGCTGCACTGCGCAAGACCCGCGACGGACGGCTGCTGCCCTTCGGCTGGTGGCACCTGCTGCGCACGCTGAAATGGCACAAGACCAAAGTGGTGGACCTGCTGCTCATCGGCGTGCTGCCCGAATACCGTGGCAAGGGCGCCAACTCGCTCATCTTCGACGACCTCATCCAGTGGTTCCAGCGCTATGGCTTTGAGTATGCCGAAGCCATGCCGCAAATGGAAACCAATGAGCACATGCGCGGCCAATGGCAGTACTTAGAGTCGCGCATCCACCGCCAGCACCGCTGCTATTGCAAAGCGCTTTAACTACAACAGATATTTTTTTAGAAGACAACTTGGACAACTAAGACAACCTTTTTTATTAATTCATCAATGTGTGTGTTATTAAAAGTTGTCTTAGTTGTCCAAGTTGTCTTCAATAGAATCACGGGTTGTCGTTCCTGTCGTGCTCGATCAGTTCGAGCAGGCGATCGACAGCTTCTGCCTCGGGGATGTTCTTGGCCACGCACTCTTTCTGGCGGTAGAGGCTGATTTTGCCACGACCTGCACCGACGTAACCGTAATCGGCATCGGCCATCTCGCCCGGACCATTGACAATGCACCCCATGATACCGATCTTCAGACCCACGAGGTGGCTGGTAGCTGCCTTGATGCGGCGGATAGTGTCCTGCAAGTTGTAGAGCGTGCGCCCACAGCCTGGACAGGAGATGTACTCAGTCTTGGTGAACTTGATGCGGGCAGCCTGGAGGAGAGCCTCCCCCAACCCCTCCAATTGGAGGGGAGAAAAGTCAGGACAATGTATTTTTATGTTGGTGGCCTTACGGTCTATGAGGAGGGCGCCCACAGCCATGGCGGCTTTTAGCTGGAGGGTTTCCCAGGGGGTGGGGGGTGTGGGCTCAGTGGGTATTGTGGGTGTTGTGGGGGAGGTGAGAGCTGTTGATTCTGAGGGGATGTTTAGGGTGATGGTGTCGTCCTTGATGCTGGCCTCGGCTTCTTGGCGGAGGCGGGTACACTCGGGGATGAGGTCTACCAGCTTGCGGGCGACAGGGATTTCGGCTTCCGGTTCCTCGCTGAGCGACACGCGGATGGTGTCGCCGATGCCCTCGGTGAGCAGGGCGCCGATGCCCACGGCCGACTTGATGCGGCCGTCCTCGCCCTCGCCGGCCTCGGTGACACCGAGGTGCAGGGGATAGTGCATGTCCTCGGCATCCATGGCTTTGACAAGCAGACGCACAGACTGGACCATGACGACGGTGTTAGAAGCCTTGATGCTGATGACGACGTCGTTGAATGCCTCGCGTTTGAAGATGCGCAGGAACTCCATGCAGCTCTCGACGATGCCTGCCGGGGTGTCGCCGTAACGCGACATAATGCGGTCAGACAGCGAACCGTGGTTGACGCCGATGCGCACGGCAGTATGGTGCTCCTTACAGATATTAATAAAAGGTACGAGGCGGCGGTCTATCTTCTCGAGTTCGGCAGCATACTCCTCGTCGGTGTATTCCAGGTGCTTGAAGGTGCGCCCCGGGTCGACATAGTTGCCGGGGTTGATGCGTACCTTTTCGCAGTACTGGGCGGCGATGTCGGCGACGTGTGCGGTGAAGTGGACATCAGCCACCAATGGCTGGGAATAGCCGTCGGCCTTGAGGCGGGCCGAGATGTTACGCATGTTCTCGGCTTCGCGGGTGCCTTGCGTGGTGAAGCGCACCAGTTCGCCACCGGCATCGATGATGCGCTTGGCCTGGGCTACGCAGCCCTCGGTGTCGTTGGTGTCGACGGTAGCCATGGACTGGATGCGGATGGGATTGTCGCCGCCGATGGCGACAGGGCCGACGTGGGTGATGGAGGTGGGTCTTCTCATTGTGGGGGTTGTGGGGGTTGTGGGGGTTGTGGGAGTTGTGGGTGAGGTGGGTGTTGTGGGTTTAGTGGGTTAGTTGGTTTTGAAGTCGTATTTTACTTCTGCGAGGTCGTGGTTGGCCTTTTCGATTTTTGCCTTGAGGCCGCTCTTGTAGTCGGCAAGGCGCTGGGCAATGGCTTCGTCAGAGAGTGCCAGCATCTCGATAGCGAGGATGGCGGCATTCTGGGCGGCGTTGACACCGACGGTAGCCACGGGGATGCCGGGGGGCATCTGGATGATGCTCAGCATGGCGTCGAGACCGTCGAGCATGCCCTTGATGGGTACGCCGATGACGGGCAGCGTGGTGGAGGCGGCAATAACGCCGGGCAGGGCAGCAGCCATGCCGGCAGCGGCGATGATGACTTTCAAGCCGCGGTCCTTGGCTTCGCGGGCAAACTGTTCTACAGCCTCCGGGGTGCGGTGGGCTGAGAGGGCGTTGACTTCAAACGGTACCTGCAAGTCGTTGAGTTGCTGGCAGGCTTTCTGCATGACGGGCAGGTCAGAGGTGCTGCCCATGATGATGCTTACGAGGGGTTTCATAGTTGGGGGTTGTTTTTTTTTAGTGGGTTATTTGTGGGTGTTGTGGGTGTTGTGGGTGTTGTGGGTATTGGTGTTAGTGGGTGTTGTGGGTATTGTGGGTGTTAGTGGGTGTTGTGGGTAATATTATAAGAAGAGGATGGCGCTGGCGGCAGCGAAGACGCCTACCCAGAAGCCGACGACGACCTGTGCGAGGCTGTGCTGGCGCAGTATCATGCGGCTGGTGCCTAAGAGACCGCCGATGAGGAATACGAGGCAGAACCACCATACGGGATTGAAGCCGAGGTAGTAGGAGAAGGAAAACAGTGCGCCTCCCACACCGCCGACGGCTGCCGTGTGGGTGGATATTTTCCACCACACATTGATGAGGGCGCAGAGAATCTGTACCGCCAATGCTGCTACGATGATGCTGCTCATGAAGTGCGGCATGTGCAGGCGGTCCATCACATAGATGCAGGTGAAATAGCAGGCGATGGAGATGGCGTATGGCACCATGCGGCGCTCGCGGTGTCCCATTTCGATGAGGTTCCAGCCCTGATAGCGGCGGTAGAGATGGATGAGCAGCGAGGGCAGCAGGATGGTGAAGAGATACGCCAACAGGAGCACCTGTATCTTGTAGACCCACGGGAACATGCTGAGGTAGCTGAACGTAAACAATGCCGCCAGTCCTACAATGGGCAGGTAGAACGGTGTGAACAGCATGCTGATGATGCGGGCAGTCAGGATGATTTGTTTTTGTGGTCTCATTTGCGTAGACGGGCTATGGGGATGTTCATCTGTTCGCGGTATTTGGTCACGGTGCGGCGGGCGATGGGGTAGCCCCGTTCGGCCATCATGGCCTGTAGCGCCTGGTCGGACAGCGGTTTGCGCTTGTCCTCGTTGTCGATGATGTCGCGCAGCGTAGCCTTGATTTCCCGCGTCGACATCTCGTCACCTTCTGCCGTCTTATAGCCGTCGGTGAAGAAATAGCGCAGCGGGAACGTACCCCAGCGGGTTTGGGCATATTTTGAATTGCTGACACGGGAGATGGTGCTGATGTCGAGTCCTGTGCGCTGGGCGATATCCTTGAGTATCATGGGGCGCAGCAAGGTCTCGTCGCCATCTTCAAAGAAGCGGTGCTGCCACTGGATGATAGCATGCATAGTGACAGCCAGCGTATGGTTGCGTGCCTTGATGGCTTCGATGAAGCTTTGGGCGGCATCTACTTTCTGCCTTGTATATAACAGTGCCTCCTTCATCTTGTAGCTGATGTTATCCTTGTTGTCCCGATACTCCTTAAGGGTGTCGGTGAACGACTGCGACACGTGCAGGTCAGGAATCTCGCCGTTGTTGAGCGAGAAAGTGACAGTGCCGTCGTCATGGGTGTCGACGATGAAGTCGGGGGTGATCTGCTGTAGGGAGCGACCTACGGACTCATTGATGGATGCGCCTGGCTTGGGGTTGAGGCGGCGCAGTTCGCTGATGAGTGTTTCTACCTGCAGGTCGTTCAGCTTGAGCGCCTTTTGCAGCTGTTTCCAGTGTTTATTGGTGAACAGTTCGAAGTGGTTGCGCAGTGTGTTGTCCATCAGCTCTGTCAGCGATGACGGTTCGCGGCGTGCCACCTGTAGCAGCAGGCACTCCTGCAGAGAGCGGGCACCGATGCCGGCGGGGTCGAACTCCTGCAACAGCTGAAGCACCTTTTCAATGGTCTTGACTGGTACGTCGATGTTCTGGTAGATGGCCAGTTCGTCGCAAATCAGTGACAACGGCTTGCGTAGCAGACCGTCGTCGTCGAGTGAGCCGATGAGGTATTCCATGATGCTGTGCTCCTGCTCTGTCAGGTCGGACATGTTCATCTGCTCCTTCAGTTGGTCGATAAACGACTCCGTCTGTCCGTAGATGACTTCCTCGCGCTCGTCCTGATTGGACATGCCACCGTGGTACACAGGCAAGTCTTCGTCGTCACGCCCCATGGCTTCCAAGGCCGCATCGAGTGCCGACTGGCGCTCTTCGCGTTCGTAGTCGTCGCCTTCGGAAGATGGTGGGTCCTGTGGGTCGAGTGGGTCTTGTGGGGGGAGGGCGTCGAGCGGGTCGTCGGCGGAGAGTTCCAGGGCAGGGTTGTCGTTCATCTCGGTGTTGATGCGCTCCAGCAGCTGGTTGAGGGGCAGCTCGGTGAGTTGCGCCTGTAACAGCTGTTGTTGCGTGATGGTTTGCGCCAACTTCTGCTCTTGCGTCAGTTTCAGTTCCTGTATCTGCTCCTGTGCCATAATCTTTTGCAAAGGTACGAATAAGCAGGTAAAGAACAAAATAAAAAGGCGATTATTCATCGTGAATCAAAAAAATAAGGTGTAATTCTTTTCAATGTTCAGAATTATTTGTATTTTTGCATTCAAATCACTACTAAACACAAATACTATGAAAGCAATTGGAACTATTTTGACGGTGGTGCTCATGACGGTGGCACTCGCCAGTTGTGAGAAGTCGTTGGAAAAGGCTGGCGCCACTGAGGGCAATAGTGTGCTGACCGTGATGACCCGTTCGGGTGAGAATGATGCCAAGGTCAGTTACCCCGTTACCATCTATGTCATGAACGAGGATGGCCAGTGCGTGAGGCGGCTACAGTTGACGTCGGCTAACGACCAGCTCTCGATGAAGCTTCAGCCCATGACCTATCATATCTATGCCGTAGCCGGTGCCACGGATGGCGACTATACGCTGCCCGGACAGGATGACGCGACAGCCACTTCGGAGATTGCTTTGAATGAGGATGCCGTGCATGGCGACTTGATGACGGCCAGCAATACCGTTACGATGTCGGAGGAGGAGAACACCGTGCTGACGCTTACCATGGTCCGCAAGGTGATGCAGATTGAGAGTCTGGTCATCAACCAAGTGCCGAAGTCGGTGGATGCCGTCACCGTGACGTTGGCACCCATTTATGATAATCTGTTGCTGAACGGGAACTATAGCGCTACCACGAGTACGCAGACCGTCACCCTGACGGAACAGGCCGACGGCACCACGTGGCAGAACGACGAGGCGCTGTATATGCTGCCGTCAAATGGCAATGCCACCATCACCGTGAAGTTCTCGCGGGGCGGCACTATTACAAGTTATGCCTACAGTAGTCCGCTGCCGTTAGAGGCTAATAAGCATATCCGTATCACGGGAACCTTTACAGGTACTGACGAGCTGACGCTCTCTGGTACCATTACCGGCGCAACGTGGGACGGCACTACCACCATTGAGTTCACGTTTGACGAAACCGGCAGCACCACCACCGGTGGCGGCACGTCAGGCGGAGGTGATAACGGAGGCAATGGCGGAAGCGGAGACGAGTCCGATGTCGTGGAAGGTCCTGTGCCGTCGGTGGGAAGCATTTATCAGGAATGTTATGTCAATACTGTGACTGACGACGAAACGGGCAACTACAAGCTGGTGACCTTAATACATAATGATGAAGTAGACATCAGCGGCACAGGGAAAACGGAAGAACAGATTATGGAGGAAATTGAGGCTGCACTGCCAAACTTCGAGATTAATGGCATTACAGGCTGGCGGCTGCCGACGGTGCAGGAGGCTGTCAATTTCAGCGGTGGACAGGCAATGAATATTGCTTTCCATCAAGCACAAATCTCAGGCACAGATATCAACAGCGACTGGTACTACTGTTTAGATGGCGCTTCTCTGAAAGTTTTCGTCGGTGCGACAGGTTTAGTGCAGCAGGCGCAACCTATCACTTCCGGTCAGCACCTTCGCCCAGTAACAACGCTAAAGTTCCATAAGGAATAGTCATTCCCAGTAGGTGAGGGTGCGCTTTTGGAGGACGGTGGTCTGCTGCATGTCGCCGCCCTTCTCCCAATAGGAGAGGGTTAGCGAGTTGCTGGTCCAGTTGCCCTCGTCGTCACGAGTCAGGTAGTTGTTGCGCATGTTAATGGTCATGACGCACTCCTTGTTTTTGTCGAACACCTTTTGCTGCTGGGTCAGCGGCTCGTCCTGGTCGTTGTAAGTATATGTGTTGGTATAGGTGATGCCTGCGGTCTCGTTGGTCAGTGTGCGGGTGACCAGGCGGTAGTCGTCATCGTAGGTGTATTCTATGGTGCTGAATCCCTCCTTTTCCTTCATTTTGGCATGGGTCAGGTAGCCATAGCGGTCGTAGTGGCGTTCGACGAGGTCGTTGTTGTCGATCTGTCCGTTGCCGTGGAAATGCAGGAACTGCTCCTCGGCCACGGCATTCTCTGTCACGACTTCCTGCACGTCACCGCGCAGTCCCATGTTGAGGCCGTCCTTATATTAAGGTGCCGTATTCAGGAAGAGGATGCCGATATCGCGAGAACCGTTGTCATTGTCGATAACGGACATCTTGATGCTGCCGAAGTCGTCGATGTAGAACCATGAGTTCTCACGGCTGGTAAATTCACCGTGGTCCTTCGTCATCTTATACAGGAAGTAATTGAGATTCTTGTCCAGCATCTTCTGTGTGCTGTAGGGGCCGATGGTCACGTATGCCGACTGCACCAAGCGTGACTCCGGTGCAATGCTCACCATCAGTTTGGCGCGGAAACCGTAGAAGTTGCCGCGGTAGTAGAAGTCCTCGCCGTCGTCGGACTGTCCCCACTCGGTGAACTCGTTGGCCTGTAATGCCGTGGCAAGGCTGTCGATGGGGCCTTCGATGGGTATCCCCATCAGCTGAATGCTGCGAGGGTCGGTGCCGGCTTGGGCAAAGGCCATAAGTGCCAGCATCAGCAGTGATATGACAAGAATCTTTCTCATTCTGCCCGCAAAGGTAATAAAAAAAAGAAGAATGATGTATGAAGAAAGAAGATGTTTTTGTAATTTTGCAGCAAAAAAGCAGGAACCATGAAGATATTTGCCGTAGGAATGAACTACATCCAGCACAATAAAGAGTTGGATGGCGCGTTATATAAACCAGAGAAGCCCGTCATTTTCACCAAGGCCGACTCGGCGCTGCTGAAGGACCACAAGCCGTTCTTCATCCCCGACTGGAGTGAGCAGGTGGACTATGAAACGGAGCTCGTCGTGCGCATTTGTCGGTTGGGCAAGAGTATTCCACAGCGCTTTGCCCACCGCTATTATGACGCTGTCACCGTCGGTGTCGACTTCACTGCCCGTGACTGGCAGCGCGAGGCCCGCAGCCACGGCCTGCCGTGGGAGATATGCAAGGGCTTTGACGGGTCGGCGGTCATTGGCGACTGGGTGGAGAAGGAAAAGTTCCTTGACATCCAAGCCATCCATTTCCATCTTGACATCAATGGCAAGACCGTACAGGAAGGCTGTTCGAGCGACATGCTCTATAAGGTGGATGAGCTGATAGCCTACATCTCGCAGTATTTCACGCTGAAGACGGGCGACCTGCTTTATACGGGAACACCGGTAGGCGTGGGGCCAGTCCACATCGACGACCACTTAGAGGGTTGGCTTGAAAACCGCAAGGTATTGGAGTTTAATTGCAAGTGAAAAGATATATATTAATAGGTATAGCGCTGCTACTGACCACTCTGGCGGTTCGTGCGCAGCAGTATTTCAACCTGACTGCCGACGAGGTCAGGATTGATTCTTTGTTGCCCGTCTTTACGCACAAGATTCCTTTGGGCTACAGCTATGCCGATGCTACCTATAACGTCTCTATCGCTTACCCGGAGTTCATCCCCATGAGCGAGGCCGACATCCGCCGCTATCAGCAGATAACGGATGCGCCCCTGCCGTCGCTGCCCGAGATTTCGCAGGTGGTCAGCGTTGACCGGAAACAAGGCGAGCTCATCGTGTCGTTCGTACCGTTGGTGTACCGCGACGGCAAATACCAGAAGCTGGTCAGTTTCATGTTGAAGACTACCCAGACGCCTGTGCGCCGTTCCTCCCGTGCCGGTGGAACGGTCTATGCTGACCATTCCGTGTTGGCTGAAGGCCGCTGGGTGAAGATACGTATCCCGTCGTCGGGTGTTTACCACCTCAGTAGCGAGCTGGTGAAGCAGGCAGGGTTCTCGGACATCAATAAGGTAAAGATCTACGGCTATGGCGGTGCCTTGCAGCCCGAACAGCTGATGAGCAGCTATCTGAGAGCCACCGACGACCTCAAGGAAGTGGCAACCTGTATGGTTGGTGGCAAGCGGTTGTTCTATGCTGTGGGACCCGTCACCTGGGACAGCGACAACCGCCGTGTGCGCAATCCCTATTCCAACTATGGCTATTACTTCCTGACAGAGAACGACGAAGAACCGTTGACGATTGACCAAGAGGATTTCTTAGAGTCGTTCTATCCTTCGGCAGACAACTATAATACCCTCTATGAGGTGGACGACTATGCCTGGTATCATGGCGGGCGTAACCTGTATGATGCCCAGACATTTACGGTGGGGACATCGCGAAACTATACGATAGCGGCTAACACCAATACCCTCTCGGGCAGTATCACTGTAGCCTTGACGGCTTACACGACAGGCAACGATAATTATGCTACGGCTGATGTCAGCGTGAATGGTACGAAGGTCGGGAACCTCTCTGTCAGTCCCGCTGGCTCTTATGATGCCATGCGTGTCGCCACAAAGACATTTAACGTTGACCTGACATCCTCGAATACGGTGACGATTACCCATACGGGCGGTGCGAACAGTACCATGCGCTTAGACTATATCTCGCTGCATAGCGACCAGGTGGCATCCGCCCCTGACTTGACGGCGACATTCCCCGTGCCTGAACTGGTTTATGGCATCACCAATCAGGACCACCATGCCGATACGGCTGTGGATATGGTCATAGTCATTCCAACGACGCAGAAACTGTTAGCACAGGCAGAACGCCTGAAGGCCCTGCATGAGGAGAAGGACGGTCTGCGGGTACGCATCGTCCCTGCCGACGAGCTGTTCAATGAGTTCTCCAGCGGTACGCCCGATGCCAATGCCTACCGCCGTTATCTGAGGATGCTTTACGAACGTGCCGAGAGCGACGACGACATGCCGCAATTCCTGCTCCTATTAGGCGACGGTGCTTGGGACAACCGCATGCTGAGCAGCGCGTGGAAGAATGAAGACCCTGATGACTTCCTGCTGTGTTACGAAAGTGAGAACTCATACAGTGCAACCAACTGCTATGTGACCGACGACTACTTCTGTCTGATGGATGACGGTGAAGGTGGCAACATGCTGATTGACAAGGCTGACGTGGCCGTGGGACGCATCTCGGCGCGTACTGACGAAGAAGCCGCCGCCGTGGTGGACAAGATTGTGAGTTATGTCAACAACGAACATGCCGGACCTTGGCAGAACTTGTTGTGCTTCATGGGCGATGACGGCAACGAGAATGCCCACATGGCCGACGCTGACAGCGTGGCCAGGATGGTGGAACGACTTTATCCTACCTACCAGGTGAAGCGCATCATGTGGGATGCCTATACCCGGGTCAGTTCGTCGACAGGCAACAGCTATCCCGACGTGACACGCCTGATTAAGCAGTATATGCAGCAGGGGGCGCTGATGATGAACTATGCCGGTCACGGTCGTCCCGATGCCCTCTCGCATGAGTTTGTACTGCGACTGAACGACTTCGAGAATGTCTCGACACAGCTGCCGCTATGGTTGACGGCATCGTGCGACATCATGCCCTTCGACGGTCAGGAAGAGAATATCGGTGAAACGGCCTTTTTTAACAGGAAAGGTGGTGCTGTGGCGTTCTTCGGAACAACGCGTACCGTGTACCAGACCTATAATAAGCTGATGAACCTGGCCTTTACCGCTCAGGTTCTGAAACGTGACGACAAGGGGCTGATGATGCCCGTCGGCGAGGCGGTGCGCAAGGCCAAGAATGAGCTGATAGAGACCGGTGTCTTCACTGGCTACAGCAACAATGGTACACCAGTGTATTCCACCGACCGCACACAGAACAAGCTGCAGTACACGCTGCTGGGCGATCCCGCCATGCGTTTGGCGGCTCCGACACAAGGCATCACGGTGGATGCCATCAACGATGTACCGACATCGACAGGTAAGACGCTGACGCTGGGAGCTGGTTCCAAGGCTGTTGTCAGTGGACATATTACAGGTGTTGACGGTCAGCCGGACACGAGCTTCGACGGTACGCTGTCAGTCGTGGTGCGCGATGCCCGCGAACAAGTGGTATGCAAGCTCAACGACCCCTCGGAGGCTTCGGCTCCCTTTGTCTACTATGACCGCCAGAATGTGATCTTCAGTGGTAGCGACCAGGTGAAGGATGGTCAGTTTACCTTCTCCTTTGCCGTACCCAAGGACATCAGCTATTCTGACCTGGAAGGGCTGATTAACCTGTATGCCATCAGTAATGACAAGTTGCAGAAGGGTAGCGGTATCTCCACTCAGGTGGTGTTTAACGGTAGCGGACAGATGAGCTATGACGAGAACGGACCGAGCATCTACTGCTATCTGAACAGTGCCTCGTTCTCCAATGGCGACCCGGTGAACCCGACACCCTATTTCGTGGCACAGCTGAACGACGAGGACGGCATTAACGCCACGGGCAGCGGCATCGGTCATGACCTGCAGCTCATCATTGACGGCGACATGGCAAAGACCTACTCGCTGAACGACTATTTTCAATATGACTTTGGTAGCTATACCAGCGGTACGGTGGGCTTCAGCATTCCTGAGCTGAGCTATGGCGAGCATAAGCTGCTGTTCCGTGCATGGGATGTCTTGAACAATGCGTCGACATCAGAACTGACATTCAACGTGGTGAGAGGTCTCGAGCCCGTATTCTTCGATGTAGAGTGTACGGCAAATCCAGCCACTACCACCACCTCGTTCCGCATCTTGCACGACCGTATCGGCAGCAACATCGACGTGGTGCTTGATGTGTTCGACATGTCGGGACGCATCCTGTGGTCGTATAGTGAGTCTGGTGTCTCGACGGATAATGCCTATACCGTAGACTGGGACCTCACCGTGGATGGCGGTCGCCGTCTTCAGACAGGTGTCTATCTCTATCGCCTGCGCATTGGCAGTGACGGCAGCTCCTATGCTACGAAAACTAAGAAACTGATTATACTGACGAACAAGTGAATAATATAATAAAGAGAAATATGAAGAAAATCTTAATAGCTGGCAGTCTGCTGCTTGCACTGACAGCAAAAGCTCAGGACACGAAGAGCGAATTCAATCCCATTGAACACGCTGTCGTGTCGCAGACCATTGCCCCGGATGCCCGTGCTGCCGGTATGGGTGACGTCGGTGTGGCTACCGACCCCGACGTGAACTCACAGTACTGGAACCCGGCGAAATATCCGTTCTGTATCAGCCGTGCGGGCATTGCCCTGAACTATACGCCCTGGCTGCGCCAGTTGGTGAATGACATCGACCTGGCCTACGTGGCAGGTTACTATCGTCTTGGCGACTATGCCTCCGTCAGCGGTTCGCTGCGCTACTTCTCTTTGGGTGAAGTGATGACGTCGTTAGAAGAGAATGCCATGACGGTGAAGCCTTACGAAATGTCGCTCGACGTCGGTGCTTCGCTGATGTTGAGCGAGAAATTCTCTATTGCCGCCGTGCTGCGCTGGCTGTATAGTGACCTGCGCTATGACTATACCGAGGATGCGTCACCGGCATCGGCCTTTGCTGCCGATTTGGCCTGCTATTACAACAACTATATTAATATCGGACAGCGTGAATGCCAGTTGGGACTTGGTCTGAACATCTCAAACGTCGGTTCAAAGATTACCTATTTCGGTGACGACCGTTCCAACTTCCTGCCGGCCAATATGCGTTTAGGTGCTTCACTGATGGTGCCTGTTGATGAGTATAATCGCTTCTCGATTTCCTTGGATGCCAACAAACTGTTAGTGCCGACGGTGCCAAAACAGGAAGACGGCGAGTCGAAGGAGGATTACGAGCAGCGCGTCATCGACGAATACAGTGATGTCAGCTCTATCGCTGGTATCTTCAAAAGCTTCCACGATGCTCCCGGCGGTTTTAAGGAGGAATTGCAGGAAATCCAGTGGAGCGTGGGTGCTGAATATATCTACCACGACCAGTTCTCGCTGCGTGCCGGTTATCACCATGAGTCGGAGAACAAGGGTAACCGTAAGTATTTCACCGTGGGTGGCGGCTTCCGCATGAATGTTTTCTCGCTGGATGTCGGCTATGTCATTTCAACAGCCCGCAGTAATCCCCTTGACCAGACGCTGCGCTTCACCTTGGCCTTCGATATGGACGGGATTAAGGACTTGTTTAAATAATAACGAAATAACGGTATACCGTAATATCGTAATAACGCCAGAAAAGATGATAAGAGTAGGAATGGGCTATGACGTTCACCGGCTGGTTCCCGGCAGGGAACTGTGGATGGGCGGTATTAAGATAGACTATGAAATGGGTCTGTTAGGACACAGTGACGCTGACGTGCTGATTCACGCCATTTGCGATGCGATATTGGGTGCTGCCAATATGCGCGATATTGGCTATCATTTCCCCGATACCTCAGCCGAGACGGAGGGCATGGACAGCAAGGTCATTCTTGCAAAGACCATAGCGCTGATAGCTACCAAGGGTTACCGTCTTGTCAATATTGATGCAACTATTTGTGCCGAGCGTCCCAAGATGAACCCACATATCCCTCAGATGCAGCAGACCATGGCAGCTGTCATAGGTTGTACGCCTGATGCCATCTCCATTAAGGCAACGACAACAGAGAAGCTCGGCTTTACGGGAAGACAGGAGGGAATATCTGCCTACGCTGTAGCATTGATAGAGCAGGTAAGCGCCTGCGAAAGTGTTGAAAAGGCTTAAAATACTGTTAATATTCCTGTTTGCGAACACAAACGCTTGATTTACGTCAAGAACAAAGCACTTTTTCAGCAAAAAAGATAGAAAAACATTGCGGGAATGAAAAAAGTTCGTATCTTTGCATCGTCAAACAAAGACAACCGGTTCACACCGGCTTTGACTAAGTGAAGTCAAAGAAATGTTTAATAGATTGTTTTAGGTTAGTAGTAATATTTATAGTTTTAGGTTTTTAGTTATTGGTAAGAAGAAAGTTTTAAATGTGTTAGGATAACAGTGATCGCCGTGAGGCGCTCATAACTTTCTTTTTTAAGAGTAAAAGGTTAGTATTTTAGATATGCTGTCGCAAGACAGACCTCCAGCTGAAAAGCTGGAATTTCTCAGAAAAGGATTTTTAGTTAAACATAGGCTTTTTGGACGTCGCTGCTCGTTGATGAGTAGCGACGTTTTTTGTGTTACAAATTTGGCTGTTCGCTCACTTATTCGTACCTTTGAGCTTTGCTCGTAGGTACTCACGTTCGGAAATGCCAAATTTGTTTGGCATTTCGCTCACTTATTCGTACCTTTGCACCATATAATAAAAGGTATGCGTGTACTGATAGTGAATACAAGTGAACGGACGGGTGGGGCCGCCGTGGCTGCCAACCGTCTGATGGAAGCGCTGAAGCACCATGGTGTCAAGGCCAAGATGCTGGTGCGCGACAAGGAAACTGACCACCTGACAGTCTGTGGACTGCCGTCGTCGTGGCGGTTGCGGTGGCATTTCCTTTGGGAACGACTGGTCATCTGGCTGCACTTGTATCTGCGGCGCGAGCATCTGTTCGAGATTGATATTGCCAATTGTGGCACGGACATCACGCAGTTGCCGGAATTCCAGGAGGCTGACGTCATTCACTTGCACTGGGTGAACCAGGGTATGCTCTCCCTCAAGGACATTCGGCGGATTCTGGTTTCGGGAAAGCCTGTGGTTTGGACCATGCACGACATCTGGCCTGCCACGGCTATCTGCCACTACACCCGTGGCTGTGAGCAATACCATGATGAATGCACCGACTGTCCGTTGCTTCCCGGAAAGAACAGGAAAGGGCTGGCCAATAGGATATGGCGAAAGAAGGTGCAGATGCTCGACGGTCAGCGCGTCAGCTATGTGACCTGCAGCGAATGGCTGGCGGGAGAGGCGCGGAAGAGTGCATTGCTCAAAGGGCAGTATGTGACCAGCATCCCCAACGCCATCGACACCCACGTGTTTCATCCTCAGGACAAGAAGCAGGCCAAGGCAGCCTTGGGACTGCCGACTGACAAGCGCATCATCCTCTTTGTGTCGCAGCGCGTCACCGACCCACGCAAAGGCATGGACTATTTTGTGGATGCCGTGCGCCTGTTGGCAGAACAACACGCGGACATCGAGGGAACGACGGCGATAGCCATCCTCGGCGGCCATGCCGAAGAAGTGGCTTCGCGGCTGGCCTTGATAGCTTATCCCTTAGGCTATGTCAACGACCCGCAACGCATTGTGCAGGTGTATAATGCCGCCGACGTTTTTGTGCTGCCGTCATTGGAAGACAATCTCCCCAATACCCTCATGGAGGCTATGGCCTGCGGTGTACCGTGTGTGGGATTCCGTACGGGTGGCATTCCCGAAATGATTGATCACCGGCAGAACGGCTATGTGGCTGAATTCCGTCAGGCAGACGATTTGGCTCGTGGCATCCACTATGTTCTGGCAGAAGCCGACTATGATACCCTGAGCCACGACTGTCTGCGCAAGGTGGCGCACAGCTACTCCCAGCAGAGCGTGGCCCACCGCTATATAGAAGTCTACGAACAAGCCCTTCATCCTCAATTGCATCGTCCGTCATGAACCAGGAATTACGCATCTCCATCATCACCGTCACTTATAATGCCGCCCGTCCGCTGCAGCGCACGCTAGACAGCGTGGCGCGGCAGACCTATCAGCAGTTGGAACACTTGATTATCGACGGGGCTTCCAAGGATGACACGGTGGCTGTCGCCGAACGCTATCAGGCTTCGGCACCTTATAGCGTCATCATTACGTCAGAACCTGACAAGGGACTCTATGATGCTATGAACAAAGGATTTCAGCAGGCTACGGGCAACTACATCGTATTCCTGAATGCAGGTGATGCCCTCCATGCGCCAGACACACTCGCTACCGTCGTCGCCAAAGCTCAAAACTCAAAACTCCCTGCCATCGTCTATGGCGACACGGCGGTCACCGATGCCAATGGGCAGTTCCTGCGACTGCGCCGCCATCGTCCGCCGAAGGTGCTGACGTGGAAGTCGTTTAAGAAAGGTATGTTGGTATGTCACCAGGCCTTCTATGTCCGTCTTGACATTGCCCGTGAGTTCCCCTATGACCTGCAATACCGCCATTCCGCCGATGTAGACTGGTGCATCCGTATCATGAAAGAAGCCAGTCACAGAGGACTGGCTTTGGTTAATGCGGATGCAGTATTAGCTGACTTCGAGGAGGGCGGCGACAGCACGCAGCATCATCGTGACTCACTGAAAGAACGCTATCAGGTGATGGCTACCCACTATGGCGCGGTACAGACTTTCCTGCTACACTGTTGGTTTGTAGTGCGCGCCGTATTCATGAAATAGTAGCAGTTTTTCCGAAAAAGGCTGTTCCCACAACAAAAGTAGTGACCCTTAACGGATCACTACTTTCTTTTTGTTGACGATATAGATGCCGCGCTGTGGATGCTCCACCTGACGACCGTCCAGCGTGTAGATTTTCGCGGTCTGGAAGTCCGTGTCGTTCTTGATATAATCAATACCCGTTACCGTTCCCTGATAGGCACCGGCTTCGTTGTAGTAACCGCCGTTCTGGAAGTCGAGATCGCCTGTCTGGCCGCCACTGTAGTTGAAGATGATGCCTGTGGGCTGACCGCTGGGTGTCATCTCTGTCGTACTGCTGGGCTTGTAGGCTTTACCGTTCCACGTCCATTTCCATACATTCTTGCCGTTGTTGGTGCCCACCTTGACGCAGGCGGTTCCCGGCCACTGGCCGTTGGTGAAGTTGCAAGCGCTGTTCCATGCCCAGCACTTCACGTTTGTGTAAGAGGTCGGTGCCTCATAGAAAGCGCACATCTCACCGTCGTTGACCACACAGCAGTCGGGAGCGTCGAAAGTGTCGTCGTGGATGTCGTCGATAGCTGAGGTATCTACGGAGTCGCTGACGTAGAGTTTGTAGTTAGTACCTTCTACGACCAGCTTATAGCCTGACGTTGAGGTTGTGGCACGGCCTAACACCAGCAGCATATTACCCTTGGTACCTTGTACGTTGAGTACATAGCCGTTGGATGATGCCTCTTTTTTGAGAATGGTACTCTGGCTGTGTACACCTGTCGCCTTGCGGGCGAGTATCTGCTTTTTGATGGCGGTCTTAAAAGCCTGCCAGTGTCTCAGCCATACGCAGGGCGTGCCTGGCAGGGTGAGGATGAAAGCATTGGCTGCCTCGATGTTAGCGTAGAGGGGGGCTGTGGGATTTTCGGCTCCAGGACCTGTGTCGTGGTTGTCCACGAAGGTCACGGCGTAGCGGACATAGTTGACGTCGTTGACAAGGGCGGCATTGTTGAGTTGGCTCCAGTTGCTGGCTGTCGCAAACACCGCGTTGATGTTGTCCTTCATCGGGAAGTCGAAGGCAGCGCTCTGGATGACGCCATCCTGCTTGGTACCTTTGATCCAGTTGACGATGACAGACTTGTTGTCCCAGCACTCGCCGACAGAGAATTGCGGTTGAGCCGTTTTGTTGTATTGTCCGACATACTTCGCTGCATAGCCCTTGACGAAGTCGTAGCGGAAACCAACGTAACCCAGGTCGTTGAGCAGGAAGTCCAGATAGGCATTAACGTTCTTCTGGACGTTTTCCCCTGTGTGGTCCAAGTCGCGTGCGCCACGCCAGGCTTCGCCTGTATCCTTGGCACCGGTGGGATTGAAGCCGCTATTCTTCGATTCGTCGTCCTGGCAGATGTCAGCCGCCGTCAGCTGGTAGGTGACGCCCTTGTATGTTTCAGCAGGGAAGTTGAGCCAGTTGCCGTCCACGCTGGCACGATGGTTGATAACTACGTCTTCAATAATGCCAGTACCCTTTGCCTTGAACGTGTTGATCATCGAGCGCAGCTGTGCTTCGGTGCCAAAGCAACTCTTGTGGTCAAACCAATAGACAGGGTGGTAGCCCATATTTTTGTCCAGCGAGTTGGCGTAAGCCGAATTGGGTACCCAGATGAGACTGAAGAACTGCGACATTTCGTCGGCCTGCGACTCTAATTTGGCCCAGTTCGTGTCAGTATAGGAGTTCCAGTAGAAGCCTTGCAGCATGACGCCATCATACTTCTCGGGCCAGCCTTGTGCCAACATGGGGAGGGTGGCCAGCAAAATGATGAGTGAAGTAAATAATCTTTTCATTGTCAATATGTTATTGGTTTTCTGATGCAAAGATACAAACTAATTGATAATTGGCAATTGATAATGGATATTTATTTTTATACCGCGTATGCAATCGGTTGCACAGTTGCGCCCGTTAGCTTTTAGTGAACCCGAAGGTCAGGACGCTGAGGCGGATGCCTAGGACGGCTTTCAGAGCGTCACAGCAAGCCAGCAGGGTGGCGCCGGTGGTACAGATGTCATCAATGAGCAGCACATGCTTGTCCTGTAGCATACTGTCGTCGCGCAGTTCAAACAGGTCTTCAACATTCTCCTGGCGTTCCCGCCGACTGAGCTGCGTCTGGCTTTGGTGGAAATGTGTACGGCGCAAAGCTTTTGTAACGACAGGCAGGTGGGTGACATCGCTGATGCCGATGGCTAACTGCTCGCTTTGGTTGTAGCCGCGCTGGCGCAGTCGTTTGCGCGACAGAGGGACGGGCAGCAACAAATCGATGCCGTCGAAGAAATGTGCCAACTGCATCTCGCCCGCCATCAGACGTCCCATATCCTCGCCAATGTCCGGCCGGTCGTGGTATTTCAGGTCGTAAATGAGCTGCGCCACCTCGGAATGAGGCTCGTAGAAGATAAGGGCTGCTGCTTTTTCAACGGGTGACAGATGCCAGAACAGCTGAGCCATGGGATTGTCGTGAGGAGTAAACTGATAGGTCGTACGAGGCAGGTGCAGCAGGCAGGTGGAGCAAAGACTGTGCTCCGTGGGTGCCAGCCGTTCACCGCAAACAACACACTGTCGGGGCGAAATGAAATCGAGGATTCTCGTTATCCAGTTCATGTTTCTATCACTACAACCGTTTTATTTTTTAACATACAACTTGGACAACTTAGACAACTTTTTTGAACTTCGTAGACGCAGTTGTGTCGTAGGTCTAGAATGATGTTGTTTATGTTGTCCAAGTTGTCGTTTATTCTTCAAATTCTTCTTCGACATCGAGGCATTGGCGGATGAGGTCAAACGTAAAACCACGACTGAGGGCAAAGCGCAACAGCTTTTGGTTCAGTTCATAGTCGCTACTGGCCTTTGTCGTTTTCCGCTTCTGTTTCAATAGCGGACGTAATACGGTGAGATACTCCTCATCATCCACCTCATTGAGCACCCGCTGGCGGATGTCCTCGTCAATGTGTTTCTGCCACAGTGCCTGCTCCACCTTACGGCGACCCCACTTGTTGTAGCGTACCTTGTCCTTGACGAAGGCACGGGCATAGCGCTCGTCGTCGACATAGCGTTCCCTGACGAGTCGCTCCATCACGCGAGCCTGAGCCTCGTCGCTGAGTTCCCAGCGGCGCATCTTTTCCGTCATCTCCCATTGGCAGTGTTCTGCCTGGGCACAAAGGGCAGCCAGTGTGAGGTAGGCTTCTTGTTCGGTTTTCTGTTTCATCGCTTTGCTCGTATCATGCGTTGTTTACCGTATTGGTCTTCCTTGGTTTCAATGTCGTGATACGACATCGCACAGAACATATCAGTGAGTTCGTCGGCATACAGCGGGTTTATCTCAAAGTACAGCCAACCGCCGACCTTCAGGGCTTTCTGGCCGTACTCTGCAATAGCGCGGTAGAACTGCAACGGGTCGTCGTCGGGTACAAAGAGGGCGGTGTGCGGCTCATGGTCCAGCACGTTGGACTCCATCATTGCGCGCTCCTTATAACATATATATGGCGGGTTGCTGACAATGAGTTCCCATTGAGTGGATAGTGGTACGTGGTGCGTGTTGAGCATATCAACCTGCTGGAATGTCACAGGGACACCGCTGCGACGTGCGTTCTCGCGAGCTACCTGTAAGGCTTCTGCCGAGATGTCCCATGCCGTCACCTCGGCCTGAGGCAGTGCAGCAGCAAGCGTCACGGCAATGCACCCGCTGCCCGTCCCGATGTCGAGGATTCTTTTGCAACGGACGACAGCGGACTTTTCCTGACTGTCCGTGTTTGTCTGCTGTCGTCCGTTGCTAATAATCCACCGACAAAGTTCCTCCGTCTCAGGACGTGGGATGAGCACATGCTCGTTGACCATTATGGTATGTCCGCAGAATTCGGCCTGACCCAACACGTATTGCACAGGCTCTTGCAACAGCAGCCGGCTACAGATTTCTGCAGCTTGTGCTTGGTCGTCTGCAGATAATTGTGTATCTTTGCCGAGGCAAAGGTCCGTAAAGGTCAGACCAAAGCGTACTTCATACGCCAGTCGTGCGATGGCTTTCGCCTCGCCCTCGTCGTACACCTTTGACAACTTTCGCCACATCTCATTATAAGTCATATTGCAAAGGTAGTGCAAACCGAACGAAAAACCAAATATATTTGGATTTTTCTGAGGTGTAGCCTATCTTAACCAAAGGTTAAAGGTACGGTTTTTAATTGATAATTGATAATTGATAATTTTATGAGCGAAGACGAAAAATACATGCGCCGTTGTTTGCAGTTAGCAGCCAATGGCATTCAGGGTGCCCGGCCGAATCCCATGGTGGGTGCCTTGATAGTGGTAAATGGTAGAATCATTGGCGAAGGCTACCATGTGCGCTGCGGTGAAGGCCATGCCGAAGTCAATGCCTTTGCCTCGGTACGTCCGGAGGACGAGCCACTGCTGAAAGAGGCTACTATCTATGTGTCGTTGGAGCCTTGTGCCCATTTTGGAAAGACGCCGCCTTGTGCCGACCTCATTATTAAGAAAGGTGTGCGTCGTGTTGTCGTAGGCTGCATCGACCCCTTTGCTGAAGTTCAGGGCAGGGGTATTGAGAGAATTCGCAAGGCTGGCATTGAAGTCACCGTGGGCATACTGGAGAAGGAGTGTCAATGGCTGAACCGCCGTTTCTTCACCTATCATCGCGAGCACCGCCCGTACATTATTCTGAAGTGGGCTCAGACCGCTAACGGCTTTATCGATGACCACGGGCAAGCACTTCAAATATCGAATGAACAGACACAGATGCTCAGTCACCAGTTGCGCGCCGAGGAAGATGCCATTCTCGTTGGTCATACCACCGATATCCGCGAACACCCGCAGCTGACCGTGCGACACTGGCACGGTCCGAATCCCAAGCGTATCGTACTGACGCACGACCGTCCGTTGCCGCAGCTGATGGACGACCTCTACCAGCATGGTATCCAGTCGCTTATCGTCGAAGGCGGCCGACAGACACATGAGTCGTTCATGACTGCCGGCCTCTGGGATGAGATTCGCGTGGAGACGGCTCCCGTCACTGTCACCGACGGTACCCGCGCTCCCCAGCTGCCTGCAGAGGTCAGCCTGTTATCGGCTGAAGTCTATGGTGACAATCAAATCATGAGGTATATCAAAGCCAAGGAATAAAAAGCCCCTCCTTTCTGGGAGGGGGTGGGGTAGGCTCTACTTCCTGCCGAAGTCGGCGGGGACTTCGCCCCATTTCTTCGTTTCCCACTTGATGATGGGGTTGCGCCACTGGTGGGTCTGCAGCCACCGTTCAGCACGAAGGATAATCTGATAGAGCGGCTCCGTCTCTGGTGTCCGCTCTAATTTTGTCTTGCACTTACGCTTGTTGACCCACAGGATGGCATTGTAGGAGTCGCTGTAAATGGTCTTGTCGTGCAAGCCCTGCTGCTGCATGAGAGCCAGCGCGTGGACGATGGCCAAAAATTCTCCGATGTTGTTGGTACCCTTCATGGGGCCGAAGTGGAACACACGGTAGCCCGTTGCCAGGTCGATGGCCTGATACTCCATTGGCCCTGGATTGCCGCTGCAGGCAGCATCAACCGCCCAGGCATCCGCCTTGACGTCTAAAGGCAGGGGCAGTACGGTGTCGTGACGATAATCAGGAGGGTTTACCATACTCTTTCAAGGTTTGTTGGGGCAAAACCGCAACAGACACTACATGCGCTCTGGAACCTCAATGCCGAGGAGTGCCATACCGTTCTTGATGATTTTGGCAACGTTGCGAGCCAACACCAGGCGCATGGCCTTGATGTTCTCGTCAGGTTCGTTGAGGATGCTGTAGTCGTGGTAGAACTGGTTAAACACCTTGGTCAGTTCGTAGCAGTAGTTGGCAATGCCAGAGGGCGAATAGTCCTTGCCGGCCTGTTCGACGGCAGCACCATACTCGCTGAGTTTTTGGATGAGCTCTATCTCCTTCTCATTAAGGGCGGTAGCCAATTTTTCACTTTTCACTAATCCCTTTTCACTTTTCCGAAGGATACTGCGGATGCGGGCATAGGTGTATTGGATGAAGGGACCAGTATTGCCGTTGAAGTCAATGCTTTCTTCAGGATTGAAGAGCATGTTCTTGCGCGCATCAACCTTCAGGATGAAGTACTTCAGTGCACCCATGCCAACGATGCGGGCAATTTCGTTGCGTTCCTCTTCGCTCATATCGTCGAACTTACCCAGTTCCATAGAGGTCTTCAGGGCGTCTTCGACCATCAGTGCCATCAGGTCGTCGGCGTCCACCACCGTTCCCTCGCGGCTCTTCATCTTGCCGTTGGGCAGCTCCACCATGCCGTAGGAGAAGTGGACGAGTTCCTTGCCCCACTTGAAACCGAGGCGGTCCAGCAGGATGCTGAGTACCTGGAAGTGGTAGTTCTGCTCGTTGCCCACCACGTATATCATCTTGTCGATAGGATAGTCCTGGAAACGCATCTCGGCGGTACCGATATCCTGTGTCATATAGACGCTGGTGCCGTCGGAGCGCAACAGCAGCTTCTGGTCCAGTCCTTCGTTGGTGAGGTCGGCCCACACGCTGCCGTCCTCGTGGCGCTCGAAAAGTCCCTTGGCCAATCCTTCCTCCACCTTGGCCTTGCCCTTGAGGTAGGTTTGCGACTCGTAATAAATCTTATCGAACGAGACACCCATCTTCTTGTAGGTCTCGTCAAAGCCGGCATAGACCCACGAGTTCATCTTCTCCCACAAGGCGCGTACCTCAGGGTCGTTCTGCTCCCACTTCACCAGCATGGCGTGAGCCTCCTTGATGAGCGGAGCCTCCTGCTTGGCTTTCTCTTCGTCCATGCCTTGGGCGACGAGTTCCTTGATTTCCTCGCGGTAGTGCTTGTCGAAGAGCACGTAATAGTCACCGATGAGGTGGTCGCCCTTCTTGCCTGAGCTTTCAGGCGTCTCGCCGTTGCCCCACTTCTGCCACGCCAGCATCGACTTGCAGATGTGGATGCCGCGGTCGTTGACGATGTTGGTCTTGACCACGCGGTTGCCGTTGGCCTGCATAATCTGTGCCAGCGACCATCCCAGCAGATTGTTGCGCACATGGCCGAGGTGAAGAGGCTTGTTGGTGTTGGGTGACGAATATTCAATCATCACGAGGGGTGAACCTTCGTTTGCCTGACGTTCGCCATAGTGTGCATCCTGGTCGATGTCGGCCAGCAGTTGCAACCAGGCTGCGTCTGCTATGCTGAGATTCAGGAATCCCTTTACCACGTTGAACTTGCTGACGGCCTTGCAGTGGTCGACCAGATATTGGCCGATTTCCTGAGCAGTCTGCTCCGGACTCTTCTTGGCAGCCTTGGCCTCCGGCCGAGCCTGCTCACGCTCAGCAGAGTCCAAACGAGCTTGGCTCTGCATTCGCTCATTGGCAGCCTTCACGAACGGAAAGACCACCAGCGTCAGGTTACCCTCAAACTCGCTGCGCGTCTTTTGCAGCTGCAGCATCTTTTCGCTTGCCTCCATGCCGTAGAGTGCCTTCACGGCCTCGCCAGCGGCTTGACTTATAAGTGTCTCAATATTCATATTTTGGAATTTTGGGTGCAAAGGTACGAAATAAATTGAAAATTGAAAATTGAAAATTGAAAATTATGCTACCGCCGCTTACAAATAATGATGCATCATGCATTGTGAATTATGCATTATTTCGCATAATCTGCCTCCACTTGAAGTATCCCATCACAGCGATGACGACATAGAGTGCATAGAGAGAGGCTTTGAAAGGGATGTCCTTATAGAAATAGAGGACGCAGGTGACGACATCGACAGCAATCCAGATGAACCACTGTTCCAGGTATTTGTGCGCCAGGGCCCAAATACCTACAATGCTCAGAGCTGTCGTAAACGAGTCAGCCAAGGGTACGTTCGAGTTGGTGAATGTCACCAATAGCCAGTAGATGATGCCCCAGACGACGGCAATGACGGCCAGCCAAGGGAGGACGAGGCGGGTAGGGAAGTGGGTGATAGGCAAAGCCTTTTTTGAGGCTGTGCCATGAATCCACTTCCAATAGCCATACACCGTCATCGCCAGATAATAGAACTCCATGCCGCAGTCGGCATAGAGCCCTTTCTGGTAATACAGTACGATGCCCAAGGCTTGCATGAGGAATCCTGCAAGCCACATCCATACGCTGGCCCTATACTCCAGCAGGATATACGCCAGTCCGAGAACAGTCGTTACCATGTCGAGCCAGTGTACTGCAAGAAATTCTGTTATCATCATGGCGGTAGCATAATTATCAATTTTCAATTATCAATTCAAAACCGTAGCGTCACGTTGCCCATCATAGTGAAGCCTGCCATGGGGATGAAACCTATTTGGTAATAGCGGTTTTCATTGGGATGGGTGTCGCTGAGGATGGCTGAATAGACCCAGCCGCTGGCTGCATAGCGACGATTGAAGATGTTGTTCATGTTCAGTCCGAAGACTATCTCCTTCATCACTTTCTTGGTTTTCAGCGTATAGCTGATATTGGCGTTCGACACACTATAGGAAGGTAGCGAGCGGTCCTTGCACTCTGTATTGTCGAGATACTGGCGCGAGACAAAGTTGGTGTGCCACACTGCCTGCCAGCCTTTATAATGGAAGTTCACAAAGCCGTTGAGAATGGTTGAAGGGCTGAAAGCCAGCGTTGAGTTGTCGTAGTGGATCGTGGTATAGTCGCCCCAGTCCACCTGTACTTTCTCGTCGAAATCCTTGATGGCATTCTTGCTCAATGCGGCATTGCCCTCAATGGCGAGCCATTGGGTCACATCAACGCCAGCCTGCAACTCTACGCCTAAGCGGTAGGAGTCCTTAATGTTGGTGGTCAGGTTTTCGCCGATGTCCGTTACCTCTCCCGTCTGTACAAACTGGTCGGTGTAGTTCATGAAGTAGCCGTTGATGCCCAAGCGCCATTTGTCGGCATTCAGCGTGTACCCTAACTCGTAGTCGGTCAGTTTTTCGGCTTTGGGGGCAGGGTACGTGAAGTTGTCGGTGAAGTTGTTGCGCTCAGGCTCACGATGGCTGATGGCTACAGAGCCATAGGCACGGTGGGGACCGCTCTGCCATGAGATGCCTGCCTTGGGGTTCAGGAAGTCGTACTTCTTATTGATGTCGAGCATGTGCTTTTGGGGCATGCCGTTGGCGTCGGTATAGTATTTGTCGTTGTAACCATCGGTCTTGAAACCTACATGACGATATTGCACGTCAGCAAACACGTCCCACTGCTCGCTGATGTGGTAGGCGGCCTTCACGAAGGCGCTGCCGTCCAGCTTGTGGGCTGGCGAATCGTAATAGCGGTACTTGCCTTCCGTCTGTATCTTCTGGCTCAGCGCCTCCTCCGACGAGTAGGTCAGATAGCCGAAGTGACTGCCGTCGTAGTTTTGCAATGACAATCCGCCTACAACGTCCCATGCGTCATTCTTGTAGTTGATGTTCCACACAAGTCCGTAAGTGTGTTGGGTTAACCCCTTCTGACGGACGAAGTCAAACTTCTTCTCCTTGCCTTTGGCGTTTAAGATGGGGGTGAGTCCGTACTTCGACAGCTTGTTCTGGTAGCGGAATTCCTCGTAGTAGCCATAGCCGTAGGTGTAGTGCAGCGACGCTGAGGTGCTCCACAGGTCGTTGATTTTCCACGAAGCCGACAGAATGTTATGGTTCTGCCAGAAGTTATCCGTTGTCCTGTCCCACAAACTGCCATCGGCCATCTTGTAACGCTCTGTCTGATAGGTGCCGTCTGCATTCTGCACAAAGAGACCTGTATTCTCGTCAGTCACCAGCCGTTCATACAGATTGTTGAACTTACCTAACCCGACGTTCCACATGTCCTTATATCCATGGATGCCTGTTGCAGTGGTGTAGGTCCATGAGCCGTCGTCATAGCAACCATCCATCAGGCTGAGGTCGTTGTCACCAGCCACGACGCCGTTCCAGGCCTGACCCGTGCGTTCGAAGTTGCCGATGTTCTTGTATCGGATGACAAAATCGTCCGACGCGATGTAGGTGATGCCACCATAGTAGGAACCCGAACGAGCCTTGGTGCCATGTAGATAGCCGTCGGTGGTTGTCTGATGATAGGCACCGTCGATAATCAGGTGATTCCACAGCAGACCCGTGGAGAACTTTCCCCCCCAGTTCCATGTGTTGAACGAACCGTATGAGCCTGAAATCTCAAGCGATGGCGTCTGTAAGGGTGTGGCACTTGAGAGCGCTACCGTACCGCCAAAGGCACCGTCACCGTTAGTTGATGTACCCACGCCACGCTGAATCTGCACGCTGCCCAGTAAGGAGGCATACGAATTCATGTTTGCCCAGAACACGCACTGGTCTTCGGGAGAGTTGAGGGGCACGCCGTCCAGCGTTACGTTGATACGGGAGTCGCCGGCACCGCGGATGCGCATATAGGTGGTTCCCGTTCCCAGACCGTTTTCGCTCCAGGCAATCACGCCTGGCGTCTGTGAAAACAGGAACGGCAGTTCCTTACCCGTCTTCGAGAAATCGCCCAATACCTTCTTGTTGATGTTGCTGATAGCATACGGCGCATTGCGTTGCGCACGGACACCCTTGACCACGACCTCCTGCAGCTGTTCCACCTGGGTGGAGTCGTACAGCGCCTTCGTGTTCTGGGCATTTGTCTTAGCTACTACGGCCAGCAAGGCCAATAAGACACACTTTTTCATCTTTTTTACCTTATTTATAAATACCTAAAATAAGGGGGAAATCACACTCTATCATCCCTGTATCGGCATTATCCGTATCAGGTACGAGGGTATCATCTCAGCCCACAACCGTGAGCACCCCTTGACAAGCACTTTGCTAAATCGCCTGCAAAGGTAGTGCAAATCGAGCGAAATACCAAAGAAAAAAACTTTTTTCTTTGGTATTTCCGAGATGCAGCCTACATTGACCAAAGGTAAAGGTACGAATAAGTGAGCGAAAATGCAAATTTATTTGCAATTTTCCGAACGAAAGTACCTACGATGAAGTCAAAGGTAGTGCAGTTAGACCAGGGGACTCTAATTTTTTTGTTTGTAAGGAATGATGAATGAGGAATTTTTAGTAATTTTGCAGACTGAACTCAAAAACAGAACCATGACATTGATAGAATTCTTCAAGAAAGACCGTTTTGCAGTGATGGCGGGTGTCGAGCTGCTGGAAGTGAAACAGGGATATGCCAAGGCGCGTATGCTGGTGACCAAGGAACACCTGAACGGTGGTGGTGTTTGTCAAGGCGGCGCGTTGTTTACGCTGGCCGACTTGGCCTTTGCGGCAGCCATCAACAGTCATCTGGAACTAACATTCTCCACTTCTTCCAATATTACTTTTGTGGCGAATGTCAGTGACGGCTATGTCTATGCCGAGGCACACGAGGTGGTTAACCATCCCAAGATGCCGTATGGCGAAGTGCGTGTAACGGATGAAACGGGTCGCTTGTTGGCTCTTTTTACGTCGAGCGCATATAGAAAAAAAGGAGCGGTCATTGATGCTGACCGCCCCTGATGACGCTTATACGAGTTTCGACAGGTCGGGCTCCTCAATGTAGCGGAGCTTGTTGTCGATGATGACCTTCTCGGTCTCTTCGGGACTCTCGGTGCGGAACACCATGATGCCCTTGCCGTTCAGCAGGAAGGTGTACATGTAAGCGATGCTGATGCCTGCTCGTGAGAAGGTCTCGACAGCATCGGCAGCACGTCCGGGCTCATCGTCGAGTTCGAGGGCAAAGACGTTGCTGAGAGCTACGGCGATGCCGCCGTTCTTCAGTTCTTCGTAGGCACGAAGGGGTTCGCTACAGATGAGGCGGTAGATACCGTACTCGGCCGTGTCGGCGATGGTGGAGGCCACAATCTGGATGTTGGCCTGCTTGAGAATCTGGAGCACCTTGATGAGCGTGCCAGAGCGGTTCTCAATGAAGATGGATAACTGATGGATTGTCATAGTTTTCGTTATTACGTTATTTCGTTATTGATATACTTTTCGCTTGTCGATGACGCGGACAGCCTTGCCCTCGCTGACAGGTAACGTTCCCTTAGGAACCAGGCGCACTCTCGGCTTAAGCAGAATTTCGTCGCCCACCTGATGGCGGATTTCTTTCTCAAGGGCCTGCAGCTTGCCGTAGTCGTCGGTAGGCTCATTGACCTCCACCTCGATGGTCATCTGGTCGTTGTTGTCCTCGGTGGTCAGCGTAATCAGGTAGTTGGTACCTACCTCTGGGAATTTCATGAGAATCTTCTCTACTTGGATGGGGAAGATGTTGACACCACGCAGCACAATCATATCGTCGGAGCGTCCGCGCATGCGGTCAATGCGGATGTGGTTGCGTCCGCAGGGACACGAGCGTCCCAGGACACGGGTCAGGTCACGGGTTCGGTAGCGCAACAGCGGCATAGCCTCACGACACAGCGTGGTGAGCACCAGTTCGCCGATTTCGCCGTCGGGGACGGGCTCTAAGGTTTCGGGGTCAACAATCTCCACGATGTAGTAGTCTTCCCAGAAGTGCAGTCCGTTCTGCTCCTTACACTCGAAACCTACGCCGGGGCCGCACATCTCGCTCATGCCGAAGGAGTTGTAGGCCTTGACGCCCATCATCTCCTCGATGCGCTTGCGCTGTTCCTCAGAGTGAGGCTCGGCACCGATGGCAAGCACCTTCAGCTTGGTGTCGCGCCGTGGGTCGACGCCCTGTTCCACCATCACCTCGTGCAAGCGGGTAACGTAGGAAGGAATAGCATGAATGGCCGTGGTGCCGAAATCCTTGATGAACTTAATCTGGCGCAGCGAGTTGCCTGCGGCGGCAGGAACGGTAAGCATACCTAACTTCTCAGCACCATACTGAAATCCCAGACCACCGGTGAACATGCCATAGCCGGACGAGTTTTGGAATACGTCATCGGGGCGCAGTCCCACCATCCAGAGGTTGCGGGCTACCTGGTTTGCCCATTCTTCGAGGTCTTTCTTGGTGTGCAGGATAACCGTGGGGTTGCCGGTGGTACCGCTGGATGAGTGCAGACGCACACAGTCCTTCAGAGGTACGCAAGACATACCGAAAGGATAGGTCTCGCGCAAATCCTGCTTCGTGGTAAAAGGTAACTTGCGGACATCGTCCAGTGTCTGAATGTCATCAGGCGTAATGCCTGCTTCCTTAAACTTTTTCTGATAGAATTCGTTGTTCATGCAGTGGCGAACGGTCTTCTTGAGGCGTTCCAGCTGGAGAGCCTCAATCTGTTCGCGACTCATGGTCTCGAATTCGGGATTAAAAAAATTAGATTGTTCCATTGTTTCTATTTATAGTTTGCGGTTGTCTATCACGTGAGCACTCTTGCCCTGACTGCGCTCAATGGTGCCTGGAGCCTTGAGCTGTACCTTGGCCGAGATGCTGAGCACGCTCTTGAGTTTCGAGGCGAGCTTCTTTTCGAGCGCATCGATGGCGGCAGGCGTGTCGAAGGTGCCAGTGAAGTACTCCTGACGGATTTCCACCTGTACCAGCAGCGTGTCGAGGTTCTTGACACGGTCGACGATGAGCATGTAGCGTGGTGCAAACTCCGGCATACTGAGCACGACGCTCTCCACCTGTGAGGGGAATACGTTGATACCACGGATGATGAGCATATCGTCAGAACGCCCCTCAATACGTCCCATGCGGACATTGGTACGGCCGCAGTCGCACGTGCCAGGCAGCAGCGTACAGAGGTCGCGGGTGCGGTAGCGGATGACAGGCATGCCTTCCTTGGTCAGCGTGGTGAATACCAATTCGCCCGTCTGTCCGGCGGGAAGTGGTTCCAGCGTGGTGGGGTTGATAATCTCAGGATAGAAGTGGTCTTCGTTGATATGCGAGCCGTGCTGCATCTGGCACTCGTAGCTAACGCTGGGGCCCATGACCTCTGACAAGCCATAGATGTTATAACCCTTCAGGCCAAGGCGCTCTTCAATCTCCTTGCGCATGCTTTCTGTCCATGGCTCTGCACCGAAGGCACCTATGCGCAGCTTAATCTGTTCCTTTGTGATGCCCATCTTCTCCATGGTCTCGGCTAAGTAGAGCGCATACGACGGTGTGCAGGCAATACCGGTGATGCCGAGGTCGCGGATGAGCTTGAGGTGTTTCTCGGTGTTGCCCGTGCCGGCAGGAATGACGGAGGCACCGAGGTGCTCCACACCGTAATGGGCCCCCAGACCGCCAGTGAACAGACCGTAACCATAGGCTACTGAGAAGATGTCGTCGCGGGTGACGCCAAAGGCTGTCAGACAGCGTGCCATACACTCGCTCCACACGCCAATGTCCTTGCGGGTGTAGCCCACGATGGTGGGATTGCCCGTGGTGCCTGATGAAGCATGTACACGGATAATCTCGCTCTGCGGGGCTGCCTGCAGACCGAAAGGATAGTTGTCGCGCAGGTCCTTCTTGGTGGTGAAGGGCAGCTTCTTAATATCCTCAATGGTCTGGATGTCGTCGGGGCGGATGTCCAACTCCTGCAGCTTGTTACGGTAGAAAGGTACATTATGGTAGACGTATTCCACAATCTTGTGAAGTCTTTTGCCTTGGAGCGCGCTTCTCTCATCGCGGCTCATGCATTCTTTATTCGGATTCCAAATCATAATTTGCTTTTTTTCGTTATGATGGTATAACGGTATTTCGTTATATCGTTATTTCGTTGTTATTGATAACATTGGAAAATGCTGTTAACTTTGTCGCGGTTCATCTTCGGCGAGAACAGGCTGACCAGCCAGACAACGGGGAAACCGCCCACCATGGCGATGGCACCGCAGTTGATGGGGTTGATGGGGTTGCCCAAGAGCATATTGATGACAGTGAGACCGACACCCCAGATGAAACAGGCCCATACACTGACCGTAGTGACACCCCGCCAGTAGAGTCCCAGCATGAACGGCGCCAGGAAGGCACCGGCCAGTGCACCCCACGAGATGCCCATGAGCTGTGCGATGAATGTGGGCGGGTTAAGGGCTATCATCAGAGAGATGACGATGAAGAACACGATGAGTACGCGCATGACCACCACCTTACGACGCTCTACCTTCTCAGAGACGATGTCGTCGATGGTTCCTTCCTCTACCTCTCCAGGCAGCGACTTCTTGTCGCGGTATATGAGGTCGAGCGTCATCGTTGACGATGAGGTGAGTACCAGCGAGGCCAGCGTCGACATTGATGCTGAGAGCACCAGCAGCACCACGAGGGCTATGAGGATGTCGGGCAGGGTGACAAGCATAGCGGGTACGATACTGTCGAAGGCAATCTTGCCGGTAGCCTCATTGATGACAGGATCGTACAGACGTCCGAAGCCACCGAGGAAATAACAGCCGCCGGCGACGATGAAGGCGAAGATGGTACTGATGACGGTGCCGCGCTTGATGGCACTCTCGTCGGTGATGGAGTAGAATTTACCCACCATCTGCGGTAAACCCATCGTACCCAATGACGTCAGGATGACCACACCTAATAGGCCCCATGGGTCTGGACCGAACCATGTGGCAAAGCCGCCGTTGACGGTTGGGTCGGTGTCAGAAGGAATGGTAGCCAACTTGTCTACAGCAGCCGCAAAACCGCCTTGGGCATTCAGCACGGCCATGATTACTGCCACGATACCGAAGAGCATGATGATGCCCTGTATGAAGTCGTTCATGGCTGTTGCCTTGTAGCCGCCGATAATGACATAGACAGCTGTCAGGATGGACATGATGATGACGCAGTACTCGTAGGGAATGTCAAAGCCCATCTCAAAGAGTCGTGAAATACCGCTATAGACTCCTGCCGTATAGGGGATGAGGAATACAAAAGCAATGATACTCGCTGCTACCCGCAGTCCCTGGTCGCCATAGCGTGTACCGAAGAAATCGGGCATGGTGCGCGACTCTATATGTTGTGTCATCAGCTTCGTGCGCCGTCCCAAGATGAGCCAGGCCAGCAGCGAACCGATGATGGCGTTGCCGATACCAATCCATGCTGACGAAAGACCGTACTTCCAACCAAACTGACCAGCATAGCCCACGAAGACCACTGCCGAGAAGTAGGAAGTGCCAAATGCGAAGGCCGTCAGCCACGGGCCGACAGCACGCCCGCCCAACACGAAACCGTCCACGCTGGCAGCCTGCTTGCGGCTGTAGATGCCTACACCCAGCATGACTGCAAAGAAGATAATGGTTAAAAGTATCTTGATAACCATAATGCTTGATGATATATGGTTTGACTATTTACTTTTCTTTCCTGTGTAGTCGAGGCGTATCTGCATCTGTGTCATGATGGCGTGGTTGGCACCATGTATGAACTGCCCCCCCTGGGTGTAGGCACTTTTGTAGACATATTGCACCTGGAAACGGCACTTCTTGTAGAACCAGTACTGCAGACCGGCTATGACCTTGTGCTGATCCATGCCCAAATCCGTGTTGAAGTTGAAGAAGTCGTATGAACCTACAAAATCAATACCTTTGCACAAGGGGACGGTGCCAGAAACGTAGGCGCCACGGCTCAAGGCATCCTTGTCCTTGCCCTCCAAGTATTCGCCACGGACATTGATAGCAGGTGACTTATAGTCGAAACCTACCGTCCAGCGGTTGCGACGGTAGTTGTCGCCTTCCTTGATGTCGGGGTTGTAGATAGAGTTGGCAATGGCATGGCCACGGCCTATCTGCCCCGAAACTATCAGGTTGAGACCCTTGGCGGGACTGTACTTTATACGGCCGATGAAGTCTTTCTCTTTGTTGCCGTCCTTCTTGTTGATGCCCTGACCGTTCATCACCTGCACCTCATAGCCCAGCTTACCATCGGTGGTCTCGCCGAAAACAGCAAGACCGAGGTCTCTGCCGTAATTCACACCCATCAGCGGGTCGCTGCCACAGCCTGTCAGAAAGGTGACACTTTCAGAATAAACGTCGATTGCCTCGGTCGATGTGGGGGACAGGCTATTCTCATACGACAGGGCATTCTTAAACTGTCCTAAGCGTACAGTCAGCGCCTTGTTGTTTGTAAATCGGTAGTCTGTGTAGAATTCCTGTACGGTGGTTGATAAATCATGCATAAAAAGAAACGACCAGCGGTCAGTAATCCTTGCGCTCGCCCATATATAGACGCGTTTCATGTCGAATGACGCCTTATCTTCGCCGTCCAGATGTGTGTAGTTGAATCCGCTTTGAGCATATCCATGTAGTTGGACGCGCTCCGTTGCGTCTTTAAGCCAGTCGATCTTATCGGCTGACTGACTTTGTCCCATTGCAGCAGTGCTGCTGAACACTGTCATCATGGTGGCCAGCGTTCCTTTGATAAATGATTTCTTGTTCATCGTTGTTATGTTGGTTAATATTAATTGTTCTCTTCAAATATGGCCATGCGCTCGTCGAGTTGGGCATACTGATGGTCTTCAATAAAGGATGTACACACGCGTAAGCCTTCCTGATGTGAACCGGTGGTGATGAGGCAGATGGCGCTGACACCGTAGTACATCAGTTTGCGGGCCAGTTCTCCGCTTGTCATGTTTTTGTAACCGATGGTGAAGTAGAAACCGTCGGCAATGGGCTTGTCAAGGTCGGTGTCATAGACAATGTGGAAGCCATGCCTGCAAAAGATTTCCTTCAGCTTGTGGGCACGGTCGCCATACACCTTTACCTCGTTGCGGAAGTTATAGTCTCCGTCGCAGGCGGCCTTCAACATGGCAGCCATAGCGTATTGTGCCGAGTGGCTGGTACCTGACGACAGAGCGTAGAGCATACGGGTTGAGAACACCAGTCCGAAGGGCAGTCCCTCGTAGCGGGCGCTGAGGTCGTCATAGTGGCGGTGAAACAGCTTGTCGCTGATGCACGTCACACCGATGCGCTCACCGGCATAGCTGAAAGCCTTTGAGCCGCTGATAAGCAGGATGTAGTTGTCCGTATAGTGTGCCACCGTGGGCTGGTAGGGTGCTTCGAAAGGCTTGCTCAGGTCCTGACGGAAGTCCATGGCAAAGTAGGCCAGGTCTTCCATTACGATGGCGTCGTACTTCGTCGCCAGTGTGCCGATGGTCTTCAGTTCGTCGTCGGTCATACATATCCAAGCAGGGTTGTTGGGGTTAGAGTAGACGATGGCGCAGATGTTGCCCACCTTCAGATATTTCTCTAACTTTGGTCCGAGTTTCTCGCCACGGAAGTCGTAGACATCGAAGGTCTCGTACTTCACACCCTGCACCTGTAGCTGCATCTTCTGCACGGGAAAGCCCGGGTCGATGAACAGTACGGTGTCCTTCTGCGTGTTGGCCTGCGAACAGGTGAGGAACGAGGCGAAGGTTCCTTGCATGCTGCCGCTGACGGGTACACAGCCCTCTGGGGCAATATCAACATTGATGAATGCCTTGACAAAGCGCGAGGCCTGCCGCTTCAGTTCAGGATAGCCCTGAATGTCGGGGTATGAGTGTGCAATGCCGTCTTGCAGCGACTTAATCTGGGCATCGACTCCCACCTGTGCGGCAGGCAGTCCTGGTATGCCCATCTCCATCTTAATAAACTCTACGCCACTCTCCTTCTCGGCCATCGCTGCAACTTGCTTCACTTCGCGTATGGTGGCCTTGGCGAAGTCCTGAATGCCTAACTGGGCTATCAGTCCGTCGACGATTTCTTGTTTAATGGGGGTTGGTTTCATTGTTTTCGTTACGACATTATAACGTTATATCGTTATTGCGAAATTGATTATTTCTGTGCCTCTTTGCCGATGGCCAGTGCCTTGATGTTGGCCTCGACAATGGCTTCGCCCTTGCGGCTGAAGACGCGACGGATGGCATCTTCCAGCTTTTCATACTCGATGCCGAGGGCTTTCTGGGCAGCGCCTAAGAGGATGACGTTAGCCGAGCGGGGTACACCGTTGTCCTTGGCTTTCTGCTCGATGTCGAGCATGATGACATTGGGCAACTTGGCCAAGTCGGCCTTGATGTCCTCCATGTCAGGATAGTTGGGAATGTTGACAAAGGGTGTGCTGCTGGTGATGATCCAGCCTTCCTTGTTCAGGTAGGGCAGGTAACGCAGGGCTTCCATGGGCTCCATAGAGATGATGACGTCGGCACCGCCTTTGGCTATGAGGTCGCTGGCGATGGGGTCGCTCGATATGCGAAGGTTTGACTGCACGTCACCGCCGCGCTGGCTCATGCCGTGGACCTCAGCCTGCTTGATGTATAAGTTTTCGTTCATGGCGGCCTCGCCGATGATGGTGGCAATAGAGAGGATACCTTGTCCTCCTACACCGCAAAGGATAATATCTGTCTTCATGTTCTTTGACTTTGACTTTATGATAATATGAGAGCGGAAGCAAATTTTTCACTCTTCACTCTTCACTCTTCACTTCTGAGCCTTTTTCTGTTTCAAGTGGCGTTGCAGAGTCTGCATACACTCACGACGGGGAATAATGACAGAGGTACCGTGGTAGTTGATTTCGTCACGGATGGCCTGCGTAATCTCCGGCATGTTCTTAGGCAGGGGTACGACCACCTTCAGATGTTCGTCGCTGAGTCCCAGACCGCGGCAGATGGTCTCAAACTTATTGGTACCGGCAGAGTCCTGTCCGCCCGTCATGCCGGTAGTCAGGTTGTCGGAGATGATAACAGTGATGTCGGCATTTTCGTTGATGGCATCCAGTAGGCCTGTCATGCCTGAATGGGTAAACGTAGAGTCGCCGATGATGGCTACTGAGGGCCATTGACCAGCGTCGGCAGCCCCCTTGGCTATAGTAATCGAGGCACCCATGTCGACACATGAGTGAATGGCGTGGAAGGGAGGCAGGAAACCTAAGGTGTAGCAGCCGATGTCACCGAAGACGCGTGGGTTGTCGTATTCCTTCAGCACCTCGTTGAGGGCAGCATAGACATCGCGGTGGCCACAACCCTGGCAGAGTGCAGGGGGACGAGCCACCACATGGGCAGGAATCTCTGGCACCTCAGGTATTTCCTGACTGTCAGGAATCAGTGTCTTCAGTGCCTGTTTCACAAAGTCTGGATTCAGCTCGCCCGTGCGGGGCAGTGTGCCGTCCAGCTTGCCATGGACATTCTCCAGGTTGGCGACGCCACGTACCATATCCTCGATGAAGGGCTGTCCCTCCTCGACGATGAGCACCTGCTTGCACTCGTCCAACAAGCGGCGTACCAGCTTCTTGGGCAGCGGATACTGTGAAATCTTCAGGATGGGGTAGGGTGAACCCTTGGGGAAACACTCGTTAACGTAGTTGAAGCCGATACCACTGGTCAGAATGCCTAACGACTTGTCGCTGCCTTCCATATATATATTATAGGTGGAGTCGGCAGCGTCCTGCTCTAACTGTATCTGTTGCGCGGTGACGATGTCGTTGCGTCGGCGGGCATTGGCGGGTAGCAGTACCCAGTTGGCAGCTATGGCGTCGTAGTTCAGCGCATTCTGCTGACGCGGAACGTCAGCGCACTGGACGACAGCGCGGCTGTGAGCCATGCGAGTGGTGACGCGCATCAGTACGGGCAGTTTGATGCGCTCCGAATAGTCGAAGGCAACGCTCATCATGTCGTAAGCCTCCTGCTGGTTCGAGGGTTCGAAGGTCGGTATCAGGGCAAACTTGCCATAGAAGCGCGAGTCTTGCTCGTCCTGCGAAGAGTGCATGGAGGGGTCGTCGGCTACCAGGACGATGACACCGCCGTTGACACCCGTCATGCCGCTATTGACGAACGGGTCGGCACAGACGTTCAGACCTACGTGCTTCATGCATACCAAAGCGCGCTTGCCCATGAACGACATGCCCAGCGCAGCCTCCATAGCCGTCTTCTCGTTGGTAGACCAGCGACTGTGAATGCCGCGCTCCTTGGCGAGGGCATTGCCCTGAATAAACTCTGTAATCTCTGTCGACGGCGTTCCAGGGTAGGCATACACGCCGCTCAGTCCGGCATGGATGGCGCCCAGTGCAATGGCTTCGTCGCCTAATAGCAGTTTCTTTGTCATATTTTGTCTTTTTGTTAGTTTTTTTATCCTTTTGGCTTGCAAAAGTACAAAGAAAAATGAATAATGACGCATGAAATGTAAAGAAATTGCTTGTGCTGTGAAAAAAATGAAGATTGAAATATGAAGAATGAAGTTTTTTTTGTACTTTTGCAAACCAAAAATCAGCAGAATTATGGATACCATCAAGAAACTATTTGCCAAGAAGCTGATGGACATCAAAGCCATCAAGTTACAACCCGACGAGCCCTTTACTTGGGCCAGCGGCTGGAAGTCGCCCATCTATACCGACAACCGCAAGACACTGGGCTACCCGGATGTACGTTCGTTTGTGAAGTTAGAACTGTGCCACCTTATTCAGCAGTATTTCCCCGAGGCTGAGGCTGTGGCCGGTGTGGCTACGGGAGCCATTGCACAAGGCGCACTGGTAGCTGACGAGCTGGGTCTGCCCTATGCCTACGTGCGTCCGAAACCGAAAGATCATGGTATGGGCAACCAGGTGGAAGGCGAATTGACGAAGGGCGCGAAGGTTATCGTCGTCGAGGACTTGATTTCGACGGGTGGCAGCAGTCTGAAGGCTGTCGAGGCGTTGCGCCAGTATGGTGTTGAGGTCATCGGTATGGTGGCATCGTTCACTTATGGTTTCCCTGTAGCAGAAGAAGCTTTCCTGCAGGCCGGTGTCAAGCTCGTCACTTTGAGTGACTATAATGCCGTGTTGGAGCAGGCAGCCGAGACGGGCTATATATCAGAAGCCGACAAGGCTGTATTGGCTGCATGGCGCAAGGACCCCAGCGTTTGGGGAATATAAATTGTAAATAGTAATCCGTAAATAGTAAATACCAAGGTGGCAAAATTTGAGAGCAGTGTCAAGCAGATAGCTTATCCCGTAGAGGATGTGTATCGCAATATCAGTGACTTGAGCAACTTGGAGCGCGTACGCGACCGCGTTCCCGAGGATAAGTTGCAGGATTTCCAGTTCGACTCAGACTCCGTGCAGGTCAACGTGTCCCCCGTAGGTACCATCAAACTGCGCATCGTGGAGCGCGAGGAGAACAAGTGTGTCAAGTTCGAGACAGAACAGTCGCCAATGCCTTTCAACCTGTGGATTCAGGTGCTGCCCGTTTCAGCGACGGAGAGCAAAATGAAGGTCACCGTCAAGGCCGACATCCCGTTTTTGCTGAAGGGTATGGTCAGCGGTCCCTTGCAGGACGGCGTAGAGAAAATCGCCGACGCTCTGTCGCAGATTCCTTTTGTCTAACAATATGACGTAATACCGTAATGCCGTTATAACGATATAACGAAAATAAGGACTATGGCAAACAAGCTTTGGGAAAAGAATTTCGAGGTGAATGCCGAGATTGAGCGCTTCACCGTGGGACGTGACCGCGAGATGGATCTCTATCTGGCGAAGTACGATGTACTGGGTTCCATGGCCCATATCACGATGTTAGAAAGCATCGGACTCATCGGCGAGGACGAGCTGCCCCAGTTATTGGCTGAATTGAAAAATATATATGCCATTGCGGAGCGTGGCGAGTTCGTGATCGAAGACGGCGTCGAGGATGTTCATTCGCAGGTGGAGCTGATGCTGACGCGCAAGCTCGGCGACATGGGTAAGAAGATTCACTCCGGTCGTTCGCGCAATGACCAGGTACTGGTGGACCTGAAACTCTTTACACGCCACGAACTGATGGAGGTTGCCGACAGCGTGAAGGTACTATTCGACGAACTCATCCAAAAGAGCGAGCAATATAAGCACGTGCTGATGCCGGGCTACACGCATTTGCAGGTGGCTATGCCGTCGTCGTTCGGCCTGTGGTTTGGTGCCTATGCCGAGAGTCTGACCGACGACCTGCTTTTCCTGCAGGCCGCCTATAAGATGACTAACCGCAACCCGCTGGGTTCTGCGGCAGGCTATGGTTCCAGCTTTCCCCTGAATCGCCAGATGACCACCGACCTGTTGGGCTTCGACACGATGGACTATAACGTGGTCTATGCCCAGATGGGACGTGGCAAGATGGAGCGCAACGTGGGTTTTGCCCTCGCCACCATCGCCGGCACGCTGGCTAAGATGGCCTTCGATGCCTGCTTGTTCAACTCGCAGAACTTCTCATTCGTGAAGCTGCCGAAGGAGTGTACCACTGGCTCGAGCATCATGCCGCACAAGAAGAACCCCGATGTCTTTGAACTCATCCGTGCCAAGTGCAACAAGCTGCAGGCTCTGCCCCAGCAGGTGACGCTCATCATGAACAACCTGCCCGTCGGTTATTTCCGCGACCTGCAAATTATCAAGGAAGTGTTCTTGCCCGCTTTCGACGAGCTGAAGGACTGTCTGCAGATGGCCGCCTACATTATCAACAAGATAGAAGTCCGTGACGACATCCTCGACAACCCCATGTACGACCCGATGTTTAGCGTCGAAGAGGTGAACCGTCTGGCAGCTGAGGGTATGCCCTTCCGTGATGCCTATAAAAAGGTGGGGCTCGACATCGAGGCAGGTACTTTTACGCCTAACAAGGACATCCACCACACCCACGAAGGTTCCATCGGCAACCTCTGTAACGACCGCATTGCCGAGTTGATGCAGCAGGTGTTCAGTGGTTTTGGTTTTGAGCGCATCGTAGAGGCAGAAAAACGACTCCTGCAATGAGAAAGTTGCTGATGCTGTTGACAGCGCTGCTGGTGTTGGCGTGCAACAATGAAGGCGAGTATTCCACATGGCCGTGCCGTTTTGCCTACGACAACAGCCTGCACCTTGATCCCAATCTGTCATCGGCCATGAATGCTAATGCACGCGGTGTCTTCTGCAAGATATGGGAGTCGTCACTTGGAGGACGCGCTCTCAACTTCCAGAACAATCAGGGACTGCAAACGACCTCTCAGCCAGAGACGGCTTTGGAAAAGGAAGCTAATTTTGTGCTAGGTATTAATAATGGTATTATCGTGGGATTTCAGACTTTCAACGATTATCCCAATGGCGGTTTTGTAGCCTATGACGTTCAGTGTCCCAACTGCGTGCGCCGCGAGAACAACACCGTCAATCCCAAGTATCCTGTCACTATGGGTGGTGATGGCATTGCTACCTGCTCAAAGTGCGGCAAAAAGTATGACCTCAACAATGGCGGCATCATTCAGAATGGCGAGGAAGGCGACAGGGGACTGGAGAAATACCTGGCAACGTGTACAGGTCCTAATGGTTTTATTTCCGTTGGAACGAAGAGGTGAAAGAGAAATCAAAAATTAAAGATGAAAGATTAAAAATTAAAAAAATACGCTTCCGCCGTAAAAATTTTCATTTTTCAATTATCAATTTTCAATTTATTTCGTATCTTTGCACCCGATTTTGCGAAAAGTCTGCTGCCGCGATGGTGGAATGGTAGACACGAGGGACTTAAAATCCCTTGGCCATAGCGGCTGTGCGGGTTCGAGTCCCGCTCGCGGCACAATGCTCACTCGTTCAGAGTGGGCATTTTTGCAAATAAAATATAAAAATAGGTATAAAGTGTCCGAGATACCAATTAAGATACGTACCTTTGCAAAATTAAAGAAACAATTAAACCCAAAGTTATTGATAATGAAGACAAAAGGATTGTTGTTGGCAACGGCTGTGGTGCTGTTGACATCGTGCTCAGGAAAGCTGGGACAACTGTCGAGTGACAATTTTAAGGTGAATCCGAACCCTCTTGAGACAGAGGCAGGACAGGTGACGGCAACCATCAATGGTACGTTCCCTGAGAAGTTTATGAAAAAGAAGGCCGTGGTGAAGGTGATTCCCGAGCTGCAGTACCTCAAAAACGGCCAGTTGCAGGTCGTGAAGGGTCAGCCAGCTATATTCCAGGGCGAAAAGGTGCTGGGCAACAACCAGACCATTTCGTACAAGCTGGGTGGACACTACACCATGAAGACGACTTTCAACTATGTGCCCGAGATGCAGAAGAGCGAGCTCTATTTGGCTTTTGATGCTGCTGTTGGCAGTAAGAAAGTTAAGGTGCCTGAGGTGAAGGTTGCCGATGGCGTCATTGCCACCAGCGAGCTTTATCGCAAGACCCTGCTGCAGTCGGGAGGTAGCGTTGCCCAGGATGGTTTCCAACGTGTAGTAGCCCAAAAGCAGGAAGCTAACATCAAGTTCCTCATCCAGCAGGCAGAGTTGCGCAAGAGCGAGCTGACCAACGGTTCCGTTCAGGAGTTTGTCAGCCTGTTGAAGCGCATCAGTGCTGACCGTCAGGGTCTGAACCTGAACAATGTAGAAGTGTCGGCTTACGCTTCACCCGACGGTGGCTTCCAGCTCAACGAGAAGCTGGCCAACAAGCGTCAGCAGAATACTGAGAGCTATGTGAAGCAGCAGATGAAGCAGGCCAAACTTGACGAGCAAGTAGAGGCTAACTATACCGCTCAGGACTGGGAGGGCTTCCAGCAGTTAGTAGCTGCCTCTAACATCCAGGACAAGGATGTCATTCTGCGTGTGCTGTCGATGTATCAGGATCCCGAGGAGCGTGAGCAGCAGATTAAGAATATGAGTGCCGGTTTCCGCGAGTTGGCTGACGGCATCCTGCCTGAACTTCGCCGTGCCCGTCTGACCATCAACTACGAGACCGTAGGCCGTGACGACCAGCAGATTAAGGACCAGCTGAAGGCTGATGCCTCACAGCTGAGCCTTGAGGAGCTACTCTATGCCGCTACGCTGACCGACGATGACGCTGAGAAGGAGAAGATTTACAAGACTACCACCCAGCTGTGGGATAAGGATGCACGTGCTTTCAATAACCTGGCTACACTTGCCTGGAAGCAGGGTGACTACGACGAGGCACAGCAGTACCTGTATAAGGCTTTGGCCGTTGATCCCGCATGTGCTGAGGCCAATGCCAATCTCGGTATGCTGGCTCTGCGTCAGGGTGACATCACACAGGCTGAGAGCTACATCAGCAAGGCCACCAATGCCTTTAACCTGTCAGAGGTTCTCGGCAACCTGCACCTGGCACAGGGCAACTATGTCCTGGCTGCTAAGGACATGGAGAACACCATCTCCAACAGTGCCGGTCTGGCTCAGTTGCTGACCAAGGACTATGAGAAGGCTGCCCAGACGCTGAAGGCCGTCAAGAACGGCGACGGCATCACCGACTATCTGCAGGCTATTATTTGCGCTCGTCAGGGTAACGACGGTATGGCAGGCTACTTCCTGCGTCAGGCTGTGCAGAAGGATGCTTCATTGTCAGCTTATTCTGCCAACGACCTGGAGCTGCGCAAGGTGAAGTAAGAATCAATAAAAGGTAATAAGGTAAAAAAGTAAAAAGGTCAAAAAGCTATGATAGTGCTTAGTACGGTTAGACGTATGGTAAGAAAGGCTTTACCTTTTTACCTTTTTACCTTTTTTCCTTTATACTTTTTCTCCTCCTGTGGTGTTGACAGCGACAGGTTCCGTCTGGAGGGTCGACTCCGTAACATCAACCAGGGCGAGTTCTGGCTATACAGTATTGATGGCGGCATTACCGGCATCGATACGATTCCTGTGCGTGAAGGTCGCTTTTCCTATGAAACGGAGCTACGCACCCCTTCCACCTTTATCCTCATCTTCCCCAATTATTCGGAGCAGCCCGTTTTTGCTGAGCCGGGCAAGAAGGTGACTATCAAAGGTGACGCTACACGACTGCGTGAGATGACCATCGAGGGTACCAAGGCCAATAAGTCCATGACACAGCTGCGCATGGAATTGTCGCGTCTGATGCCTCCCGAAATCCCCAATGCCGTTGCAGCTTTTATCACTGAACAGCCGCAATCACCGGTGAGTATCTATCTGTTGCAGCGTTATTTTATGAATAACCCGGATGCCGACTTCCAGAAAGGCTATGAGCTGGCCACGCTAATGGTCAAGGAACTGCCCGACAATGTGCGCTTGGCAACGTGGAAGAAGCAACTGGAAACCATGAAGAACGGACAGGTCAAACACCGCCTGCCATCGTTTTCCGCTGTTGACATCAATGGCCGAAGCGTGTCCAATGACCAGCTGAAGAGCCGTGTGAATGTCATTAGCCTGTGGGCTTCGTGGAGCTTCCAGAGCACTGACATGCAACAGCGTCTCAAGCACTCCAAGCAGCGTTATGGCAATGACCTCGCAGTGGTGAGCATCTGCCTCGATGCCAATGCCAAGGATTGCCGTCAGCGTATCACCCGCGACTCGCTGCGCTGGCAGACCATCTGTGACGGTCGTATGTGGCAGTCGCCGCTGATAGCCAAGTTGGGATTGTCTGACGTTCCCGGCAATCTGGTGATTGACGACAAGGGCATCATCATTGATAGCAATCTAAAACCAGAAAAGCTGGAAGAAAAAATCAACCAGCTTTTGAAATAACTTCTACCCAATTTCTCACCACTAAAACATCTCTTCGTGGTCATACCGCGGCATGTAGCGTATCAGCTTGTGTGCTGCCGCCTGTGCCATGGCCTCGTAGGCTCGTTCGCTAGGGTGCAGATGATCGCCGCTGTCGTAGCCGTCGGCAAAGGCTTTGGGGTTGGTGACGCTGCGTACTGCCGCATCGAAGTCGATGCAGCCGTCGAAGACGGGTGATGTACGCAACCACGCATTGAACTGCTGACGCATTTTTTCGCGATCTTCATTGTAGGTGCGCCAGCCATAGATGGGCAGCAGGGTGCCGCTCCACACTTTCAGCCCCATTGCCTTGGCAGGCTTCACATAAATGTCCTCCACACCGTGCTCCATGTCTTCCACCGAGGGCAGGTCGCTCCACGGGCGGAAAGGATTGACATCGGTACCTACCGGGTGGATGATGTCGTTGATGCCGTGCTGGATGATGACATCCGTAGCCCCAGCCACATTCATCTCTATGGGGAAACGCGTGGCACCTTTCAGTCCGTAGGCCTGATAGGTGATGCAGTCATACTGCCTCAGTATGCGTGTGCCGCTGACGGCACGGCGTATGATGGCGGCATTGGTGCCGAAGGCCAGCCGTGCCATGTAGTCGGGCCACGACTGTGCGGTAATGGAGTCGCCGTAGCACACGATGGCATGGTTGTCTGCCGACGTCAGCACATCAATGGTGTTCAGAAAGTAGAACCAGTTGGTGTGGCGTGTCAGGTCGAGGGGCAACTCGTCGGCTTCGGCATAGTCGCCGTAAGCATAGTAACCCTTAGAGAGCGGCCCGGTGACGAGTGTTCCGCTGTTCATCTGGGTGTAGTCCGCCAGATAGAAACTCACTTTTATGGTGTCGCCACGACTGATGTTATAGTTTATGGCGTCGCTTTCCGTCTCCATGCCGGGCATGAGCGTCACGCTGACCTTGCCGTCGAATGTAATAGGGGTGTGGTCGACAAAGACCTTGTTGAGTGTGACGGGTTCCGTTCCTGTCAGGTTAGAGAAACGGAAGCGTAACATGCTGCCGCTGAAGCACATCCTGATGGGATAGCGCAGTGTGAGGTCTTTAGCATAGATAGCTTCACGCCGGTTGGTGATGGAGGTGGCATTGCCCCAGCACGCCACCCATTTGCTGTTGTCTTTCATCTGTTGTTGTCTTCTTTTCTGTTGCAGGCCTTCTGTAAGAAGTCACCTACTTCTCAACCTTGACATAGACTGCTTCGAACGTGGTGTTAGCGCCAAAGCAGTTGAAAGTGTCGAAGTCGGTAGTGGAACTGATGACAAGGAACTTGTCGTAAATCTGGCACTTGAAACCGTAGCCACACTCGTTGACGTTGTCGTATGTGAAACTGTTGCCTTGAAGCACGGCAGGGCGATTGGGACTACTCTTGCCCTCGGCTATGTTGCCGGGAGAGTTGCAGATAGTGAAATGAACCTGATTCTTGCCGGCAGCATGGAACGTCACATCACCTCCCATATAGTCGCCATAGCCATCGTTCCATTGTTTGTAGCTGTAATGCTTGCCAATATGAGCAGGATTGGCACGCTGAAATACCGGGTGGTCAAACCATTCGGGGGTGTAAGAAGCACCATGATAATACTTATAGGAATGCATGTCTTTGATGATGAAAGACTTGCCAGTCTTGGGGTTTGTCCATTCACCCTCGGCAATGTAAGGGCCGTCAGCACGCTCAAAGCCGTCAACTTTTATGGTAAGTGTCCCTGAGATGGTGCCGTCAGGCTGATACTCGTTGAAGACAAACACGTTTTCTCCCTGAAGGTAGTCGCCCACGATGAGGATAGGGGCGGGATTCTTGGCCTTGGGATAGTAGATGTAGCCTGCAGGACAGGTTTCGTTGTCAACGTGATAATCGAAGGCGATGATGACACTGATTTTCCCACCCATTTTACCACTGAAGCAGAGCGTTTCAAAACCATCGGCGTAGGTGCCAAGTGCTGTAAAAAGCAAGGCACAGAGAAGGACAGTTATTCTTTTCATATATTGCGCCAGTTCGGGATAAGATTAGAACAAAGAGAGTTGATTGGTGTCCTCAATACAATACCCCTGAATAACCTCAGGTTTGTTGTCGAAGAAACAATATGCACCAAGTGCAGCGATGAGGTTCATCA
>Ga0247608_10000350_pt1 | contig 78396 bp, 72 predicted proteins | sample 176DNAGHGlowgp2_FD_193490 | JGI IMG/M metagenome (GOLD analysis project Ga0247608, IMG submission 193490) | Sheep rumen microbial communities from Palmerston North, Manawatu-Wanganui, New Zealand - 1766 DNA GHGlow gp2 | ecosystem: Host-associated > Mammals > Digestive system > Stomach > Rumen ... | reverse complement strand
GGGATATGGTTCCCAACATGGAACTGTTTGACGAGATCAAAGCCGCTGGATTCGAGGTCTATGCAGCCGGCTGCGATGAGCCGAAGACAATCCAGTCCGCCATCCACAGCGGGTACGCTGTTTCCAGATACTTAGATTAAATACGAAAAATTGTAACAAGAGGGCAGGAGCTGCGGCTCCTGCCCTCTTATTCAGATACGACTCAGATTTCTTTCATTTCTCCCTCGGTCAGCACGTCCAGCATGATCCTTGCGCCGAGTTTGAAGGCATAGCAGAAAGTCTCGCAGTCTGTCAGCACATTGACCTCCCGTTGGGCTGTCATGAATTCCTCGAACAGCTCCGACTGCTCATCATCAAGCCGCTCACTCAGATAATGCTTATCCGGAAATGCCCGCTGATTCTGCCCGCACATCACAGCACCTCTGTTGCGCAGCGCTCCATTGGCAGCGCCTTCATATAGCGGGACAGGAAAACGGAGAAGCCCGCAATATCCGAGGCCTCTGCCATGAGGGTAACGGAGACGGCATCGGCAAAGACCTTGTTGTCCAGGTAGTCCTCCAGGGTCTCGCCCTCGTCCTTCCAGAGCATATAAGCTGCGAGCAGGGCCATGCCGTAGGGACCACCCTCGCCCGCTGTCTCCATCACGGACACCGGTGCGCCCACCGCCGCAGACAGCATGCGCTGTCCCACCCCCGGGGTCTTGAAGAAGCCGCCATGTCCACAGAGCTTTTCGATCTGCACCTTCTCGGTCTGGGTCAGGATATCAAGACCGATCTTGAGCGTCGCCAGCGCGGAGAGTAAATGCACGCGCATGAAATTTGCCAGGGTGAATTTTGCGTCGGGTATGCGGGCAAAGACCGGCCGTCCCTCATTCAGATCGGTAACGCCCTCACCGGAGAAATAGTTGAAGCTCACAAGTCCGCCGCAGTCGGCATCGCCCTCCAGCGCCTTGTTGAAGAGCTTGACAAAAAGCTCGCCCTTATTGACGGGCATGCCCATCATCTCTGCGTATTCCCCAAAGAGATTCACCCAGGCGTTGATGTCCGAGGTGCAGTTATTGCAGTGCACCATCGCCACGGGAAGGCCGGCGGGGGTAGTGACCATGTCAATTTCCCGGTGTACACCGAGAGGCCTGTCGGTCACGATCATCGCGAAGTCCGAGGTGCCTGCGCTGACATTGCCGGTGCGTACGCGCACCGCGTTTGTCGCCGCCATGCCGGTACCGGCGTCGCCCTCACAGGGCGCCACAGGAATTCCGGGTTTGAGCGTCCCGCTTGGGTCGAGGAAGGCGGCGCCCTCAGCGGTGAGGGTCCCGCCGCATTCTCCGGCAACAAGGACCTTCGGCAGTATGGTGCGCAGCTCAAATCCTGTCAGGGTTTTGAATTTCCGGATCATATCCTCGTCGTAGTCCAGCTTTTCGCTGTCGATGGGGAACATGCCGGAGGCCTCACCGATGCCCATGACCTTCTCCCCGGTGAGCCGCCAGTGAATATAACCCGCCAGTGTCGTGAGGAAGGCGATGTCTTTCACGTGCTCTTCGCCGTTCAAAACTGCCTGGTACAGGTGGGCGATGCTCCAGCGCTGGGGAATATTGAAGCCGAACAGTTTTGTCAGCTCCGATGCTGCCTCGCCCGTAATCGTATTGCGCCAGGTGCGAAACTCCGCAAGCTGTCTGCCCTCCTTGTCAAAGGGCAGATAGCCGTGCATCATGGCGGACACGCCGATGGCGCCCACGGTGGTGAGCTCCGTGTCATACCTTGCCTTGACATCCGCTTTGAGACTTGCAAAGCAGGCCTGCAGACCGGTATGCACCGTATCCATCGAATACGTCCATACTCCGTTTACAAGCTGATTTTCCCACTCATAATCTCCCTGTGCAGCTGGGAGATGCTTCTCATCAATCAATACGGCTTTGATGCGGGTCGAGCCCAGCTCAATGCCGATTACGCACTTCTTCAAATTCATCATGTTCATTTCCACACCAGATCCTTGATCCGCAACTCTTCTTCCATCTTCTCATACTGCTGCACCGCCCAGGCACATCACTAGGCTTGGCCCGGCTGCTGCTTCTTCTTCCCGTCCTTCTTTCTCTCGGACACAGTCACAACAAGACGCTGGATCACGATAAACAGAGCAAGCAATCCGCCTGTCGCGATTTTGCCCCACCAGGACAGGAGTGTGCCGTTGAATGTAATCAGGGCCGGAATGATCGACTTGAGCAGTACGCCGAACAGCGTGCCGATCATATAGCCGACGCCGCCGGTCAGCAGTGTTCCGCCGATGACCGCGCAGGAGATGGCCTCCAGCTCGCCGCCGTTGAGCGCAAGGTTCCAGCCGCTCTTCACTTCCAGGAGATAGGCAAAGCCTGCCAGGACACTGCAGAAGCCGTTGAAGCCGTAGACCAGGATCTTTGTCCGTCCGACGGGAAGGCCCATCAGCTTTGCACTCTGCTCATTGCCGCCGATGGCGTAAATGTTTCTGCCGAACTTTGTCCTGTGCAGGAGGAAGGTGCCGATCACGATCATCAGCAGGAACACGAGCAGGTTGACATTGATGAATGCGATCGGTTTTATCTTCACCCATTCGCCGTCAACGTACTTCTTTATATACCACTTCCATCCGGCGAGCGCGTCGATCATCGGGTGGGACACGGAAATCGACTCGCGGCTTATGAGGGAGCAGACACCGCGCGCCAGGAAGTTTCCCGCCAGCGTCGTAATAAAGGGCGGGACATCGAGGTAATGGATCGCGGCGCCCTGCAGCAGCCCGAGTCCGACGCCGACCACCATCGCGACCACCATGCAGACAGCGGGGTGATAACCGAGAACACTTGTACCATAGGCAACGATCATACCGGTCAGGCAGGCGACCGACGCAACCGAAAGGTCGATGCCGCCGGTAATCAGCACCATCGTCATGCCCACTGCGGAAATGCCGTAATACGCATTGTCCTTGAACATGTTGATAAAGGTGCGAACCGTGGTAAAGCCGATGCTGCCGAAGCGGACCGCGCCATAGATATAGATCAGGATGAAGATGCCGACGGTCGCATAGACCATCACGAACTGAGGCTTCAGCAAACGGCCGGCGAGGCTCTGCCGCCTTTCAGGGATTCGTTCAGGCATGCAGAACACCTCCCTTCGCCCGTTTCCTGCCCATCTTCGCCATCCTCTTGCGAACCGGCTCGGACTGGAGAACGATCACGACGATGATGATGAGAGCCTTGAAGGCCATGGTTGCCTCCGAAACAATGCCGAAATAGTAGACGAATGTCACGATCGTGCGGATGATGATCGAACCGATCACCGTACCCGCCAGGCTGAACTTGCCTCCTGCCATGTTCGTGCCGCCGATGACGACGGCCAGAATGGCGTCCATTTCAAAGTTGATGCCGAAGTTGTTGGAGTCGTTCGACATAACACGGCTTGCGGTAATAAGGCCCGCGATCGCGGAGAGGAAGGCCGTCAGGGCGAAGACGATCATAATGATCCTGCGGGAGTCGATGCCGCTTAAGCGGCTGGCGCTCGGATTGATGCCGACAGACTCCACCATCGTGCCGAAAGCCGTTTTTCGCACGAAGACGGCCACCGCCGCTACAACGACGGCAGTGATGATGATCGGCATGGGAAGGAACAGGAAGCTTCCCTGCCCGATCACGCGGAAAGGAGAATACAGTGTCGTAAACTGTTTGCCGTTGGTCACGATCTGGGCAATGCCGCGTCCGCACACCATGAGGATCAGCGTGGCGATGATCGGCTGCATGCCGATACGTGAGATCATAAAGCCGTTAAAGAGGCCCATCAGCGTGCACACGGCAAGCGGAACGAGAATCACGAGGATAAAGGGCTTGACCGTATAATCGCCCGGTGTGTTGTAAATCAGCACGTCCCAGCGCAGGAACTTCAGTGCCAGTGCGCCGCTGAGCGCCACCAGGGAGCCGACAGAAAGATCCGTGCCGCCCAGGGCGATGACGAGCGTCATACCCATCGATATGATCGTGATCTCTGCAGAGCGGTTGAGAATGTCGATCAGGCTGCCGTACAGCATGCCGGTTGCGGGCTGGTATTTGATTGAGAAGAAATCCGGGCGGATCAGGAAACACACAAGCAGGATCAGCAGTTCAGCCACAACGGCCCAGGTGATCTTGGACTGCATGATATTGGTTAGATTAAACTGTTTCTTTTTCATGCTGTCGCGTCCTCCTGCTTTCCGTTTGCGATGATGTTGAGAAGCGTCTGCTGCGTGCAGCCTTCCCCGTTCACCTCTCCGACTTTCTTCCTGTCGCGCATGACAACAATACGGTTGGAGCAGCGGATAATCTCATCCAGCTCAGAACTGATGAAGATGACGGAAACCCCCTCACCGCACATTTCAAGCATCAGGCGCTGGATTTCCGCCTTTGCGCCGATGTCGATGCCGCGTGTCGGCTCATCGAGGATCAGCAGATCCGGCTGTGTCGCCATCCAGCGGGCCAGGATCACCTTCTGCTGGTTGCCGCCGGAAAGCTCCCCGATCTTCTTTTCCGCGTCCGGTGTGGCAATGGAAAGGAGTTTGATGTACTTGTTGGCAAGCTCGGTCTGCTCCTGCATGGAGATGGGATGCATAAAGCCTCTCCTCGCCTGCAATGCCAGCGCGATGTTCTCGCGGATGGACAAATCGCCGATAATGCCGTCCCGTTTTCTGTCCTCCGGGCAGAAGGCCAATTTGGCATTGATGGCATCGATCGGTTTGCCGATCGTTACCTGCTTGCCGTTGACCGCTTCACTTCCCTCTGTCGCGGGGACCGCGCCGAATATAAGCTCCGCAGTCTCTGTGCGTCCGCTGCCGAGAAGTCCGGCAAAGCCCATGAGCTCGCCTTTTTTCAGCGACAGGTTTACATTCTGGATCTGTCCTGGCGTGCCCAGGTTTTCCGTCCTGAGCATCTCGGGCGCGTCGGGCGCGACCTCCGCCCGCTTGAGGTTGAAGATCACATCCATATCCCTGCCGATCATCATGGTGACCAGTTCAAGCTTCGAGATGTTCCGGATATCGAAGGTGCCGACCAGGTTCCCGTTTCGCAGGATCGTCAGCCTGTCGCAGACGGCATACACCTGATCCAGAAAATGCGTGATGAAAATGATCCCCATTCCCTCTGCCTTCAGTTCGTTCATCACGTCGAACAAAAGCTTGACCTCGTTGTCGTCCAGGGATGAGGTCGGCTCATCCAGGATCAGGACCTTTGCATCAATGTCGACCGCGCGCGCGATCGACACCATCTGCTGGATGGCCGTAGAATAATTATTTAATGGGCGCGTCACGTCAATATCCATATGGAATCTTGACATCAGCTCTCTGGCTCTCTTATTGATTTCCTTCCAGTTGATCATGCCGCGCTTCATCGGCTGGCGTCCGACAAAAATGTTTTCCGCCACCGTCAGGTTCGGGCACAGGTTGATCTCCTGGTAGACCGTTGAAATGCCCATGGAAAATGCATCCTGTGGGCTTGTCGGTCTGATTTCTTTTCCGTCAAACAGAATTGTGCCGGCATCCATGTGATGGACACCCGTAAGGCATTTGACCAGTGTGCTTTTCCCGGCGCCGTTTTCTCCGAGAAGCGCATGGATTTCCCCTGCTCTGAGGGAAAAGTCAACTTTATCGAGGGCTTTCACGCCTGGGAACTGTATTTCAATGCCTCTCATTTCAAGTAAGCTATGTTCCGGCAATTGAATTCCTCCTTATGGAACAAGGGCGGAGGGCAAAACGCCGTCCGCCCTTGAAAAGGGGGCCGGCTGAATGCCAGCCCCCAAGATTCAGGATGATGAGCTAACGGGAAATACGCAATCAGTAGACGCGGCTGTCAATCACATCGGCAGCGAGGACAGAGGTAACGGTCCCGAGGTCGATGCCGCCCACGCAGTCGTACACGCCCTCTTCGGGGTGAACGATGGTCTTCTCGAAGGTCTCACCGGCCTCGAGAGCCTCAATGGTCTTCTCAACGAACGGGCCATAGAGAGGAGTGCACTCGATGGTGGCATTCATCTCACCGGCAACAATGGCTTCGAACGCAGCCTTGACGGAGTCGCAGCCGACAATGATGATATCCTTGCCGGGAACAAGGCCGGCTGCCTTGATGGCATCAATGGCGCCGAGACCCATATCGTCGTTCTGGACGATCAGGACGTCGATCTTGTCAACGGACTTCAGCCAAGCTTCCATAACGGCCTGGCCTTCGGTGCGGGTGAAGTTGCCGGACTGCTGCGCAACCAGCTTCATGTTGGGGTACTCTTTCAGTGCGGCCAGGTTGCCCTCGGTACGGCCGACCTGCGCGTCAGCACCGGTGGTGCCTTCCATAATGGCAACGCAGACTTCCTCATCGCCGCGGCCGATGCTCTTGAGGTACTCGCCGGCCCATGCGACCTGACGACGGCCCTCTTCGACGAAGTCACCGCCGAAAGCGGCAGCATAGTCGATCTTGTCAGCGCAGTCGGGCATACGGTCGACCAGGATCAGGGGGATCTCAGCTTCGTTGACCTCAGCAAGGACTTCGTCCCAGCCGGTGGAGACAACGCCGGTGAAGAGGATGTAATCAACATCCTGGGTGATGAAGTTGCGCAGAGCCTTGATCTGGTTTTCCTGCTTCTGCTGTGCGTCATCATAGATGAGCGTCCAGCCGTCGTGGCCTTCGATAGTGCTCTTGATGCTGTCGGTGTTGGCGGTACGCCAGTCGGATTCCTGACCGATCTGGGAGAAGGCAACCTTGATATCATCCGCATACGCGGTAACACTCAGCGAAGCCATCATGACCAGAACCAGGACGAGCGCAAGGATCTTTTTCATGGTCTTTCCCTCTTTTCACAAAATTTTTGGTTTGGGACTACAATTCCCACTATGTTGATGAAAGCATTATTTTCTGCAAGCGTCAAGGGTTCCGGGGCATCAAAGAATGAAATCGTGAAAGCGAATAAATACAACTTTTTCTCATTATTTTCTAATTAATACAATTTTTCAAAAATGTACGTTTTTCTTTGTTCAAACACATTTCCATGTTGAAAATCTTACGATTGGCCCCAGGCTTTTCCATGAACGGTGATCTGGAAAATAGCCAAAAGGCCAGGCCTTCGTTTGTTTTTTTACGGGTGCACGAAAAAAGTGGATTGAAATTCGAACCTTTTTGCTCTGTCTTTATTCCGGAAAATGGTGTATTTTTTAATCAAGAATCGCATGGCCCTTCGATGCTCATCAGCTATTTAAAAAACGAATCCGGAGCAGATGCTCCGGATGACAGACAAATCAACGGAAGGGCGGTTGACACTATGGCAGCCAAATATCTACGCCTCGCAGCCGAACTGAGACAACTGTGCGCTTCTCTGCAGCAGCAGGGGCAGATCAAACTCCCTGGGGAGCAGGCCCTGTGTGACAGCTATCATTGCAGCCGCGAGACAGTCCGACACGCGCTGGAGCTTCTGGCGGAAGAGGGCCTGATCATCCGGATGCAAGGCAGCGGCACCTATCTTTCCGGCAGCCCTGCCCGCGGCAGACGCATTGTTGTCGTGGCAAGCTCTCTCGACACCTATCTCTATCCTCAGCTTTTCCGGGATCTGGAAAGGGTCTTTTCTGCCCAGGGCTTCTCTGTGGAGGCCTATGCCACAGGCAACCGGGTCATGGAGGAGCGCGGCGTGCTGGAGCGGCTTTTGTCCGATCCCCCCGCAGGCATTCTTCTCGAGGGCGCCAAGACCGCGCTTCCCAGTCCGAATCTGGATCTGCTGAAGCGGATCGAGACACTGCATATTCCGCTTGTTTTTCTGCACGCCGGCTTTTCCGTGCCGAAAGCTGCCCCCTGCGTTCGGGATGACAACGCGGGCGGAGCGCAGCTTCTGACCCGTTATTTGCTGGGCCGGGGCCACCGGGAGATTGCCGCCGTTTTGAAGAGTGACGACCTGCAGGGGCATGAGCGCTATGAAGGGTTTATCTCCACTCTCCTGAAGGCGGGCTGTGCAGTACGGGAGGAGCGCATTTTCTGGTTTGACACAGCCCAGCGGGAAGCCCTGATCAATGGGCAGGATGAGTGGCTGTACGCCTTTATCCGGCAGCGGCTGCCAGGCTGTACCGCAGTGCTGTGCTACAACGATGAGATCGCCTACCCTATGATCCGCTGTCTGCGCGCAGAAGGTCTGCGCGTACCGGAGGATATGGCGGTGGTAAGCTTTGACAACAGCCATTACTGCACAAACGGGCCCGTTGCCATCACATCCCTCGCCCACGAGCGCCATCAGATGGGGAGTACCGCCGCCGAGGCCCTCCTGAATCTTATCCGCGGCCGCAGCGTGCGCAGTGTGCAGCTGCCCTGGAGCATCCGGGAACGGGCAAGCGGCTGAGATATCAGTATTCTCTCTCGCTCATCACATCGTCTGTCAGCATCTCTCTGTCGAAGGCAAGTTCGTCCACGAAGGTCAGCTTGGCAGGGGTGCTGCCGTTTTCCAGCTGCTGCAGCAGGGCTGCGACCCGCGGGCCATGGAGAGGATTGCACTCTACGCACAGACTGATCTTTCCGTCGCGGCATAGCTCCAGTGCCCTGCGTACCGCGTCAAAGGAGAGAACCATGATCTCCCCCTCGCCTCCGCACGGGATGCCTGCCTCCTCAAGCGCCCTGACAGCTCCGAAGCTCATATTGTCGTTCTCGCTGTATATCACATCGATCTCCTGCCCTGTTTGCAGGAAGTCGCGCATCAGCTCATAGCTTTTTGCCTCTGTATACTCGCCGGGAAGCTGAGCGACAATTTCCCAGTCAGGATGCGTCTCTACTGCTTCCATAAGTGCGCGGGTACGCAGGAGCTGTGCTGTGGCGCCGTAAGTGCCCTGGATATGCAGGATACGGAGCGGTTCCCTGTCTCGCCCCTGCGCCTGAAGCTGCTCCTCCAGCCAGCGCACCGCCCGCCGGCCCTCCGCCAGGAAGTCCGACCCGACCCAGCTTGTATACAGGCTGTCATCTGATACGGCGATCCGGCGGTCCACAATGATCACGGGGATTCCGCTTCCTTTTGCCTCCTGCAGCACGTCATCCCAGCCTGACTCGGTGATGGGGGCCAACACGATATAATCCACATCCTGCTGGATGAAATTGCGGATTGCCAGCAGCTGGTTTTCCTGGCGTTGTTTGGCATTGTCGAACAGCAGCTCGTATCCGTTTGCCTCGCTCAGTGCAGCAGTCATCGAAGCGGTATTGGCGATACGCCAGTCCGACTCTGAACCGACCTGGGAAAAACCGACGCGGATCAGATGTTCCTCCGTCGGTCCCGGCGTCCCACAGCCTGTCAGCAGCATAGCAATCAACAGGCAGAGCAGCGTTTTTTTCATATTTCCTCCTCCTTGTGAGCAGGAAAACGGATGATAACAACCGTTCCGTCTCCCTCCTTACTGTCAATCTGAAAGTCCAGCGACTCGCCGTACATCAGCTCCAAGCGCTTAAAGGAGGCCTGCAGGCCAAATCCCTGCCCATCGTCCGATTCCATTGATTTACGCAGCTGCCGGAGCCTTTCCTCCGACATGCCGCTGCCCGTATCGCGCACTGTCACCACGGCCCAGTCTCCCGCTGGGCGGCTGCTGATCGTGATGACACCGCCGCCGCGCTTGGCCTTGATCCCATGATAGAGGGCGTTTTCCACCAGCGGCTGCAGTGTCAGTTTGGGAATCCGGCACTCGTCCAGCCGGGGATCCATGTCGATTTTGAAACAAAGAATATCCGAATAGCGCACCTGCTGGATCTCCAGATAGCTGCGGACATGAAGCGCCTCCTCACGCAGGCTGACGATGTCTTTTCCGTTGGACAGGAACGAGCGAAAGTAGGTAGACAGGCTGGAAACCATCTCTACCGCTTTTTCATTCTTCCCGGTCTCCACCAGCCAGACAATTGCATCGAGCGTATTATAGAGAAAATGCGGATTGATCTGCGCCTGCATCAGGGCAAGTTCCATCCTGCGCAGACGGTCCTGCTCCTGCCGGTTCAGCGCCATCTGCTCATTGAGCCGGGCAGCCATCTCCTCCACGCCTTCGCCGAGGGTACGCAGCTTGCTGTCCTCCGCCTCTACCGGTGCCCGGACGGAGAGGTCCCCCTGCCCGATCTCCAGCACGCGGCCGTACAGATCATCGATGGGCTGCGTAATGCTGCGGGTGATCCGGAAGCTCCAGCGCAGAGAAACGACAACCACCACCAGCATGATCCCCACAGAGAGGATCAGTCCCGCCGCGAGCCACGCATTTTGCGTGTGCCGCAGCGCCGCAAGCTCCCCGGCCTCGTGATACAGATACGTATACACGTATTCCTCAATCAGCTGGGTGATCACATAAATGTTGGTCTCCAGCTGGTGGATCCTGAGGTCATAGCCCTCGGTGGCCCTGATCTCGGCGATACAGTCCTTCAGGTTGACGCACAGATTCAGAACACTGCTCGCGGCCCGGCGGCTGTCCCGATTTCGGGTATCCGCCAGCAGCTTCGCAGCGAGCTCTTCAGCGGTGTTTACCTCGTCGTCCGGTGTCTCGCCGCTGCTGCCGCTGACGAAGTAATACATTTTCAGATCCACTTCATTTTTGAAGTTTTGATTGAACAGGGAGGCCGTAGAGATATTTCTGCTGATTTGAGCAAAGCGCAGGCTGTAGATCAAAAAAACCAGCAGAATAAATACCGCCAGCACGCAAAGCGGTATTGCCAGACTCCATATCAGCTTTCGGATACGGCTGCTGATGGCTGCCGGGTCCCGGGACACATCCTCTCTTCTCATTTTTCCGTATCTCCCGCACGATACTCACGCGGTGTGCAGCCCTGGGTCTTCTTGAACACGAAGCTGAAATAGCGGGGATCCCGGTATCCGACCTCCGCTGCCACTTCCCCACTGCGCTTCCCGCTCTGGCGCAGGAGCTGTTTTGCTCGGGCCATCCGCTTCTGGGTCAGATACTCCACAAAGGACAGACCCATCTTCTGGCTGAACACGGCGCTGAGATAATTTGTGCTGACATTGATGGCTCGCGCCACCGTGTTCAGGGAGATGTTCTCTTCCGTGTAGTGGAGGTCTATGTATTCGATGGCGCTGTCTACAATACCGCCGCTCTGTCGGATAGATTCATCATCCCGCATGGTAATCGCGCAGCGCAGTACCTGGGCAAAATACCCCCGCAGCTTGACCGTTGCATCCAGCTCAGGCTGCGGCAGCCGCTTTACAAGCTCTTCCCGTTCAAGCCCAAGCTTTTCCACCGCGGCGAGCGCATTGATCCGCGCGCTGAGCAGCAGATAATGCCGGAACATCAGGGAATCGCAGGCATCCCCCAGTCCATCGAAAAACTCATTGGTAAAATCTTCAATCTCAGACTCAAGACCGTTCTGAATAAACCCCTGGATCAGGGTGGGGTTCAGGCGTCCCTGATCGGCCGCGCTGTATGCGCTGAGCTTGTCGCTCTGCCTGGTTTCCTCCGTTTTCAGGATATGTGTGTTCGGTATCAGGTGCCGGTAAGCCATGGCATGGTTTACCGCGGCATAGCAGCGAGGCAGGCTGCTCAGACGCTCCGTCGGCATGCCGACCGCCACATACCAGTCCACCACTGTTTCACCGCCGGCGCAGCGCTGTTCGATCAGCTCCACGCAGCGCTTTGTCATCATCTCTATCTGCCCCCTGTTTCCCTTGAGCAGCACCGCATAACTCAATGCGCTCCCGCGAAACACCAGATAATCCGGATATTGCAGGAAATCCTGCAGCAGATTATCCTGCAGCGCCGTGCTCTGCTCACTGTAGGCAGTAAAGTTTTCTTTCGGCTGCAAGGTAAAGAGAACAATGTTGTAGGCCTCGGCATCCAGCTCCAGTTCCAGACGGTTCGCCTGCTCGTAAATCTCCGGAACACGCAGCTGGCCGCCGACCAGTTTTTCAAAAAACACCCGTCGCGCGTAGTGTTCATACTCCGGCGACTCACGGATAAAACGACGGCGGTAATCCTGCTGGTCCCGCTCCTCCTCGATGCGGGCTTTTGTCTGCTCCAGGGCCTGAATCATGCTGGCCCTGGTGATTGGCTTGAGCAGGTATTGATCCACATGCAGTTCGATCGCCTGCTGGGCATAGGCGAAGTCATCATAGCCGGAGAGAATGATGATTTTCGTAGCCGGCAGTTCCTTGCTGATAAGGCGGCTGAACGCCAGGCCATCCATGAAGGGCATCTTGATGTCCGTAATCAAAACATCCGGTTTGATCTTTCGCACCAGCGGGAGCGCCATTTCCCCGTCGGAGGCTTCCCCGGCAAAGACGAAATCATATTTCTCCCACGGGATCATATCCCGCAGACCTTCCCTTACCAGGCGCTCATCTTCTGTCAAAAAAACTTTAAGCATTACGATGCCTCCCTGCCTTCGTCTGCATATCAAAAGCAAATTATGTTCCGTGAATGTGTACCTCTGCGCGGCACCTCCGGTGCAGGCAGTCAGACTTTCCAAAGCAGCCAGTGCCCGACGAAAAGCCCTGGTCATAACGTCGCCGCGCGCCGCGGGATTTCTTTTATGAAAGGACAATGAATCATGCTTGAAGCACTAAAGCAGCAGGTATTAGAGGCCAATCTTCTCCTGCCGAAGTATAATCTCGTGACCTTTACCTGGGGCAATGTCTCCGGTATCGACCGGGAAAGCGGCCTGTTCGTCATCAAGCCCTCGGGTGTGGAATATGACGGTATGCGTGTTGAGGACATGGTGGTGGTCGATCTGCACGGCAAAGTCGTGGAAGGTAAGTGGAAGCCTTCCAGCGATACCGCCACCCACCTTGAACTGTACAAAGCCTTTCCCAAATGCGGCGGCATTGTCCACACCCATTCCCGCTGGGCAACTACCTTTGCCCAGGCCGGCATGGACATTCCCGCCATGGGCACCACACAGGCAGATTACTTCTATGGCGCCATTCCCTGCACCAGGCTCATGACAGACGCGGAGATTCGGGGCGAATACGAGAAGGAAACCGGTAAGGTGATCGTGGAGACCTTCCGGGACAAGGACCCGGCAGCGATCCCCGGAGTGCTGGTCTGTTCTCACGGCCCCTTTGCCTGGGGAACTGATGCCATGAACGCGGTACACAACGCGGTCGTCATGGAGGAGATCGCCTTCATGGACTGGCACGCCATGATGCTCACCCCCGCCCTCGGGCCCATGCAACAGACACTGCTCGACAAGCACTATCTCAGGAAACACGGTGCGAATGCTTATTACGGGCAGCGCTGAGCGCGGTTATAAACCTGTGTGAACGAAGGTCTTGCCACGCGAAAGCGGTAGTAATTTCCGCTGTTTCCTCTGCGTGTAAAAACTAGATAATTTTGGAGCTGTAGCATCACTTTTGTTTTGCTGCAGCTCCTTTTTCCAGTATCAGTTTGCTTCTGCGGGCCTCTGCCGCGTTAAACGGTCTGCAGTCAGTACACCCAGTAGGTATGGTAGAACTCCGCGTAACGGTCCATCTCACGCAGCAGGTTCGGCTGCTCCTCTTTCTGCTCCTCCGCCTGCCTGTTCCGACTGACGGTGCCGCAGACATCCACATATTTTTTCGTTGTCTCACGGATGCGCATGCTGAGCTGACGCATGAGCTGCAAAAGCTGATCGGGCTTTCCCTTGAAATATGCTTCGAGATCGGCTTCCCCGATTTCCGCGAGCACGACGCCATCCTCCAGCGCAACGGCAGTGGCTGAGCGCGGATAGATCTCGATCATGCCCATTTCTCCAAAAATCTGGCCGGCCTCAAGCTCCGCGATCTTTTCCTCCTGCTCTGACTGGTAGCTGCTGAAGATGCCTACTTTTCCGCTGATGATATCATACATGACGGTCGCGATATCCCCCTGACGGAAAATGATATCACCCTCTGAATATGTAATCTGCCTCACGTTGCACCTCACTCAAAAATGCTGCTGCGTGCTGACGCGGGAATAGAATTCACACAGCTTGCTGATGCGGTCGAGCAGGGATTTGCTTTTCCCGCTGCCGCTCTTCTTTACCTCGACAGTATCGTATACCGTGTGGCACGCTTCAATATAATTGCTTGTCGTCTTTCTCAGGTTATGGCACATCTGCTTGACAATGTCCAGCACTTTGGAAGGGTTTTCCTCAAAATAGGCGTAAAAACCCTCCTCGGTAATGGTCATCACGGTCGTGTTCTCCTCCATAGCTACCACCGTGGCAGAGTGCGGTGCATGGTCCAGAAGGCCCATCTCACCGAACACCTTGCTGCTGTAAAGCTCGGCGATCAGTTTTTCATTGGGGCCGCCGTAATCATGGTAAACGCCGACTTTGCCGGACTCCACCTCATACATGCAGTCGCCGTGCTCTCCCTCCCGGCATATGATGCTGCCGGGAGTATAAAGTTTTGTGTTGTTCATTGATATTACTCCGTTCTCATGACAGTGTGCTTTCCGTACTCCGCCGGGCTTCCCGCTGCCGCATCAGATATCGACCGGCGCGGCAGAGAAAACGGACAAGACAAGCTTCTGCCTGAAGGCAGATGCGTTCAGGCCCAGGGGTTCTCTGTGGGATACGGCAGACTCTTCGGCTGGTTCCAGCCGATGTCGGTCACGCCCAGGAACTTGAACACCTCAAACAGGGCTTTGCCGTGATGTCCGAATGCCACAGCGCCGTGGTGCGGGAAACGTTTCTGAATCAGCACATGGCGATAAAAGCGGCCCATCTCATGAATAGCGAACACGCCGATGCCTCCGAAGCTTGTGGTGGCAACCGGCAGCACCTCGCCCTCGGCGATGTAGGAGCGGAGCTTGCCTTCGCTGTCACACTGGAGGCGGAAGAAGGTAATCTCACCGGGAGCGATGTCGCCCTCGAGCGTGCCGCGGGTGAAGTCGGGCTCAGAACCGGCAGGTTCGAGCAGACGATGCTGGATGAGCTGGTACTTCACGGCGCGGTCGGCACACATCTTGCAGCTCGGCGTGTTGCCGCAGTGGAAGCCCATGAAGGTGTCCGTGAGGCTGTAGTCGTACTTGCCGCTGATCTGCTCTTCCCACATCTTTGTGGGAACGGAGTTGTTGATGTCCAGAATGGTGACCGCGTCACCGGAGATGCAGGCGCCGATATATTCGGACAGAGCCCCGTAGATATCCACCTCACAGGAAACGGGGATGCCGCGGGCAGCAAGGCGGGAGTTGACAAAGCAGGGCTCAAAGCCGAACTGCTCCGGGAAGGCGGGCCAGCACTTGTCCGCAAAGGCAACGTATTTGCGCGCGCCCTTGTGCTCCTCCGCCCAGTCGAGCAGTGTCAGCTCAAACTGCGCCATGCGCTCGAGGAGATCGGGGAAGTAACGTCCCTCGCCCATCTCGGCGGCCATGTCGGCACAGACCTCGGGGATGCGCGCATCTCCCGCGTGGGCCTTGTAGGAAACCAGCAGATCCAGCTCGGAATTTTCCTCGATTTCCACGCCCAGCTCATACAGGCCCTTGATGGGAGCATTGCAGGCAAAGAAGTCCTGGGGCCGGGGACCGAAGGTGATGATCTTCAGGTTCTGCACACCGATGATGGCGCGGGCGATGGGATAGAAGTCCTTGATCATTTTGCCGATATCCGCGGCAGTACCGACCGGATATTCGGGGATATAGCCCTTGAGATGGCGCATGCCGAGGTTATATGAGCAGTTGAGCATGCCGCAGTAGGCGTCGCCGCGGCCGTTAATCAGGTCGCCGTCCCCCTCGGCGGCAGCAACAAACATGCACGGGCCGTCAAAGTTCTTGGCGATCAGGGTCTCGGGCGTCTCGGGGCCAAAGTTTCCGAGGAAGACAACCAGCGCGTTGCAGCCGGCCTGCTTCACGTCCGCAACGGCCTTAAGCATGTCCTTTTCGTTTTCTACCGTGACGGGGCATTCGTAGATATTGCCGCCGCAGGTTTTAACGATGGCCTCGCGCCGGGCGATCGAAAGGCTGATGGGAAAGCAGTCGCGGGATACGGCAACGATGCCGAGCTTGACTTCGGGAATGTTGGTCATCATTTCAAATGTCCTCCTTGATGTCGATATTGATGCCGCGCAGTCCGATATGCGCGCCGTTTTTTGCTTCATTGGAATCCGGATGTGCCAGCAGCCACTTATTGCGGGCGGTCATCCAGCGGTCCTCCTCATTGAGGGGTTCATAGTCGGGCTTTGCCGTGTTTGTGCCCTTCGGCAGAACCACCGCGACGCGAAAGCCCGCGTCCGCGTCCGTGTGGCAGGGTGCATAGTGCAGCGTGGTGGCGTACACCTCCACCGCCGTGCCCGCAGGCACGCGAAAGGCTTTTACCTTGTCCGTATCCAGGACTCCGTTTTCGATCTCTTCCTCCCTGGCCAGCAGGAGAATGAAGTCCCCGGTGCCGATGTTCACCTCGCTGTCCCGGTGATACTCCAGGCAGTTGAGCTTTGTGTTGTACCCCCAGCACATGCCGATCTGGATGGGCATGCCGCCATAAGCCCGGTCGCGCAGCACAGGGAAAATGCCGCAGGCCTCGAGACTGTCGATCCCGGGCTCATACGCTGTGCCGTCGACGGGCATGTCGATCTTCTCCATAGCTGCGAGCAGCTCCGCCGTGTCATAGCCCTCCAGGATCTTGCCGTAGGCTTTGAATTCCTGACCGGCGACAGAATAGATACGCATGGATCTCCCCCTCAATCTTTATTTAACTCTTTAAAAAGTGTTTTCATGCTCGGGTAAATATGCTTGAAGCGCTGATAACGTTCCTCATAACGCGCTGCAATCTCCGGATCGGGCTCCACGGTCTCTTTTACGCGGACAAGCCGGGCACAGATTTCGGTCACGTTTTCATATGCTCCGCAGCCCACCATGGCCAGCATTGCCCCGCCGTAGCCGGGACCTTCTTCAGTCTGCGGGATATCCAGGGTGATGTTCAGAACATTGGCGAGAATCTTCCGCCACAGGGGAGAACGGGCTCCGCCGCCGCACAGCTTGGAGCGCTGAATATCGATCCCGAGGCTCTTTGCCACCTCAAAGGAATCGCGGATGGCAAAAGCCACTCCCTCCAAAACAGCCTGCACCATGTCCGCACGGCTGGTGTCCATGCTCATTCCCACGAAAGTACCGCGCGCGTCGGTGTCGTTGATGGGGCTGCGCTCACCCATCAGATAGGGCAGAAAATAAACATGGTTGCGGCCCAGCTTTTCGTCTGTGATGCCGGCCTGTTCTGCCGCATAGTCCCTGGTTTTCAGGATCTCGTCACAGAACCATTTGTTGCAGCTGGCAGCCGAAAGCATGCAGCCCATCAGATGATAATGTCCGTCAGCATGTGCAAACGCGTGCAGGGCGTTGTTCGGGTCGACGCCGAAACACTCCGAGGAGATGAAGATCGTCCCCGATGTTCCGAGAGAGAGATTGCATGCCCCCTCGCCCACCGTGCCGGTCCCGACGGCCGCGGCAGCGTTGTCGCCCGCTCCGGCTGTTACGGCGCAGTCGCGCGGCAGGCCCAGCGCCCCGGAGACAAAGCCCTGTATCGTGCCGATCACTTCATAGCTTTCAAAGAGCTTTGGCATCTGGTCTTCCGAAATGCCGCAGATTTTCATCATTTCCTTTGACCAGCACTTGTGCTCCACATCCAGCAGCAGCATGCCGCTGGCATCGGAATAGTCGCAGGCGTGCACACCGGTAAGGCGGTAGTTGATGTAGTCCTTGGGCAGCATGATCTTTTTGATGCGGGCGAAGTTCTCCGGCTCATGCTTTTTCATCCAGAGAAGCTTCGGCGCAGTGAAGCCCGCGAAGGCGATATTTGCCGTGAGCGAAGACAGCTTTTCCCGGCCGACTACAGTATTGAGGTACGCAGTCTCCTCTGCCGTGCGCCCGTCATTCCATAAAATCGCAGGACGGATAACTGCGTCGCGCTCATCCAGCGCCACCAGCCCATGCATCTGACCGCCGCAGCCGATCCCGCGGATTTGAGACTTGTCCAGATGTTCTGTTAATTGCAGGATGCCGTACTGTACGGCTTTCCACCAGTCGGCCGGGTCCTGCTCCGACCAGCCGGGCCGCGGGAAGGACAGCGGATACTCTTTGGTAACACTGCCGCAGATCGTTCCGTTCTCATCTACCAGCAGCAGTTTTACCGCCGAGGTTCCAAGGTCGATTCCGATATAATAGTTCATGCGAAGCCCTCCATAATCTGTATATGAAGATCAGTTTGCCTGTTGTTTCAGTCTTTTCAGGAGCTTTTCCTGCACAGGCAGGCGGATGTGTCGGGGATAGGCCGCAGAAAAGAACTCAGCTAGCGCTTTCGCGTCAGCGGGATTCAGGTATCCGATCAGGTCAAGGCCGAAGCCCTGAACAGCAATGAGCATCCAGTAGGCGCACGTAAGCTCCTGCCAGGCTTCAGGAACGGTAAACATATATTGCAGCAGTGCGGCGCAGTCCCCCGAACCCGGAGATGTATTCCGGAAGTCCTTCAGCAGCTTCTTTACATCTGCCGCAAATCGTTCATGGCAGGGATCATCCTTAGGCCCGGAACGCATACCGAACAGCCCTTCGCCCGGTTTCCGGTTTCTTTCAAGCTCTTGGACGAAGTCGATATAGTCGTTATACAGAGCTTCGAGACGCGTAAGCCAGAATTCCATCAGCGCACTCCTTTTTTCAGGCAGAGTTCGACCAGATGCTGGCTGAGCGGCATGAAAAGCTGAGCTGCGGGACCGACGACGAACGCGCAGATCACAGTGCCGAGACCGACAGTGCCGCCCATAAAATACCCGGTAAGCGCAAAGATAAGATCCACCGCGACACGGGTGAGACCGAAAGGCTTGGACAGCTTTTCACTGAGCACTACGGCCACCAGATCATTGGGACCTGTGCCTGCTTCGGAGCGGATCACGATCGTCATGCCGAAGGCGAGGATCACACAGCCGAGTACCAGCAGCGGCAGACGCAGGAGAAGCGGTCCATCTCCGCGGATGACAGGGGAGAGCACGGCGGAGTAAACATCAATGATCGGGCCGCCGAGAGCCATGCACAGCAGCGTACCAACACCGATATAATGCTTATCCACGACCAGCAGGATCAGCACGATCAGCACCGAAACCAGCAGATGCACCCGTCCATGGCTCAGCAGAGGAAGGGCAATCGTTCGACAGAGTCCCTGTATCAGAACATTGAAGGGATCGGAGCCCAGCTCCGTCAGCAGAAAGAGCGTGACGCCCAGATGGGCGATGGCAAGGCCGAGCAGGAGCAGCAGTACCCGGATCCAAAACTCCCGGGAGAAAGTCTTTTTCATATTTCTTCCTCCGCGCTGCTCTCCGCTTCATCGGATTCGGGCAGTCTGGCAGCCTCCGATTCGATTCGCCATTGGCGGATCAGATAGACTGCAAAGGCAGCGGCTGCCAGCAGGAAAACGGCCGCCGCCGCATAGCCGACAGCCGGCGTCATCGTCGTTTCGCCGGACTGCACACCCGCAAGAATCTGCCAGGCCAGATATGCCAGATAACCCGCCGCAAGCGCACGGAGAGCGGCCATGCCGCCGGCTCTGGCACGTTTGAGCTCGTCATAGTTTCCGTCCCGCTTGCCCATTCGGAGTCCCCGCTTTCTTATCATCCACAGTCGAAAACGGACAGCTGATTTCCAGCCGTCCGTTTCGCTGTACAATCAGGCATTCTTTTTCTTGGAGACTACGTCAAAGATGACAGCAGCCAGGAGCACCAGACCCTTGACGACCTTCTGCCAGTTGGCGTCGACACCCATGATGCTCATACCGATGTTGATGACGCCCATCAGCAGCGCGCCGATGATGACACCGGGCACCGTGCCGACGCCGCCGTAGGCGGAGGCGCCGCCGATAAAGCAGGAGCCGATGGCGTCCATCTCGTAGTTCTGGCCATAGGTGGGCTGTGCGGAGGTCAGACGGGCGATGGTCAGGATGCCGGCAAGGCCCGCGAGCAGTCCCATGTTCGCATAAGCAAAGAAGTAGATGCGGTTGGTATTGATGCCGGAGAGCTTTGTTGCTGTCTCATTGCCGCCGATCGCATAGAGATAGCGGCCGACCGTGGTCTTGGAGGTGATGTAGCTGTAGATCAGCACCACGGCCACCACCCAGATCAGTGCCATCGGCAGGCCCTTATACTGCGCCAGGCGCAGGGTAAAGAACATGATGACCACCACGATGATGACAGACTTGATCAGCGTCACATAGAGCGGATCGGTCTGGAAGCCTGCTTTTCTGCGGGAGCCGGTACTGCGCAGCGTGAAGAACAGATAAAGCGCGCAGGCGATGATGCCGACGACGAGACAAAGAATGTTGAGATTGACACCTTCTCTGGCAAAGATGTCCGGCACATAGCATTTGGCACCGCCGCCGAAAATCTTGACAAAGCCCTCATTCTTGACCGGCATGGTCTTGCCCTGCAGCACGACGTTCGACAGGCCGCGGAAGATCAGCATGCCGGCAAGCGTTGTGATAAAGGGCGGGACTTTTACATAGGCGATCCAGAATGCCTGCCATGCGCCGATCAGCAGGCCGACCAGCAGCATAAACAGGACCGCAACCCACATGTTCATGTTTTTGTTCATCATGACCGCCCCGACGGTGCCGACAAAGCATACCACCGAGCCGACAGACAGATCAATGTTGCCGCCGGTCAGGATGCACAGCAGCATACCGGTGGCCAGCACAAACACATAGGCGTTTTGGGAAATAATGTTCGTGATGTTCTGCGGCATGAGGATCTTTCCGTTGGTGCGCCATGCGAAGAAGCCGGTGACCAGCACCAGCGCGATAATCATCGTATACTTCTGAACGAAGTTCAGGATTTTCGTCTTTGTTGTCATTGCTTCTGCTCCTTTGCTGCCGAATCGGTCGAGAGAATACTTGCCATTATTTTTTCCTGACTGGCCTCTTTCTGCTCAAATTCGCCCACGATGCGCCCCTCGTTGAGCACATAGATCCTGTCGCACATGCCCAGGACCTCCGGAAGCTCCGACGAAATCATGATAACGGATTTGCCCTCGGCGACAAGATCGTTGATGATGCAGTAGATCTCAAACTTGGCACCGACGTCGATGCCGCGCGTAGGCTCGTCAAGGATCAGGATGTCGGGGTCTGCGTACATCCATTTGGCGAGCAGCACCTTCTGCTGGTTGCCGCCGGACAGGTTCCCGACGTTCTGCTGGACAGACGGCGCTTTGGTACGCAGCTTGACTCGATATTCTTCCGCCACAGCCAGCTCCCTGTCGCGGTCGATAACGCCGTTTTTGGTGACGCCCTTGAGATTGGCGAGCGTGGTGTTGATATAAATGGGATTGGAAAGGATCAGGCCGTTGCCCTTGCGGTCCTCGGTGACATAGGCAAGGCCTGCGTCGATGGCCTGCCTGGGCGAGTGAAGCCTGACCTCCTTGCCATGGATCTTAACCGTGCCGGAGATGTCCGTACCGTAGCTGCGGCCGAAGATCGACATGGCAAGCTCGGTCCGTCCCGCGCCCATCAGGCCGGAGAAGCCCACGACCTCGCCGCTGCGCACATGGAAGGAGACGTTGTCGACGACCTTCTTATCGGGATAGATCGGGTGGTATACGTTCCAGTTCTTGACCTCGAGTGCCACATCGCCGAGCTTCACGCCGGAGCGCTTCGGGAAGCGGTCTTCCAATTCACGGCCGACCATGCCGCGGATAATACGGTCCTCGCTGATATCATCAGCACCCTTGGTGAGCGTTTCGATGGTCTGTCCATCGCGAAGGATGGTGATGTCATCCGCCACGTAGGAGACCTCGTTGATCTTGTGGGAGATGATAATGGAAGTCATGCCCTGTTTTTTGAATTCCAGCAGCAGGTCCAGCAGCGCCTGCGAGTCCGCCTCGTTGAGGGAAGAGGTAGGCTCATCCAGGATCATGAGGCGTGCGTTTTTTGCCAGGGCCTTGGCAATCTCCACCATTTGCTGCTTGCCGACGCCGATATCCTTGATCAGTGTCTTGGAAGACTCGGTCAGTCCGACGATCTTCAAATATTTGGTCGCTTCGGCATGGGTTTTGTCCCAGTCGATCGCGTATTTTTTTCCTTGTTCGTTCCCCAGAAACATATTTTCCCCGATGCTCATATAGGGCACGAGAGCCAGCTCCTGATGGATAATGACGATGCCTTTGCTTTCACTGTCCTTGATGTTGGAGAACTTGCATACTTCTCCCTCATATACAATGTCCCCTGTGTAGCTGCCATATGGATAAAGGCCGCTGAGTACGTTCATCAGCGTGGATTTGCCGGCGCCGTTTTCGCCAACCAGCGCGTGAATACTGCCGCGCTTCACGACAAAATTCACATCGTCCAGAGCCTTGACGCCTGGAAAAACCTTGGTGATTCCGCGCATTTCCAAAATGTTGTCCGTCAAATTATCGCCTCCAAGACGTATACTGATTTTCAACAGGATCGGGACAAGCTTTGCCTGCTTCCCATCGAAGCTCAGTATGACAGTTCATTAAACGTCGGGCAAGGCGGCAATCCGCCTTGCCCGACAACGCTGTTTATTTGGCTTGGATCAGCTGATCTGATCGAGGGTGTAGTAGCCGGAGTCGATCAGCAGCTCCACATAGTTGTCAACGGTGCAGCTGACAGGCTCGCACAGGAAGCTGGGGATGATGCCGGTGCCGTTGTCATAGGTCTCCTTGTCGTTGATGGGGGGCTCGGTGCCCTTCATCAACGCGTCGACCATCTCAACGACCTTGGCAGCGAGGGTGCGGGTGTCTTTGAACACGGACATGGCCTGTTTGCCCTCAACGAGGTTCTTCATGATCGCCATGTCGCAGTCCTGACCGGTGATGACGGGGTAAACGTCACCGCTGTAGGAGGAAGCGAGGGCGTTCTCAACACCGAGAGCGGTGGAGTCATTGGAGGCGAGGACCGCGTGCAGCGGGGTGCCGTCGGAGTAGTTGGCGGCGAGGATGTTCTCAAAGCGGGCCTGGGCAGCGTCGGTCGCCCAGTTGGCAGTGGCGACAACAGCCTTTTCGGTCTGGCCAGAGGGGCAGACCAGCTTGCCGCTGTCGAGGTAGGGCTGGAGGATGCTCATGGCGCCGTCGAAGAAGAAGTTGATGTTATTGTCGCCGGGGTCACCAGTAATGAACTCAATGTTGAAGGGGCCTTCTGCCTTGTCCAGATCGAGCGCGTCACGGATGAACTCGCCCTGCTTGGTGCCGACGAGCCAGTTGTCAAAGGTGGCATAGTAGGAAACAGCATCGGAATTCATGATCAGACGGTCATAGGCGATGACGGGAATGTTGGCCTCCTTGGCCTGGGCCAGAACGGTGCCGAGGGAGTCGCCGTCGATGGAGGCGATGACCAGGACCTTGCAGCCGTTGGCGATCATGTTCTCGATCTGGGAAACCTGGGTGGCGATATCATTGGCGCCGTACTGGAGGTCGACACTGTAGCCGGCTTCTTCGAGCATGGCCTTCATGTTCTCGCCGTCCTGATTCCAGCGCTGCAGGTCCTTGGTAGGCATAGCGACGCCGACAAGGTTGTCATCGGCAAAGGCCATGCCGCTGCATGCAAGTGCGAAGACCATAACCAATGCCAGAATCATTGCGATTGTTTTTTTCATTGGGGTGTCCTCCTTTTTTAATACAACGATCAGTAGAAATATTTCCTACTTCGCTAAATTTATTTTATCTATATAGGATATTGAAATCAAGATGTTTTTGTGCTAATGATGGCAATTCAGCTGTTTCGCTGGTTAATTACGCGCCTTTTTGTGCAATGTGACGAAGAAAAGAGGGCTTGAAACAATAATTAATAAAGTAATTTTGCAAAAGGTTGCTCAAGTGAAATCAAAAACGCTTGACAGACATGCGGAGCATGGTACAATTCAATCAAGAGATCATTCCTTACAGAAAAGGCGGTGGGCTTTTTGAATATGTCGTTTTCCAATACGGGGCCGTCCGTTGGAGCGCGGAGTCGGATTTACCGGACACTTTATGACGCACGGGATTTCTGCTCCCGGCAGACTCTGGCGCGGGACTGCGGACTCAGTCTCCCAACAGTGCATCAGTATCTGACGGATCTGTTTCAGCATGGGCTTGTCCGCTACTCCGGTGAGGTTCTGGCCACGGGCGGCCGCAGGGCACAGGGACTTGAAATCGTACCGGATGCCCGCATCGCTCTCGGCATCTCCGTTACCGGCCACCATCTGAGGCTGTCAGCGGTGGATCTCCGTCTCAGAGAGCTTGCGTACTGTCTGGAGGATTTTGATCTGGCCTCCCACCTGAATTTGCTTGATGGTGCCCTCGCCGGGATCATTGAGACATTTCTGGATGACTTTCACCTGAACAGAAGCCGACTTCTGGGCGTCGGGATCACCATCCCCGGGCTCATCAGTCCGGATGGGCAGCGCATCACCAATGCACCGACGCTGGCGATCCGGGATGCACCGCTGTACGCGCTTACCCGCGGCATCAATTATCCGGTCCATGTGGAAAACGACGCTACTGCCAGCGGGCATGCGGAGAGCGCCTTTCGCCGCAAAAGGGGGAATATGGCGTATTTATCTCTGGAGTACGGGCTTGGCGGCGCTGTTCTGATCAACAGTTTGCCGTATCCGGGAAGCAATTCCAAGAGCGGTGAGTTCGGACATATCTGCGTGGAGCCGGGTGGCCTGCGCTGCAGCTGCGGGTGCTGCGGGTGCCTGGAAGCGTATTGCTCAGCGGCGCGCATCGAGTCAGGTCTCGGTGTCAGCCTGGAGGATTTTTTCCGCGGTGTGAAAGAGCACAGGCCCGATTATGAGGCGCTGCTTTTCGACATGCTGAGACATCTGGCCATCGGTATCAACAGCATTCATATGGTTCTGGACTGCGATGTGGTGTTGGGCGGATTCCTTTCGGAATATCTGCAGCCGTGGCTGCCCGCACTGCAGAACTACGTGACGGCCGGAAATCCCTTCACCGAGAACGCCGATTTTGTCCAGCTCAGCACGCTGCGCCACCACATCACCTCTCACGGGGCCGCGTTGTTTTTCGTGCGGGAATTCGTCACGAACATCTGAAACCGGACCATCTTGATAGCGCAGAGCATCACGGGCATCTCCGTGAAGCATTCGAAGCAGGCAAAATAAGCGACCCTGCCTGTGATCAAAGACCGTCATTCTTTCTCTCACAGACAGCATTGTCCCCGTGCCGCAGTTCCAGTCAACGAAAGCGTCTGCCCCGCAACACATGATTGTTGGCGGGGCAGACGTTTTTCATATACCATTACCGAAAACGTGTTCCGTTACCTGTTCAATGCTTTTCGCCGTGCTGCATTCGGGCGGCGGTGGCATGTCCGAGATTATCCCGCACCGTCTTGAAGGGATCGCCGTTCTGGAGGGAGAGCACGGCGAAGGTGTGGCGGAGATCACGAAAGCGCAGCTACCTCGCTTTCCTCAGCGCTTTGGTAAGCGTCAATCAAATCAGCTTCGGCATCTTTCGGATAATTTCCGCCCTGATTTTGCCGCTTTTTCTTGCAATACACAAAGTATTCCTTCAAAAAAGCGACTTCATCAGGACAAAAAATCTCTCGAAATCTGCTCTCGCTGATTTAATCGCCGCTTACCTGAACCTGTACCTGTTAAAACAGATCTCACTCTGATTATATCACTTTAACACTTTAATCAAGTTTTTTGTGAAGCCCTCCCGCCGTTTTTGACGTGAGGGCTTTTTGCGTCGGTTGCGTCGGTATTTCAGAACCCCGGCGCCGCCTCCAAAGCATCGGCGCTATCGGATGCATCGACGCATGTGAGGTCGGCAAGCGTTCCAAGAATATCGAAAATCAGCCCAGGGGAAGCAAGTCATTCCCCTGGGCTTCCTGTTTATCAGATTTCCCCCATTTGTCCTTCCGTCAGCGCATCATCCATGATCTTGGCTGCCAAGCGAAACGCATAGATGAGGGTCTCAGGCTTTCATACACTAAAGTTCCGTGAAAGACCTCTTTTTATGCCTTTTTCACTTTCAAGGTTTTCAGATACGCCTTCTGCTCGTCGGTGATGCGGTAGCTCTCCACCGCCTTCTGAATGGTCTTATTGTGGGTCCAGTCATCCAACCGCCGGTTTTCCAGATACGGCAGGACAGCGTCGTATTGCTTGGCAAGCGCCGTGGCAAAGTACCAGGCGCGCATCATATTGATGTAGTATTCCTCCGACTGCACCTGTGCCACCTGCGCGGGATAAGCAGGGTCGAAGTCCGCGCCCAGGAAGTGCTGCATCAGCATCCCGATCCCGAAGCGCACGGTGTAGGTCTCCTTTGATACAAGCCACTTCCCGATCCACGGCAGCAGAGCCGCGTGGTTTTTCCTAAAGGACTTCGGCGAAAGCTGGTCACAGGTAGCCCAGTTGTCGACAAACGGCAGGAAGCGGTCCACCGCCCGGGCGCACCGCTCGAAGTCCTTCATTTCCGAGAGGATAAAGGCGTGAAGTTGATCCTCGTCAAAGCTCTCATGCGGCAGCGTGTCCAGAAATTCAGTCACATCGGGTCGCTTGGAAAGTGCCTTTGCGTACGCACGAAGCGCGGGTGTGCGCACGCCGATCATCGTCGCTACATCCCGCGTTGGGATCAGCTTCGCCTGAAAGTCCCGGTACTGCTCATCCCGCAGGCGATGAAGCTCTGCGCGGATCTCATCTGTCAGCATGTCTCCCCCCCCTTTCCTATACCATCATACTCGACACATCGCTCTTTTGCAAGTCCCGGTTGACAAGGCATCGCAGCTTGTAATAAACTGCACTTGCAGCAGTTTCGCGCAAAAAGACGGCAGATTTGATCTCGGGAGGACATTACCCATGGGACGCAACAAACGAAAGCGCCTGGAATTTCGCTTTTATGAGATTCCGCAAAATGAATATGTGCTTGCGCTGCTGGGCGATTCCTGGCGGCGGGTCTACGGGCATGACGTTCAATACCTGCACTTTCACAATCTCATGGAGATCGGCATCTGCCACGAAGGCCGCGGTGTGCTCATACTTGACAGCAGGGACTGCCCCTACACCGGCGGCATGATCTCCGTCATCCCCGCAAGCTTTCCCCATCACACTCTCAGCGAAGGGGAAAATTACTGGGAGTATCTGTATCTTGATCCCGCTCAGCTTGTTCGGGAGCTGTACCCCAACAGCAAGAAGCTGCAGGAGGAGAAGCTCGCGCTCTTGAATCGCCGGGCTGTGCTTCTCGATAAGGAGGAAGGGGCAGCTCTGGCAGGTGCGGCGCGCGAGATCATCCGTGAGATGCAGCGGCACGAGCCCTACTATCGCGACGTGACGCGCGATCTTGTTAAAATTTTTCTGCTGCGGCTTCTGCGCTTGAACGAAGAGCCGGGCATGCAGCCTGTCCCCGAGGGTGCTGCCCGCCCACAGATCCTGCCGGCCCTGACTTACATTGAAGAGCACTATCGCAGCGATATCCGCGCCGAAGAACTGGCAAAGCAGTGCGGGCTTTCAGAGCCGCATTTTCGCCGTGTTTTCCGGGAATACGTCAGCATGCCGCCCATCGACTATCTCAACTCCGTCCGCATCCGGAAGGCCTGCCGCATGATGGACCAGCGTGACTGCGCGATGGATCTGGTCGCCAGCGAATGCGGCTTTTCCTCGGTTTCCAGCTTCACGCGCAACTTCAGGAAGTTTCTGGGCACTACGCCCTATCAGTGGAAGCTGCAGCGGGAAAAGCATGAAAACCGCCTGCGCGATTACAGCATCACCCTGCTGCCCGGATGGGAGAAAAACTGAACGCTCAGGATAATGCGAGCTCTGGAATCCTGCACAAATTGTACAATCATTTTTTGTTGAGCATGCCAGAAATCGCTTTTTTATGATTGTAAATGCTGATTTAATAACCGAAAGCGGAAACATCGTCTGAGACAGACATGTTATCATTAACGCAGAATGTGTATGGCCGACCTCGTTTTGTCGGTTTTGCACAGAATCTGGAAAACCGGACAAACCGTCCGAAATATTTATGGAGGAAACTATGAAAAAGATTCTCGCCTTTGCTCTGGTTCTCGTCATGAGCGTTGGTCTGCTGGCCGGCTGCGGCGGCAGCTCTGCTCCCGCTGCGACGCAGGCTCCCGCCGCAACCGAAGCTCCCGCTCCCGAGGCTCCTGCCGGTGAAACCCTGACCGTCTATGCCTGGGACGCAAACTTCAACATTCCTGCTCTGAAGGCTGCCGAAGCTGCCTTCCAGAAGGTCCACCCCGATTTCAAGCTTGAGATTATCCAGCAGTCCGGCTCTTCCGATGTGGAGCAGGCCATCACGCTGGCCGCCTCCGCCGGCGATCTGAGCACCCTGCCCGACATCGTCCTCTTCCAGGATCACTACATTCAGAAGTACGTACGCGATTATCCCGATGCTTGGAATACCCTCGAGGGTGCCAACATCAACTGGGATGACTTCGGCGCTGAGAAGCTGAGCTACAGCACCATCGACGGCAAGCACTACGGCGCTCCCGTCGACAACGGCACTGCCATCTTCGCCTACCGTACTGATGTTCTTGAGCAGTGTGGCTACACCCTCGCCGATGTGACCGGCATCACCTGGGATCGCTGGCTCGAGATTGCCCGCGATGTCAAGGAAAAGAGCGGCATGGCTCTCCTGTCCATGGACCACTCCGGCGATGATCTGCCCTACATGATGATGCAGGCCGAGGGCCTGAGCCAGTTCAAGGATGGCAAGCCCAACTTCGTCGACAACGAGCCCTTCCAGCGCATCATTGAGGTCATTGTCCAGGGCGCCAAGGACGGCACCATCATTCTTGCCAACAACTGGTCCGAGTACACCGACACCACCATCGTCGGCAACCAAGTCGCCGGTGTCATGAACGGCAACTGGATCATCCCCACCATCTCTATCGTCACTGATAACAGCGGCAAGTGGGCTCTGACCAGCCTGCCCACTCTGGACGGCGGCAAGGAAGGCTACGCTGCCAACGGCGGTTCCTCCCTGTACATCACCGGCAACTGCAAGAACGTCGATCTCGCCCGCGAGTTCCTGGCCTACACCTTCGGCGGCGGTGCCGGCGCCATGGAGACCTATGACGGTGCCCTGCTCAACGGCGGCGTCATCACCTGCTGCATCTCCGCCGGCCAGTCCGATGTTTATAAGCAGGGCTTCGACTTCTTCGGCGGCCAGGCCATCTACAGCGACATCGTCGCCATGGGCGCCAATGTTCCCATCGTGGAGCAGAGCGACTTCCACTACCCCGCCCGTACCTACATCGGCAACGCTATCACCAACATCATCAACGGCGGTGATCTTAACGCCGAGCTCAAGAACGCACAGGATCAGCTTGTCTTTGAGATGGAAGGCTGATTTCCGGCGACTTCAAGCGATCAAAAAAACGGCATTGCCCCGTCATGATTCTCATGACGGGGCGTTTCATCAGAAAAAGAAGAAGGAGGGATTTCTATGGAGAAAAAAACCAACCGCTGGGGTTGGGCCTTTTTGATCGTGGCCTCCGCCATGATTATGATATTCAGTTTTTATCCCATGATTGCCGCGCTTATCACCTCATTTAGGACCGGCTCAAGCGCAAACATGAAGCTTGCTGATCCGGTGTGGAAGAACTATATCCGCATGTTCCAGGACCGCATGTTCATGACCACATTGAAAAACACGTTCCTGTATCTGATCATTCAGGTCCCCATCATGCTGGTGCTGGCAATCCTGTTGGCCCAGCTTCTCAACAACCAGCACCTCAAGTTCAAGGGGCTGTTCCGTACCTGTATCTTCCTGCCCTGCGCGATCTCGCTGGTTTCCTACTCGCTGATCTTCCGTTCTCTCTTCGCCACCCAGGGCCTCATCAACTCCATCCTTATGAGCCTGGGATTTATAAAAGAAAACATCAACTGGCTCGGCCAGACAGGCACTGCGCGAGGCGTCATCATCTTCGCGCTGATCTGGCGCTGGACGGGCTACAACATGGTGTTCTATCTGGCAGGCCTGCAGAACCTGGACTACCAGGTGTACGAGGCCGCGCAGATCGACGGTGCCAACGGCTGGCAGACCTTCTGGCGCATTACGGTGCCCCAGCTGCGCCCGGTTATCATCATGACCTTCATCATGTCCATCAACGGCACCCTGCAACTGTTTGACGAATCTGTCAACCTTACAAACGGCGGTCCTGCCGGCACGACGATGACCATGTCGCATTACATCTATAACTCCGCCTTTGGCACCGGCACCGCAAACTTCGGCTATGCCTCGGCCATGAGCTTCCTGGTCTTTATCATGGTGGCCATCCTCGCCGTTATCAACCTGAAAGTGGGTGATACCCGTGACTGAAAAGAAGAAAAAGGGCATGGACGCCATACAAAAGCGCCTGATCCCCTCCTATATCTTTCTGACCATTTTCTCGCTGATTTCCGTGTTCCCGCTGTTCTGGATGTTCACCGCCGCCACCAACACCACGTTGGAGGTTGCTCAGGGCAAGCTCTGGTTCGGCACTCACATGATCGAGAATTTCAGAAATCTGCTGGCCAGCACAAATCTCTGGAGCTCCTTCGGTAATTCCTTCCTATACGCCGCCGTACAGACTGTGCTGAGCCTGTTCATCTGCTCGCTGGCAGGCTACGGCTTTGAGCTCTACCACACCAAGGGCAAGGACATTCTCTTCGGCATCCTGCTCATGGCCATGATGATCCCCGGCGTTGCCACCATGATCCCGCTGTTTACGATGATGAGCAAGATGAAGCTGCTCAACACCGTGTGGGGCTTTGCGCTGCCCGCCATTGCAACGCCCTTCATGATCATGATGTTTCGACAGAACTCCCGTAACTTCCCCATTGCGCTCCTGGATGCGGCGCGTATTGACGGACTTCAGGAGTGGCAGATCTTCTTTAAGATCTACATGCCCATCATGAAGTCCACTTACGCCGCCGCGGCGGTCATCACCTTTATGAACGCCTGGAACGCCTATCTCTGGCCCCGCGTCGTTCTCAACAAGAGCAACGCCCAGACCATGCCTATTCTGATTGCTAATCTTGCCAACGGCTACACCATTGACTACGGCATGCTGATGATGGGCGTTCTGTTCTGCTCGCTGCCCACGGTCATCATCTTCTTCATCCTGCAAAAGCAGTTTGCGGAAGGCATCACCGGCGCAGTCAAGTAATCTTTCCTCAAGCGCATTTTTCCGGCGCCTTCCGCTTGACGGAGGGCGCCGTTTTCTGTATAGTAGCCTCGCAAAATATAGAACGATCAGGAGCAATCACCAATGAACACATTCGATTTTGACCGGGTCGTACGCGATCCGATGATCTTCGCCGAGGGCCGCCTGCCCGCACATTCCGACCACGTGGCCTACCGCACGGCCGATGAGGCGCGCACAGGCAAATCCAGTCTGCGCATGCCGCTCGACGGCCTGTGGCGCTTCCACTATGCCCGCAATATAGCCTCTGCCCCCAGGGAGTTCCCCAATGTGGACTCTGACGGCTGGGACATGATCCGTGTGCCCGCCCATGTGCAGATGGAGGGCTGGGGCGTGCCCGCCTACAACAACTACCAGTACCCTTGGGACGGAACCGAGGACTTAAAGCCCGGCGAGGTGCCGGCATACTTTAACCCCGTCATGGACTATGTGACCACCTTCACCCTGCCGGAGAGCTTCCGGGATCAGGATGTCAACATCTCCTTCCAAGGTGTGGAGAGCGGCTTTGCCGTCTGGCTCAACGGAACATACATCGGTTACAGCGAGGATACCTTCTCCCCGTCCGACTTTGCGCTCACCGACGCACTTAAGGAAGGCGGGAACGTGCTGAGCGTGCGCGTGTTCCGCTTCACTCCCGGTTCCTGGTTTGAGGATCAGGACTTTATCCGCTTTTCCGGCATCTTCCGCAGCGTCTTTCTCTACGCTCTGCCGAAGACCTCGGTCACCGATCTCTCGGTTGTGCCCACGCTTTCCAAAAATCTCAAGACCGGCACGGTCGAGGTCAAGGCCAAGGTGAAGGGCGAGGGCAGGCTGCGCCTGAGCCTCACGCGCGGCGGTGAGCAGGTTGCCGAGGGTACGGCGGTCATCATCACCGGAACGGCTGAAGCAAGTCTTGAGCTTGCCAATCCCGCCCTGTGGAGCGCGGAGGATCCCGCCCTCTACACCCTCACGGCTGAGGTGCTGGACGAGGATGGCAATGTCACCGAGATCATCCCCCAGGAGATCGGCTTCCGGCGTTTTGAAATGAAAGGCGGGCTCATGCTCTTAAACGGCAAGCGCATTGTCTTCAAGGGCGTCAACCGCCACGACTTCAACTCCCGCACCGGGCGTGTGCCCGACCGCGCGGAGCTTGAGCGCGACATCATCACCATGAAGCGGCACAACATCAATGCCATCCGTACCAGCCACTACCCCAACGACTCGGCGCTCTATGCTCTCTGTGACCGCTACGGTCTGTATGTGATCGATGAAACCAATATGGAGACCCACGGCTCCTGGGCTCTGGCGGGTTATGCCGGCAATGCGGACGAGGGCATCGTCCCCAACAACCACCGGGAGTTCGAGCCGCTGCTGCTGGATCGTGTAGAATCCATCTACCAGCGCGACAAGAACCACGCCAGTGTTCTCATCTGGTCCTGCGGCAATGAGTCCTACGGCGGGCACGTGATCTTCAACATGAGCCAGCGCTTCCGCGCTCTGGACAAGCACCGCCTTGTCCATTATGAGGGCATCTTCTGGGATCGTCGCTTCCCCGACACCAGCGACATGGAAAGCCGCATGTACCCTCCCGTTTCGGAGATCGAGCAGTGGCTTAAAAGCAATCCCGGCAAGCCCTTTATCTGCTGCGAGTACAGCCACGCCATGGGCAACTCCTGCGGCGCGCTGCACAAATATACCGAACTCAGCGAGCGTGAGCCGCGCTATCAGGGCGGCTTCATCTGGGACTGGGCCGACCAGTCCATCTACCAGAAGGACAATGCCGGGCATCTCCGTCTCGGCTACGGCGGCGACTTTGACGAGCGCCCCACCGACTGGGAGTTCAGCGGCAACGGCATCGTCTACGGCGGGGATCACGCTCCATCCCCCAAGATGCAGGAGGTCAAGGCCTGCTACCAGGGCATCGGCGTAAGCTTTGACGGCCTCAATGTGAACATTAAAAACCGCAATCTCTTTACGAATACGAGGGCCTATGACGCGACTGCGGTTCTGCTCCGAAACGGCGAGGAATGGCAGCGCCATGCCATGGACATTGCCGTCGAGCCTCTGAAGGAGTCTTCCTTCCCTCTGCCTGAAGAGCTGCAGGCCGAAATCGCATTTCTGCAGAAAAGCGTGCCGATGGACGAGCTGGCCGTTACCGTGTCTTTTACACTGAAAGAAGACACTCTCTGGGCTAAGGCCGGGCATGAGGTGGCCTTCGGGCAGACGGTGCTGCCGATGGAGAAGGTTGAAAAGCTTTGCGAAAAGGCTTTGACTGTCACCCGCGGCACCTTCAATCTGGGCGTCCGGGGCGAGGGCTTCTCCGTGCTCTTCAACGGCATCCGCCCGGGTCTGTGCTCCTATGTATACGGCGGCCGTGAGCTTATGAAGCAGCACCCCGTGCCGAACTTCTGGCGTGCCCCCACCGATAACGACCGCGGCAATCAGATGCCTCAGCGTTATGCCCAGTGGAAGCTCGCAAGCCTCTACCCATGGGCAGACAATATCCCGGAGCTTGAGACGCGCGAGCACAGCGTAAAGGTAACATACCGTTATCACATGCCCACCATGCCCGCGAGCGAATGCACGATTTCCTATGAGGTCTTCGGCGACGGCAGTGTACGCACGGAGCTGGATTATACCCCCGTCGAGGGGCTCGGTGACATGCCGGAATTCGGCGTGCTGTTCCGCCTGCCGATGGAACTGGAGCACCTCCAGTGGTACGGCCTCGGGCCGGAGGAGACCTATGCCGACCGGCAGAAGGGCGGAAAGCTGGGCGTGTACGACAAGGACGTGCGGGACAATCTCGCCCGCTATCTGCGCCCGCAGGAGAGCGGCAACCACTGCGGCGTGCGTTGGGCCAGGGTCACCGACCGCAAGGGCCGCGGCATTGAGTTCAAGGGCGACGCGCTCTCCGTCAATGTTCTGCCTTGGACCCCCCATGAACTGGAAAACGCCCTGCATGAAGATGAGCTGCCACCGGTCAACTATACGGTTGCTCGCGTGGCCCTTGCACAGATGGGTGTCGGCGGAGACGACAGTTGGGGCGCGAAGACCCACCCCGAGTACCTGCTTCCCGCAGACAAGCCCCTGCACCTGAGCTTTACATTCAGAGGGATCTAAGCATTTGGAGGCAAACATGGATCATTTTATCCTCAATATCATCCACCGCCCCGAGATGGTTCCGGAGTATGCGGAAAAGGTCACGGGCCAGGGCAAGGCCGAGGACCTGGGCCGTAAAGCGCTGCTGACGGAGAGCCTCGACATCTTCCGCACCCAGCAGGCCTGCGCCCACAAAAACGGCCTCAAGACCACCATCCAGATGACCTACGCCAGTCTCTTCAACGATGAGGCCGTAGCCCTTGCCAAGGAGCATCACGACACCTACGGCGATGAGATCGGCCTGACGCTCCTGGGCCTGCCCTGTGAGCAGTTCCGGGAGAAGTACAAAACCAAGGACTTCTGCATCTGGATGTTCTCGATGGAGGACAAGAAGGCCATCGTGCGGGACGTGTTCGAAAAGTTTCACGCCTGCTTCGGCTTCTACCCCCAGTCTACCGGCTCCTACTATCTGGACGCGGATTTAATTAACTTCATCAAAGCCGAATACCCCAGTGTTAAGTGCGCCGTTGCCACCTGCTGGGAGGAAGGGCCGAAGGCCTACCACACCTGCAACAACTCCTGGTACACCTTCATGGACGGCGGCCCCTGGGCGCCCTGGATCCCCTCGAAGGCCAACACCCACGCCCCCGCCGCAAATGAGCAAGAGGACAGCGGAATCGTCGCCATCCCGCATTTGAGCCGCGATCTGCTGGCCTGCTACGACGGCAACGGCTCCAACTTCGGCACCCACCCCCAGAACGTCCTGCGCGGCATGATCTACGACTCGAAGACTTGGGACTACCCTTACCTCTACAATCTCATTGATCAGTATCGGTCGCTGGCAAAATACAACGACGGTTACGCCTACAACATGATGTTCGTCGGCCCGGGCTGGATGAACAAGATGGGCCGCTGGGAGCAGCCCTACGAACTGCTGCTCAAGTCCTACGAGGACGGCTGCGCCTACTACGGCAAGCTCAAAAAAGAGGGCAAACTCACGGACATGACCATGGCTGAGTTTGCCGACTACTACCGGGAGAAGAAGTCTTATACCGAACCTGAGTGCGCCCTGTGGCGGGATATCCTCTACGGCAGCGACAAGCAGCTTTTCTGGTACTGCGACCCCTTCATGCGCGCCTGCGTCAACATGGACCAGGGCGGCGCGATCGTGGATCTGCGCCCCTATGCTGCCAAGCTCGAGTGGCCCGTCGGCATCGGCACGCCCCATGTGCAGGACGCGAGCTACCCCTTCCTGATTCAGGAAAAGTACCGCGCGGGCTACTTCACCCACTACGCGGGCGAGGGCACCGTGCGCAGCGCCAAGCTCTGCCGCGGCGGGGAGGAAATCGATCTCTGTCTCTGCCGCACCAAGGCACATTTCTCCCATGAGGGAAAGGACCGCATCCTCACCCTTGACCCGGTGGACGTGGTCTTTGAGGACGGCCTGACCGTCAGGGTACAGAGCGTCATCACCTTCACCGAGGGCGCAAGCGAGATCCGCATCGACCGCAACATTCTCTCCCTCAGTGACCCAACGCAGGAGGTCACCATCCGCGAGTATATGGTGGGCTGCTACGGCACTACCGAGTATACCGAGGACATGAGCTCCCTGACTCTCGGCGTCGACGCGGGTGAGAGCAGCGCCGTCATCCCCTACGAGTACCGCTGCCGCGAGGCAGGCGCAGAGGATGCTTCTCGCGTCTGGTGCCGCATCCCGCCCATCAAGACCGAGGTCAGCATGCGCGCCGAAGGGCGTGATGCCAAGGGCTTTATCCGCGAGGGCTATGCCTTCAGTCCCATGTTTACGCTGGGGTACGAGGGCACACTCAAAGACAAGGAGGTGTTCAGCACATGGCTCAGGCTGGAAAGGGCAGACTGAACTTCCGCTGCCCGTCCTGCTTCATGCGGGACATCGACATGGATATGTTCTTCGATAAGGACAAGGGCGAATATTACTGCCTGCGCTGCCAGTTCCACGGCACGGAGAAAGAGGTGCTGGAGAAAAACGAGCTGGCCCGCTTCCGCTACAAGGACATGTACCGCCGTTTTACCTTCGAAGACGAGGCATGACAGAGTTTCTCAAGGGCGCCGACCTCTCCAGTCTTTTGGAGGTGGAGCGCTGCGGCGGGCGCTTTTACGAACTGGATGGGCGCGAGGATGACGCGATGCGTATCCTCGCCCGCCACGGTGTCAATCACATCCGCCTGAGGCTCTGGAACGACCCGTGCAATGAGATGCGCGAGTCCTACGGCGGCGGGGGCTGTGATCTCAAAACCGTTGCGGCGCTTGCAAGGCGCGCCAAAGATTTGGGCCTTACATGGCAGCTCGTGTTTCACTACAGCGATTTCTGGGCTGATCCCGGCAAGCAAAATCTGCCGAAGGCCTGGCGGGGTCTGAGCCCGGCTGCGCTTGAAAAGGCAGTGTACACTTTTACCCGTGACACACTGACAGAGCTGAAGGCACAGGGCCTTGCACCCGATCTTGTCTCCGTCGGCAATGAGATCACGAATGGACTTCTCTGGCCCGACGGCAAAGCGCCGGCCTGGGATCGCATTGCTCGGCTTGTCAGCTCCGGCATTTGCGCCGTGCGGGACACGCTGCCCGAGGCGAAGGCTCTCATCCACCTGGATAACGGCGGCAGGCCGGAGCTCAGCCGGGAGTGGTTCGGCCGCTATGAGGAAAACGGCGGTGAGGACTTTGACTGGATCGCCCTGAGCTACTACCCCTACTGGAGCGGCAGCATGGCAGGGCTGGAAGAGAACCTGCGAACACTTGCCGGTGAGTATCACAAGCCGCTGCTCATCACCGAGACCGCCGCCGGTCACGCTCTCGACGATTACGCCGCATTTGAAGGGCTTTCTCCTGATTGCCGCAAGGGCCCGGCGGCAGGCAAGAAGGAGGCGGCTTCCATCCGCTGGCCCATGACGCCGGAGGGACAGGCCGCGTTTCTGGCAGAGCTGTCTGCCCTCATCCGCCGCACCCCGGAGGGTCTCGGTGCGGGGCTTGTGTATTGGGAACCGGCGTGGCTGCCGGTAAAGGGCAGCGAATGGGCCAGCGCAGCGGGGCTTCGCTATCTCCGCAATCCCGGCCCCGGCGGCAACGAGTGGGCCAATCAGGCCCTGTTTGACTATGAAGGCCATGCCCTTCCTGCTGTGGACTGCATCGATAAGCTTTGATCTGCGAACCCGTTTTCGGCTCAACGAGCAGAAGGCGGGTTCATTTTTGCTGTTTACAGGGGCCCGGCCAGTCGTTATAATACAGCTATCACCGTGAAAGGATGAACAGACATGTTTGATCGGCTGCACGACGAATCGCTCTATTTCCCCATGGCCGGGGAGATCCTGGACATTCAGACCCAATGTCTGGAAAAGCTCTATGATTATAATCAAACCCGCCCCTCGGAAAGCGAACGCCGTGCGGCGCTTTTGCGGGAGATGTTCTGTGAGATCGGCGAGAACTGCTACATTGAGCCGCCCTTTCACGCCAACTGGGGCGGGCACTTTGTCCATTTCGGCAGCAATGTCTACGCCAATTTCGGTCTGACGCTGGTGGACGACACCCACATCTATGTGGGCGACAACGTGATGTTCGGCCCGAATGTGGTGATCGCCACGGCGGGACACCCCATCCTGCCCGAGCTCCGGGAGCAAGGGCTCCAGTACAACGCGGCAGTACATATCGGAAAAAACTGCTGGATCGGCGCGGGCGCACTGATCATGCCCGGTGTCACAGTCGGGGAAGGCAGCGTCATCGGCGCAGGCAGTGTGGTAACAAAGGACGTCCCCGCAAACGTCGTGGCTGTTGGGAATCCCTGCCGCGTGCTGCGTCCGGTCGGCGAGCGCGACAGGCGGTTTTATTTCCGCGATAAGCCCATCCCGCCGGAATATCTCGAGGGCTGAGGACATACGATTTCCCTGCGCTTTCCCTTGTGAACAATTTGTATCATTCTCTCGATTCTGCTTGACAAACGCAGCAAAGTGGTGTATTCCTTCGTAAGCTCATTTTTGAAGTAAGGAATCAATATGAATCCGAATACAAACAAACGGCAATTTTATCTGCCGCATATCGGCCAGCGCATCGTCAAGACGAGCATTGCCGTTCTGATCACGCTGCTGGTCTACTATCTGCGCGGCTACCGCGGGGCCGAGATGCCCGCCGAGGCCGCCATCACCGCCATCATCTGCATGCAGCCCTATGTGCGCGACACCCGGGATTTTGCCATCAGCCGCTTTTTCGGCACTTTTATCGGCGCTGCCTGGGGGCTGGGCTTTCTGCTGCTGATGCTGATATTCCCCCGGATGGGGAGCGTTCTGCTGCTGGTGTATCTGCGCATGGCGATCGGCGTGATGCTGACGCTCTATACCTGCGTGCTTCTGCGCAGACCCGACACCTCCGGCCAGGCAGCCATCGTCTTTATCTGTGTGGTCATCGCCTTCCCCGAGATTGAAGCCCCGCTGCAGCAAGCCCTCGAGCGCTTTACCGGCGTTCTGCTGGGCACCGCTGCCTCCATCGCGGTCAATGTTTTCCGGCTGCCGCGCGACAAGGAGCGTGAGTCCGTCTTCTTTGTCAGGATTGCCGATCTTGTGCCGGACCGCTTTTCGCACCTGCCGTCGGCAGCGCGCTTTCGTCTGAACTACCTCTACGACGACGGTGCAAAAATCTGCCTCATGTCCGAGCACGCCCCCGCCTTCTTCACGCTCACCATGAGCCAGACGAAGCTGAGCGTGCCCTTTATCGTCATGGACGGCGCCGCCATCTACGATGCCAACGAAAACCGTTATCTCCAGGCCGAGACGCTGGATCCCTGGGAATCGGCCCGTCTGCGCGAGCATCTGGACGCTATGGGCATCGCCTATTTCCTCTACACGATCCACCAGGGCAAGGTATGCATCTTCCATAGGGGCAAGCTGAACGCGCAGGAGATGGCGATCCTCGATCGGATGAAGCGCTCTCCCTACCGCAGCTACCTCGAGGGCGAGATCTACAAGGATGAGGAGATCGTCTATCTCAAGGTCATCGATGATACGGATAAGATTCAGGTCCTCGCGAAGCGTCTTTCCAGCTATATGGAGGGCCGGAAGCTCCGCATGTCGGTAAAGCCGGAATCTTTGCCTGGCGTGAGCGGCCTGTATTTCTATGCCGATACCGCCACCATGCCGCAGGCGGAAGAGCGCATTATGCGTTATCTGCAGCGCACAGAGCCGAATCTTCGCGCGCGCGAGGTGTTTTTGAAGGCCCCCTACCGCTCGGAGCATGACGCGATGCACCTGCTGCACCGCCTCGGCAATCTCTATGAGCCGATGAAAATTCTGCGCCTTTTCCCGCGCCTGCGTGAAAAGATGATGAACGGGAACTGAAGGAGCATACCATGCAGTCATTCATGTATACGGTAAAGACCCCGGTCGGCCTGCACGCAAGGCACGCGGGGCTCATCGTGAAAGAAGCAAAACTCTACCAGTCCGTCATCACCATCATCCACGGCGAGCGTCAGGCTGACGCGCGGCACCTCATGGCGCTGATGACACTGGGCGTCAAGCAGGGCGATGTGCTCAAGGTCACGGTCGAGGGCGTGGATGAGGACGTCGCCGCGATCAAGATGAAAGCTCTGTTCTTCAAACACTTTTAAACAGCAAGAGGGGCGGCCCGTGGGGCCGCCCCTCTTTTTCGGATAGGTCAATAGAAGAAGCGGATGCGCTGCTTAAGAACGTCCACCTCGGCCTCCACGCCGAAGGGAAGGATGCAGCGCGGCATGGCATGGCCGAGGAGAGATTGCAGACAATGGGCTTATCCGGGTCGTCCACCACCTCGCGCAGAATTTGGCGGTACTCCTTGTCGTACACCTCATTCTGCGGCTTGCCGACGAGGATGCCGCTGACCGCCTCGAGGACACCTGCGTTTTTCAGGTGCATGAGCGCTGCGCGGTACTTCTCGGGGCTGGGCCTCTCCTCGCTGGATTCGAGCAGCAGGATGCGCCCGTGCCAGTCCTCCGCACTCGGAAACAGGCCGTATTCGGCACAAAGCGCCGGGGAATCTGCATAGCGTCCGCCGTCGAAAAGATCGAACAGCGTGCAGATGCAGCCGCCGAGGATCTTGCCGTGAAACACCGCAGGCCCCTGCAAAAGCTCAAAGCCGCCGTTTTCATGGGCAATCGGCGCGACGCCGAACTCTTCGGGGCCAAAGCTTGGATGCTCCTCATACCAGAAGGGGCTGGGGCGGATCTCCGCGATACGCCCGGTCTCGATGAGCTCTTCGAAGCACTGCCGCGAATAGGGCAGCATCTCCGGCCCAAGCTCGCAGATTTCGGTCAAAAATGCCTGGCCGTACAGGGTCGGAAGTCCCAGCTTGTGGAGCATGAGGTGGTTCACGGTCGTGTCCGAGAAACCGAGAAAGAGCTTGTCCGTGGGGGCGTTTTTGAGCTCGTCATGCCCGAACAGGTATGGCAGCAGGCGGTAGGTATCGTCTCCGCCGATGGCGGTCATGATGAGGTCGACCTCCGGATCCTGAAAGGCCTCGATGAGATCCGCCGCCCGGGCCTCGGGATGTTCGTTCAGATAGGCGATCCCCTTGAGGGCGTTGCGCATGAACTTGACCTTGATACCATATGCTTCAAGCCGTTTAAGCCCCAGTTCAAGCTGGTGCCTTGCGAAGTCTTCGCCCAGCATCCCGCTCGACAGGCTCACAATGCCGATCGTTTTAACCCTCATGTCATTTTCTCCTGCTTGACCTTATGGTCGATCACGTGGCGGGAGGCAAGCTCCTTGTGCACGTCTTCCACCGAAATCCCGGCCTCGACCATCAGGACCATCACATGGTAGGCGAGGTCCGCGATCTCATAGACCGTTTCTTTCTTATCCTCAGCTTTGGCGGCGATGATGACCTCGGTGCACTCCTCACCCACCTTCTTGAGGATCTTGTCGAGGCCCTTGCTGAACAGGTAGCTGGTGTAGGAGCCCTCGGGCATATCGCGTTTGCGGCCCTCGAGAAGCTCATACAGCCCTTCAAGAGAAAACTCGCTGCGTGTGTCGCTCTGCCAGACGGGGTTTTCAAAGCAGGAGAAGGTCCCCAGGTGGCAGGCGGGACCGTCCGGCTCTACCACCACGACAAGGGCATCTTTGTCACAGTCGGCAGTGATGGAGACGATGTGCTGGTAGTTTCCGCTGGTCTCCCCCTTGAGCCACAGCTCCTGTCTCGAACGCGACCAGAAGCACGTCAGTTCCTTCTCTATGGAGATCTGCAGGCTCTCCCTGTTCATGTAGGCCACCGTCAGCACTTTTTTGGTGACGGAATCCACCACCACGGCGGGGATCAGGCCCTTTTCGTCGAATTTGAGTTCGTCAATGTTAACCATGTTCATACCTCTCTGACGGGGATATTGTTTTCTTTGAGGGCTGCTTTGAGATCCGGGATCGCAAGCTCGCCGAAATGGAAGATGGAGGCGGCAAGCCCCGCGTCCACCTTGGGAAGCGTTTTGAAGAGCGTGACAAAATCATCAATCCCCCCCGCGCCGCCGGAGGCGATCACCGGGACGGAGACGGCATTGCACACCGCGTCCAGCATTTCGAGATCAAAGCCCTTTTTTACCCCGTCGGTGTCGATGGAATTCAAGACGATCTCGCCCGCGCCGAGCTCCACGCCCTTTTTGATCCAGGCAATGGCCTCCATACCGGTGTCCTCGCGCCCGCCCTTGGCGAAGACGTGGAAAGCACCGTCTACGCGTTTGACATCCGCCGACAGCACCACGCACTGATCGCCGTAGCGCTTGGCAGCCTCGAAGATCAATCTGGGGTCCCGGATGGCGCCGGAATTGACGCTGACCTTATCCGCCCCGCATTTGAGCACGCGGTCAAAATCGTCGAGCGTATTGATGCCGCCGCCCACGGTGAGGGGGATAAAGATGGTGCGGGCCACCTCAGTCAGCACATCGGTGAAGAGTTTTCTCCCCTCGGCGGAAGCGGTAATGTCGTAGAATACGAGCTCGTCGGCCCCGCTGTCCGAGTAGTATTTGCCCAGTTCCACGGGGGAAGACAGATCCCGCAGGCCCCGGAAGTTGACGCCCTTGACCACGCGGCCGTCCCGTACGTCGAGGCAGGGGATGATTCGTTTGGTAATCATTTTGCCGCCTCCAACGCCTCCCGGAGATCTATGGCCCCGGTGTAATACGCCTTGCCGATGATGGCCCCGTAGAGGTCCAGCGCCCGCAGCGCCTTGATATCGTCGATGGACGATACGCCGCCGGAGGCCACGATGTTCATGTTGAGTTCCTTCGACAGTTCCCCGTACAGTGCGCGGTTGGTGCCCTGCATGGCCCCGTCCTTGGAGATATCGGTGCAGATGATGGTCTGCACGCCGAGGCCTTGCAGCTTCCGGCAGAAGTCAAAGGCGTCCAGCGCCGACTTTTCCGTCCAGCCGCGGATAGCTGCCTTGCCGTCCCGGATGTCCACACCCACGGCAATTTTTTCGCCGTAAGTTTCCACAGCCTCGCGCAGAAAGGCGGGATCGGTGACGGCGGCGGTGCCGAGAATGACACGGTCGATGCCCGTGCTCAGATAGCGCTCCACCACCGCCATGCTGCGCACGCCGCCACCCACTTCGATGAAAAGCGGCGCGGCTGCACGGATGCGCCGGATCGTCTCGAGGTTCGGAGTCCCGCCGGTCTTTGCACCCTCTAGGTCTACCAGGTGCAGACAGTCTGCCCCCTGCTGATAAAATGCCCCGGCAATCTCCGGCGGATTTTCACTGTATATGGTCATCTGCGCATAGTCGCCCTTATACAGGCGCACGGCCTTGCCGTCGTATAAATCGATTGCGGGAAAGATCAGCATAGCGTTTCCCCCTCGCAGAAAGCTCTCAGAATATCCAGCCCCACCCTGCCGCTTTTTTCCGGGTGGAACTGGCAGCCGCACACATTTAGGCGCTGCACGGCGGCGGTGAGCAGGGCGCCGTACTCGGCGTTCGCGATCACGCTCTCTTCGCACTCGGCTGCATAGAACGAGTGCACAAAATACACACAGTCCCCTTCTTTGATATAGCGGAAGAGGGGGCTTTTGTTTTCGGTAAACAGCAAGGCATTCCAGCCGATGTGCGGGATCTTGTAATCCGCCGGGATGACCTCGGCAATGGGCCGCACCTCGCCGGGGATCAGTCCGAGGCCCGCATGCTCGCCGTACTCAAAGCCCCGGTCAAACAGAAGCTGCATGCCGAGGCAGATGCCCATGAGCGGCTTTCCGTTTTTAGCTTCGTCAATGATCACCATGTCAAGCCCCGTTGCCCGGAGCTTGTCGGCGGCATCTCCAAAGGCGCCCACGCCTGGCAGCAGGATCTTGTCCGCGCTGCGCAGGGTGTCCGCATCCCCGGTCACGACAGTCTCCGCCCCGATGGCGGCGAGGGAGCTTTTGAGGGAAAACAGGTTTCCCACGCCGTAGTCCACAATGGCGATCATCCCAGGACCCCCTTGGTGGAAGGCAGCTCATCGGCACAGGCGGGGTCGATGGCGGCCGCCTTGCGCAGAGAACGGGCGAAGGACTTGAAGCAGCCCTCAATGATGTGGTGGCTGTTTTTTCCGGCAAGCTCTTTAATATGGAGCGTGATCCCTGCGTTCATGCAGAAGGCGGTGAAGAATTCCTCCACAAGCTCGGTGTCGAAGCTGCCGACCTTTTCCGTGGGGATAGGCAGATCAAAGCACAGAAAGCTCCGGCCTGACACGTCCACCGCCGTCAGGATCAAGGCCTCGTCCATGGGGAGAGTCGTGTCGCCGTAGCGGACGATGCCGCGCTTGTCGCCCAGGGCTTCCTTCACCGCGCGGCCCAGACAGATGCCGATATCCTCCACGCTGTGGTGGTCGTCCACAACGGTGTCGCCTGCGCACTTGAGTGTCAGATCAAAGCGCCCGTGGCGGGCAAAAAGCGTGAGCATATGATCGAGAAAGCCCACGCCGGAGTCGATGCGGCTCTCCCCAGTCCCGTCCAGATTCAGGGTCAGCGTGATATCCGTCTCGGCGGTCTTGCGGTTGATCGTGGCGCTTCTCATGTTCATCCCTCCAAAATTTCACGCACATTTTTGAGCAGAATGTCCATCTGCTCTTTTGTGCCGATGGTGATGCGGTTCCAGTCGGCGATCCGGGGCTTTTCAAAGTGGCGGATCAGTACGGCCCGCTCGCGGAGTTTCATATACAGCTCCTTGCCGCTGATCCTGTGGGACCGGGCAAAGATAAAATTGGCAGAGGACGGCAGCAACGTAAAGCCGAGCTTTTCAAGCTCTGCGGTGGTATAGGCGCGGTTTTCCATGATGGTGCGGCAGTTGGCCTTCGTGGTTTCCTCATCCAGCAGTACCCCGAGGCCGACGGCCAGGGTCATGGAGTTGACGTTGTAAGGGTTTGTGGAGAATTTGATGGTGTTGAGATCAGCCATGAGCGCCGCGCTGCCCGCCGCAAAGCCCAGGCGCGCCCCCGCCATGGAACGGGATTTGGAGAAGGTCTGCACCACCAGCAGATTGTCATACCTGCCGATCAGCGGGATGCAGGTCTCGCCGCCGAAGTCCACGTAGGCCTCGTCTATGACCACCACGCTGTCGGGGTTGCGCTTCACGATTTCCTCCACCTGATTGCGCGTCAGAGCAAGCCCGGTGGGGGCGTTGGGGTTTGCGATGAAGATGGTCCTGCCGAGATCGAAATAATCCTCGGGTGCGATGCTGAAATCCGCCCGCAGGGGGATCTCCGTGTAAGGGATGCGGTTAAGCTGCGCGAAGACCGGGTAAAAGCCGTAGCTGATATCCGGAAAGGCCGCCGGGTGCTTTTCATCACAGAAGGCCATAAAGGCGAAATTCAATATCTCGTCCGAGCCATTGCCGAGGATGAGATTTTCCGGGCTGATGCCGTACAGCTCCGCCAGCGCCTTCCGCACTTGCGTACCCTCTATATCGGAGTACAGGTTCAGAGGCCGGGTATGCTCACGCGCAAATTGCAGCACCTTCTCTGACGGCGGGAAGGGGCACTCGTTGGTGTTCAATTTGGTTAGGTTCAGAATCTTCGGCTGCTCGCCAGGGGTGTAGGGCTCAAGGGCTTTATATTTTTCACTGAAAAAGCGGCTCATTTTTCGTCCTCCAATCGGATCAGAGCGCTGCGCGCGTGGCCGTCCAGGCCCTCCTTATAGGCAAAGCGCGCGATCTCGGGCGCAAGCTTCTTGAAGGCCTCCGCCGGGTAATAGGTGTACTGGATCTTCTTGACAAAATCGTCCACGCCGAGGGGGCTGCCGAATCTTGCGGTACCGGTGGTGGGCAGGGTGTGGTTCGTGCCGCCGAGATAATCCCCCAGCGGCTCCGGGCAGTTCTTGCCGAGGAACACCGAGCCCGCGTTTTTCACATCGTCCAGATAGTCAAAGGGATTGTCCACAAAGATTTCCAGGTGCTCGGGCGCCACGGCGTTGGCGATCTCCATGCCGCGGCGCAGATTGTCTGCGAGGATGATCTTGCCGTTATCCTCGATGGAGGGGCGGGCGATGTTCTCGCGGGGAAGCTTTGACAGTTGTTCTTCGATTTCCGCCTGCACGGCATACGCAAGCTTCTCGCTGTCCGTCACCAGCACGCAGCAGGAGAGCACATCGTGTTCGGCCTGGGCCAGCATATCCGCCGCCACATGGGTTGGCTTTGCCGTCTCGTCCGCCAGCACCAGCACCTCGCTGGGTCCGGCGATGGTGTCGATGGCGACCTGGCCGTAGACCTGGCGCTTGGCCTCTGCGACATAGGCATTGCCGGGGCCGACGATTTTGTCGACTTTTGGGACCGACTCGGTGCCATAGGCCATGGCAGCCACGGCCTGTGCGCCGCCGACCTTGTAGATTCTCGTCACGCCCGCAATCCGGGCGGCAGCGAGAATGGCTGCGTTGACCTTGCCATCCCTGCCGCAGGGGGTACACATGACGATCTCCCTGCAGCCCGCGATCTTGGCAGGCACCGCGTCCATCATCACCGTGGAGGGGTAGGGAGCCGTGCCGCCGGGGACATAGAGCCCCGCCTTCTCGATGGGCAGCAGCTTCTGACCCATCACGACGCCGCCCGGGCGGGTGAAGGAATAGCTCTGCCGAAGCTGCTTTTCGTGGTATTCGCGGATGTTGCGCTCGGCAAGGCGCAGGGTATCGAGAAACTCCGGCTCCGTTAAAGCCATAGCCTCCTCGATCTCGTCCTCGGACACCAGCATGGTTTGAAGTCTTGCGCCGTCGAATTTCTCGGTGTATTTCAAAACAGCCTTGTCGCCGTTATCGCGCACGTCGGCAAGAATGCCCGACACGACGCCGGACACGTCCACCTTCGGTGCGTTTCGCTTCAAAAGCTCCTCATCCCGGAGCTCGCCGTCTTTGTATATACGGATCATGCTGTTACCTCCTTTGCCAACGCCCGGGTCAGCTCTTCGATCCGGTCCTTGTAAAATACGAAGCTTGCTTTGTTTGCAATGAGCCTTGCGCTGATGGGGACAATCGTCTCCAGCACCTTAAGGTCGTTCTCCCTTAGCGTTGTTCCGGTTTCCACGATGTCGACGATCACGTCCGACAGTCCGAGAATCGGCGCAAGCTCGATAGAGCCGTTGAGGCCGATGACGTCGATGTCCCGGCCGATGGCTGTATAGTAGTCGGTGGCGATGTGGGAAAACTTGGTCGCCACGCGCAGGGTCCGCGCAGGATCGTCTTTGAAATCCTTCGGCCCCGCCACGCACATGCGGCATTTGCCGACGTTCAGATCCAGCAATTCGTAGACGTCCGGCCGATGCTCCAGCAGAATATCCTTGCCCGCAACGCCGATATCCGCCGCGCCGCGCGCAACGTAGATCGCCACATCCGAGGGCTTGACCCAGAAGTAGCGCAGGCCCAGCGCCTCGTTTTCAAAAAAGAGCTTCCGGTTTTCCTCATGAATACTGGGGCACTCAAAGCCCGCGCGCTCGAACATGCCGTAGACCTTCTCACCGAGCCGCCCCTTGGGAAGCGCGATATTAAGCACGAGCCCCCACCTCCAGTCGTTCCAGCTTATCCAGATAGCAGGCAAAGCCGATGGCGCGGCCGGGCTTGCCCATGCGGCCCAGCAGCCGGTCATAGACACCGCCGGACAATACGCTCGACGGCACACCACGCACATAGCCCTGAAAGGCCAGATCGTTATAGTAGCGCATGTCCCCGAGGATGGAGAAGTCAAGGCTCACACGCCCTCTGCTCTCCGGCGGCAGCCCCCCGGCAAAGCGCGCAGCCTCATCGAGCGCGGTCTCCGGGCAACCGATCACGGCAAGTTCTCCGACCGCGTCCTGCGGCGCGGCGGTGCAGAGCGTGAGACGTGCAAGTCTCTCCGCGTCCCGCGTTGTCACCCCGGCGCGGTCAAGGACGGCCCTGAGCTCATGCACATTCTTTTCACCCATGCACCGCAGCACCTCGCGCCGCGCATCACCCTCGAGGGCCAGGGAGTCCAGCATCATCTCCACAATACCAAGCAAAGACACGCACAGGCGGTTTTCCGGGGAGATGAGCGAAAGACTTTCCAGCGCAAGACCCACTACCTCGAAGCTGCTTTCATCGTTTGCGCCCAGGCACTCGACGCCGGTCTGCCTGATCTCACGGAAGGCGCCCGCGCTCTCGGACACGCGGTAAACGTTCTCGTCGTAATAGAGTTTCCGTACCTCGCCGGGTACATGGCGGTAAGCGCGTACGATAGATAGCGTCACATCCGGCTTTAAGGCCATAAGTTTGCCGTTCGTGTCGGTAAAGGTGATGACCTGCGGCGAGCGCAGGAAGTCCTTGTTTTTCATGTAAAGCTCATATTCCTCAAACTTGCTCATCCGGTAGGGCGCATAACCCCTTTGAAAATAGAGCGAGCGGAGGGAAAAGCTGATCTTTTCCTCGTTGGTGAGAACAGCGGTGTCGATGATCATGAAAGCCTCCGGAAAATTCGGTTTGGTTGCTTTAGCATATTAGCACGTTATCTGATTAAAGTAAAGTGTTTTTTTAGACACACTTTATTATAACAAATCCCGGGTTGTGCGGGAAGGGGGATTTTTAACGTCCACTTTGGAGCATCGCGTTTTACGTATAATGAATGATCCCGTGCCAACGGCACGGGATCATTCATTATGAAAGCTTTTTCTGATAATACTTGAGCGCCGTGGGAACAGGACAGTCGCGGGCGATTTCCTCCGGAGTCTTCCAGAGAAAGCCTGCAAACTCCTTTGTGACCTCCACGCGGTAGCCTTTCATGTGCCACTCCACATGGGTAAAGACGTGCTTTGCCTCCCCGCTGGGCTCGATGCGCAGCACTTCCCCACCGAGCATACGCACGGTCTCACGTGTCTGTGTCTCATCCAGCGAGCCGTCGAAGTTTGGGAACTCCCACAGGCCCGCAAGCAAGCCCTTCCCTTCCCGTTTGCGCACAGCATATCTGCCGCCGCAGGAGAGCAGCAGCACGGTGCGCCGCTCGATGCACCGCTGCTTCGGCGGGCTCTTGACGGGGTAACGCTCCGTCTCACCGGCAAGGCACGCCCGGCACAGGGTATTCAATGGGCAGTCGGCGCAGCGCGGCACGGTGTTCGGCAGACACACGGTCTCCCCCAGCTCCATGATCCCTTCCGTCAGAAGGCCGGCCCGCTCCCCCGTGGGATAGCAGGCGCGCAGAAGATCGGCGATGACCGTGCGGGTTTTGGGCAGCATGATGTCGTCGGCACGCGCAAGCACTCTTGCCATCACGCGCAGCACATTCCCGTCCACGGCGGGCTCCGGTTCGCCGTATGCGATGGACGCGACGGCTCCGGCAGTATAGTCCCCGATGCCGGGGAGCTTTTTAAGCTCCCGCGCCTTACGCGGCAGCTCGCCGTTATAGTCTGCCATCACCTGCCGTGCAGCCTTCTGCAGGTTGCGCGCACGGCTGTAGTAGCCCAGTCCCTCCCAGAGCTTTAACAGTTTATCCTCTTCGACCTCCGCGAGCGCCCGTATGTCCGGAAGAGTCTCAAGAAAGCGGGCATAGTAGGGGATCACAGTCTCAATGCGCGTCTGCTGCAGCATGATCTCCGACACCCACACATGGTAGGGTGTGGGCGAGAGGCGCCACGGCAGCGGCCTGCGCACGGCTGCGCACCAGTCGACAAGCTTTTCCGCGCAGGCTTCAGCGAGCGATTCGTCTTTCATGATTCTCCCCTCCTTCAAAAAAACGGGGGCGGCTTTTGCCGCCCCCTGTTCATGTTTTCTTACAGTTTTTCAAAGCCGCCGTCGTCCACCTCCGGATCGTCGATCTTCTTCGGGGGCAGCTTCTCAAGATTGCGCACCAGGATCCACACATACAGCAGCAGCATCCCCGCCGAGGCCAGCAGGATGAGCTGCATGCCCATGTAGCGCTCGTCCGCCAGAGACATCAGGCACATCATGGTACCCATCATCGCGCCGAACAGGGCGTTATACGGCTTTTCCACATGGAAGGCAAAGCAGCCCACACGGAAAAAGCCCATCATCGCGAACATCAGCGTCACGAGCTCCACCGCGAAGCTCCACGCCACACTGTTGAGCTGGTTCTGCACATAGCAGACCACCAGCCACAGCGCATACATCAGCACCGGCAGCATCGAGCCCAGGCGCACCAGGGACTCATGCGCGAAGCTGTCGTAGTTCGCCTGGCCCAGGACCAGAGGGAAAGCCAGTCCCGACAGGGCTGCAAGCAGGCAGAGCACACGGATCATGTTCACATTGGGGTCCGTCTCCGTGGTCATCATCAGCACCACTGCGCCCGCGATCATCAAAAGTCCCGCCGCCCAGCGCAAAATGGTGAAGAGCTTGCCGGGATTGTACAGTGCCTTGCAGAAGTCATTGGGAGGCGCGATGCGCTTGTCCTGCATGGCGCGGACAAAGTGCCGGAACACCAGCGCGGAGGCCACGACCATCACCGGTACCAGGAGGTTGAAGACGCTGCGCTCATTCAGGCCGTTTTCATCAAAAGCGAGCTGATCCTGCAGCCAGCGAAAGAACACGCCGAAGGCGCCCGCACCGGCCACATAGCAGCTTATTTCCAGAGGTTTTTTATACATAAGCCGTATCTCGATTCCATAAAATGTTTGTGTATCGCTTGGGAACTGTATGATTATATCCCGTTTTACAGATTCAGTCAAGTAAACGATTTATGATATGTGTGGAGTTGGAGCGTGTAGAGTGGAGTTATGGTGTCTCCTTCTGAGACGGGCCGGAATCTGTGTGATCCTGTCTGTTGTTTCTGCGCTGGTTTTTGCCGTGTTGTGGGCGGAACAGCCCTTGTCGCCGGTTCCCTCCCCTGCCGCTGAGACTGTTTCTGTGCGCGTAAAGCATGGGGATATGGTCGCCGCCGTGCCGCTGGAGGAGTATCTCATCGGCGTGGTAGCCTCCGAGTTGCCGGCGGATTTTGAGCCGGAAGCGCTGCGCGCCCAGGCTGTCGCCGCACGAACCTACACCCTCTACTGCGCCCGCACCGGCAAGCACGCCGACGCCGATGTCTGCACCGATTTCCGTTGCTGCCAGGCGTGGAAAAGCAGCGAAGCCATGCGGGAGAACTGGGGTGAGGCCTACGACGAAAAACTCTCGCGCATCCGGGACGCTGTTGAGAGCACCGCCGGAGAGTATTTACAATTTGCCGGGCAGGCGGCCTTCACCGCGTTTCACTCCTCTTCGGTGGGCTTTACGGAGGCCTGCGGTGCGATCTGGAGCGAGCTGCCCTACCTGGTGAGTGTGTCTACTCCTGAAAGCAGCGACAGTGTGCCTGGTTTTGTGAGCCGGGTGGATATCGGCGTCTTCGACCTGCGTGACACGCTGCTGAACCTTCATCCCGAAGCAGACTTCTCCGCTCGGCCGGAGGAATGGATCAGCGAAATCGTGCTTGATGACAGCGGCAGGGTGTCAAAGGCTGTGATCGGCGGTGCCGCATTTACAGGCGTAAAGCTGCGGGAAATATTCGGACTGCGTTCCACGGCCTTCACCATCGATTACGCCGACGGGGTTTTCACCTTCACCGTCACCGGCTTCGGTCACGGCGTCGGCATGAGCCAGTACGGTGCCAACGTCATGGCATCCGACGGTGCGGATTACCGCACGATCCTCGCCTACTATTATCCGGGCACTGAGCTCGTGTCCCTGTGATAGATACGCTTGTATTCATTGCTCTCGGTGCCGTCCGGGTTTTGCAGATACAATGACGGCTCGATGGTGAGGCCGGGCTTTCCGCCGCGCCGCGCCTCCGCCAGCACAAGGCTCGGGGCCGCCTGCGCGTCCCGGCACACGAGCCGCAGGCGCTTGGGTTCAAGGCCCGCCGCCGTCAGGCACACCAGCAGCTCGGAAAGCCTCTCGGGCCGATGCACAAAGCACGCCCGTCCCCCGGTTTGCAGCAGGAAGGCCGCCGCCGCGCAGATTTCCGGCAGCGTGCACAGAAGCTCGCTCCTTGCGGCGGCGCGTTCAGTATCCTGCGGCAGAGCCCCGCTGCCCTGCGAAAAATAAGGCGGGTTGCAGACCAGCAGGTCAAAGCCGCCCGCGCGAAAAAGAGCGCGGTGATTGCGGATGTCTCCGGTGATGATCTCGCTTCTCTCCGTCAGACCGTTGAGCGCCATGTTTTCACGGGCAAGCTGTGCCGCCTCGGGCACAATCTCAAGCCCTGTCATATGCAGTTTTTCCGTGCGCTTGAGCAAAAGGAGCATTGCCGCGCCGGAGGCGCAGCCGAGCTCGATGCCGCGCCCTGCCCCGGCTGTATTTACGAAATCCGCCAGCAGCACGCAGTCCGTCCCGAGGCGAAAGTGCCGGGCCTGCAAAAGCTTCGGCCCGCCGGGCCAGAGGATTTCGGGTTCAGACATGATTATCCGCTGCCCCGACCAGATCCTGCTGACTCACGATCCGGAACATGGTAAAGCCGCTGCCCTGTTTATTGCTCCGGTATTCCACAAAGGCATGGAAAACCTGCCCGTCGAACTCCACCTTGTACTGACCGTCCTCATAGATGCCGGCATCGGTGCCGATCCGCTTTGTTCTCCCGTAATGCTCCATGGTCATGGTGTAGCCTTCGGTGATGGGGAAGTATTCCAGGATCTGCGCAAAGGTCTCCCGGTAGGTATCTTCATCCGTCACGCCGGGATACAAAAGCGCGTAGGAAGCGTCACAGTCCCCCTTCACTTCCAGATCCAGCATCTGCCGCACGCGGGCATCCAGAGCGTTGCTGCTGATCCCCGCACAGCCGGTGAGCAGCAGCGCGAGCAACAGCACAACCGTGAGGCAGCCCAGGCTTTTTCGATTTGTGATTTTCATGCTCATATCTTAACTCCTATGGCTTCTTCGATGAGAATATAAATCCGTTTTTGACGGAGCTTTGCTTCGGCAAAAACACCATGAGCCGAGTTTAACGAGGCCTCGCGCCGACCAACCGAGGCATTTCCCGCAAGCCGAGGGCGATAAGCGCGAGTCATCAATTGCTAACCATGTTCGCAATTGAATAAAAAAGGGGCTGCGAGAGAATCGCAGTCCCTTTTCGTGTTTCAGGATTACTCCTGAACGATCGCCTCGGCGGGGCACTGGGCAGCGCAGGCGCCGCACTCCAGGCACTTGCTGGCGTCGATCTCATAGTGCAGATCGCCCATATCGATCGCTTCGGCAGGACACTGTGCTGCGCAGGAACCGCAGGACAGGCACTCGTCAGTGATAACAAAAGCCATGATATTACCTCCGTATGTAGATTGACCTCTCGGTCTAAGCACATTGTAACACAACTCTTCCAAAAATCAATTACAAATCATGAAATTCGCGCCTATATTTTGTAATACTTTTGGCGATACTTTCTCTGCTCCCCGCGTTTCGCCCCTTTCGGCGGTCTTCGCGGAGGATAATGGATTTGTTATACCAAGGGGAGGGATGCCCTGTGAAGAGCAACGAAAAATTTACCCAGCGGGCGGAGATCGCCATCGAGGCCGCGCGCGCTGCCGCCGGCGAACTGGGCCATGCCTACATCGGCACCGAGCACCTGCTGCTCGGGATCCTTGAAGAACAGGACGGTCTCGGTGCGCACATTCTCCGGCGCGAAGGGTTGGAGCGCGAGCATCTGCGCCGCGTGATCGCCCGGGAGTCGGGCGTGGGCTGTCCCGGTGCGCCGGGTCTGGGGCTTACACCGAACGCGCGCGCCGCCCTCGAGCAGGCGGCAAGAGAGGCTCAGGCCCTGCACCACGGCTGCATCGGTACGGAGCATCTGCTGCTGGGCCTTCTGAGGCTGAATGACTGCGGTGCCGTGCGGGCACTCAAGGGTGCGGGGGTAGACCTCAACAATGTGTGCACGGCCATTATGGACGTGTTCGGCAACCCCGATTCCCGGGGCCGCCCCCAAGCCGGAACTCTGCGTACACCGCTGCGCAGGACCGAGACGCGCATCCTCGACCAGTATAGTCTGGATCTGACGGAAAAGGCGGCAAACGGTCTCATCGACCCCGTCGTAGGGCGAAATCAGGAGATCCGCCGCGCCATCCAGATTTTATCCCGGCGCAGCAAAAATAACCCCGTCCTCATCGGGGAACCGGGTGTGGGCAAGACCGCTGTTGCCGAGGGGCTGGCGCTGGCGGTCGCGCGCGGTGAGGCGCCGCCGAACCTCGGCGGCAAGCGTATCGTGTCACTGGATATCCCCGCGATGCTGGCAGGCACCAAGTACCGGGGCGATTTTGAGGATCGGGTCAAGTCGGTACTGCGCGATGTGCGCCGGGCGGGGGATGTGATCCTCTTTGTGGACGAGCTGCACACCATCGTGGGTGCAGGCAGCGCGGAGGGCGCCATCGACGCCGCCAACATCCTAAAGCCCGCACTGGGCCGGGGCGAGGTACAGATCATCGGCGCCACCACACCCGAGGAGTACCGCCGTTATATAGAGAAGGACGCAGCTCTCGAACGGCGCTTCCAGCCTGTGCAGGTGCGGGAGCCGGACGTGAAGCTCACCATGGAGATGCTCCGCTCCCTGCGCCCGGCACTGGAAAAGCACCACCGGGTGCGCTTTTCCGACGCCTCCATGGAGGCCGCCTGTTCCCTCTCGGTGCGTTATATCAACGACCGCTTTCTGCCTGACAAGGCCATCGACCTTCTGGACGAGGCCGGGGCCGCCGTACGGGTTCAGGGCGGATCGAACGTGACGGAGGCCGATGTGGCAAAGGTGCTGTCGGTCTGGACAGGCATTCCGGTGACGGGGCTCAGTGAGAGCGAAAGCGAGCGTCTCATCGCGCTGGAGGATCGCTTACGGGAGCGTATTATCGGCCAGGATGAAGCGGTGTCGGCTGTGGCCCGCGCCATCCGCCGGGGACGGGTGGGGCTCAAAGATCCGTCAAGGCCCATCGGCTCCTTCCTCTTCTGCGGCCCGACCGGCGTGGGCAAGACCGAGCTCTGCCGGGCGCTGGCCGACGCGGTCTTCGGTGACGCCGGGGCGGTCATCCGGCTCGACATGTCCGAATATATGGAGAAGCACTCGGTCAGCCGTCTCATCGGCTCGCCCCCGGGCTATGTGGGCTATGAGGACGGCGGACAGCTCACCGAGAAGGTGCGCCGCCGTCCCTGGTCAGTGGTGCTGTTCGATGAGATCGAGAAGGCCCACGAGGACGTGTGGAGCATTCTGCTTCAAATCATGGATGACGGGCACCTGACCGACTCCACCGGGCGGCGGGTGGACTTTGCCAACACCGTGGTAGTCATGACCTCGAACGTCGGGGCCAAGGCCATCACCGACGGCCGCCTGCCCCTGGGCTTTGCGGGCAGCAGCGGCGGCGAGGGCATCATGCGCGATCAGGTGAGAGCGGAGCTGCGCAGCACCTTCAAGCCGGAGTTTCTCAACCGCGTGGATGAGATCATCGTCTTCCGACGCCTGGATGAGGGGGATATGCTGGCCATCACCCGCAGACTTCTCGGCGAAGTAGAAAAGCGCTTTGAAGACCTGGGCCTGCGCCTCATCGTCCCCGAGGACGCCGCACGCCGTCTCGCTGAAATGGGTCGGCGTGAAAACAGCGGAGCCCGTCCCCTGCGCCGCACTATCCGCCGTGAGATCGTGGACCGGGCCGCACAATTGCTGTTGGAAGGCTCCCTCCGCCCCGGCAGCACAGTCACCGCCGTGTGTGAGGAAAATGGGATCGAATTGAGGAAGGGATAAGAAAACCCGGCAGGGCGTGTGCTCTGCCGGGTCGTGTTTTTAAAGAATTATTCCTTGCTCTTGATATAGTTGTCGATGGAGACAGCGCCCGCCTTGCCTGCGCCCATGGCCAGGATGACGGTAGCCGCGCCGGTGACGGCGTCGCCGCCGGCGAAGACGCCCTCGCGGGCCGTCACGCCGCCCTCGTCAGCCTCAATGCCGCCCTTGCGGGTGAAGGTGAGACCGCCGGTGGTGTTGCGGATGAGGGGGTTGGGGCTGGTGCCGATGGCGATGATGACGGTGTCCACATCCAGGACCCACTCACTGCCCGGCACGGGGACGGGAGAGCGGCGGCCCTTGGCGTCGGGCTCGCCCAGCTCCTGGCGCTGCAGCTCGATGCCGGTGACGAAGCCGTCGTCGCCCGCGAGGATGCGGGTCGGGTTATTGAGCAGGTGGAACTCGATGCCCTCGGCCTCGGCATGCTCGACCTCTTCGAGACGGGCGGGCAGCTCGTCGCGGCCGCGGCGGTAGCAGATGAACACATGCTCCGCGCCGAGACGCTTGGCGACACGCGCCGCGTCCATGGCCACATTGCCGGCGCCGACGACGGCGACACGGTGGAAGTGCTTGATGGGGGTATCGTAATCGTCGCGGTAGGCCTTCATGAGGTTGACGCGGGTCAGCAGCTCATTGGCGGTGTAGACGCCGAGAAGGTTCTCGCCGGGGATGTGCAGAAACTGAGGCAGGCCGGCGCCGGAGCCGATGAACACGGCCTCGAAGCCGTCTTGGAACAGCTCGTCCACGGTCTCGGACTTACCGATGATGGCGTTGTTGACGATCTTGACGCCCATGGCCTTGAGGTTTTCGATCTCCTTGGCCACGATCTCCTTGGGCAGGCGGAACTGCGGGATGCCGTACACCAGCACGCCGCCGGACTTGTGCAGGGCTTCAAAGATGGTCACGTCGTAGCCCATCTTTCTCAGGTCGCCCGCACAGGTCAGGCCCGCAGGGCCGGAGCCGACGACCGCGATGCGGTGACCGTTGGATGCGGGAACTTCGACCTCGACCTTCTCGAGCTTTGCCTGCTCGGCCATGTGCCAGTCGGCGACGAAGCGCTCGAGGCGGCCGATGCCGACGCTCTCGCCCTTCAGGCCGCGGATGCACTTGGACTCGCACTGCTTCTCCTGCGGACATACACGACCGCAGACGGCAGGCAGGGAGTTGGTGGAGGTGATAATCTCATAGGCGGCTTCAAACTCGCCCTCGGCGACCTTGGCAATAAACTCGGGGATACGGACCGCAACGGGGCAGCCGGTACGGCAGGCGGGGTTCTTGCAGTTGAGGCAGCGCTTGGCCTCGTCGATGGCCATCTCGGGGGTGTAGCCCAGGGCCACTTCGTCGAAATTACCGGCGCGGACGATAGGGTCCTGCTCGGGCATTTCGTTCTTGGTCAGTCTCATATTAGCCATTTCTCTTTCCTCCCGTCATGTTGCAGATGTGCTGGGCGGCGGCGTCCTGCTCGTCCTTGTAGAAGGCGGCACGCTTGAGCAGAGAGTCAAAGTCGACCTGATGGGCGTCAAAGTCCGGGCCGTCGACACAGGCAAACTTGGTCTCACCGCCGACGATGACGCGGCAGCCGCCGCACATGCCGGTACCGTCGACCATGATGGGGTCGAGGGAGATGATGGTCTTGATGCCGTAGGGGCGGGTCACGTCGGCCAGGAACTTCATCATGATGTCGGGGCCGATGGCGATGACGCGATCAAACTGGGGCTTGCCCTCGGCGATGTTTTTTTCGATCTCCTGCTTGAGGAAGACGGTGGTAAAGCCCTTCTCACCGTAAGTGCCGTCGTCGGTGCACATGATGAGCTTGTCGGAAGCTTCCTTCAGCTCGTCCTTGAGGATGACGATATCAGCAGAACGGAAGCCGCCGATAAAGGTGACGTCGATGCCGCGCTTGTGCATTTCTTTCGCGATGGGGTAGGCAATGGCGCAGCCCACGCCGCCGCCGACCACGCAGACCTTCTTGAGGCCGTCCATCTCGGTGGCGCGGCCCAGGGGGCCGACGAAGTCGGAGATGTAGTCGCCCTGCTCCACGGTGTGGAGCATCTTGGTGGTGCGGCCCGCGGCCTGCACCATGACGGACACGGTGCCCTTCTCACGATCCCAGTCGGCAACGGAGACGGGAACGCGCTCGCCCTGCTCGTCCAGACGGAAGATGACGAACTGACCGGCCTGCGCATGCCTGGCCGCCAGCGGCGCCTCAATCTCGAACAGGCAGATGGTCTTGGCGTCGTTGAGGAAACGCTTGGTTACTACCTTGTACATGGAAACACCTCTATACATTTAATTGTGGTTTTGCGATTTTCCAGTTGTCTGTTTGCAACACTTCTATTTTACGCGACATACGCAATAAAGTCAACGTTTTCCGCGATATTTGTTATTCTGCCCGGTCCAGGAGCTTTTTAATGATAGCCGAACGGCTGAGAAAGACCAGCACCGCAAGCTGTACCGGCAGCATCACCGTAAGCTGCACCGCCCGCGCCTTGAGAAGCGTCGTGTATGAGCTGCCGCTGATGTAGGAGATCATGGCGGTATTCAAAAGAAATGACACCAGCACCACATTGAGCACCGCTGCGAGGGCAGGCCAAAGGAAGCTTTTGCCCCGGCGGTAGAGGCACAGGCCAAAGATGAGTCCCGTGCAGGCCGCCGTCAGCGTAAACCCCGGGAAAAAGGCCCCCGTCGGGAACAGCAGCGCCCCGACAAGATCCCCCAACGCCGCGACCAGCGACGCCCACCACGGGCCGTACAGCACGGCGCAGAGGGCCACAGCGGCAAAGCCGAGGCCGATCTTCATCAGCGGCGTGTTGATGGCAAGCAGGCGCGTGAGCACCACGTCCAGTGCCAAAAGCTCGGCCGAGACGATCAGTTTTTTTGTGTTGGGCACAGGCATCACCTCCCCGGGATATTTGGCATGATTATACTCCAGGAAAGGGTTGCTTGCAAGCGTATTGAAACTTGAATAATATACAGGGTTCATATATAATAACAACAAATGAATACACAGGAGGCAAAAACATGGAAAACAAAATCTATGATGTAATGATCCTCGGCGGCGGCCCGGCGGGGCTGGCGGCCGGTATCTATGCGGGGCGGGCAAAGCTGTCTGTCCTGATGATTGAAAAGGGCGCGGACGGCGGTCAGATCATTCTGACGCACGAGATCGAAAACTACCCCGGTCAGCCGAGCATTGACGGCATGAGCGGCCAGGAGCTCATTGCCCCCATGAGCGCCCAGTGCATGAAGTTCGGCTGCGAACGTGTCAGCGACACCATCAGCACCTGCGATTTCTCGGGACCTATCAAAAAGCTTGTCGGCAATCGGGGCGAGTATCTGGCAAAGTCCGTCATTCTCTGCACCGGCGCCATGACGCGTTTCATCGGCTGCGAGCACGAGGCGGATTTTGTGGGCCGCGGCGTGAGCTACTGCGCTGTATGCGATGCCAATTTCTTCACCGGCCTCGATATCTACACGGTCGGCGGCAACGGCATTGCGGCCGAGGAAGCAATCTACCTCTCCAAATTTGCAAAGCGGCTCATCATGCTGCACAAGGGCAAGACCCTCTCTGTCACCCCCGATGTGCTTAAAGAGCTGGAAGAGAACCCGAAGATCGAGATTCGCTGCGGTGTGGAGGTTGCAGACCTGGGCGGTGACGGCATTCTGAGCGAGATCACCCTGCGGAATGTGGAGTCCGGTGAGCTCACCAAGGTGACTGCTGATCCCGAAGACGGTATGTTCGGCCTCTTCGGCTTCACCGGACGCAAGACCACCGGCATGTTTGAGGGCATTCTCGACATGGAAGGCGGTTATATCAAGACCAACGCCATGATGGAGACCAACATCCCCGGCGTGTATGCCGCAGGTGACGTGCGTGTGACTCCGCTTCGCCAGGTGGTCACCGCCTGCTCGGACGGTGCGATCGCCGCCATGCAGTGCAGCAAGTATGTGGGAAGCCTGAAATAAGAATCGCTGCCTGTGTCTTGTCGATTCCGTGCAACGCAAAAACCGAGTTGGGAGTATAAGCTTCCAGCTCGGTTTTCCGGTTTGTTGACTCTTGCGGGGGCGAGACATTATTACTTAGTCTCCATCATCCATGATGTAATGATTGCTTTAGGAGACCATTCACGCAGTCAAGGCCGCGGCAGCCAATGTATCCGATTTGACTATGCCATCCGAGCTCATGCATGGAGAGAAAGAAACACTCAACGGAGACAGCGGATATCTGGGCGCTGAGAAGCGTGAGGATGCCAAAGTGCGCAACAAATCCGGAAAAGAGATTTAGTATGTGATCAACCGTCGCCCCAGCCAATTGCGCAAGCTCAGCAAAAGCGGTCAGTAGAACGAATCATAATCAGCAACATGCAAAAACTTAAAAATTGAAAAACATATATGAATAGCCATTGGAAGAACGTTCACGCCCCTGCATGAAATTTCCCGAGCCGGGAAATACTAACACCACTCTTTCAAAAAGGAGTGGTGTTTTTCATGCAGGGAAAGGTCGAGATCTGCGGAGTGAACACGGCGAAGCTGCCGGTTCTGAAGGCAGCGGAGACAAGGGCGCTGCTGGAAAAGGCGCGCGGTGGGGACCGGGAGGCCCGCCAGGCATTGATCGCCGGGAACCTCCGTCTGGTGCTGTCGGTGATCCAGAAGTTTTCCGGCCGCGGTGAGAGCATGGACGATCTCTTTCAGGTGGGCTGCATCGGTCTCATCAAGGCCGTGGACTGTTTTGACCTGAGCCAGAACGTCCAGTTTTCAACGTATGGCGTTCCAGCGATTAACGGATGGCGAAAAGCTTCAAGGAGGTTTTCACCATGACGCGAAAGCAGGCACTGGCTATGGCAGAGCAAGTCTTATCCGAGCGCGGGCAGATTGATGCCGCAGCGATCCTACATAAACTCTCCGGCGAGCTCCCCTTCTACAGTTGGTCAGAGGATGCGATCCGGGACGCCGTGGAGCAGTTCATCCTTGACCATGGGCGCTTCCCCACCGCCACCGATTTCAAAAAGCGGGGCCTTCCCCCGCACACGGTCATCAAGAAGCGATTTGGCATCACCCTGCAGGATTGGCTGAACCGGGATTATCCCGTCGTCAAGCCCTCCGAGAACGAAAAAAGGACAAAGGCCACCGAGGCCTTTGTCCGGGATTATTTTCGTATACAGCCCAGAAGCGCCGACGAGTTTAATGCCCGGCGCACACCCAGGACACATTGCTGGTACACCGTCGCCGTCTACAACCACACCCGCAGCTGGCGCAATCTGCTGGCCAAGCTGGAGCTGCCGATCTACAACAACATCGATGTCCCGCGCGTAAAACCCGACCTCAAGGTCAGCGTGATCTCAGACACCGATTTCCGGGATTGACGGGAGGTAAGAACATGAAACTGTTACTATCCTGCAAGTACAACATGGACACGGCCTGCGTGGAACTGCGCTATTCTGACGGCAGCTCACTTGCTCTCGACTGCATCGAGGTCGAGAACCTGTATGGCAACAGCCCCGCTTACCGCACTGAGCTGGATTACCTGATCTACAACGATCCCCTGGCTTATGCAGACCTGATCCTCACCGGCGACGTGGAAGCATATCTGCGGGCAGCAGCGCAGGACCGGTATCTGGACTGAAGCCAGCCAAACAAATCGATAGTGTTTCATTAAAAACGGCTGTTTCACCGAATCGGTGAAACGGTCGTTTTTAGTGAAATCGGTTTTTACTGAATCCGGATTCAGTGAATTTGGATTCAGTAAAAATCATACATTGACGAACAGTAACGCAGAAAACATATTCTAATTAACAGACGCATGACCAAAATTGCTTGCGCCATCCTATGAAGGTGAACAGTGGTTCTGCGCTCTTTTTGCTTTTAGGCGTTCTGCAAAAGTCACGCTGAGCTATATGTGGTAGGCAACAAACTTAAACTCATTTTTAAAATGAGCTCAGTGTTAGCGAGATTGCAAAATGAGTTTAACTTTTTGAGTTCAAAAAGTTAAACTCATTTTAATTTAGCTCTCTAAAAAGCAGACTCTTTCCAGCTCTGCGAATGGAATTTTTGACTTACTCATTATTATTCCAAAATCGAGTGCATCAATAAGGTCTTTTGCGCGCTCTCCTTCGTGGTAAGCAACGCCAGGCCCTTTCAGCCGAAACAGCTTTTTCATCTTTCGTTTTCCTTTCGACCCAGACGGAATACTACTCACAGGCATCTCTAAAAAGGAAAACACGCCATTAATATCAAGCAGCATTGTATCTTCAATATCTGCATTTGATGCCATATCTATAATAGTCTTTGCTTTGCTCCTTTTCAAGCTTTTACGCAGATCTTTCCAGTCGCCTTCTTGAAACTTTGAATAAGAAGACAAGTATTCATCTGTATCATAGCACAAGACCACAGTCCATTCGAGATTCTTATATGCAGAATGACATCTTGAGGAAAACCACGCTCCAGAATTTGTTACTTGGGATATTGTTCCAACAATATTCGTCTTTATAAGAATGTTTTCTGTTCCGTTATCTAAAGAGTAAAATACTTCGCCGGTTGTTTGGTCTGTGTGCTTTGAGATTGATGAACCGGGATGTTTTGAGCAAAAATATTGAAGTAGAGCCAGGTAAAACACCTTTTCTGTGTCCCCTTCAAAAATTAATGCAACTCCTTTTGAAAACTCATCGCCCATGTTCAATCCTCCAAATAGAAGGAAAGTGTTTCTGCTGAGTCCTGATCCCCGGACAGCAATTCAAACAAATATTCTCCGACAGTCATCTCCATGTCTCTCGCAGATAACAGCAGAGCTTTCGCTCGCTTGAAATCCACTTTTTTAAATAATGCGGTTCCGTCATTTGAAGGTATGCCTACATATATTTTATTTGGCTTAAAATACTGTACCAAATATGGTGAGTGGCTGGAAATCAATATTGTTGTGTTTTCAATTGCTTCATCAAGTATTTCGAGCAGTTTTTTTAGCAGTCTTGGATGAATACTGGTTTCAAGCTCCTCAATCCCAATGAGTGAGATGTTCTTTGAACTGGCGATAAAAACATTTGCTAAAAGCCAAAAAACACGTTTTGTGCCTGTAGACATCATTGCCATATCAATAGGTTGATTTAAGTATCTATGCGTGATGATAACCTTATATAGCTCATCTCGAATCCGAAATGGGATGTTATCAGGTTTATCGGGTGAGTTTTCATCAGTAAACAATGTTAATTCTTTTATTTCATTTCTAACTTCATAAGGAAGAACTTTTACATCTGTAAACTCCGGGAATAGCGAATAGACTGCCTCCAAAAACAGATTATATTTCTCCGGAAACGACTGCATTAACTGATATAAAGCGCGCGGAACATCCTTATCATCAAATGAAATACCATCATCTTCGCTTTGGCCAACATACTCAATAGGTACGGAAGTAAATCTATCCCGCAAGTCTAATGAAGAGCAAATGTGGTAGTCAAATGACTTGATTGAGGAAATAACACTTGAAATCTCAATATCTTCCAATGCTGACAATACATCTATCGATAGTTGCTCGGTAGTTAAGTTTATTTTTCTAAATGCCTGAGTATCTTTTCCTCTCCTGTACTGACCCTTATCCCGTTTAAGGAAGGATGTATATCGCACACTTTCGTTTGGCCTTGCATCTATCCATTCATCTGTGATTCGCTGGCCTGTTCTGTCATCGCGGAACCACTCGAAACTATAGCCATAGCGAACAAAACGATACTCCAAGTCTTCCTCATTTTCAAATTCAATCTCAAAGAAGAATTGATTATCCGCTAATTTTTTATTAATAGGAATAGCGCGACTCCACCGCATCATTGTTTTTCGCTCTCGCGGATTCTGAAAAATAAAGTCACAGCCGAAATCAATAGCTTCAAGGAGATTCGATTTTCCGTAATTGTTGATAGAAATGATAGCAGTAATCCCGTCAAGAGACACTCTTGTTTTTTTTAGATTTTTAAAGCCGCCAACAGTAATGCTTTTTATTTTCATGTTTATCCCTGCCTTTGCAAAGCCATTGCAAACATTATACTACACAAAAAAGTGAAATTTGTCAATTAAAGAGATAAAATTATGAACACTTTTTAAAATGAGTTTAACAAAAATGCGGTGTTTAAAAGCCACGCGAATATACCATTCAGCCCACGTCACTTAGATAATTGGTACGGCCTCTCCTGTATGTTCAACATGGACACGGCCTGCGTAGAGCTGCGCTATTCTGACGATAGCACTCTCGCTCTCGACTGCATTGAGATCGAAAATCTGTATGGGAACAGCCCCGCTTACCACACCGAGCTGGACTACCTGATCTAAAACGATCCCATGGCTTATGCTGACCTAATCCTGGCCGGCGACGTGGAGGCGTATGTGCGTACAGTAACGCAGGAGCGATATCTGGACTAAGGCCGGCACCACAAATCTATAATGTTTCATACTCTGGCCGCAGTTCCTCAGTGTAGGGCGCTTTTGAACATTGCCGCCCTTAGGGTCGATTATACAGTCGCATGTTCTTTGGTTCCAAAAGAACCCAGGATAAATGAGCGAAGTTCCTCGTCAGAAGCTGGTATTAAAACACGGTCAAAAGAGACTTTCAATACTTTATCCGTATTAATAACAACATGGATTCGATTTTCAAGAGATTCAATGTCAGTTTCAGCTAGCTTCGAAAAAGCACATAAAAGTCTGACGACATCGCGTTTTACCATATATGTATTTACAAAGGATCGCCCACTCGGTGGGTTTCCCATATGCCAAAAAACTACTACTTGGTGAGCTGGATTTGCTCTGAGCCAGGAAACGATTTTTTTCCACCAGCGGGCATCAGTAATACCGAGCGACATCCCCCATATACAGATAATCTGGCTATTGTCTATTTGCTGGTCTGCTTCGCTGTACCATCGTTCACCCGCAGTCTGAACGCTTCGTGACTTGATGAGAGCTTGTCGAATACCGGGGCAATTAAGGAGCTCCTTGTTTGCTACTTGCGAATCATCAAAAACCCCGAGGATCGGTGCATTGCTGGTTGTTCCATGTGCATGAAGCACAGAGGATTGCGCTATCATTTTTCGTGTTGCGCCACCATATTCCCATGTCTGTAATGGCGTTTTGGAAAGCACCTTTGCAACTGCATCTAATGAATCTGTGTAATTGAATGAAATAAACTTTACTACTGTATCATGCGCCCGATCCCCAATTAATAGATTTGCCACAGAATCTCTCTCAGTTGGTTTGAGCTCTTGATAAAAGTGCGCTATTCCATCTTTTAGTCCAGCTATTGTATCTGGGTCGGCTATATCATTATCAAATTTGCTACACTCATTTTCCAAATATGTACAGAGGCCCTCATGTGCATCTTCGTATAATTCCAGAAAATCGTCAACAGTTTCTTTTGTAAACTTGTCTGTATATTGGCCCAATCCGATTTCAAAATCTGCCCAACGTGATTTTTGACGCTCTGCCGGATCTTTTATACGCATATACTTATCAATTTCCTCTTTGAAGTTTTTGATTGCGCCATGCTCGTCTTCTGTTCTTGGGGACTGATTTATATACCAGTCATAGAAGCCACTATAGGAAGTATTTATGCCGGCGGCAATGTCAAATCCGTTTCCTACAAGAAATGTGATTGTCATATCTTTCTCCCGAATTCTCTACAAATAATTTCTTGCTATTATATCCCCTGATTTAATTACTTGCAAGGATATTGAAGTACTAAATATAAATAAGAAGGGAATTAACACAAGATAACTGCCCAATTATGTTCAGAATCCCCAAGGGTTTTCCATACTTTCTTATAGGGAACAGGAAAACCTTTGGGGGTGAGAAAAAGGATCAGGAGCTTACAATTTCCATAAAATCGTCATATGAAATGTACTTGACTCCTAACTCTTCACAGAGATTCGGAAGCTGTGCAGAATGAGGTTTATACTTTTCTTTGGTTACGACTATAGCATCTAATGCTTTAGCCTTAGCGGCTATGTATATGTCTGCCGAAGGTCGATTCTCCAAAATATTCTTTTGGTGAATCGTTTCTCTCATTTTTGGCTTCATTAGGATATTGCTAATAATAAGTGATTCTTGATTATCAGGATTCTTGAATATATATTTATGATTGTGAACCCATGGGTATTGTTCGGCATTTTCGGAATAATGAAGGGTAAGCTCATTAAAGCACTCATCTACAGAAATAATCTCTCCATTGGCCATTTTCTCTTCTATCGTATTCCAGAGGGCTTCAAATGCTTTTCCTCTCTTTGGAAGATGAGATATCATTTCACGAAACACATTTGTATCTAAAACATATATCATCTGCTTATCCCCCTGAAATAGACCGTTTCAAGGTTTGGCAGGTGATCTACTTTGCTATGCAGCATTTCACTAGCCCGAATGCTGTCTATTTTTCCCGAAAAATACTGTTTAAACACATCTCCTGTATACCGCTGTCCGAGGTAGGACAACTGTGTATAGTAATGGTTTCCGCCGCCGAGCTGTCCCTTTTTCTTGCCGCCATTACGGATCGCGTCACCGTAGAAAAGCTCTTTAAGGTCATTGTATTCCGCAGGCGAAATCTTTCCCATCATATAGAGCTTATACATAATGGCTTCTTTGCTGACAGAATACAGTGTTGAGAGTTCTGCGATGCGGTCTTCATCTAGTGGCTTCTTTTTTATCTCTAGCTTAAAATCATCCATCGGAACAAGAAAAGCATTTGCAAAGCTGTCGCATGCCTTCTCAATTTCCGTCTGCTGGTCGTTAAGGGCGACATAGTAATCATCCCGAATTATTTCCGCGCCACTGGTATCTGAAATCAAATGGTACAGCTCATGGAAAAGAGTGAAATTCTGCCGCGCAAATGACATGGAGTTATTGATGATGATTACAGGGAAATGGTCATCATTTAGGCAGATTCCAGAGACTTGATTGTCTTTAAAAGCATCCTTGAATACATAAATACCAAGATCATAGAATTTCTCTCGGAATATCTCAAAAACAACCTTTGTGCTTTTCCTCGCCTTTTGTGCAGATATGGGGAACTCTAACTGCATTCTGATAAAGCTAGATAACTGCTCGATATTCTTTGGAAAGCTGTCTCTTTGTGCAATAATGCTTTCTTTGCTTCCATAAAGCTCTTCCAGACTGAGTTGATAAACTTTAGCTTTTTCAAACTGGACAATAATATTCTTACTGAATGTTTTTACTACTGCATCGGGAAGTGTGCGCAAATCTCCTTTGATCTCCGGAAGGCGAGGAGGTTCAGGAAAGAAGAAAACAGCACTCGGCTTACGGAATACATCACTTATTTTTTTCAGCTTTGCATACGTCGGATACTCCGTCCCGTTTTCCCAATTGATATAACGTACAAGATCGACCCCAATAGCCTGCGCTGCTTCATCAGGGGACATGTTATAGTTTTCGCGCGCCCAACGGATGATTCTACCATTCACACCACTGAGAGTTTCAGCCAACAGGGTCACCTCCTTCTATGTACATCAATTTCTTCAAGTCAAGAGTCTTATAGTGCGAAACTAAGGTGGAAAAGCTCATTTATCGCGCGTTGTATTTCTATGTCTTCAATTCCATAGTATCTTAACTGAATTGCATATATAACATATTCCAAATAAACTAAGTCAAGCAATGATAAGCCTATAAATTCTTTATCCAAATCTCCATGTGCAAAATGGTTTCGCTGATCAGAAAGTCGCTGACCCATCTCAGAGTATACTAATTTTTGATCATTCAAACCATACAGCCTATTACCAAAGGGGTTAAGTATCCCCGAAAAATCTTTTCCCATCTGTATTATTTCTGACTGAAGAGAATCTGATTTTACAAGTCGCTTCAAAAATTTGAATATTTTCTTCTGCTTTCCGCTGCTTTTTTCAAGATGTTCTTGAATTGTTTCGGAAACACGTTCTTCCGCCTCGATAGTTGCAGAAGATTTCCTTACACCGTCAGGATATAACCTGTGAAACTCCCACTCAAAAGCAGCAGTTATCATAACGAAACGTGCAGCATCAAGATGTCTCCCCGTGCTGTATGTGTCTGGGAGATGTCTCATATATATCGCGTTAGAAGCAATATCTGATAATATCTGCCCCTCGTGGCCGGAAATATGGATTTGTTTGATAAATCGCCCTTTTTGTAGTGTAGTTGTTTCGCTTTCCTTGTCTTGATCAAGTATTATCATTGTTGCGAAGCTTTCATGTTTTCCATCCTTATATGGGGTCGACAGTTCAATTGATGGAATAAACACATTTTTCCGGTAGCAAAGGAATCTTATAAACTCTCTTGCGATTGACCACAGTCTAAGTATAAATCTATAATCATTAGTCGGATCAAATTCAAAAATTAATGCAGATTCCAGAGTCAGCGGAGGTTGATTAATTTTCGTGCTTACAGTCCGAGAAATGCTGAAATATGCAGTTATTCTCCTGCCATCAACCTCAAAAGTCTGCTTTTCCGTTGTCGTTGCATTAAAATCTTGAGTGTTAAGAGTTACAATTCCTTTTTGCATATACTCTTGAGGATCAATAGTCAAGGAAAATGCCTGATTCACAGGATGAATGTAGTTTATCTCCGGGCATGTGAATGCTGCGCGATCTATCATGTCCCGTTCAAGTCTGCAAATGACATACGCTCTTAACTCAATACGAATCACAGAGTTATAAAGATGGAGAGTACTGCCTTGCTTCGGAATAAAGATAATCTTCATTTTTGTTTCATTGCACTCTCCAACCAGAAAAGGCTCTTCTATTGGAATTGGATCGTCAAACACAAATGCTCCAGAGGCGATTTCTTTCATCTTCCAATCCCACTCGACAACATGTCGCTTATCCGCGGGTGGAATGAGCCGTAATTCCTTTTCATCGAAAGAAAATGTAAACTCTATTTCCCGATAAATCAACGTACCTGTGTATAAATCTAAGTCTTCATCCATTTTGTGTTCTCCTTTACAGCGCGCGCTTCAACAATTCCTCAGCGCTTTCGTCGGTGGGGTCGTTGGTGCCGAGCTCGCCGCAGAAAGCGTGTCAAGATGAGTATTATGAATAGAAGGCGTCAATATCTCACAGGAATTTTCGATGTTGATACAGGAACTGTTCGTCCCAATCTGTTATGGAGGAATTCCTCGACAACTTCTTTGTTCTTTTTCATGCTGTTATCTTTTGTTGAAGTTACTGGTCCAATCATAACACTCTTTATACTGTCTGGATTGAAGTTGACCACAATATAAGGAATCATCATCGCGTGCTGAATTCTATACTTTGTCGGCGTCGGGTATGTATTGTTTTTATTCTTCATCCAAAATTTATCCCGGTACTCTGCGTCAATTGGAACTTCAAGGACAATGCGGATTTCCTTTTCTCCCGCAAAACACTCCCGCTTAAAAAAGCAGGCCAATTTTGCCAACTCATTATTTAAGAGAATGGCATGTCGCTTCAAAAGAACAGTTTTATTGTTATTAGACTCATTGCGTTCATGAAGATCCACACAATAGTTATTAAAGCTTTGCTTAATAATATGTTTAATATGTTCTACTTGTTCAGGCTCTCCATACACCACTTTTCCAATGCTGAAAAAAGCAGTATCTACATTTAGCATTTCTTTCGGAGCAAACCCGATATTGTACCCTTCATAATTTCCAACTTTTGAGTAATATTGCCACATCTGGAGTGAGTCTTCGTCTTGCGAAAAGCAACAAACATAAGGTTTGCAAGGGAGATGAACTGCATGATCTTTTTCAATCCTCCATGCAGAATGAGATATTTTCAATGAAGAAACCACATCAAAGAATTCCTGATCAATTGATTTACTCTTGTGTAGTTCTTCTAAGCAGTCTTTACAAAGCTTGCCCAGAACTTCACCATCTTCATAGTCATTTAAGCAGTCGCAACGAGTAAACCATAATTCCTGATTTGAAATGATCTTCTCAAAAGTATTAGGGGATATATAGTGATAAACCACACCTTTTACTTCGCCAAAAATATCATTGTACATAAAAATAGAGCCTGTCATTTATATCCTCTCTTTCTGTCTTACAGTACCCGCTTCAGCAATTCTTCTGCGCTTTCGTCGGCGGGATCGTTGGTGCCCAGCTCACCGCGGAAAGCGCGGGCGAGGATGGCTTTTTTCATGGTGTTGATCTGGTCAATGACTTGCTCGGCGGCTTCTTTAACTTGTAATTCCTTCTTAATAATTCTTTCAAGTAAATCGATAATTACAATCTGCTCTTTTAGTGGTGGCAACGGGATGTTAACAGCCTTTACATCTTGCTGATTAATGCTTGCCTGATTCACAGCTTGCTTTGCATTTTTCCTCAATTCGACTAGCCCTATTGACGAATTAAGATATCTAATAATGTACTCAGGATGAGCACGTTTGACATCAATAGCAATTCTCATCATGTTGCTCTCAAAAACGCAGGGTTCAGGCAGATCACGAATCAGCGCAGATTTCCCTAAAAATGGCATGCTATTAACACGGTTAACCACAATATCATTAATGTGGAGACTGTAGATGGACTTTTCATCCTCTCCCACTGTCAACCTCTTGAGAGTATCCCAAGGTTCCAGATAACCGTCATAAAATCCATCAATTCTAAGTATTTTTGTTCCTTGCCCATATGCCATTTTCGGCTTGTATAAACCGTTTTGAGGCCCATCAATAATTATGTTTTCAAATAAGACATTTTCCCAAGAATCGGGCTCATTATTGATAATACGCCAACTTTTTGTCAGTTCTCCTGTGTACGCCTTATGCAAAATTGCCGCCTTACGATCTTCAAAGCCATCCACGACGGCCTGCGCCTTCTCCTCGGCCTCGTCCAGCTTGGCAAACAGGCTCTCAATACGGTCAACAATGCGCTGCTGCTCGACAAGGGGAGGTACTGGAACTGGAATAGTATCCATGCTGGATTGTGTTAGTTTAAGTCTTGTTGTGCCATTGACATATCCTGTGAAATTGAACACATTGAGGTAATTGAGAAGGTATAGATTTCCGATATGTCCGAAGAAAGATTTCAGAATATGTGCATGATTATTAACCCACGCTTTTCCAGAAATCAGGTAGGCTTTATCCTTCAACAAATCCAAAAAGGGAGCGCCATCCTCTCCTAACAGAACGAGTTCCTCATCTGTAAGATAATCGTCAATCCAGCCAACTTGTCCTGTCGCGCCATAGTATGGAATATCACCTATACGGTCAGCGCGCTCAGTTGCATTGATAGGTTTCCTGTAGCTATCCTTACAGTCTGCAAATCCCTTAGTCAAATAAACCCAGCACCAATTCGCGGGCACTCTATACGGTTGCTCTGCTTCTGGCACCAGTGCCTGTGCCAGCTTTTCCTCCGCTGTCAGTGAGATCTCTTTTCTTGCTGTCCTTGCCATGTCATGCCTCCTTGTTCTGGAGGGATTTCAGCTCCTTGACCACGCTCATCAACAGATCGACCGCCTCTTCAAGCTGGGCGATGGCTTCCTCACCGCTTTCAATGGGGTCAGGCAGATCCTCATAGTCCACAATGGAATCATCGCGGATGAGACCCAGGTCAAGGCTGTTGCCTTTGGTGGCGATCTCTTCACGGGTGAAGACGCTCCAGCGCTCATCCTGCACAGCATGGCGGTCAGGGGCTTCAAAGGCAGCTTCAAAGCCCGCGAAGTTCTCCTTTTTCAGCGGATTGGTCTTGCCGAAGGAGGGCATGTTGGTACGCAGGTCATAGAACCAGACCTCTTTGGTGTTACCTTTGTCGCTCTTGCCGCGAGTGAAAAACAGCACATTGGTCTTGACTCCCTGGGCGTAGAAGATACCCGTGGGCAGGCGCAGGACGGTGTGCAGATTGCACTTGTCCATCAGGTCTACGCGGATGCGCTCGCCCTCACCGTCGGCGAAAAGGACGTTATCAGGCAGGACCACGGCGGCACGGGCCTTCCCGTCGGCTTTCAGGCTGCGGTAAATGTGCTGGAGGAAGTTCAGCTGCTTGTTGCTGGTGGGGAAGGTGAAGTCATCACGGGTGGCGCGCTCGCCGCCTTTCTTGGTGCCGAAGGGGGGATTGGTGAGGACCAGGTCAAAGCCCTTCATGCTCTTGCCCGTGTTGGAGAGGGTATCAGCCAGCATGATCTCGCCCTCAATATCGTGCAGCATGGCGTTCATCAGGGCAAGGCGGTGGGTGTCATGGACAAGCTCACAGCCGGTGAAAGCCTTCTCCCGCTCAAAGGCAGCGGTATCGGCGTCCAAGTCAAAGAGATCGTCGGTGTTGTCCCTGACATACTGGCTGGCGGCAATCATGAAGCCAAAAGTGCCGCAGGCGGGATCGTTGCAGCGCTCCCCAGGCTGCGGCTTCATGAGGCGGGTCATCACGTCAATGAGCACGCGGGGCGTGAAGTACTGGCCCGCGCCAGATTTCTTCTCATTGGCATTCTTCTCCAACAGGCCCTCATACAGGTTGCCCAGGCCTTCCTCGCGGGCGGAGTACCAATCAAGCCCGTCGATGGTGGTGATAATCTTCTCTAGATTCTTCGGCTCGTCGATGTTGGTGACAGAGCCCTGGTAGATCTCCCGCACGCGGCCTGTGCAGTAGGTGCCAAAAAGGCGCAGCAGATCCTTGTAATACTTGTGAAGCTCAATGCCCGACTTTGTGAGCAGAGTGTCCCAGCTATAGTTGAGCACAAGGCGCTTTTCGCTGTTCTGCGTCTCCTGCTCAGGGGTAAGATCGTCGCCCTCCAGCAGCGTGATGCCCTCGGCAAACTTGCCCTCTGTGTTCGTCTCCTTCGCCATCTTCAGAAACAGGATATAGGTCAGCTCGGTGACATACTGGTGATAAGTGATGCCGTCATCCCGCAGCACGTTGCAAAGATTCCAGAGCTTAGAAACGATTTCCTGTGTAGTCACGGTTCATTCCTCCATATTGGGACTGCATCATTTGCTCAAACAGGACAGCAAAAACCGCCTGCTGTGCCTGCTCACGATACTCTGGCTTCACCTTCTGGGCAGCTTTCAGAAAATCATGGGCAGCCTTTACCAAATCCCTTATATTTTCCTGCTGTTCCATATGTTCCCGGCGATGCCGTTCGATTTCATACTGCTGCTGATCATATGTACTCAGAATATTTTGATTGAACATGTTGTAAGGATAAGAATTGCAATTCATGCGGTATGTCCTCCGTCATCATAGAGATATTCGTTCAATTCCAGCACCACATTCTTCAACCTGTTCTGGAAAACCTTATCAATCTTTGCAAAACCGCCCTGTGCGCGAAAGCGTCCGTCCTCATCAAAGACGGAGACGTTCAGCACAGATTCCTCCATCAGATACTTTTCCATCCTGCCAATCCAGTTCAGCTCCTGCCTGGAGAAGCTGTGCGCCTTTTTGAGCTTGTCCACCGCGCGGCGGATGCGAGCCTCATGGCTGATAAGCGTGGAGCCAATGGCATAGCGGCGGATCAGACTGATAATGTCGGCGGCGATTTCTTCATTGGTAAGCTCGGAAATAGCGGTGTTGAGCTGCTGGGTGGTGAAGCCCTCGCGATCCAGCGTCAGGCGCAGGGACTTCAGACTCTCGCGGGTCAGCTCGCCGGGTCTGGTGCAGACAAGCTTCAGGGCAGCAATCTCGTTCATGTTGCTCTTAATGTATTCAGCGAATGCGTCCAGATAATCCTCGGGGCGCACACCGCCGCCATAACCGCGGGTATGGGAGAGAAGTTCATCTTCTTCAGTGGAAATCACAATGGGCCGGGGCTGCGCTTTGGCCTCCTGCATCAAACGGATGGCAGGGGCGTAAGTACTCAGGCGTTCTCTCGCCTCAGCCGGAGCAAGCCCTTGCAGCTCCTGGATCACCTGCGTGGGGTCCTTGCCGCCGGTCATGCTGACAAAATGCTCCATACGTTCACTGGACATGTTGCGCTTTCTGCGCTGCATTCTGGCGACGATCTGATTGATTTGGTTCTGGATCTGATCGTCTTCCTCAGTCACTTCCAGCCCATCCAGGAGCTGGCCGAGTGTAGTGCTCGGATTTGCCACAACGGGCTTCATGGTGTTGACCTCTTCCAGCGATTCATAGACACCTACGGGGTCATAAATCTCAAAGTGGGTCTTGTGAATCTCCGGGCAGAGGCGTGTGGCGCGGCCCATCATCTGCTCAAACAGGATGCGGCTCTTGACGCGGCGCATGAAGACAAGCGTTGTGATCTCCGGCACGTCGATGCCTGTCGTCAGCAAGTCCACCGTGACGGCGATGCTGGGGAAGTCCTCATTCTTGAAGCGCTTGATGGCCTCCTGGACTTTCTTTCGGTTGCCGCCACCCACACTGCCGGTGATCTTCATAATGGCATCATTGCTCACACCCGTGCGGGAATAGATCTCCTTCAGGATGCTCACGATCATGTCGGCGTGCGGATCGTCCACCGCATAGATTAGGGTTTTGCCCTGTTCCTTGACGGCTTCGGGGTCAATATCCCGCGCGATTTCTTCCAGAACAGCGCGGTTGAAACTCTCCGTCACGACCTGGCGATTGAAGTTCTCAATGTCAAAATCCAGCTCATCATCCAGAAGCTCGCTGTTGGTGATCTCTCCTGTGACGGGGTCATAGAGAATAACGGTGTCGCCGGATTTATAGTGGATACCCTCTGTACGCAAGCGGGTTTTCAAATCGTGCGGGGCATCGTGATCGACCAGATAGCCCTCAATGACCGCCTCCCGATAGGTATACTTGAAGACAGGCTGGCCGAAGATCTGCGTGGTCTGGAGGGCTGGCGTCGCTGTCAAAGCAATACGGACTGCGTCAAAGTATTCTACGACGCTGCGGTATTTGCTCTGGTAGTCGAGCTGGTCACGGTAAAGGAGCTCATCTTCGCCCATCTCTTTATCGAGGATATAGCCGCGGTGCGCCTCGTCGATGATGACCAGGTCATAGTCTGTGACAGCGGGCATGGAATCCTCATCGTTATACAGGATGCGTTTGACCATGCTCTGGACCGTGGCAACCTGGATGCGGGTCTCCTTGTCGATGCTTTTATCGTCTAGCTCTTTGATGTTGTAGATATCGTTCAGGGTCAGCAGTTCTTCCAGCTTGACCTCTTTGAAAACGTCCTGAGCCTGCTCGCCCAGGGCGTTTCGGTCTACCAGGAAGAGGATGCGGCGGAAGCGTCCCGTCTTCAGGAAGCGGTAGATCATTCCGAGGACAGTCCTGGTTTTTCCTGTGCCTGTCGCCATGGCAAGGAGAATATTCTGCTGGCCGTTCATAATGGCAGTTTCCGCCGCCTGAATGGCTTTCAACTGGTATTCGCGGAGGTTCAGGCCGTCTTTATCTCGCAGGAGATCATACGGCATTGCTTTCAGGCTTTGATTGCCCGCGGCAGTATCCTTCTCCAGAAGCTCTCTGATGCCTGTCGGGCTGATCCAGCCGTGCAGGGCCTTCGGCGCGTTATACGGGAGACGCAGGTCAAGGAACCAGATACCAGACTTGGTCTCATACTGTTCCAGATAGGGGCGGCCATTGGTGGCGAAGGTAAAGGGAACCTTGTAATCGTCCCAGTTGCCGATCTGATATTGTGCATCCTCGCTGCGGATGTTGCGGGAATAGTCCTTGCACTGGTAGTCAATGACAGAGGGAATGTCCTTATGGATCGCCTTTGCCTCAATCGTCGCCACCATCTGTGTGTCAATGAACAGTGCATAATCGGCATAGCCGCGGTCACCTACGGTGGAATCCGTCGGCCACTCGGCAATCGCCATGCAGCGCCCCTTCTGCGGGCGTATGCCTTTGGAATGGCGCAGGTTTTCAGTATCAGCTTCCCAGCCAACTTTACGCAGTTGCTCGTCGATCATGTAACGGGTCTCTGCCTCGGACTTGAAACGCTGGCTGGCGGCCTTCTGTGCCTGCTTTTTGCGAGCGTTGGGATCGACCTTCGCAGAAGCGGCGGCGGTCTCTTCGGCCTCCTTAATCAACTCGTCTTCCTTACTCTCTTCGGCGGCGGTGTCAACAGGCTCGGCCTGCGGCTCAGGCATGACAAAGGGCTGACTCTGATAGTTCCAGTCGCCATAGGTCTGCATGAACCACTCACAAAGACTGTAGGCCATTTGCAGGAGCGTCTTGCCCTCTTCCACGGAGGCATAGTTCTCATGCACGGCCTTGTTTCTCGCCTTGCGGAGCGCATGGAGAATATCCGAGAGGTCGCGGGTGATCAGTCCTTCCCGAAGGAGGGTGTCAATCCGCGCAACCGCGGTATTATCATAGGGAAAGGAAATGCGGTCATAGTTGAAGATAAGGTTGACAATGGTCTCCCCAATCATCCCCAGCTTCATCAGACAGGAGTTGGAATCACTGTAACAATACTGCTCAGCCAGCCCGCCGAAATTAGCCAGGACAGGAAAGGTATCCTGCAGGAAGGAAAAGTTTGATTTCATCGCTGCACCTCCAACGTCCGCAAAGTAAACGTATCTATAAGCTATAATCTTCCAATTAATATGATACCAGAAATCTTCTCGCTATTCAAGTGACATCCTCCGTCATATAAACTAAGGATAATCGTATCGTACTTTCGTTCTTCCCCGTCGTCCATAAAGCAGATAGATTTTCCTCAATCAAAAGGAAAAACTATCTGCGCTGTTTTCATGCATGTATCGCAATACTTGCATGAAAACAGATGGCGGCAGTGGTCATGTTCCCCCGCGATGAACATGGTGCTGTCGGCATCCGGGAGGGTTCCAAGGGAGGGCAGAGCCCGCCTTTGGCGAACGACCTTGCTTGCAAGGTCTAGTGAGTTATACCTTCCGGCGCACGGCTGGCGCGAAAGGTGGATGCGGCTTATGGGCAGCCAACTTTCACGTCAGCCAGGGCGGAGGATTCTGTGAGCCGCAGCGAGCAGAATGCTTCGCCCGATGAAGTCCGGGGAATGATCTGACCGCAGTCAGATCGTTCCCCGGACGGTGCGCCGGGAGGTATATAAAGCTCCCGTCCCGCCGCAGCGATACCGCCGCCCCGGTTTTCACATACTGTTTCCCGTGTTGCTGTCAAAGTTGCCCCTTGTTGGTGGCAGTTTCCAGGCAGTTGATACCAAAACTGTACTTGCAGGATATCATGCTTCCTGACCACGGTGGCCATGATACTAGACTGAGCCCGCTCTGATACCATAGTGGTATCATTCTTGATCATGTTCGACATCAATCCAGTAATCAAGCGTGTCCCAATGCAGGCCGGCTCTGAAATGTTGCAGCGCTTCCTGCTCAAGCTCATCCGCACGGGTACGTGTCAAAAGGAAGTGTTCAGCAGCTTTCCTTTGGGGTACTTCATCATCAAACGGATAACCAAAGCGATAGCAGAGGTACTTCTTTTCACGCGGCTCAAGAGAATTGACCGAGCGGTAGATTTCCTCCGACGTTTCTCGCGCAAGCGCCATTGGCTCCGGACGCTTCTTGTATTCATCGGGCCGAAGACGCTGGTTTATGTACGGAGGCTCTTCCTCTTCCTGCTTATCCTCCTCTACGCGGAAGCCGTTTTTTTCTTCTTTAATATCTGAAAAGTATTCCCTCTCAAGATCTGCCAGCTTGTTTTCAATACATATTCCGGCTAGCGTGAGTAGTTTCGTCCCGTAAGACGGCTTAAACGCAATGATCGCTCTCCACATGCCTTCCCTCGCGGCCTGCATGAGATCGTCCAAATCTACAGAATACTCCTGTGTATTCTTAAATGCTATGTTCCAGACTTTGCGAGCTCTCTCCGCGAGAAAAGCCTCATTACGCCAGATCAATACATCCATCGCATGCCCGCTGCCGGCCTGTGCCAGCGCGCATAGCTCCTCGTTGCTGATCGTCTTCCACTCCGGCGGGACATACGGTTTTATTTCCAGATCGCTCATTCTTTTTTCTGCGCGGCTATACGTGCGATGCTGATGAAAGCGGACAGCAGCTCATCCGAAATCCGGTCACTGATCTCCGGGAGATAGGAAAGGCTCTGCCGGAATCTCTCGGCAAATTCCTCTTCGGAAACTTGTATAAGCTGCGAAGCCTCGCCCCCCTTGGTGAAATGCTCGACCGTGTTTTGAAAAGCCTCCCGTGTCAGCTTTTTCATTTCCTCCACCCGCGACGGAAATTCCTTTTTCAGCCGAACAATGATGCTCCGAAACTCCGCTTGCATTTGCGTGAGCTCTGTTTCATACAGCGGTGTGGTCATGGCGGAAACGATCTTGCTCGTCTTTCTCGCCGCACCCCGCAGCTTGGCATCTTCCTTCCCGATACGTCCCACCACCTCGCTGACCGATGCGTACAGCTGGTTGCGTGCGGCGTATCCAGCCGCCATGGTTTCGTCAAAGAAATCTGCGACATGATTGCTCAGAACTGCAAACTGTGGGTCTTCCAGCAGCAGGTTGACCACCTGTACATTAACAGCGCCGGTATACAGATTTTGGGCTGCCTGAATGGAAAGCCCCAGCTCTTCAATATCGTAATTCTTCCGGTCGGGAATGTCTGTCAGACCGAGAAGAAAATCTGTGGACACGGAGAAAAATTTTGCCAGGGCCTGTACCGCCTCGTCCGAGACTTTCTTGTTTTTATTGTTTTCGATACGACCAAGCAGACTTTCATCGACGCCGCTTTGTCCCGCAAGCTCTTTTCGCGTCAGGCCCCTTTCCTCGCGCAAATCGCGTACCCGGTCGCAGAGTTTTCCGGGCAGATATTCTTTCTGCTTCATTCGATTCGCCTCCCTGTTGAGCAGCATAATTCTACAGACTTTGTGCCGCGAAACATGTCAAACGGCGGCGATTTTTCAGCCTGTATACACAGTCTACCAACAATGCTGTACGTAAGTACGGACAGCAAGAAAAATTTTTGCTTAAAATTTTTGTATATTTAAGTCGCTCTTGCTTTCTCCTTTCGGGTGTATTATTGCAAAAGCGCTGTACCATAAACTGTACTTCCAGAAAAAAATTTTCGGTGCAGTCAAAAAGTCGGCAGTGTTGTTTTTCGTTTTTAAATAACTGCTCTATTACAATATGGTTGGTTGAAAGCTCGGCTTTGGCCGGGCTTTTTGCTATCTCATGCCCAAGCTACAATAAGAGGAGCAATTGGCTGGCCAAACTGCTCTTGGACGATCGTGTCCCTAT
>Ga0247608_10000348_pt1 | contig 78643 bp, 96 predicted proteins | sample 176DNAGHGlowgp2_FD_193490 | JGI IMG/M metagenome (GOLD analysis project Ga0247608, IMG submission 193490) | Sheep rumen microbial communities from Palmerston North, Manawatu-Wanganui, New Zealand - 1766 DNA GHGlow gp2 | ecosystem: Host-associated > Mammals > Digestive system > Stomach > Rumen ... | reverse complement strand
GGGGGGGGGGGAATATTCCTTCTAATCCTGTTATTTTCGAAAATGATACATATTTAGATGGTGTATCTGAAGTAGGTATAAAGTACAGTGCATCAGGTGGTTCATACTATACTAAATCACATTCAATAAGTGATGGTATTTGTTTTAAGGGATTGAATGGTGGATATTCAGATGCTATTTACTTAGATGGATTGGATTTATCTAAGTATAAAGGTAAAAGATTAATATTTGATATTTCTATAAATGGCAGTGGAGCTATAATCACAAAAACATTCAATATAACAGCATCTTCAAAAAGAGTTGTATGTGGTTTAGGTACTATAAATAGTGGAGGATGGCAATATCCATATGCGGTGGGATTAACATCTGAAGAATTTCCTGAGTACGCAGTTACGAGTAATTCTGATGTATATAGTGGCTCTCGAACTGCAAGTTCATATACTAATCCTGTATTAAGAGTAAGAAAAATATACATTGATAATTAAAAATCTTCTTAATAAATTATATAGTCTATGGAGTGTTTTGCTCCATAGACTTTTTATTTTTTCATATTATTCACATCTTTATAATACTTTATTTATTATATAAAATCGTATAAAATTTATGCTATAAAAATAATTATAGGAGGGTCTATACATGGCACTTTATTACAACGGCAAAATGGTTGCTGGTGTTAATTCTATGCCTGAACTAACACAAGCGCAATATGATGCCTTAGAAGTAAAACCTGAATTTTGGATAAGAACCGATGCACCTGATGATTATGGTAGAATACCTGCGAGTGATGTAGGATTTGATAATAGTGTTCTTGGAGTTAATTCAATTAGTGTACAGAGTGCGTTTAATGACGTTAATTTTGATTTGATTCCTAAAACTACTACATTTAATGATGATGGTAGTATTAGTATCGAAGGTGAAGGATTTGATAAGACAGTAACTTTTAATGCTGATGGTAGTATTACTGAAGCTGTTGAAATAGATGGTGTAACCACAACAAAGACCACTAGTTTCATAGGAAGCTCTATCATCGAATCAGTATCAGGGGGGGGGGAATCTTAACAATTGATAAATCTCCCTATACAAAGAGAAATGCTTTAGCATTTTCTGGAGCAACTAACTATTACTATGATAAGATAATAGGTGGAACTGTTGCTTGGAACCAGTTGGTACAGAATGGTAATTTTGCAAGTACAAGTAATTGGAATGTAAATGTTGGTGCTTCAACTACTTTTACTGCCAATAATAATGAAGCAACAATAGTTGCGCAAGCACAATTTGGTGGTATTTATCAATCGATAAATACAATAGTTAATCATAAGTATTTAGTAAGTTTTGAGTATAAGAGTACACAACTAATGAGAACTCATTTTAAAAATGATTTTCCTGCTACTAATATTTATACTAAAATAACAAATGTACTAAATGCAACTACATCTTCAATAAATTATCAATTTTATTCAAATATTACTGATGGTGAAAATACAATAAATATTAAAAATGCAATGTATATCGACCTTACACTTTTATTCGGTTCAACTATAGCAAACTATATTTATGGACTTGAAACAGCATCACCTGGTAGTGGTGTTGCTTATGTACGTAAATTATTCCCTAATAATTACTATGCTTATGATGCTGGTAGTTTACAAAGTGTGAAATTATCTGAACACAAGTTTACTGGAAAGAACCAATTTAATAACCAGGCAACTAGTACTACTATAAACGATGTTGTATTTACTGTTAATTCAGATGGAACAGTAACCGCAAACGGAACAGCCAGTGCTGATACTTCTTTTAACATATATGCTACAACTCAGGAAAGTTGCCCCTTTGTAGGTTACATTCTTAACGGATGCCCTGAAGGTGGTGGTGGCTCTACATATTATTTAAGAATTTCTGATCTAGAAGTTACTTCTAATGATGATTCAGGAAACGGAGTAACCATTAATGTTACAGATACTGGTAAGTGGAGATTAAGCATAATAATCAAGAAAGATTATAAGGCAGACAACCTTATTTTCAGACCTATGATAAGACCTGCATCTACAAGTGCTACTTATGAACCTTATGAATCACATTCTTATGCTCTTGATTCTTCTAAAGAAATTAGGGGTATCTTTAAATTAGATAGTGCCAATAAGTTATATTGTGATGGTGATATCTATGAGAGTACTGGAATTATTACTAGAAACTATGAAATAATTGATATGGGTACAATAGATTGGATGAGAAATGCAGAATATAATGTAATGTATACTCTTAATTTGCCTAATAAAAAGACAACAGGTACAGTCTATAGTTATACTAATTTTATATGTGATAAATATACACCTGTAGCAAAAACATATCAGGAATTATTAAATGGTGAGATTGCCGGAGCATTGACAGCTAAAGCTATCAATATTAAAGATGATAATTATACTGACCCAGCTGTATTTAAATCAGCCATGTCTGGACATTATCTTGTTTATGAAGCTGAGATCCCTACAGAAGAATCTGCTGCTGCATATTCTAATCCTCAGTTCTATGATAAGTTTGGTACAGAAGAATATGTAGATTATGGTGTATCTCAAAGTACTCGTGATGTTGCTATTCCTACTGGACATGAGACAACATATGTAAAATTCTAAGTATAAATGTTTATTTAAATAGGGTGAGATAAATTCTCACCCTATTCACATCTTAATAATATTGAGGAATCAATATCAGTAACGTTAACCTTTCTAATTATTATGTCTTTTAATTAATCTCCTGATTAATTGTCATCTTATGATGTTTATATTTTATATTTCCATAATAATTAGAATATTAATGGTTATCTAATTATCCTTAAATGTAAATGGAAATTAGATAACCGAAGTTATTTAATAAAGGAGAATAGACAATGGGATATGCAGACGGATACTATTACGGACAAGGCAGAATAATATGTGATACATCAACCTTTAGTGTTGGAGATACAATTCGTGTCCGTAGTATGACAGATAGTAATAAGGTATGGAATAAGCAAGTTGCAACAGTAGGTACGGCTTTAGTGTTTACAGTTCCACCTTATGACTATTATAAGATTTGCACAGTTCAAGATATTGGTGGAGTTGCTACCGAAGTTGGTGGAGTTTATAAGACAGTTGATTACGGACAGACATACTTTGTAAATGTTTTGGACAAGTCAACACTTAAAGGAATCAAATCTATATTAAATGCTGGAAATGAAAATGATACTTTAACCATAGGCGATAAAGTAAATATCACAGTTAGTGGAAATACTTGGAAAATGTCGATTGGTGCTATTAACCACTGTTCAGCGCATAATGTTATCCTTGTAAGCGACAATGTTTGGCAACAATCAGTTTGGTACACTGCGACAAGTCCTTATGGTATTGCTTATTCAGATTCTACAATTTACGGAGTAACAAATCAATTTTACAATGCCATAAGCCAAGAAGAACAACAGTATATATCCACTTATAACAGTTCGTCTTGGAGTGGAAGTTGGAAAACATTTACGGCGAAAGTATGGATACCATCACGAACAGAGGTAACAGGATATGTAAACAGCGGAACTCCAACATATCCACTTGCACAATTCCCTATTTTTACCACACAAGCAAACAGAGTGAAAACGGACACAAGCGATACATTACGAAATTGGTGGACAAGAGATTTGACAAGTAATGGCGGAAATAGTGTAACGATGATTGAAACAAATGGTGCAGAAAACTATTATGTTTATAACACAGGAAATATTTATATTTTACCTTGTTTTGAAGTTGCTGCAGATTCATAATTTCAAAAACTCAAACACTTATTGAAATAAGCAAGTGAGTTAAGAGGTTATATTTCAATATTCAACAAGTTATTGAAAAGGGAGAATAAAAATGTATCTATATCTAAACATTAACAACATAATCATTGACATAGTTGATGATGTTAAGCCTGTACTTAAAAATAGTAACGGCATTATTATTCCTTGCTATGTTGATAAAGCACAGGGATATATGGGTAACAACGAAAAGATTTTTGCCAAAGTCGGATATAATTTCGTTCAACAGTTTGAAGATATTATGTCTGTGGTTGGAGTTGAAGAGATTCCTGAAAATGTTGTTCCCAGAGTATTTAAATATGTAGATGGTGAGTTCGTAAGAGCAGAAGAGTATGAGTTATCCGCAGAACAGCTTACAAATGAGAGTGTTCAGCAGAAAGCTGATATTGACTATATTATGATTATGGAGGATTTATAATATGCATAGCGAGAATTTTGAAAAGATTAAATTCTATTATGATACTGGAAGATGGACTAAAGAACGAGTTCATAATGTAGTTGGACATCCTAATGGAATTACAGAAGAAGAGTACATCGAAATCGTAGGTGTAGAAGAATAATATTTACCAGAGGTATTATAAACATGATTTCTGAAAGAAGATTATTTTTATTTGAAGCAGATGATGATAATCAGACTGCTGCTGATAATACAGCTGATGCTGCAGAGACTAATGATAGTACCTCTGCAGATAATAATACTGAAGATAATTCTGCTAATGATAATCAGACAGAAGATAATAATCAAGAAGAAGAGAATAACGATGATAATCAGCAAGAAGATAATCAAGAAGACGAAAATCAGAATGATGACAATAATGATGATAATCAAGATGAAGAAGACGGTAACGATGATTTCACCATAAATGATGATGACAATAATGATGAGAATAAAGAACCGTCTGAAGATGATATGTATTCTTCTAATAGTGATGAAGAAAATACTCAGAAGTCTGATGCATTAAAGGCTAAAGATAGAGAATTATTTGATAGTCTCACATTAGCAGAACAACAGATTAAGATTAGAGAACTCAAAAATAATTTTGTAGATTTATATAATAATTGTGTATCTCTTATAGATAGATTTAATGAAATTTCATTAGAGTGTGAAGAAGATATTACTCATATAAAGAAAATCTCTAGTCTGTTATTAGATATTAAAGGAATGATATCATTTTATATTCTCAATTTATATGATTTAAAATCTTATGTAGAGAATGATTTGATATTTAATAGATATCTGGCAGTATTTAATGCTATAAAAAATGTAACAAAGAATATTAATAAAAATAATAAAGAAGAATAATTATCTAAATTAAATAAGTCTCAGAGTATTATACTCTGAGACTTATTTATTGTGTTTTTATGGTATTTTACTAATAAATTAAGGGTATAAATATATAACATTTAAGTAAAATTAATGTATATTTAAAGGTATACGTTAATGTCCCAATTTTCTATATTGTATTATTACAATCATAAAAAACTTTAATATTTTAAGGAGGAAATACATTATGCCTATTATGGGAATTTCCAATAATAATAGTGTAATGGGTAATTCTTATAGAAAAGACCCTTTACATGCTTATGCTAAGGCTTTTAGCGAAGCAGCTGATCTCGTTCTTAAAGAGAGCGGATATGACATTTTCGAAGAGCCTCAGAAGGTTCTCCGTAGAGGTTCATCTAAGGAAGCTATGAAGAAATTCTTCGTAGAGAATTCTTATGACCCTAACAATACAACACTTGATTCAGCTGATATCGATGATATCATGGAAATGGCTGATCAGCAGTTTGAAAACGACGTCAAGGCTATGTACGAGCATTCTGCTCCTGCAGATTACTCACCTATGATTGGTCTTGCACTTCCTATTCATAAGCTTATCCTTATGAACAACGTTTTCGATAAAGGTGGTATCCAGAAGGTTACAGCAGTTAGCCCTAAGTTCCCTATCTCTCTTGAGAGACGTATCTTAGTTAAACCCGATGGTACAGAGATCGATATGTTCTTAGAGCAGAATAAGATCACAGATGCTATCCGTGAGACAAATCCTGAGAAGATTATCGAACTTGAACTTCCTGTAACTGAAGAGAAAGACATCATCGTAGATTACTTTGGCGGTAACTCACTTGATAACCTTGACATCTCTACACGTATTTACGCTGTACAGGTTGAAGGTGTTCAGATCGATGTTGGAGATATCCTTCCTGATGAGAATGGATACATCAACAAGAACGGTGAAGTTGCTACAGAGACAATCACAGATGCTACTGTATGGTTCAAGACAGACATCAGATTTACACCTAACTATGGTGGACCTAACCATTTCGAGAGAGCCGTAACTACACCTCTTTCAATTACTTACAAGGATGGTACAAACGGTGGTGCTGTTACTACAATTAGACCTATTATTACAGGTTCTATGAATAAGAACAGATTCAACATCGCTGATTTAGCTGGTAAGATTGCTAAGGTTAGACTTGCAGCAAAACTTGATGCTTCTTCTAGAGCATTCGAGCAGGTTAGCGCTACATGGAGAATCGATACTGATTTAGTAGAGATTCCAACTTGCAGCGGTTTGAACACAACTATCTCACCTGAGGAAGTTAAGGATATCGCTGCTCTTTACAATGTAAACCAGCTTACAAAGATTATGTCCATCTATAAGGACGTACTTTCTGAGAAGAGAGATAGAGACATTAAGGACTTCCTTGATGAATCCTACTCAAGACTCGACGAGAGAAGAGGCCTCTATGATGAGTTCGACTTCGCTCCTCCTGCAGAGTACGCTCTTACAGCTGTAGAATACAGACAGAAAATGTTCATGGATTTCTTGGATGATCTTGTAACAAAAATGCTCCAGGTATTCAACGATCCTAACATGACAATCACTGTATTCGGCGATCCTCGTATCGTTCGTAAGATTACTCCCAAGGATTACGCTTACACAGCTCCTGCAACAATCGGACCTGTTACTTTGGATTACACACAGACAATTTGCAACCTTTCCGATAAGAGAGTTTACAACTTCGTTGGTTCAGATAAGTTACGTAACACAAACGAGCTTATGGTTCTCATTAATCCTCATAACAACGATCGTATTGTTTACAGAATTTATGATTATCAGCTCTATGTAAGTAACGAGATTAGAAATATAGCTAATCCGGCACTTCCCGCTGTACAGGCCTTCGATAGATTCCTTGTTATGGAATACATGTCGTGCCAGAGTAGGATTAAGGTTCTTAATCCTAGTGGATTACGTACTGAGTAATTTCTAATTACTAAGCCTTAAATAAAATATTTTATTATGTAAAGATAAGGCCCTAGGGATTCTCCCTAGGGCTTTTTATTTTGACTTACCACTCCATTATCTCTAAATCCACCAAATATTGCATCTAATACAGTGGCACCATTCCAATCTTTATCAAATTTAATTCTTGATGTATTGACAGGTTTTCCTGTATCAGAAACTGATAATGTAATGTGTGGGACAGTTATACTATTAAAAAGGTTATTGAGTGTGTTATTGTCGGTTTCAATACTATCCACATAAAGTCCTTCATTCTCTCCATCATTACCATATTTGGAAACGTGAAGAATAACATTTGAACCATAGAGCTCTTCATGAGTGATTTCAGGTCTAAATTCTGTAGTTACATGCTTATGTTCAATATCTGTTGATAATGAACTTGCTATTTTAGAGATTATAAAGAATCCTTCATAAATTATCATTATTGATCTCCTTTCATATAAATATTTTAATTATTAATTATCAAAAAATAAAGTTAAGATAGATCCTTAACTTTATTCCAATAGAGACTCACTGCTGCTGGTTCCAGTGACCCAGCTCTGTTATTCTGGCTTGTGGGTCTAGCCCATTCATTTGTTTTGAGCAGAATACTCTATACATGTACACTATGATTCATCTTCAGATTATAATATAAGATCTATTTATTATTATAATCCATAGTTAATCACGTATCGGTCGATTAACAGAGCCGCACTCTATTTATATACTGCGCCAGTGAAGCGCCACGTTAAATGATTCTATAAAAACTATGATTCGCCGTATAAAGGATAATCTTTGTCTTTATACACTTATATTATATATAATTGAAATTTTGAACTTTTACTAATTAAAGAACCAATTTAGTTACATCTACTCTCTTACGTCTATTTAATTTATCGCTTACATCGATATTCGGTATTGCATCACTTACATTAATAATAACTTTCGGGTTATTTCCCTTTGTATCTTTTGAATCTTTATCTGAGCTCTCAAACTCATATATTGCTATCGGACACATGTCTATATCCCAGTTTTCTTCAGAAGGTGATGAAATGCCTACAGCATCCATTAATCGCTTCTGTGCATCTATATTTAAATCACTGAAATAAATATCAAATGTTTTCATTGTTTTGTTCTCCTTTTCTTTTCAACAAACTGCCTATCCGTTGTTTCCTTAACATACTTTGTTTTATCCTTTGTCCAAGATGAAAATGCACATAGGGGTGTATTCTTATCGTAAAAAAGTATTGCCATTGTTATTCTACCTTAATCTTTCTCAATCGTCATAGAATTAAAATCAAATCTAAACCCTGCGAAGTGCAATGCTTGTTTGTTCTCATACATAACTTTCATAGTATGCTCTAATCTCTTAACCTTTGAAGTGAATAACCACTTAATTTTGTTCATTGTTATTCTCCTTATGAATCACTTATTTTATTTTCGAATATATTACTGACCATCAATATCCACATAGTACTACTAATACATATACCTACTGCTATATTAACTATACATAAAATTATTAATTGTATTATAGATAATGTCATAGTAACACCTCCATTAAAGTACTAATTTAGTTACATCAACTCTCTTACGTCTATTATCTGATTTAACAGTAGAAGATTTAGAGTTAGATATATTTATATCTTCACATAGACGCTCACATTTCTCTAATATCTCTTCCTGTCCAGGATAACCAGTTGTATAAGATTTTAATATATTTCTTAAATTCTCAATTTTTGCGGTATCGTGATTAATATTATTAATAAGACGACTTATTGAACAATTAAGAACAATTTGTATTGTGTCTATTATATTACCTTCTGCACAATACATAGATATAGAATGATCATCTAAGTTCTCATGAGGTATATATTGTGGCACTACATCAACATCTCCAACATATCTCACATAAAGTTTTCCTATATTAGGATATAACTTAACTTCAACTATATTATGTCTCATTATTTATTCTCCTTTCTTTGAATCAATAATTAGACTGCATTTTGAATTCGTAACCATATTTATCACATAATGGTACAGCTTCATTACACATCTTTATCTTGTCTTCATCAGATAATGTAGTTTCATCAGGAATAAAATTATATTTCTTAAATATGACATGTAATTCATCCAGCATATTCTTGATATTATCTGTATCATCTTGCAACATATCCATTATTTAATCTCCTTTCAATAACAGTACATTAAAATATTCATGTATATCATATAATGCGTATTCCTTTGCACTGTAATTAATTGATAAGTCCACATCAAATGGTAGATTAACATCAATAACTTTCCAAAACCATTCATTAGGCTCTGGATCTGGAATAACCAGTTCATATAAAATTTGAGATTGGAAAAAATCTATTAAATCTTCAAAGCTTCCCATTATTTAATCTCCTGTATATCGTCTTCTAATCCAAGTTTACACATAAGATCATAAAAGTCACTGCTGCTATAACCATCATCATCTATTAGCATAATATATGATGTGCACTTGATAATGGCAATAACAATCTTATACATTGTTATCAAAAGTAATTTATCTTTTTCTGTAAGTTTCATAATATACCTCCAATTATTCTATTATCTTAATCTTATCAGGATCTAATACAACTATGGATTCACAATCCCAGCTATTCATCATCATATCCAGTTGATGTTTCTCTTCGTTTCTTAAATATAAGAAAAACATATGTCCTATTGCTGAGTCATGTAATTCTATCGCACTATATCCATCTTTCAATATTCTAACGAAATCGAAATTATAGTTTATTTCTCCTGGCCATCTTTGATAGTTCTTTATATAATCCATATGAAAATAATTCTCTAAATCATCTATAGATTCTATATCTAATATTTTACTATCATCTTCTAAAGTCCATGTGATCGTATTCTCTGGAGAGAATATCTTATTAGGATTACCATAAAATTCATTGGCTTCACACCAGTCTTTCCAACCATATTCTGAATCTATAGGAGAACCCCAAAATGCACATACCGGTTTGCCTTGTATTCCTGGAGATAAATTCACTACCAATTTAGATTTATCGAATTTGCCAAGGCCATAAGTTACATAGGTTTTCATTATCCATTTTCCTTTCATAAAAATAATCCAGAGAGATTAATTCTCTCTGGATAATATTAAATTGTTTTTGAAGATATTATATATCTTCTATATTATAAATAGATTAAATAATCCACAAGTAATAAATATCTGAGCTAAATGAAATAATTGATCTGTAACTAAATTAATAGACAATTTATTAGCCTTTAAATTATCAATTAATGCATGGATTATTGTGTTAACTATTATAGATATACTATAGAATATTATGAACTTAGGTTCATCTAATCTATGAATCATATAAATTACTATTGGAAGATTAATCATAAAAGCCCATTCAAAAGCATGGCATATTAAAGCAACTATATAATCGTGTTTATACATAGTATCCGGTAATGTTTTTCCTATATAATGAGACTTTACATAATCTTCCCAGTATTTCTTTTGTTTAAGATTAGCAAGTGCATTTTGTAATAAATAATCATCGATTATATGACAGAATATCATAGAAAATATAATTAATTCTTTGCTCATATTAATCCTCCAATAAACCGAACTTGGTCTTAAGAGCTTCTACAACTCTATCTATAGCTTCTTCTTTACTCTCAATACCACTGTACAAGTCTTCAACAATCTCAGCTATAACCAACTCATCAGATGGTTCAATATTCTCGAAGCAATTTTCGATAATTGTATATCCTTCTGTACTAGAACCATATACATATCTACCGATATTTCCTTCTCCATCTTCGATATTGATTCCTATAGACTCTAAAGTGTCTAATGCCTTATTGATATTATATAAAATAATGAGTGCACTTCTAAGAGTGCTCTCATCCTTAAGATTAATATTTTTCATAAGGTTACCCTCCATATTTAATTTTTAATCCTTAATACATTCTCAGGAATATCTGTTATTAACTCTCCATCATCTAGCATTACATCATAATGATAAAAGTGATCACCACTCTGAGGAAATCTAATTCGCCTAAATATCTCTCCTTCGAATGCTACTGTACCATCATCTTCTCTTACTAATTCTACTCTAGCATGTAAACTAAATTTAGGATTTAGCATTAATTGAGAGAATTCATGTAAGCAAGCATTGCATACCTGATAATGAAGATGACCTAAGTCAACAGGAGTTAGTTTAGTATCAAATAAATTGTGACATTTGTCACACTCGTATTTAACAGCCATATTCTACCTCCTAGTCATCATATCTCTGAGAATCTCTATACTCGTTATAAGAATCTAAGATATCTTGGCTACTTGTAAATGGTCTATTATAATAAGGATTCTCATAATCAAATGTGTTTCTCTTATTAATAGCAGGGGTAATATGAGTTATCTCTACGATATCTAAGATATCCTGCTTGTCACAGTTAGCAATGCGGTATTCCAACTCATTTTGATTACTTACTCTCTTTCCTGTGAGTGTAATAGAATGATAATCATCATTGATAAATAAATGATTAATAATAGCTCTATTACTTTCAAAGAAGTTTAATGCTTCTCTTACAGTTTCAGAATTTATATCTGCTGTATCATAACCATATCTTCTGAAATAATATTTATAGAAGTCATCTGAGTTATTTAATCTAAGTATATTATCTAAGATAAAATTCTTAGCTTTCTCACTGATGAGTTCATCTGAAGTTTCATGGAGAATTTCTTCCCCAGCACTGGTCACATAAATCATCTCGCCATCTGTTGACCAACCGATTACATAACCATTTACTCTAACTATGGATATATTAGCTCTGTAGTTAGATTCTTTAACAGGGTACACAGATAAAATATCTGCGATTTCGAGAATAGTGGTAATACTATTAATCTGTTCTCTTAATTCTTCAATTGTCTTACTCATGAATAATACCTCCAATATTTAATTTTTAATTATTTTCTTTTACAGTTACATCATAGTGCTTATAGAAATAGTCGAGTAATTCTTTTCTAAAGTTTTCATATCTAGCACCATATAATGATAACCATATAAGTATCTTGTGATAATCTACAGGTTGATTAGAATTCTTTACTTCTGTAATAAATTCATTATTGATCAAATCCGTTACATATGATCTATAGCGATCATCTGCTTCACCCGTCAAACCGGCGATAGTATCAGAGAAGTTTTTCTTTTCTATCTCTGATTTCATACAGCTCTCTGAATCATCCTCAACTTTATAAAGCGGGCAATCACTCATTAAGCATTCTTCAAAATCAGTAATCTCCTCTTCGAGATTGTTGTATGCTACATTACCATCATCATCATATTCAGTATTATAAGTAGCAGTCTTCTTTGTTCTATAAGGACATTTCATATTATATATCTCCCTTCCTAGATATAATATTGTTTACGTTACATTTTTATAATATATTATTATAATTTCTTTTAATAGCCTTCGTCAGGATACCTATTTAGGTACTGTTACGAACAGTATATATTCAAATTAGACGATTTCTAGCATTTTCTATATAATCTATCGGTTTATCGTTAAAATTCCGTAATTTAGGCGAAATTTATGGGAGAGGATAAATTATCCTCTCCCGTTATCTTTTATTCATAGTCTTCTCTTTTAGCATTGGATTCATAAGTAAATCCATTACTATAAATCTCAGCGCCTAATCTTAAAATTTCTGTGGATAAATTAATCATCTCTCTGCCACAGAATTTCTCAATAGTCTTCTGAGAATTAATAAATGAACCGCTATATGCATTAGTAATAATACTGATAAATGAAGGAAGAATTTCCAATCCAAATATTGTTCCTTTACCATACATCTGCATATATCTTACAAGAAATACTCCTGTAGTTAAACCATTCAAATGGAAAGCATCACTGAGGAATGTGATAAACTTATTGATATCTTTAAAGTCTTCTAACTTATACCAATAGTCATATCCACCAGCATCTTTAAGATTGATACCAGTTACACTAGCAGCATACTTTCTAGCAGAATCTAAAGGTTTACCCATTACAGCATAACCATAATATACACCAGCAATATAAGAAATCTTTATTCTATTCTCTGCAAAATTAGCAACTCTAAGATTATCTAAAATACCAGTAAAGAGTTTAATAAAGCATTCCATAGATGCTTTGCAAACCACATTATCATCGATTAATCTCTGATTATTATCATAGTATAAGAACTGTACTAAAGCCATAATAAGATAAGCACAGAGTTTATCTATCTCTTTACAATAGTACATACCATTATTCATCTTAAGTAATCCAGTTACATCGATGAACACTTTCTTATCCTTGTTAGTTAAAACATCTTTAGCCATGAATACTTTAAAAGAAGCAGGTGCTTCTTTACCATTCATACATAGAACTACATTCTTATTCATAAGAATTCTATATAAAACAGCTGTAGTCTGTCTAACTTTAACCTGATTTCTAACTTGTTCGAATGCTGTACTATTTACATTTATTCTATCTGAAGTTCTAATGAATTCTATAAGACTTCTTGCGAAACTTCCTTCTTCTGATGTAGAAGCATTATATACATATGTATCTGCATATGTCTTTATCTTTCTTGTTTCCATTATAGCATAAAGCTCCTTTCTATAGGTTATAAGCCTTAATTACTTATTATAATAAAGTTAAATCCTACGATTTTACATATGCGAACATTTTAGTAAAATACCACTTGTTTGTTTTAAAGGAGGTTATTATGAAAAAAGTATTGAATATACTAGACATTAGTAAATGGAATGCTATAGTAAACTTTTCTACAATTGCACAATCTATAGATGGTGTTATAGTTCGTGCAGGTTTCTCAGGAAACATGAATGGTGTTCCTTCTATTGATCCTAGATTTTTCCCATACATAACAGAATTAAGTAATAATAAAATTAGTGTTGGTAGTTACTATGTATCTGCAGCTATCACAGAAGAAGAAGCTAAAGCAGAAGCACAGTTCTTTGTATCATTAATTCATCAGAGTAATGTAAGATTATCATTACCTATCTATGTATGTTCAGAATGGACTTCATCGACACATAAAGGAAGATCAGATTCTCTTACAGTAGATGAAAGAAGTAAGATTATTAAAACATTCGTGGAAGAATGTGGTACTCTTGGTTTAAAGTGTGGTATTATGGCTACTAGCTCATGGTTTAAATCACATCTTGATGTATCTGTCATTAATAATACATTCTTCTGGGTTATTAAAGATGATGATTCTAAGATAGATAATGTAGTTATGACTAGAGTATCAGATAAACATGAAGTGAAAGGAATCGCAGGACATGTTTCATTAAACGAAACTTCTGAGATTATTAATCCTTATCTTAAAGATGACTTTGTTGAAGAGAAGCCTAAGAAAGAAAGAATCAAAAAGAAGAAAACTTATAAAGAAGGTGGTTTCTTCAATGTAAAAGATGCAGAAGTATATAAGACTAGTATTGCTAGTACTCCTTTAAAGATTATTAGTGGTAGAGTTTATATTACTAATGCTAGAATATTGAACAATAGAATCAGAGTTACTGATGTTAAAGGTGGAGAAACCATCGGTTGGGTAATAATATAAAAAATATACCACTAGAGCGTTATGCTCTAGTGGTTTTATATTAGTCTTTTCCTTCTAATGTCTTTTCAACATCGTTTAGAATATTGACTATCATCTGTTCATTCGTGGGAATATATTTAGCATTCTCTTTCTTCTTAGTACATAAGAATCTAAGTAATAACACCCAATCTTGGAATTCGTCTAAATCCATTCCACCATGTTTACCAACACCAGTAACCACGAACTGATCTAACCATGTAGATTTATCAAATATTCTAAATGATAATGCTATATCTACATCATATTTACCATATTCAACACTATCAAATGGTTCAGTATCAATAGTTAATACTATAACTACTTGATTAGTCTCATTAAGTTGTACTAAATAAGTCTTCTTAATATCCTCAATAAAACCATGCGCTTTAACATGTTTAGGTGTAGATAATACATCTTCACTTACTTTCTTAACGAATGTAGCTAATTCGTCAATCTCTTCTTTATATAATTTTGCTATATAATTATCAACTAATACAGCACCTTCAATAGTATCATACAATGCTATTGCTTTCTCAAGCTCTTTCTTTTTCATGATGTGTATATCCTTTCGAATTAAGATAGAAAACTCCCTCTTTAAATATCATAGTTCTCTCATTATCTGAATCTTCATTCTCATAATCATATGTGTGATTTGATGACTTATACTTCTTTAACTTAAAGAATGATATGTCTTCTTCAGGACATTCAAATTCAAATAAATCTCTAGTCTTAGTTCTCTTGTTTTCTATATACCCACATTCCTGACCTAAATATGCTACAATGAAATACTTCTTAGTACACTGTATCAAAGCATACTTATGGTCTTTAGATTTAATCATATAAGACTTAATAATATCTCTATCAATTAACTTCTCTACGGTTAAATCTTCTTTACAGATTATCTCAACTCCTCTACTTCCAAATTTAAACATTTTCTTATGTGACATAAAAGATTCCCTTCCTATAAATATAACTTTCTCTGGCATTATATTTAAGTGATAAGGGTTATAAATTATTAAAATATCATCCTTTAGTCCACCATCTTAAGTAATTAGGATATAATTTCTTATCAGAGTTATTACCATTATTAGGACCAGGACATCCTTCACAAGGATCGCCACTATCTGTAGAATCTATTTCATTTCTAATAGAACATAAATCTCTAAATTCACAATAATCACATTTATTAATACCATCACCCATACATGATCCAATATTAGCCATGGTTAATTACCTCCTATATATTAATTATATGGGTGTTATAGATAAAAATAAAAGAAGAGGGAAATTTAATCCCTCTTCTTTTTAATATAACCACGTAGAACACATATGAATATAAATATCATAAAAGCTACTATTGCTAAACAAATACTCATCCATGTAGGAGCCAATACCCAGATCCATTTCCAGTTAATAACTTTACAAAGCTTAAGTATTATAAAGACAATTTGTAAAATAGTTGTCCATGAACATCCTATTTTCAAAGTAACTTTATGATTACCATCTTTAGTATCCATATATTATAAACCTCTTATGTATTCAAGTATCTGTTGTTCCATCTTACTAACTTCAGAGTTTAATCTCCAGTGATCAATAGAAGGTTCTCCAGATGCTTTACGCTTTTCTAATTCAGCGTATTTTGTCTTATAAGTTTCAAATGTCTCTATTAATTCTGCAGGAATCTCTATAGTACCATTCATTTTATTCAGCCTCCTTTTATCTAAAGATTTTAGTGTAAATCCTTCATTTAATATTACAAATCCGTAATCATTATCCGATGGATCTACACCTAAATCATCTCTAGTAATAATCTCACTAGTTCCAGCTTTATTCCATAACTCTTGTTTACTTAGCATATATTACCTCACACCTCCATATCATCTACCATTAATGACATATCTATCTTAATAGTTCTACCACATATAGGGCATAATCTTCCATTATATGCATCTTCTACCTCACTAGGTCTACTTATTTTACTTAGATAATTAAATCCATGTTTACATGGTGTATGAGCCCATAAACTTCCACTAGTCCCAGGTCTTATGACCCATTTACAATATTTATTATCCAATTATATAATACCTCCAAATATATATTTAAATGCAAGGGTAACTCTAAGCACGGACTACTAAACGTCGAGGACACCCCAACCGTTCGTCACACCTTCCCAAGTTTTTTATCTTCCGCCCTTGCCAGATGATTCTACTTGCTCTTTAGAAATCATCGTTGGGAACAGGTTTTTATGAAGGTCCTAAGCAAGCCAAACCTTCAATGCCATGTGGTAGTTGATGGAGTCGAACCATCATGGTATTGATCAGATACCGAGGCTTCTCAGCCTCCGCAATTCCGCTCTGCCACACTACCAAATAGAGCAGATAGGAAAATCACATTCTCTATAACTATTCCATTACTGCTCTTTTTAAACTAGCCTACAAATTTAGCTTTAATCTTTTCGATATGCTCTCTTTCAGAGTCACTATATTTACGTAAGGACATATCGTTCAAAGTATTAAGATTTACCAATGTATCTTTTTGCGGTAATACATCTTTATTCAACATACCGTCATTTCTAGATATATACATGGCATTTCTAGGATTAAATACTTCCCTAGCCATTTCATAAAAGTTTGAGTTCACAATATGCATGATATTTAAGACATCGCCTGATGTTTAATATCTATATATCTCTATATAGTCTAGACTATATCTTCAGTATAAATACTATTACCATACTTACACTGCTCCCCGTTTCGAATACACTTGCATTCTACTCTACTCGCTTCTTCATATAGATATTTCTTCTATATTATGCTTTCGATAGTCGTTGAACGTTCTCTATTTCTAGAGCTTCGCTGCTGATTGTCTCTATCTTAAGGATTGTCACACTTTGGTACCTTAAGCCTAACGAGGGTTTCCAGCAATTAAAGGAGTTTTACTTTGACAGCTTATATCTTTATCAAAATCCGCCGCGAGAGGTACTAATACACTAAGAGGAACACTCATACAATAGTTGAAGTTAATACCAACGCAGTACATCTGTAAGATTGCGTATCATTCACACAGGTCGTTAATCTGTGCAGTTCTCTTATGAACTTCCCCATCATTATAATGGGATACTAGACTATATCTTCAACTCTATATCTGTTACCAATATAGAGTCCCCGTACATTTCGAATACACTTGTATTCTACTCTACTCGCTTCTTCATATAGGTCTTTCTCCTATACTATGCTTTTGATAGTCGTTGAACGTTAAAAAGTATATTTATCTGATATTTCTGTATTTACTGATTTATATAATATTCTCTGAGCAAGTCTAATTGTTGATTTGTTAATATCAACATTTGCGATATTCAAACATAAACGAATATAATCATCTGCACCCATTGATTGTCTTTCGTTTACCGTATCCTGAAATGCTTTGCAAATATCTTCTATTTTATTCATAGGTAATATACGACTATATTTGATATTTGATCTATCAGGAAATGTGTATTTCGACGAAATGCTCAAATATGCCCTTCTATAATATATAGAATATATCATATTTTGCGGTATATTTAATATTTGACCAATCATTGTTGGTGAATAATTTAAATCCATCAAATAATTACATATTGTTTCAACTTGTTCATTTGATAATGAACCTCTATTATCATATGTAATTAATCCATGACTAATAGCATGACAAAGATTAGAGGAATAAGTTGCCCACTCTAGATTAAATAAATCATCATTTAATTTATCACCATCGACATGATTCACCAATTCATTCTCACAACCTTCATGATAATCAAATGCTGTTAATACAAGTCTATGAATTCTACAAGCTTTGGGTCCATTATATGTTTGTAGCTGTACATAATAATATCCTTTGGAATCTATAGCATTCGATATAATTTTTTCAGAATGTAAACTATAAACTCTTCCCATATTACTAATCTTATAATATGGTTTAACATTTGGGACAATTTTATCTGTTATGTCAACAAACTTTTCATATGCACATTTTATAGGAGTCATGAAATATCACCTCCTATTTATTTTATTTAAATATACTTTTTCTTCGCTGCTGATTGTCCAATCTTAAAAGATTATTACTATTACTAGTACTTTTAAGCTCTAAGGAGTTTCCAGCAATTAATACGGTAGTTTTTACTGGATATCACTATCCAGCCGGACAAATAACATATCCATATGATATAGTTGATAGTGATAGGTAAGACTTTGAAGTTATCTCTATCTTTTCCCCCACTCTACACCGTACATGCGACTTTCACCGCATACGGCGTGCCATCAATATAAGATATATAATAATTCTCGAGATACTATTATATACAATATATTGACTGGTGACCATTACTCCTATTCTCATTACAAGAATTATCTACGCTTCGATCACCGCTTTTCAGCAGATATGAACATATCTACCTTTCCTTGTTCCAATAACTCTATCTTTGCATATGTATCTTTAGGTGCTTCTTGTGAATTATATTAGCTAGAATATACCTATAATATACTATGGTCGTTCATAGAAACCCTTCTTACTAGACCACACTAATACAAGACTTTAATTCAGAAGTTCGTCAGATAAATTATCATACTCACCATGGATACTTTATAGACTCCCGACATATATAAATGCCGACTTCACCGAGCTTCATACAAAAAAGTTTTCACCTTAATGCATGTCGGAGTATTAGAGGAGTGTTTCAAGGCGTTACCCTATCATTCCACTTCTCGAGTTATCAGTTCATAGATTTATAATCTATGCAATATCTTTTCAATATTGAACAAGTCGCACGATTTCTATTAATTATTACAGGTAATCCTTCTCCATTACATGAGGATTTAATTATATCCTGTAATATATTTACAATTATTGGATCAACTTCTCCTACTGCTTTGAACCATTGATTATATGCTTCTTGATAAGTAATATTATAAGTTCTATGCAATATATTAATGATTCTCTGTTCTTGTGTAATTACCAATTCCGCATAAGGTAATTCGACCTGGTCGATTCTTAAGTTCGGATTCTGTTTAATAACATTTCTAGAACTAAAGTTAAATCTACCAGATACAAGTGTTCTTAGTTCACCTTTCTTTCCAGATAGAATCTCTACTACTTCATCATATAATTCTATATATTTAGATTGAAATCTAAATAACTGTTGATTCTTTAGATTGAGATTTCTATCCATAGAACGTTTATTACGATTAATATACTTAGCCTGTTTAGCCATGATATTATAGAGTTCATTTGTCTTTTCATAATACATAGAACCCCCAACAATATCCATAGGTCTTAATAAAGTAGTGAATACAGGAACCGAATTAGTGAATATGATATCCTTATCATGGATGATATCATTATAAACATCTTTCTTATGATTCTTATTATAATAAAACTCCAGAATCTCATCGAAACGTTTTCTGAACTCTATCATTCCAATACCATAATAAGGTTCACCTTTTCTCTCTTTATATCCGACAATATGTCCATCTTTATCTATCTCTGGATCAAAGTCTAATATATTTCGTAATACTGAACCGCGTTTAGATTTCTTATCTTTAATATATTTAGATGTACCAAAGAAACCATTAAGCTGTTTATACATAATCGGATGTATTACAGCATACTCTTTATCAATTTCTATCCATCCAAATATAGAGAAATCATCATCAATGAATTTACATTGAGAATTACAAGTAGGACAGACTAGACCTCTATTCATAGAACCTTTTAATGCACCACAGTTACATGAGTATCTATCTTGGAATGCATTGTCATCTCCTAACTTCTGTGCAAATCTAGTCGAGAATATTCCATCAGGATTCTTAATCTCTTTCTTAGTAGACTTAGAAGCCTGTATAATGAATCCCTTGTTCTTCTGTAAGTCTTCCAGCTTCTCGGCATCAAAATTTATTCTCTCAAGGAAACTCACTATTTCATAGTCGGGATTATCTGGATATGAATACTTAATCTTCATATCCAACTCTTTAGGAAAATCATCTTCAACTAGATATCCATCATCGAATTCATCTACAATTTCACTCATAAATTCATCACACTCCTTCCTTTATTACCTATATAATATATCATTGAAAAATATTTTAGATAATTTTAGTGTATTAATCAAAATATCCGTCATGTACGCCATTCAAAATCGTATTAAAAATTGTGCCTTTTCTTCTTACAAAGCATCTGTTTAATAAATCTCTTACTTCACCAGCGGTAACTTCATCTAGTTTATTAAAATCTATAGTAATAGCTGTACCTGTTAAACCTTTCTGTAGGTCATTCATATAATTATAGCTTTTTTCATACTGTTCTCTACTATTCATCAATATACCTCCATATAAATTATAAGCCGTTATCTGCTTATTTAATAAATAGTTTGTGTAATGATAAAAAATAAATATAGAGATGAGAATAAATCTCATCTCTATATGATTATTGATATAAGAATTTTATTCTATTAGTAATTGCTCTGTCAAATGTATTATAGATATCATTACGAATACCACTAGCAGTAGTACCTTTAACAAGTTTAACCAACATACGTGCTGAACGAGCTAACTGTTCATCTGCTAAGTTTAAACCACCTAAGTTAGCAAGATAATCCATCATAGTTGTATTCTGAACTAATGATATCGAATCCTTAAGTCTATTAAGTAATAATGGTGGTGTAGCATTATTAAGAGCAGACATATAGAGTGAACTATATAAATCTTCTATAGATATAGAAATATCCATCTGCGTAGGAAGACCATCATCATTCCATTGACACTCTGCACCTCTAGTAACAGACATATCTGTTATCATACCCATATCTATATTAAATAGACCTTTACAATAACCCTTTACCAAGAAAGGAGCATTATAAGAGTTGGCATTGTCTTCATGTGCTACAGGTAATACTAATGCTAATAAGTGAATAAAAGGAACCATAATATTCAAGAATATAGAAAGATTATCATGGTCAGGTGATCTTAATTTGATATCGAATGAATAAGATCTGGCAAATGATGAGTCTTGCCATAATTTAGGGAATACTAATTTACCACCACTTATTATAGATGAAGTTCCCTTACCAGCTAAATCTGCTAGCATACCGCCAGCAAAATTAGATACTATACCTTCAAGGCCTTCTGAAAATCCTTTTGATAAATCTCCAGCAGCTTGTTGTAATGAACTTACTAAAGCATTATCTTCACCAACTAAGAACTTGATTTCATTAATAGTTTCACTGTATCCATTTAACTGTGATGCTAAAGAAGATTCTGTTGTACTGTTGCCAAATGATTCACTCATAGATGATACAGAAGAACCATCCAGATAATATACCACAGCATGTCTAGCATTAATATATCCATTATCTTGTTTATTTAAACTTAAAAACAGATTATTAAATTCTTCATTAGCTAAGTCAGTCGCCCAGTTGATATCTTCTATCTTCTTTTCACCATTATTTGTAGGGATCTTTACATTATCTAATCCCATATAAATAGCTAATTGAGCACATAAACTGTTAATGTATTTATAGTACTCGTCCCACATGAATACTGTCTTATAATATTTACCATTCTTAGAAACAACCTGATTTAATAAATCATTCTGTTCTCCAGATAATAAAGCACTTAAGAACGTAGATTTTGTATTCTGATCATATCCATCCATAAACTTCTGTTTACAAGGAGTTAAGAATAATAAAGGCATCTTAGCAACTATCTTCTCTGCATATTTAGCACCTAAATCTGTACCACTTATTCTAGGATCTACAGTAGGTAAGAACTGATAAGGGATACCATAGATACCTCTGGTATTTTTAATCATAGTGATATGTTGCCCACCATTATTGTAACCACTAGTATCGGTATCATATCCTATATTTGCTACTTCAGATGCACCTGCACTGGTTAATCGGTAATTGCTAATACTGTCAGCATTAGCATAACTATATTGATTTGAAACTACTCTAGCTGGCATATTAAGTTACCTCCACATATCATATAAGTTAATTATATAAAAGTTAAGGCTGGTAGGAATTAAACCTACCAGCCATTAATTATTTTAAATTAGCTTGCTAAAATAGAATCTACGGTAGCCTTTAAATCAGCTAAGTTATCTTCTATTCTAGAGTTGTCAGTGTCTCTTTCCTGCATGAGTTTAGAGATAATCTCTGCAGACTTGGTATCAGAGTTATTTGCACAATACGTGGATAATAACTGATAAATCGCACTGATATCATCTGTATTCTTAACAATTGATTCTATTAAAGTAATCATAGTCTTTAGAATCAGAGCAGTGCTCTTATCTATACCACCAGCAACTCCGCTTGCACCTGCAGCTTTAGGAATACGCTTATAATCAGAGAGATTATAAACTTTTCCGCCATTAGTAATAGTACTCATTCTCTTAGGCTTCATAGCAAGATCGCCTAAACCTGAACCAGAAGCTCCTACACCCTTAGGACGTACGATCTTTATAATCTGGTCTTGGTTAGTTGTGATAGGACGTGTCTTTGTACCAATTCCTCCACCATGACCAATAGTAGTATTATTACCATTGTACATCTCTACGTGATCTACATGGTCAGGATAATTACTTCCGCCATGTGAATAGAAGATGACGTCATTAGGCTGAAGCTGTACAGGAATATTTCCAGTCAATCTCTTACCACCATTATACCAAAGAACATTCTGCCAACTAGGTGTTGAACCATCTTTGTTGACATACTGCCATCTAGAGTCGGACGTTACAGGTATACCAGCTTTAGTTAAAGCCCAAGCAACTGTTGACGAGCAGTCACCTCCACCTTTCTCTGGATCTCTGTTTTTGTTACTATACTGAAGCTTTCCTAACATTGCTCTCATATAGTCAACAGGCTGTCCATTAGGGAAGTTACCTACAGGAACGTTATTGTTAGTAGTAGAACCACTTAATAATCCAGCACTCTTAAATGTAAATGAAGTATTCTTATTACCAGTAACAGCGTTACTGAACATATTAGCTATATTAAATTTACTAAATACACTTCCAAATGATCCAAGTGAAGATGTAAATCCAAGAATTCTCTGAAGGAGTGTCTTATTATTGGCATTACTTAACGCAGCACCAAGAGCACTACCAGTCTCACCACTAATCATTCCAGAAGTATCTGAATAAGATCCTGTCTGTCCTTTATAGCGAACATAGAATTCCTTAGCAGTATTTCCTCTCTGCTTTCCTTTAGTAGCACTATCAGAAGGTCTTTCAAAGTTTACACAGAAATTATATCCTGCTGTATACGGATCACTTGTTGAAGGATATCCTGCTCCAGCTTGTCCTATCTCATTATGGATATGAGAAAGTTGTACAGTTAAGTCTGATACACTTCTACCCATTGATTTAGCAAGAGCATACATATTAGCATATCTACCGCTTGATGTACTCTTGTAATCATGCCACTGACATAAGCCATATGCATGACCACTATCACCAACTGCATTGACATTAAATCCAGATTCATGCTGAATATTTGCAAGAATACCTGCAACAGCAGCATCACTATATCCTTTGGCTTTGAAGAATGACCATATCTGGTCAGTAACGCCATTAACAGTAGCAGCGCCACCACCTACTCCTAAGAGTCTGCGTCTTCTTCTGCCTAATCCAGAACGTCCTGCACCAACAGCAGCAGTAACGTTTGCTAATATTGAAGGGTCATATATCATTCCACCTGCAGAAGCTTCAGGGTCATCTACTACGATGCCTCCATTACGGAATCCTCTAGCAACTACATAGTGATTATTAGGTCCAAACGGTGAATTGGCCTTACTTGTATTATAAGGATCTCTTCCCATTAATACTACAGGCTTACCAGAAGCAATATCTCTTACCATATCAACTCCTGAAGCTCCACCACCTAAATTATAATAAATCGGTGTTCTACCATTTCTAGCAAATGCTTCTCCGAAGTATGCTAAATCAGTACCACCTGCTGTCTGATATTTTCTAGCTAAGCTTACATTAGAGGACATAGAGTTACCCAGTACCATAGATGCAGCAGCAGGACCACAGCCCATTTCTCCTACATTATAGCCACCAAGACCCATATTAGCATATTTAGCGTCTCTCTGAGATATAAATCCAGATCCACCACCAGCTATACCAGAATTTCCTCCGCCATTAGCGATATTTTTCAATTTATCCCATAATGTATTGAAGACATTTGTGGCTGAAAGTACATTTTCAAATTTACCAGCAACTCCTCTAATTAAACCAAATATAGCTTTCTTAAAACCGAATGCCATGCCTAATATAGGTTGTATAGCGCTTCCGCTAAATGCAGGGGATTCCATATTCCAAATATCGCTTCCTTCGGCTTTTTCAGAAAATTTCTTATCTATCTTTGCCATAGCGTCTTCATAAGCTGCAAAATCTGCAGTAATCGGATCAACCAATGGAGCTAATTTGCTATGTATTGATTCACCAACTGCTTTAGTTATAGCAATTCCAGCACCTGTAAATCTAGCACCCATTAATATAGGCCATGACAATGTTTCCATTAAATTGGTAGGCTTAGGCACATTAAATAATTCTTTAATAGCTGTCCATGCGTCATCACCCGATTTACTAAATATTTCATTACCAGTATCTACTTGAGTTTTTAACTCTGTAACAACTGTTTTAGCAGTATCAACAATAGGTTTAACTTTCTCTGATACCTTATTACCTACATATTCTGTAACAACATAAGTTGCACCAACAAGTCTACCACCAATAGCAATAGCATTCAATAATCCATCAAGAGGACCATTGGGGTCAGGTACACTGAATATTTCATTCATCTTCGTACCAACACTTGCTTCTGATGAGATTAAGTTAGCACCGTCATTGATACTTGTTTTAATATTATCTATACGAGGTTTAAGAGTATCTAAAACTTTTACAACATGCTCTGATACTTTTTCACTTAAATATTTGAGTCCGACTATTGCTATACCAGTGAGTCTACCGCCAAATGCTATACTATTAAATAGTTCACCGATTGGTGTAGCTGCTGTAGGCAAGTCAAATAACTGATCGAACTTTGTACCTAAGTCACTTTCTGAATTAGCAATGTCAATACCAGTCTGTATAGATGTCTTTACGTTATTAATATCTGTTCTAAGTGTAGTCATTAAAGGATCAATGACGTTCATCTTGATGCCTCGTCCTATTCCTTTGAATACTTCCATTGCTATTGCAAATATTCTAGCAGTAACAGCACCCGCTTTAAATACACCAGCAAAAGGTACTTCTTCTGCAGGATTAGGAATATCGATAGCTTCTTCGAATGTACTGTTCTCTCTATGGATGAGATTTGCAGCATATTCTCCTTGATATTTAATATAATCTATTCCTGTTTCCATTCCATCAATGAATTTCAAAATAGGATCATGCATTAATTTTCCTATTTTAACCATTAATGTTGGACCTGTCCAAAGAGCTTTACTAATGAAAAGACCAATACTAGCTAATGGTCCTATCAATCCGCCTTTTTCAGTAACAGGATTTGTGGATTTCCATAGCCCTGATAAATCTCCAGCCATGACTGTTTTTGCCATATCTATACCAGCAGCTATCGAATCTGACTCTAAGAAAGGTGCAGCAAAGTCGGATATTCCATTCCATACTTTCTTAACAACCCATGTTACAGCAGCAAAAGGAGTATTCATGAGCTTATCAGCTGTCATAACAATATCCCATATGCCTTCGATAAACTTATTTCCAGTATTAAGATTAGGCTTATAAGTCCACATCTCTCCCACATCACCAGCTAATGCATGGAGGTTAATATTTAAGTAATCCTCTACTAAAGAAGCAAAAGGATTACTTCCAAAATCAAATTCTTTAAATCCATCTTTTATATTTTGAACTAATTTAACACCTGCTGCAGTAGCATATGCTTCAACTTTTACTAATGTAAGTACAGGATTTATCAAATGAGACATAAATCCAGTGATAGGATCATCAGAACCTTCGAATACTTCAAGGTTAACACTTGCAATTCCTGCAAAATCACCAGCCCATCCATACATTCTAGCTCTATTTATTGAACTTAAAATATCACCTATAATACCAGGCATTAGTTGGTCAATAACATTTGCATTAAGTTCTATACCATTTGAGATGAGATTGCCACCTTGAGTTGACATAGTTTTCTCAAGAGCTCTATTGAATCCTCCACCTAAATAATTAGATAAAGCAGAACCTAAACCGTTCTCTTTAGCATCTTTACCAAATATTTGAGCTGTTTCAACGGTTCTACCTACTCTGGTCTTTACACCTTCCCAGGCTTGTTCAGTCCAAGTCTTATTATCAAGTACAGATTTCTGATATTGGTTCCAATTTAATTCTGTACCATGCTCAGCATTATACTGTGCTACGATTTCATCTGCCTCGGCTCTTCGTGCTTCAAAATCATCTAGCCCCAAAGCACCACCAAACATTTTTACAAAAACATCAACTACGAGTTTATCTGGGATTAAAACACCAACAACAGGAATCAAGTTCTTCAAAGCCCTAACCATACCAGATATAACTCTTTCTCCAATAGATGGGTTAGCTACATGCATTGTTACTTCGGCATCCTGATAACCTGCTGTAAAGTCAATAATAGCCATAGCTATATTAATAACAGTTGTTACATCTGATAATATTTCTGATATTTCTTTAGCTCCTAATTTTTCTACTAAATCTACAGGTATTATCTTAGATACTGCTTTTGCTGCATCATCGGCGGGATCTATTATATAATATCCACCCTTAGCAAGCATATTATTGACTGTTGGTATTTTAAGAATCATAGTCAGTACTTCAGTCATTTTGCTACTAAGTAATGTAACAGCATGTGACGCTAAAGCTAATCCAGTAGATATTATTTTAGGACTATTTCTAACTAATGCTTCTTTAGCTCTTTCAGACCAACTATAAGTATCAGTTCTTTTATAAGTATAATCTTTAATACTATCGTAAGCTTTCTTAATATCTGTTGGATCTTTGTAATTAACAACATTACTGATATCTCCTAAAGGCACAACATTTCCGTCAGCATCTGTATATCCACCACCAGTGCCGCCACCAAGATATCCATATCCACCAACAGTAAAATCACCAGTATCTTTTGCACCAAATACTCCAAGACCAAGTTTTTCGGATAAATTATATATGAAATCATCAAATATACCAAAAGCGGATAATATTAAAGCACCAAGTCCAATAGCAGAAATCCATTTACCAGCTTTTACGATGAATGCTGAAGCTTTACCAATAATAGATTCTTCACCAAATAACTTATTAAGAATACTCTCTTTTTTCTTATTTGATTTCTCAGGTAAAGGTTTTCCATCATCACCTAAACCAAATACATCATTAAACTTTTTTGCACTTTGCTCTTGTAACTCAAGCATCTTACGTTCTATTGCTGTTTTAGCTTCTTCAGCATTTTTATATTCAGTATATTCAGCAGACGTTTTTGGAGGTGCATAAGGTTTTAAACCTTCTGTCTTAATTGTCTCTAATGTATTTTTAATATTATCTGTAGCTATAGCGATATGGTCTATAGGAGTTTTAGCTTTTCTAGCTTTAGCCTCTACTCTAGCAGATTCTTTTAATCTTCTAACTTGAGCATCTGTAAAGGTTCCTTTGAATCCTAATGCAGCCAAATCAGAAGCATTATTAACTTTAGAAAGTTGTCTATTTAAAGCCAACAACTGCTTATCATTCATATTATCTTCCGATAACATTGAAGCTGTTTTATATCCAAAGCCCCCGATATAATCTTCGTAACCTTCGAGATCACTTAGACCTTCAAATCTATCTAATTTCTGCTTAGCTGTAAGGAATCTACCGCTTTTATCTCTTACACCATATCCACCCATAAGGTTTCTAGCTACTATTTTATCTCTAGTACCTCTAAGATCAAATGGCTTTACATTATCTAAATTAATGCCAAGTTTACCTAAACCAGTTTTGATACCAGTACCAATAGACTTAACACCTCGTATACCACCTTGGACGATTCTAGAATTATATATTTTTGTGACAAGTTCTTTAGAGTGCTGTGCCAATGGTATAGCTATATAATCTCTTACGTCTTGTCTGATTCTATCTGATAAGTTGAAGAATATCTCTCTGACGGGATTAAGAACTCTTTCTCTTAATTCTTTTACAAAACCACCTTCACGTTTTCTATCTTCTCCTTCTTTTCCTAAGAACCAGTCTTTGAATTTTTCACTGGTGACAAAAGTACCAACACCAGCTCCTAATAACATATTTCCAACTAAACCAAAAGGTCCACCTAATGCTGTGGCAATAACACCACTAATAGCACCAGCAGATGCACCAGGTACAGCATTTCTTAAGAATTTTTGCATCTTTGCAGGTAATATACCGCCTTCTCTTTCACCAGTAGTCTCATTGATTTCACCGAACAATAAGTTCTGTGCTTTCTTCGATTGACTAATGAATCCAGCTCCAGCTCCTAAGAACATACCAACTACAGGATGTCCTAATAATAAACCAGCAGCACCACCTGTTGCTCCTGACATGAGTGTTACAGGTAATTGATCTTCTACGAATTTACGTACGTCTTTACCAAAATCACCCATTAGACCTCTCTTTTTATCAGTGCCAAATAAGAAATCTCTTACTTTATCTGATGTCATAATGAGGCTAGTACCAGCTCCAACAGCAGCACCAAGTATAGGATTTATAGCAGCACCTGTTAATAAGGATACACCACCGCCTACCATAGCTCCAATTAACATATCAGAACCATGTTCATTAGCGAATCCCTTGATACTCTTGGTAGCATTACCAATAATATCAGCAACCTTAGCTCTCTGCTGTTCAAATGTAGCTTTCTCACCATTCAATCCCATAGATTCACTAAAGAGATTAAATAATAATACACCAAAGTCACTAAAGCCTTTAGCCATTGTATTGCCAGCTTTACCTAAGAAACTATTTGCATCAATATGAAGTTTCTTAGATGCTTCATCACCAGCATCAGTAGTACCATCAGCATATCCACCAAAGAATCTAGATATTGCTCTATTTTCTCCAGCTCTTTGTGCTCTTCTGTTAATTCTCTTATTATAATAAGGATTAAACTGAGCAGGTATAACTATTTCACCTTCTGAAAGAGCAGCTAAACCAGTCTTACGTACAACACCACCTAAATACTGATTTACTACAGTATCCTGAGGGCCAAAGTAGAAGTCTCTAAACTTACCACCAAGCTTTTTGAACTTAGCTTTAACACCAGTCTGTTCATTAGTAGCCCAACCAAGTAAACCACCATCATTGAACACGATGTCATGAAGTGTCGACTTAAGCTTCTCTAAGAAGCCTTCTTCTCCACCTGCAGCGAGATTCATGCCTTTACCACTAGCAACAGACTCTTCCTTAACAGATTCTGACATAGCTTTATTAGTATTAGTAGGAATTCCTGAACTGCTTAAAGGAGGCTTTGCACCTTTTCTCTTAGAACTCTTTACACTAAGATCAAATGTATTGAGATATATACCTCTAAGGTAATCAAGTGCACTATAGTTACTACTATCTCTACCGAATAATCCTACACCGCCAGATTTACTATTAAGACCCATTGCTTCGTTGAAGAGCATACCATAAGTACCTTCTTCTTCCCATTGAGCATGGTTTCTCGAATTTCTGGCCATAGTACCAGTAATTTCACCAAAGTAGTTAGTTAAATCATATTTAGTAACTGCACCTTTGGTATTACCAGCAAATGTACCCTGACGTATCATCTTGTTTATTCCAGGATGTTTATCAAGGAATTCTCTTACTTCTTTATGATTCTTAAGATATTCAGTTCTATCCTGATTTCTTGTAGAGAATAACATATCTAAATCTCTACCACCATAAAGCATTAGTATAGTACTGAAACTATCTAATTCGTCTTTAGTAATTCCAGTACCAGCTTTTTCTAATTTACGAGATAAATCATATCCTGCAGAACTTGCAGTCTTTCTTCTCTCTGATTCATAAGACTCTCTAAGTTTAGTAGTTGTAGTAAACTTACCTGCCTTATAATCAAAGATTTCCATCTCTCCAGAACCATCCATAATGGCTGTCATCTTAGAGAGGTAATAAGGAATAACTTCAGTTATAGCTTTCTTTGACTGACCATCCCAGTCTATTTTGCCTTGAATATAATTTTTTGTATCTATGGAAGATCTAGACTTAAGTTCAGGTATCTCTATACCAATTATGCTCAATAAACTACCAAGGGCACTATCGTTAAATTTTCTAGAACCTCTAGCTAATGCTCCGATACCTAAAGTCTTTAAATAATCATCAAAGCCTTTAATCTTACCACGTCTTTTCTCACCTACTAATCCAGGAATAAGAAAAGAAGATAATAAGAATGATATAGGTGAAGCTGTGATGTCTCCAGTAAGACCTTTACCTCCACCAAGCATTGCAAATAATTCTTTGTATTCTTTTAACTCCTTAGAGGCATTGCCCTTCATATCTCCAAAGAGTCTTGCAAGGTCAATACCACTATCACTTACATAATCTTCAAACGATGCTTTACCGCTAGAGGATCTCTTCCTCTGAGCAGGTGTTGTATTCTTTACTAATTGCTCTAATAACTTCAAAGATTTGTCTTGATACTCTGTACTCTTAGCATAGAACACAGCAGAGTTCTGCATATGATCGGTTAAAGGTTTAGCTAACGAAACAAGAGCACCAATATTTGCATTAATAGCATTTAAACCAAGGTTTACGTTATTGAAACCTTGAGTATTTAAATTATATAATGCTGCAGTATTTGTATTTTGTACTGATGCTAAATAGTCTGTAGACTTTGCTGTAACAGAGGCTACTGTATTAGCGGCGGATGCCACGGAACTATTGATAGTTCCGACAACGGCTTGAGTTTCTTTCTGACTCTGCTCTGCAGCAGCTTTCTCTGAGGTGTCTTCATAGTCTCCGAAATCATCAATATCAAAATTGAAATCAAAGTCAAAGCCCATATCCTTGAGCATTTGATCATTAGCAGCATCTTTTCTTTCTTTGTTATACCACTTACCTGAAAGAAAGTCATCTCTGGCATTCTTCCATGTTTCAGAAGCAGTATTCTTAATAGAGCCTTTAAGGCTGCCAGTATCTGCACCGACAGCTTTACCTTTGAAGTCATTGATCGTTTGATATAAATCAGAGGAAAAATCTTTTGCATTTTCAAACAATGCAGCAGTATTGGGAGCCATATTCTTGAAACTATCAATAGCTACGTATCCCATACTTTTGCCCACATTACGTAAGTATTGTGTTGCATTCATCGAGATTATACCTCCTATATAAGTATTAATAAGATGTTGAAATAGTAGAAATTGCCCCTAAATAGGCAAAAAATAACAAAAAAGAAAGAGGTTCATAATGAACCTCTCCCTTATATTATTGATTACTTAGTACCATTTACAGTATTCTGGACTTTAATAGTATTATTTAACTGACGAGCAGTATTAATATCTACAGTTCCAGATGCTAACTGAACTACTACGCTATAATCCATAGTAACTTTATCCTGGTTAGTTAAATTACCATTCTCATCTCTCAATTCGAATGTATATTCATCCTTCTTAACCTTGATAGTTAATCCATTGATAACTTCTTTGGTCATCTCTTCCATAGGTGAAGGAATCTTGTTGTCAGAAGATACCTGGAATGAATCTATAGACTTAAAATTCTTAATCTTCATTCTAGGAGATACTTTAAATTTATCAATTACTTCAGCTCTGATATAGTTAAGCTTAGCTTCAAGCTTCTGCATATCTTCGATAGTCATCTCTTTCATCTTAGCATTGATATTTGTGAAGTCATAATTAATCATAAGAGACTGGTCGAGAAACTGATGCTCATTAATAAGCATCTCAGGAACATCTTCCATAGCTACTCTATACGAATTATTTAAGATGAACTTTCTAATCAAAGGAATATTAGATGTAAAGAAGTCATTTCCATTTACATCAGTTACAAGCATCTTAACTTCACCAGCAAAGATTACACCAGGATCAATCATATAGATATCTGTCTGATCTTCTGATTTAAACATTCTTAATTCAACTAATCCTGTAGGAAGCTGATTTAAAGTATGATTACATTCTGCCAAAACATCACCAAGTACTCTTTCGATCTTTGATACAACTTGCTGAGGGCACTTAGATACATTAAGATTAAGTTTACTATTATCAAAGATAATTACATTCTTATTAGATTTAGCTTTAATATATTCTTTAGATCTAGAAATGATATCGCTAAGAATCTGATTGTCTCTCAATATATCAAGTGTTGATAAATCTCTAATCACTGTCTCAAGAGATTCAGCAGAAACTGTAAATTCAATATCAGTGAACTTAGGGTTAGTTGCAAATCTCTTATCAGCAAAGAACATAGTTGCGGAATTAAGGAAGATGAGCTTTTCGTTGTTAGATTCATCAGTATCAATACTTGCTATGACAGCACCAACTTGATCATCATTTATCTTTTCACAGCACCATAATGCAGCGGTTGCTAAAATTTTATCAGTATAATTATATTTTCTGATTAAATTGTTAAGCATAATATTATTTACAGGCTGAGTGTTTGTATCCTGCTGAACTGTAAACTCGGCTGTTTTAGGCTCATCAGATTCAACTATTGCGGGCGGGTAAACAATCTCTTCAGAAACTAATTTATAGTTCTGCTTTTCCTGTAACTTCTCAGCCTTTCTAGCCTTTTTCTCTGCTTTCCTATCTTTAATCTCTCCAGCAAGTCCGCCATGAATAATGCCATCTGTGACTATATCATATATTTTTAATCCACTATAGATTGTACCCAATAATGCAACATCTATTACATTAATTGATTTCTTTTTCTTTTTTACTTTCTTCTTTGTTTCTTTTGAATCTTCATCGAATGGCACTTCGTTCTCTTGAGATTCTGCTACTGACTTCGATAAGTTAGCTGCACCAACTGATGCTGCTACAGCTGCTACTGTAGGATGTGTTGTTTTGAATTTGAACATGTTAATTTCCTCCATATAAAATTATTTTAATTAAAAAAGTTTTTGAGTTACATTGTATTCTAATACAAAATAAGTGTAGTAGAGAAGATTGGGGAAATTAATATGCCAAATCTTCTCTACTACATTAATATTATATATAATTGAAAAAAAGTTTGACTGGGCTATAATAGCCCAGTCATATGGAGTAATTTAACGTATTATAAATATATAACCATTAATACCTGATATAAATTTATCGTCATAGATAATTTGTGTTGTAGACCTATCAAAATCGAAATTCTTATTCCTAAATTTCTCCAGAGCAGAATCTCTAATATTAATTACTAAAGAATGCTCATTATCTATGTCTTCAACACTTGGATCAAATTCTTTAATATACTTTCTCTTGGAAAGTATTTTCTCTGGACTTCTACATCCATCATTGACGATATATCTATGCTTACCAGCGTTGTCTTGATGGCTAAATAATTTATCAATTATCAAAAGGAACTTATTCATGCCACATCATCTCCTGCGTTAATAAATTATATGAAAGTTAGTTTGGCTGGTATAAAATGTTTGAATCTGCGAATAAATCCGCATAATCCTGTGACTTGGATGTAAGTATTACATCAGTATTAACCAATGAAGACTCTATAGAATGAGATATAACAAATATCTGGTCTATATTAAGAATATCTGATATCTTATTAAGTACTTCGATAAACATATACTTATTCTGATTATCTAGACCACCATCTATTTCATCTAGAGATACAATATTATACTTAGTGGAACACATATTTGCTAAGACTAAGTTAATTATCATACCCATCATACATACTTGAGATGTAGAACCAGATGATATATCATCTACAGTCATACCATTTCCTAAGAAAGGTATTCTAAATTCATCTTCATTAATTACATATTGCAGTATCTGATACTCTCCACCGAATAACATTCCTAGAAGTTGATTTACCATTACAAGAGTCTTATCCATATAAATAGACATAAACAATGATTGGATACTACCAGATGTAGGAGAACTATAGTTTCTTAATTTAGATACAAAATCAAACTTTTCTTTATACATCTCATACTCATTCTTATAACTAGATATAAGTACTAATTGAGCATCTATATTGTTCTTCTGTTCTATTATCGGAGTTAACTCTTCTGTAGAGTTTCTTATCAATTCTTCTAATTCTGATATGCTATTCAGAATATCTAAAGAAGACTTAAAAGATTCTTTTATAGTATCAGATTCTTTCTTCATAGCATCTAATTCTATCTTACTATTATTCCATTCATCAAACTTAGTTTGATATTGAGTTAATATAGAAAGATTTCTGTTTATAGTATCTATCATACCTTCTAAGAATACTTTATCATTCTTCTTAGCATCATATTCTTTTTTATAATTATCTCTAGTAATAATCTTCTCATCTCTCTCAGCAATATATTCATTTAATTGATTCATGCTATTCTTCTGAATCTCGTATTTTACTTCTAGTTTAGATACTATCTCATCTAGAGATTTATATTCTATGATATCATTAGATAGATTTCTATATTTAGATAAATCTCTAAATTCATTAAATCTATATTCCTGGTCACAGATTAAATAGTACATGTGTTTTGTATCGGATAAATTTCTGGCTTTATAAAATTTAGATAATAATATACTATTCTCATTTACTAAATTAAATATACCTTTAATGATATTATTGATACTTATTAAACGTCTATAATCAGGTATAATTACATTTTGTAAATTCTCTAGTTCGGCAGTTACACCAGATAAATGTTTAGATACCTCATTATAATCTCTAAGTAATTTCTTAGTTCCTCCATAATTCTCAGCGATATCTAAAGCAGCTTTTACAAATACACAACTATCATCTTTACAAGACTTAGGTCTATTCTCTAATACAGATACTATTTCTTTATCATGTTCCATATTATTCTTCTTGATAGTTAATTCTGCCATGGTATCTTTTAATTTAGATTCAACAGCTACGAACTTTTCATATTGAGTATCCACGTCATTTTCCAGTTTTTTCAAATCATCTAAAGAAGTTTGCTCATATACAGAATCTACTGCTAATGCTATCTGTTCAAATATATCTATCGCCTTATTAATCTCTTCTGATGTTATTGAATTGATATCTTTTATTTCTAGTTTAGATATACTATATTGAATATCAACCATCTTAGATTTATATTCTTTAATAGTTTTCTCTAAATCGTTATCAACCTCACCTGAGAGCTTCTCAATTCGTATGTCCAGTCTATCTATATCGGAATTGACAGAATTCACGTTTATGAGAATTGCATTCATCTCAGATATATCTTTTTCGATATCTGACGAGTGCTGATTCAGCAATTTAGTGTACTTTTCGATTTCTTCATTTGTTTTATCGAAGTTAAATTCACTATTATTATCTTTAATTCTAACTAGTTCTCTATAGGATTGATTACATTTCTCTTCTGCTATCTTTAGATTACTTTCTAATTCATCATATCTGGCTTTAAGAGAACCATCTTTATCATTCATAGATAATACAGTCTTAAATTCAACTACTTTATCTCTAGAAGCGATTATAGTATTATTCAAAGCAAGTTCTTTTGCTTCTAATGATGCTTTAGTGTCTAATAATAATGATTCATCTCCAGCAGAAGATATCTTGTTACCAATAGTATTTACATATGACTTAAATACATTAGCCTTCTTATTAAGATTCTTATAAATCTCATTATATGTATCTAATGATGCTATTAATGATGACATTATCTTCTTTCTCTCTGCTGGTTTCTTATCTGCTAATCCTCTATTATCGGAAGATATCTTAGATAAGGATAAGAAGTTTCCATCGATATCAAACTCATTAAAGATAATATCTTTATATGAACCTACATTTCCATTAGGATTCATTTCTACACCATTCTTTAATAAACTTACTTTGGTAACTACACGATTACCATTCTTATCTACAGGATGAGAGAAGGTTACTTCATATATATTCACTCCATCAGTAAGTTTAAGATACTTAGAAGCAGCTTTACCTTCAATAAAACTTTCACTACCATCAGGTAATAGATTTATCGCATTTATTATGGTAGATTTAGATGAACCATTTTTTCCTGATACCAAAACTATCTTACTTTTAGAATTAGATAAGTCTATATAAATTGACTCTTTATGCTGACCATTATATACACCAGCATAATTATCAAGCCTTACAGCTAAATATTTCATTTTTTATTCCTCATTATTTATATAATAAAATGGTTTTATTATTTTTGATTGATCTATAAATTTAAATGGATGTATTATAGTTGACGGATCTCTTAATCTGGCATCCATTAATGGATTATAATAAAAGTCATTTGGATGATCTTGCTTAAACTGCTCACGATATTCAATAGCTTCGTCCTTTGTATTGAATCTTTTCATATATTTTTTACCATTTATCATAATACTGAATACATATTTATCTCTGGACTTATCATAACAAATATTCCTTTCACCTGTATTAGAATATCCAATAGTATTTCTACTGTTATTGCCATTATCAGATTTTCTTAAATTAAATCGTCTATTATCTAATCTATCGTTATTTATATGGTCAACTTGACTATCTTCTATATCTTCATATTTTTCCATCACAAGTCTATGAAAATGAATTATATGTTTATCCTTGTGCACAGCATATCCATAACTATTCTTATACCAACAATACTGTTCTGCTATATCTCTATCTTCTACATCGCATAAGAAGTAATCGTCACAATTATTAAAGTACACTCTAAGGCATCCAAGATTTTCATCAAACTCTATACGATTAGACTTAGACATTCTTTCTCTGCGCAAACATCCACATGATTTAATATCGCCACGTCTTAAATTACTACCAGCAACAGTCACTTTATTTCCGCATTTACATATACAATCCCAATATAAACAACCCATTTCATCACTTTTCTCTTTATTTAAATTGATTACAGTTAGATAGTTATATGTATTACCTGTCATGTCTATAAAAAAACCTTTAGCCATATTTAACCTCTCCATTAGCTCCTGATAGTAAGATTATCTTATTATTAGAACTAGATAAATCTATATCTATAACTTCTTTACCCATTCCATTATAGATACCAATATAGGACTCTAATCTTATATGTAAATATCTCATGTCAAAATTCTCCTATGAGTTTTTGCATAATCTATAATTTCTTTACTAAATTTATCAATCGTATCTTCTTCATCATAGAAAGGGATAACTTCACCATTTTCAGTAGGAACCCATCTCATAAAGTAGATATGACCACATTTTTTACACTGAGCATACTGTATAGGATATAATAATTGATTATAATCTTTACCATGTAAATCATGATATACCAAAGTATTCTCACTCTTACAATGCATACAGTAGTTCTCACTTGTTATAAAAGGTATGATTGCCATATAATTAATCTCCTTGTTATAATTAGGTTCTACTAGTAATAAAAAATAATAATGAGTGGTATCTCTACCACTCATTATTTCTCATTCTATCCCATTCTTCTCTTCTACGGTCATCATCCCAGTCTCTATTAAATCGCTCATGCCATTCTTCAAACTTTTTATGACGTGCGTCTTGTTCAGCGATTAAAGCATCAATGCATTTTGACAATGTCTCTTGATTAAAATCTCTAAATCGTTTCAAAGCATCTTCATCTGACATGTAACGTATAGTTCTGAAATAATCTACAACTACTGATGATATCATCTGTTCATCTGTATCAATTAATGAACAATTAATATCACCACATGGAAGTGCAGTGGTTGCACCTGTATTCACTGGGCATGTTGAGCAATCATATTCACTAGGTTCACATAATAATTTAGCAATTATTATCGGTGGTAATTTCTTTAAATCTTGAGCAAATTGTCTATCTTCTTCACTTAAGGACATAACTACACCTCCTTTTCTTTTAGTATTTAGCCAAGTATATGAAATCTCTAAATATTGCTCTTATTTCTTCCAACTTATCAAGATTAAGAGCCAGATAATCTCTACTATCATCAGTAACTACACCTGTAATCTTATCTATAGTGATATTAATCTTATGCATATAAGATTCTTCTTCATCATCATTTGAATATAGTAAATGACTCATTAGTTCATTAAAATAAGCATAGTTACATTTCATTCCTCTATTTTTACCTACTGTTACTGGATAAACGTTGATTACATAATGTATAGAATCAAGAATTTCATTTAAATACTTTCTACAACTTATGCACTCATTATTATTAGGGTCAAATAATCCAGTATCTATGAACACATATAGACGTATATTATCATCTCTAAATAAAGGTTCTTCTATAAAAACGTCTGAATTGGTCTCTGTCATAGCTTTAGAATTTTCAAATGTAACAATTGATACTGTTATATCATCGCTGATTTTACTAGTATACATGTCCTGTATTTTAAAATCTTCATATATGTCGGTCTTTTTTGCCAATTTCTCCGCTGCTAAATTTAAATATCTGTCATTCTTAATTAAATCTGTACAACATTCTTTTCTAAGTGGTCCTAAAGGATTTGTATTCTTTGAATACGGATTACCTAAAGTAGAATAAAAGATTACTTTAGATAAGAAATTGAATATCTTGATATATTCTTCTAAAGTCAATTTGTTAGTAAGCATAAAAATCAATACCTCCAAATATACAAAAATTTATGACTCTATAGGACTAAGCCTATAGAGTCATATAAAATTATCTTACGAATCCATTATCTATTGCAGTATATTTAATATTACCTAATATGCCTTTGGTAACAATCTTGGTATCAGGATACATAGCTGTCATCTTATCTAAATCACTAGTAAGAATTATCTTGCTATATTTTGCTCTGGTATTGCCTATAGAGACATTACCAGGTTCAAACTTTCTACCAATATTGTTATTTATCTGTTTATCTTCTTTTATCTGCTGGTCAGAATATACAAAGTATACATTATCTTTAGGTCCCATATTTCCTCCTAGTCATAATCATCATAATCATCATAGTCATCGAGGGTATTGATAGATTCAGCTTCGTCGTCATTAACTATAGTAAACATAGAAGGAACTTGTTTCTCACTTTCATACTCTTCACCTACTTGGAAGTATGCTATTGAGTATTCGATGCTAGGGTCTTCTACACTAAAGAATGGAACTATGACTTTATCTATCTCTAGATTCTCTTTAACTATTTGTTTTCTTAAAGATGTATAATCTGGAGTATAAGGTTCCTTAAATACGAATGGCTGTATCTTCTTAGGATAATGAGATTCAAACCATTCTGTCTGGAAATGCTTATATTGTTCTTCCCAGAAGTTCGGCTCTTCATATTCAGAGAATGAATTACCTTTATAAACAGTTGCTAATGGACAGATAGTTCCACTCATTCCAGGATCGGAAGTAGTTGAACTATCTAAGTCTAATATTCCAGCATGACTAGGGTCTACATAACGATATGTCTGTTGAATAGAAGTTCCATTCTCACCTAATCCAGAGATTCCTTTATAAGTAAATTTCAATGCTGTCATTCCATCATTATCATTTACTAAATCTCTATATGCAATTAAGTTACTCATATTTATGATATTATTAATTACATACATAGGTATCGTATTAATATGCTTATGCACACTATAAAGTGTAACTTTCTTACCCATATCTGCACAGATATTTAGACCTGTGGTTATTTTCTTTGCATATACTGCTGCGATAGGCTCACCTATTCTATATCTCTTTAGAGTTACATCTACATTATTCTTAGCTCTGATATATCCAAATTCTCTCATTAACCATCTAAGAACCATATAGATATCAGCTTTCATATCATCTGGTAAATGTAATTCTTCTTTGGTAATTAAATCATAAGTACCATCTAAAGCATCTAGAATAAACAAACCTTTTTCAATCGAAGCATTCTTAAAAGCAGCACCTAAGTTTAGTAACCAATATCTTATATCAAATAAGTCATCTATAGTACAATTAGAACTAATAGCATCGACTATAGTAGCAGCGAATGCTTGTACCATAGGATCTTGATAACAATATTTAGGATACGTCACATAAATACCGTGTTTTTCAAAGTTATAATGTTCTCCGTCAAGGATAGGTTCATCAAGTATTTGCACACAATGAATATCTAAGAAATCACAGCAATTATAGAATCCATAGTTCGCTAATAGATAGAATATACAGTTAGTAAATGAATTGAATACTATATTAATATTAACCGTAAATACAGTATGCTTAATCATCTCTCCTGATACATCTTGTAGGTCTCTATAAACTCTATACATTCTTATCGGGGTGAACATAGTCTTGAATGTATTACATTGACTTTTCTTATTCTTACCACCAGTGATGTTATTGTAAGTTGAACCATCTACTATCTGAAAGATATCGCTATAATAATTACCATTCAATCTGAAATAATACTTCTTAGTAAATCTCGGAAGTACAATGTATACTGTCAATACTTCCCAAGGATTACATCTTACTTCATTAGTAATCTGATCAATCTCTGTACCATTATGTCTTATAAAATACTTGACCTCTAATAGCATGATGTCAGAATCTTTGATGTTGATATAATCATAAGGGTTTTCAGCCTTTGACGATTTCTTTCTACTCTTGTCTTCGTAATCTCTTAAGAGATTTATTATTTCTTCATAATCGTAAATTTCTCTCATATCTAAAACTTTGAGAGTGAAATACTTATCTCTTTCACAAGATAAGATAATCTTCTTCATACAATCCATGATTTCCTGATTACTACGTTCGAAGAATACTGGATTAAACTGCTCTCGATGAGTTTCATTATAAAGTCTCATAAATTGAGATTGTGTCAATTCCATTTATAAAACCTCCATTAATCTTCGTCATCTTCTATTTCATCAGTATCATCAACTGTATCTTTACTGATAATTATACAGCTTCCATCTCCAGGAATAATATTTGCTTTAACAACTTTATCCATAGGATTAGGAATTTCTCCACTAGCATCACTAAACACTAAGTCTAATCTGATGTCTAAGTTCTCACACATTCTAGATATCATATTCAAAGTGATATTATCATCTTTGAGCTTCCTCTTATCATTAGGATAATTAGCCCCAAATCTGTCCTTGTATTTATCAAGGTCAATATTCTTTGCTATGATACATTCTTTCATTGCACGCATTTCTGCAGAATCACTTTCTAAGAGCGGAGGTCTATAAATCGAACTACCGTCTGTCGTCTCTATAAGTTTATTAATGCTCTCATCTAACTTCTTCTTAGCATCACTAATTGTCTGTAAAGAATCGTAATCATCAAATAACAGCACGTCATCGCCTTCTGGCATATATGCTTTTTCATCTTCTTCTGATGGATAGTTTATGAAACTAATCTTACCATCAGCACTATAAATACCAGGATTATCTGCACTATTCATAGTGCTTAATATCGGTAAGATATAATTCTTTCCATTACGATTTATCTCTACTGCACAATGGTCATCATCTTTTAGAATGTCCATATGAGATTTATAATATTCTTCTGAGAAGACACCAAAACGGCCACCTTTTATATTTACTAACTTATCATAGATTGCCATTGGTAAAAAATTCTCTCCTCTCTGAAAATTCCCATTATTGAGTGGATATATTCCACTCAACTAAAATTAGGCCTCAATGGCCGCGTCGTCTTTAATGAGTACCTTGATTTCTGAATCAGGTTCTGCAGACATTACTTTCTCACCTTCTTCTACAGCCACTCTAAACTGGATAATACCATCAAGAGCAACACCATTCTCTTCACCTTCAACAGCGTTGTCATCTAACCATTTCTTAATACACTGGAAGAGATAGCAAGCTACATCTCCATAGTAAACAGATTCCTTAGCATCAAATCCATATTTAGAAATAGATGCACCTCTAAAATATGAATTAAGAGCGCTGTCATAAGGATCTCTTACATGATCGATACCTTCAAGATCCTTCTCATCAAATGTCCAAGTATAATTCCAGTTGCCAGGATTGTCCTTATCTTCATTAGGGAAGAACTTTACAATTCCTGCACAAATGAAATCTCCATTGGGCTTGCAATACTTAAATGCTACAGGATAATCCTTAGACTTAATGTCCTTCAATGCATCAGTAGTTGCTACTACAGTTACATCCAATAACTTAGGAACGAATGCAGCAGGTACATCAAATCCTTTCTCAGAATATAATCCTGTGGATACCATCTGACACACTTTTGTGTCGCTAAGAGCTCTTATCATTTTTTCTTGCCTCCTTAAAATGATTATTTTGAGAATACATGTATTAGCTCATAGATATAATATATTATTGATATCTATTTTGCTCATTACTAAAACTGTTAGATAGGTTTGTAAATTTTTACAATAAATATTTACTCATATTCATTTTAAACTCATCTAACGCAACTACAATACAGTCACTAGATACCTTAGCAGTTTTACTACTACTAAATCCATCATAAGGAACTATCAGTATATCAGTTTCCTTAGTAACTGTTCCCTTTGAGTCAGCATCGTGACCCATTGCTTTTAATTGTGCTTCTAATTCATAATCTCTAGTACCTGTGAATCTTATATGTTTACCAGATAAAGGCACAGCATCTACAGAATTAATTATATTCATATTATTTATGATATAATTTATATCATCTATATAATATGGTAGTTCATTATAGATTGTTTCTGCTGCTGCTTGTCCAAGTCCCTTAATCTCAGATATCACTATCAGTAAATCTTCCCCAGATAACTTAATCAAATCTCTTATAGATATAGAAGATAATATCAGCTTCCATTTTCTAGCACTTAAACCAGTAAATCCTAAAGCACCTATTATCTTATAATCTTCTTGTGGTTCTGTTCTTAAAGTATTCAATGCTGTAACTAGATTATATGCATTAGTAGGACCAATTATCTGCATATCCTGTTCAGACATACTCATTAACTCATGGAATGAATATACTCCTAATTGATATACTGTACTATCTGAGAATCCTTTGACATTCATCTTCTTTAGCATGTTCGACATACGAGCTATTTTCCTACCATCACAATTGAAATTAGGACAGCTTGCTGTCTTACCACTATCAGAGAATACCAACCTAGTTCCACAAACAGGACAAACTTCAGGAAATACTTCTAATGGTTCTGTATTATTTCTATTATGCTCACAATCCAGTTTATCTACATAACACAATACATCATTGGTATAAGTTACTTTAACCACATCACCTCTTCTTAAAGCTAATTCTTGGAATCTAGCATAACTAGCTCCAGAAGTTTTAGTCATTATAGCACCCATGAATTCGGTAGGTGTATAATGTATCATTGGACATATCGCTCCAGTTGAACCAACTTCATATGTATATCCTAAGAAAGTTGCTAATTTAGACATAGGATCAAACTTTACTGCCATAGAATACTTGTTTACATTATTTACTCTACCTAGTTTCTGTCTGATACCTTCATCTAAATAACTTACAACTATTCCATCAAACATAAAATCTAGATAATTTCTAGCGTATTTAGCTTCTTCAGCAAATTTCTTAATCAAGTACAAACAAGTTTGATAATTTCCATGGATATATACATGTCTTAACGGCTCACCTTTAGTTCTATAGAGTCTATTCATTAACTCTATTTCTTCCATACGATTAGATATCTCAGGTACATCTTTTCTATCAATAGCTAACGGTACTAATGTAATATAATCTCTATATAAATTAGCATCAGATGCACCAAATAATCCAATTATTGCAGTTCTACAGTTAGCATAATTAGCTTGTCTGGCGATATTGAATCTGCTTAAATCTGACTTAGTCATTATCGCTTCAAATTTGACTCCTACTGTTCTGTCTTTCAGCACATCATTTCTAGTAAACTTATATCCATACAGCATTGGAGTTATATCAGAGGCTAATCCTATACCTGTATCACCTCTAGTTCTTGCAGATGTGACTATATCTGTACAGTCAGCTTCCACACTTATGCCGTCCATCTTCAATTCAATAACCATATCTAACTCTTGGTCTGGTGTAATGATTCCCATCATTATATGCTTGCCAAAGAAATCTCTCTCTAATACAGATACATTAGGGTCATCAAATACATCTTTATCTATAGCATCTTGATTTAAGATAAATTTAGCCTTATCTAATGTACCTACTAGTTCAGGATGGTTATGAGCTGTATTATGTGTTCTCTTTGATATATTCATATCGTACATATATTGATTTTTATCATAGAATACATCATTGAAATTATACTTATGCTGGTCAAAACTCTTTATCTCATCTCTAAATTGTAGAGATATCTCGTCATTATTCTTCGGTTGTTCAATCATCACAAACGGTTGTATGATTTGTTTACCTTCTTGCTCTAATTGCTTCTCAGCCATAGACTGAAATTGTACCACTGCAGAGCCAACTTGAAAGTGTGGGTCTATAGATTTATATTTCTCATTTAGAATATCATATACTCCATCTTCTACTGGTAAGATTAATCCATCTGTTCTATTATAAGTCAGATTACATATCATAATCAATATCTTTAAAGTATTTACATCTTCTTCTGTAAATTCTTCATGATTTCTGGACTTATTAAACAGATATATCGCAGTATTAGATATGAAATTGATATTCTCTAAAGTTAATATAGAAGAATTAGCCTTGCATAATTCATCAAATATCAACTTCATCTGTTGTTCCACGATAATAATACCTCCTTTCTTATTCTACTGTTTTGTAAATATTAAAAATCTACAATTTACTACCAGTAGAATAGAGAAGAGGGATATTTTATCCCTCTTCTCCTTGTTGTTTCTTATATAATTCGTATCTTTCTCTAGCAGTGAGATTTCTATACTGGAATGCCAGTTTATTAATCTCGTTCTGTCTGTATTTTCTACGTATATCACTAACGTCAAATACAAACGGTTGAATTAATTTCTTATCTTTAGCCTTCTTTGCCTCAAACTTCTTCATCTCTTCAATATACTTAGCCTTATCTTCTACATCAGAAGGTGCTTGTATAAACGGATCAATGATAGGATTAGTCTGACTAGTAAATGGAGATATAGCTGTCTTATATCTATACTTAGGTACTTTAGCAAATACCAGTCTCAATCCAATAGCTTTCAGATAAGTATTAACTATCTCAGCAACTCTATTTGTTGAATTCATATCTAATTTGATGTCAATATCATAAGGGTTGCATGTATACATTTCTTCTACACGTTTTCTACCCTGAGGAGATACAGAATGAATCATAAGATTCTGTATAACTGCTTCAGGTCCTATATGATTAAAGTTATTGACCTCCATGTTCTATAAAATGTTTTCTATAAGTCGTATTAATTCTTATAGAGATATCATATAGATATCCACTGACATTACTCAGTGTACAGACTATTTGTACATCCTCATATGAGGAGCAAGATTTTTCTTCCACCATTGTATACTTGTGGTTTTACTCCGACCCAATCGGATAGTCGTTGAACGTCCATCATTTATTATCTTCGCATATGATGTTTCGCTGCATGAACAAGGCTTGTTAACGATTTTTAGGACTTATATATTTGGAGAGATATATAAGCTTTTATTTCACCATGAATCATTCTTGCGTTTTTTCTACTTTCGTACCATTACGTTTATTCTCTATGCTATTGAATTCCGCTTTGGTGCAAGACTCTTGACCTATTACCTGCATTTAACCTTGGAGAGTGCACAGGTTACCCTATACACTGGCAACGAGTTTGCCGAACCTTATCGGTGTATTAGAATATAATTCATTACAATTCTTAGCTGCCTTAGATTTAGTATTAGTTCCTTTGACATTAGTAGCTGATAAAGATGTAGCTGAAAATTTCTCTTCGGCAAATTGCTTCAACCTGTATATGTATTCTTTACCAACTATGACCTTTCTTCTGGCATTTACCATACGATAATTACCATTGGAATCTTTCATCGGAACTTTTAATGTCATATGAGTAGCATAAGGGAATGTATCATACAACTTCTTTAATCTATCTATATCAAAACTATCAGATATAGGTTTCATAGATAATTGTATACAACCATCCATAACTACAGATTCGAGATAGAATCTCTTCTCTTCCATACTCATATCATCTACATATTGTTTTAATGCAATTTTCTCTTCTGGTATTACTATATCCAAGAATTTATATATCTCAGCAAATGATTGTGCTATAGTTAGTGTACCAGAAGATATCTTCTTTACTATTTCATGAGATACATGATTTATATGAGTTTCAAATATCTGACCAGGATTTACACGGTTATACATAGTGAATGAGTTGAATATCAAATCTACTCTTTCGTTATCATCACCGAATGTAGGCATTAATTCTGTAGGAACTATTTTACTAACGACGCCTTTGCCTCCGTATCGATTAGATACTTTATCTCCTTCTTTCAATGTCATATCTTCCAATACAACTACTTCAAGAATGATATTAGAGAAAGGTCTCTTGTCAATATATTCTACATGATTAAGTACCTGGATAGATGTACTATATAACTTCTTTAAATCATAAGATATCTCATATCCATTCATCTGATATGGTGTTACTGCAGTAACAATCTCCTGAGACATTCTCTGTAACTCATCATAATACATCTTAAACTGACTATTATGATACGTATTGAGATTCTCTGGGTTATTACATCTGATATTTACGTCTATTACCTTACCAGCTAATAGCTTCTTCTCATCAGACATCATTACTGTTCTCAATCTATCTACAGATTCAGTAAATACCATCTCTTCTTTCTTTTCCTTACGTAAAGCTATCAAGATATTATCCTTAATATCTTCACCTATATCAGGAATACATTTATAAACCTTATCATCTCCATAAAGATTCAACGGAATATTATTCTCATTTATCATTATAGATACAGGTTTAACCAATGGAGCTAACATCTTATCTGCTGCTGCCTGACTTACGATTACTGAATCTTCTAGATTCTGGTCTAGACTCAAATATACTACATTAAGATTCAGGCCATCTGTTCTATTATTATACTGGTCAAATGCTAGTGACTTCTGCATAATAGTATTATTAGGTATAACCTGACCAACTTCTGTATTGTCCAATGTAGTATTATTATATAAGAATCCATATGATTCAGTTACATAATGATATGGTATTCTTTCTATTACATCTAACTTCCTAGCCCTTAAATCCTCTACGATTAGATAATACATATGATTCGGAGAGAATGAATATTTAGATATCTTTGCTATAACCCTATAATCACTATCAGTCTTAGTAATAGAAGAACTATAATCACCAAATCTAATCTCATAACCAGTCTCAATAAATGCTTTCTCCCCGCGGAATAGGGGCATTGTATGTGACGTGTGTACCGACGCCATAAGTTTACGAGATGCTGATTCACAGTTATTGAAAGGTTGTTTTAGGCCTATTCCTAGCATACTCTCTGGCGATTGTATCCTAGCTTCAGCCTCTGCTAGTTTTTCACTATAATAAGATTCTGCCATAATTATTTCCTTTCTTAATAAAAAACTAATCACGACATATAGAAATCTATATATCAGAGAGATGAATTATAAGACTATTGTTTTCTCTTATATTCATCTCTCTTTACTTCAGATACAGGCATCTCATGACCACATGACATACAAGTTATATAATTCATTTCATTACCTAACTTGTGTTTTACCCACATATCTTCATAATTAAACTTTAGTGTAGCTTGGCATTTCTTGCAGACAATGATATTATCTTTACCACTAATAGGCTTGCCTGGAAGAAATGATCCTACTGATAGAATTTCCATAATTAGAATTCTCCTTTTATAAAATGATTTTGTTTGCTATACACTTCTATAATATATTATTATAATTTCTTTTAATAAAGAAATCAAATGGAAGAGATATAGAATCTCTTCCATTATAAATTTCTATAATATCATGCTATTAATATCGAAATCTTCTTCTGATTTCTCTTGTACTTTAGTATCTGATAATAATCCCTCTAATACAGTCTTAGCTGCCGTAGCAAATGCAACTTGCAATTCAGGATTACTTCTAAGATCCTGTTTAAACGTCTTAAGAGAAAATTTAGCATCAGGATTAGTTGTTATATAGCATGCCTTTCCAGCTCCTGCTGTATAACCTTCTGTTTTTAATAAATGTAACAATGATAATTCATTGTCAAATGCACCATTTGATTTATCAAAAATAAGAGGTACAGATCTTCTACTAGCATTAGTTCTAGACTTAACGATTGTTATATCTACTATACTACCGTTAATTCCATAGCCCTCTGATTCTTTAAGTAGACCTTTTTCATCAAGTCTAAACATATTGTTCGCTAAATAAAGCATAGTCTTTCCACCAGGTAATCTCTCACCTTGCTTAAGTCCAGCAATCTGCTGAGGCTTAGGAATAAATCCAATCTGAATATCATCAAGAATATGATTTATAGTATAGAGCATAATATTTGCTCCTTTAAGTAACTGACTAATCTTCTTTACTAAAGCAGTATTCTGTTTAGCTACAGAAGAACCTGTCATATTACTTCCTAAATCATCATCCTGCATAACTTCATCTGGCATAAGTAATGCTAATGAATCGATAAAGTAGAATGTAGGTACAAGTTTATAAATTCTATTTCCATAAATATCGAATAAACCAGTATCATATTCAAATTCTGCTTTATTTTCCATTTTTATATCATAAATGCTTCTGATATTGTCATATACATTCTCTGTAGTAATATCTGTATTTCTAAAGAATACTCTATCATTAAGTTCTTCTTCAGATAATCCTAATAGGAACTCTTTTCTTGATATAGGAAGAGAACCTTCAATATCATCTATATATGCAGTCGAATTAGGGAACTGTCTTAATTGATTACCTATAATCTGAGTAACTAGTGTTGACTTACCTGTACCAGAACGAGAGATGAATGTGCAACTACTACCATCCATAAGGCCAACTGAATTATATGACATATCCATACCATTGCCCTTAACGTGCACACAGGTGCCATTAATGTAGTCAATTCCAAGAAATCCAGTAGGATACATTACATCGAAGTTAGCTTCTTTGATATTTGAACTCTTACTTTTAGCCATCTTGTCTCTAAATAAATTCATTAATTTAGATGCCATAAAATATATCTCCTCTATATAAAAACTTATATTACTAATAAGTCAGTATATTAATAAAATATTAAAAAAAAATATAACCAGACGGACAGGTAGATATCCGTCTGGTTATTACGAAAGGAAATCCATTGAGTAAATGTTAGCGAAACTCAATGATATCTTGTAGAGGGTCTCGAACCCACGTCTATCTGCATAGAGATTGTTTTAACCAAACCTAATCCGGTCCTTCTAAACTATACAAGATACTTGAAGGTATTATTTCCCAGTTCGGGATGGAATGAGTCTAACCGCATTCCGAGTGGTATATGTAGTTTTGAGGCCACATATACCTAAGTTCTTTTGAAATTGTTTTTCCGACATTTACAAGACGGAAGGTTTGGAATATTCCTAAAGAAGGGTTAAAAGAATATCCCGAGTGGTATACATAGTTTTGAGGCTATGTATACCTTTCCATATGAAGGAGGCTCCATCCTATGTTCTCTTTAAATTTCGGATGGGCCAATGGAGTAACATAACTCCGAGTGGTATACATAGTTTTGAGGCTATGTATACCCGTTTTTGTTAATTTTTACAAGAGGACTCATCTAATGAACTTTTTGAAGTTAGATGAATCAATCGCTCGAGGAGAATATAATCTCCAAATGGTATATGTAGTTTTGAGGCCACATATACCTGCAAACAACAAACCATTGTTTCCAAGAAAGGAGCAAATGTGATATTGAGCTGTACTCTAATCCAAAGATGAGTTTCTAAAACTTCCATAGTATACTCTTGATATATATACTATTTATAAAACGATTCTCTCAATATCAAGTTTTGAATCCTGATAAAAGCTATGACCCTTTTATCAAGTACTATATGAAAGAGCTCATTACAGACCAATACATTAAACCGGTTTATGTATCGGACACCTATAGCATCGCCTCCTACCGAGGTATAGAGCTAATTATCCTGTTAATTATCGGTCACCACCTGTAAGGATACCTTCTTTCGAATGCCTCATACGTGACTTATATCTACTGATCCAGTATCCTCCTACTCTATCGCCGCACCCTCATGAATCATGAGATAACTTGATCGTTTGTTCTAGAATTACGATCGCTAAATCTCAATCCACTCTTTCATATAAAAGTTTAATTCAGAATGATGTGATTCGAACACATACAAATTGTTCTACCAATTAAACTACATTCTGCTAGGCATAACGGTGCTTATACTCTATGAAAAGGTTAGCAGCAGTTTAAATAAAGTATAAGCACCTTAGTAAAGGATTTTGTAAATGCTTTCTATTAATAAGTTGATTCTATTGTAGAGGATTACAATGAATCATTAATAGACATATTCTCGACTGGTCTATCTACTCTAGCTTTAGCCTCTTTAAATTTACTACGAAATTTATTTCTAAATTCAGGAGTTAAGTTATTTTGATAACAAGCTATTTGCCACCAGTCTATCTTTGTTCTTATTGGATTATGTAAAAGTTTGCAGTATGCTTTAAAATCAGGAGTTATATCTGCATCTTCACATCTCTCCAATAAAATATCTAGTCTATCCGCAGTAGACTCTATAAATAGAATCTCAGTAATAAACTTTCGATTCTTCTCATTATAGTACTCAGGATGACCAGTAAATAATCCCGTTGATAAAACAATGAATTCATTCTCAATAAATTCCCCACTCATCTGTGAATACCTTGATAGATAAGTGTAACAAACCAATTCTGGTTTGTTTAAAATAGCATCCCTAATCTCGTCTTCGGTATGATTAGTCATAGACCATTCTACCCAAGCTGGATTTCTGAATTCTATTTTCTTATTTTTTGAGTTCTTCATAATTTACCTCAGCTAATTCTAATAATTGTTTGAACTGTTCGTTCTCTTCGATGAATTGATATACCTTGCCAGATAAATAATTAGTCAATGGATCATCTAATAATGTCCTAGTATATTCTACATTATAACAATTATCAAGATCACCATTCTCGGTATATGTAGTCACACTAGCATAAGCAGAAGGTCCACCATGTAAATCTGAACCAAATTCATACTTCTTATTATCTGTCTTGATATTAATATCGATTAATTTTAAGTTCACTAAATCGATATTATAATCAGTAGATGATACCATTACTGCAGTTGAAGAAGGTATACCAGGTTTAGCCTTCATAACAGTCTTCTCTAAAGTAAACTTATTATCTTCTGATGTGATATTGATTTTATATTCAATATCTGCTCCAGAATAGTCTGCTTCATAGAAATTTTCCATTATATTATAACCATCTTTAGAATACTTCTTAGTTCTTATACCATGAGAATATATTTCTCTAGAGCTATCTTCATTAATAGTTATCTCAGTATCATTATCTTCTGTCAATTCATCATTAGCATATGTCTTGATATTGGTAATATCTTTACCATTCTCAGCATATGTAAATTGTACCTTGAATTCTACGATTTCATTGTCGTTACCTGGTTGAATATCTGTGAATTCTATAGGCATATTATCATCATTGATTTTCTCAGAATGAACTCTAACTAGATTACCATCCTGTTTAATATCTTCATAGTAGCTTACTTTAGTCCATCCATCACCAATCTCTGATTCTATCTTCTTGTCAATATAACCTTTCTGAACAGAGAATCTTTCCATTCTGAGTAACGTCTGATTACCATCTTCTAAGATGAATTCTTCTGTAGTTTCTGTCTCTTCTTCAACATCTTTAGTTACCTGGATAAATCCATTCTCAGTATACTCATAAGTCTCAATATATCTATCAGATGTTGAACTGAGTATTCTATTCTGGTCATCATATTCTTTAGTTGTAACTGTTTCTGTATTTGGATTATTGTTTGTTACTGTAGAATATTTGATAAGATTACCATTATCATCATATTCAAATTCAGTTACAGTATTCAAACCATACATATCCGAATATGACTTCTTAACTCTATTCTTATCATCATATTCATAATCTGTAGTTGTTACTCTAGGAGTTCTCAACTTGAATGATTGGTCATCAAACGGAATAGTTATGTTTAACTTCTCATTCAAGTTCTCCAGTTCTTTATTCAATTCTTTTAGAAAAGCACTCATATAATTTTAATACCTCCAATATATAAATTGTCTCTACTACACTTATATTATATATAATTATAAAAGTATTTAAGAGACGGATTTTAGACAAAATATATAGGGGGATAATTTATATCCCCCTATATCTTAATAGATTATTTCACTCTTTACTACAGGTTGTCTACTCTTAATCATCTTCTGACCAGCAGCTATTCCTGATTTAGGCTTTATCTCAGCCACAGATACTTCTTCAATACCATCAGCAGTTGTAACTCTGATTATATCTTTATCACAAGCACCATATAACTTGAATATAGAATCTCCATTTTCAAGTTTGATTACATTATTACCAGATTTACCTCTACCCTTAGCAGCTAAACAGTTTATAGTAAACTTATTAAACTTACCATTTCTGGTTACTACCACTAGATATTCTGTATTAGGATAGATTATAGATAAGCCTTCTATAGGTTCATCAGTATTCATTGCTTTGGCACCAGATGATGCTCGCTTTAATAGAGGAATCTCTGATACTTTACATCTTAATGCTTTCTGTGCACTATAAATCGCTATATCTAAATTATCTGGAACTAGACTTATATCTACAACTTCATCGCTAGGACGAATCTTAGAATATAATAGACCACTTGCATTTACATTTAAGAAATCTTCAATATCCAATCTCTTAATAATATTTTCTTTAGTTACAATCGTAATGAAGTGTTTTCTGTATCCATCTGCTTTCTTATCTTGTAGCATCTTTAATGTAGGTTCATATTGTACAGCTACTATATCTGCCGTAAGATTTCTGATTAAGAATCTTACATCTGTTCCTGCAGAAGATTTATCAGTTACAGGTATCTTATGTACAGGAAGTTTAAATACTTTACCCTTATTATCAAATAAGAGAATATTTTCAGTATTATCTACTCTCAAGATAAATTTAGGATTATCTCCTTTTACTACGCCTATCTTATCTACATCGGATATCTTTCTGATAAAGTTTTTCTCTGTTACAACTATCTTAAACACTCCCTTAGGAATATTTAAATCACAAGACTTCTCAACTACTTTACATAATCTAGGAGAACCATATTTCTTTTCAAAGTAAACAAGTTCATCATCAATCTCTTTCATGATAATAGAACCATCATCTGTAATAGCCTTACGATATACTTCATGTACCTGAGATAATTCTTTAAACTCTTGTTTATATCTTTCAAGATGACCTCTTGATAAATATTTGATATTAGTTGATAATATAAATCCTGCTTGTAGGTCTGTGATATTAAGTTTCTTAATAAGATACTCAGCTACTTCATCATCATTGGTTGTCTTCTGTTTCTTTACCATATCGATTATATTATCAATCTCACCAGATTCAATAAACTTAATAAATGTCTCAAGCTTATGCATTCTAGTTGATACTGTCTTATACTTATTACAATATAATCTGAACTTGGTAGTTGCTCTAAACTCAATAAACTTCTGAAGATATTCTTTATAAGACATTCTAGAATGATTCATTCCATCTACAACTTCGAAGTTTACAGATACATTAGTCTGTACTTGAGTCTTACTGTAGAGTAATTCTTCTACATAGTTGACATCTCCACCTTTTTTAAGTATAATACGAATATCAACTGTTTTTGCAGAATAATCAATAATATCTTTCACCATAGGTAACTGCTTCTGTTCAACCATACTATATAACTTAGTTGTTATAGAATCGGTTGTTACACCATCAGGAAGAGATTTTACAGATATTACTGGATATCCTTTATCTTCAAACTTCTCTACTATACCTCTTACAGTATAATTGCCATAACCTGTATTGGATATCTTCTTCCAATCAGCATTAAATATTATAAGAGGCTGACAATGATCAGGTATAAGAACTACATCAGCATTGGGATTCTTAATAAGCTTGCGAGTTGCCTCTATCACCTCATTTAAATTATGAGTAGGGATACTAGTGGTTAAACCAACTCCAATACCAAATGAACCGTTTACAAGCAGTAGAGGTACTTTAGCAGGAAGATACTCAGGTTCTTTAAACGATCCATCAAAATTATCTACCCAGTCTACTACATACTTAGCTTCATTTAATTCACTTATCAGACATTCATATCCGAACACGGATAAACCAGCTTCTGTATATCTCATTGCAGCAGGTGAATCTCCTGATAAGTTACCAAAATTTCCATGTGGCGCTATAAGTGGAATCTTACTTTTCCACCAATTAGCCATAGGCTCCATACAGGTATAAATTGAGCTATCACCATGTACATGATATTTGCCCATTGTATCACCAACAATACGTCCACATTTCTTTCTTTTCTCATATGATGACGCGCCTAGTTCATACATATCATATATTACTCTCCGTTGGACAGGTTTAAGTGAATCACGAATTTCAGGTATAGCTCTACGTCTATTTACAATGATGGAATATTTGACCATATCATCTAAATACATATCCTTAGATGATCTTTCAATTATTTTTTCAGGCATTTATAGATACCTCACTTATTTTTATTCTATTTCTATGTATTAAATATTGTAAACTACAACAGAGGTCTAGGATTATTAGTTACAGTAAATCTAGCCATAGCCGTATTTTCTTGTTTGTTTACAGGGACAGATTTACGTACTAGTCCTTTCTTCTGTGCAGTTAATATTGGATCTTGATTTATACCAAGTCTCTTATTTCTTGATATCTGATTGATATAATATGTGGGATATTCAATGGCACCTTTATATATAGATTTATCTATAATTTCTTGTAATGATATTTTAATTCTCATATTATCATTATCAGATAATTCAAAATTATTATTCTTATCAGGCATTATAAGAACTCCGAAAGGATATTTATTCTTATATTTAAATGACCTAACGTGATAAGCATTAGATATTTGATAACCATTGAATCCAGGAATATCATACCATAATTGTCTGTCAGTATTCAAATTCCATAATTGATCTATTGGAATCTTGCCATTGTTTCTCTGTTTTATAATATCTATATAATCTAATCCATACATAAAATATACTCCTTATATTAAGAGGAGTATATTTCAACTCCCCTTAATCTAACAAATCTACACGTCTTACAGTACCAACTAAATCGAGTAACTTAGAACGGTCAGATTCATACTCTCTGATAATTCCAAGTTCTTCCTTGACATCATCTAAAGTATAGCGTACAAGCATTCTATCTGATTCAGGCAATAATGTAGATGCAGCTAACTGATCTTCGTTCATTTCACCTAAACCTTTATATCTTTGAAGCTTAGGAGGCTTACATGCTTCGAATGCTTTCATAATATCATAGATAGATGCTTCCTGACCATTTAAAAGATAATATAACTCTCTATTCTTATTAATGATTTTAATCATACTATCACAGTCACTAATAAGTTTCTGGTCTGTATATAAGAAATTAGATTCTTTAATAGTTCCTTCAAACAAGAAGTTTCCTTTCTTGTCTTGGGTTACATTCATAAATCTAAACTCAGCTTTAAGTTTCTTAGCGACATCAGATATTTTCTTATTATGAATATGCGCATATAATGCCATCTCTAATAACTTCGGATCAACTGCATATGTAGTTGCTAAACTCTCAAGTTCATATACATAATCTTCATTATTCATAAAGAATAATGTCATATCTCTACCAGATAAAGGTTGTTTAGATTTAATATCTGATATCTTATTCTGATTTATAAATGACTTCTGTACACATTTTACAAATTCTACTCTATCTGTAAAGTATGTAATCTTATTATTATTTGTAGTGCTATAGAGAGGAGGAATAGCTTTATAAACTTTTCCTGCTTCTATTAATTGAGGCATATAAAGTATGAAATATCTCAATAATAATGAGGCGATGTGCGAACCCGTTAATTCTTAATGTTTCCATTAAGCCAGACTATATTTTACTAGTTATAAAACTAGAATGCTCTTTCCACCTACGTACCAATAGTAGATGTACTCTCCTTCACGGAGATAGTCGTTAGCCCTTCCCGTTATAAACGGATGAGACGGTATTACTAGCTATCCATATTTCTATGGACCTTAAGCTTTCTTAGAGAGCTGCTTCGTCTATGGCCTATGGCTGTATATCTCTTGTGGCTTCATACAGCAGTCTTATTCAACTCTTACCGTTAGCAATAGATTAATCTATTACCCGTGTGGTTACACGAAAAGCATTTTTAGACCGTTCACTAAATTTGATCTACGTCGGCATCTGCCATGAATATTATCTTATCCCATACTACATCATTAATATCAAAATTCTTACCTGTATAAGGATGCCCTAATATGATTCTAGCAATACCCTGAATCTCTGCATTGTTCCAGAAATCTTGTTTGCTCTTTTCAAATGCTGAAGGCACTTTACCTTTTAAAGGGAATATACCTTGATTAGGTCCCTTAGCTACTTTTGCTGTGCCACCAGCTGAATCACCCTCTACTAGTATAAGCTCTTCACACTTTCCTTTAGGACGAGAGTATTTAGCAGGTAATCCAGTTAAACTATTCTCCTGATATTTGGTAACTATCTTTACTTTCTCTTTATCCGTCTTCATTCTGATATCTGCAATATCTTTGAAGTACTTAGATAATTTCAATAAGTCTCCTGGGTTTGCTTTACTCCACTCATTAAGAGCATTAATAACCACATCTTTACAGAAGGGCACCATATCACTATTAGTAAGCATATCCTTAGCCTGACCAGAGAATATAGGTTCAAGATGAGCTGCAGCAACGAACAAGTTTAAACCTGTTCTTACATCACCAGCAGTGACAACAGTCTTTTCTTTAGCTTTCTGATTAATAAGATATACCTTATTCATATAATCAGAAAACCACTTTACTATACCTCCAATAGTGCCGTCAGTATGGGTTCCATTATTCTTACTGGTTGGACAACAGTTGCAAAAAGATGTTATTCTAGGTTCAGGATCAGGTGGATTCTTATCATCACCACCATCGTAAGTAAATGCAGCTTCAAGTTTATGAGTACCGTCATCAAATGACATAGTAATAGGTTTAATAATAGGATTCTTCACCTTCATAATAAGGTCTGTTATTATTCCATCCTTATTTACTATATGCTCTTTGTGCTCTACTCCATCTAAATCTATAGCAATAAAATCCATCTGACTTCCTATGGGCGTTATAGACATAATATGTTTAATGAGCTTATATGGTGCATGCCAATCAAGATTTATTTCACCCATTACCTCTAAATCAGGTATGAATTTAACCATTGAACCCTGAAATTTTTCTTTATTAGGAATTGACTTGGGATCTTTTGTGGTTGCATATCCTTTCTTAAACTCTAACCTTCTAGCTTCGCCATCGTATCTATAAGAATCTACAGTGGCAACTTCAGATAAAGCTAGGCAAATTTTTGCACCACACCCGTGCATACCTGTGCTATATTGTCCAGGTTTTTTCTCATAATTTTTAGAGGTATACTCTTTTGTAAGTATCCTTACCATATCATCAAATGGAAAGCCTTTGCCATTATCCCATACTGTGACTTCTAATGTATTCATATCATATTTAAATGAAAACCAATCACATGGACTAGAGTTATCTGTTATTTGATCTATGGAATTTTGAAATATTTCTCTCATCATATTGAGGAAGCCGGCATTTCCTATAGCACCTATCATAAATCCTGGCCTTCGTCTAGTAATGCTAACGAAGTCTTTCATTGTAGTGATACTATCACCATATTTATCAATAGCATCAATTTGTTCTTGAGTTAATTCAGCTGTTTGTAATTTAGCCATAATTTCCTCCTAAAATTATTTATATATTTTTAAATATATTTCCGGTATATATCCAAGTGTTAATATCTCTATAATATTTGATTTTATTTTCATATCACTATTAAGTTTCTCAATATTTCTATGAATATATTGATGTATTGAAGGGCCACATATAAATAAATTTTCTATTCTATTATCCAGTTTATTTCCATTTATATGATGAACTTCAACTCCTTTTAGTATTTTTGGATCTATTTTATAATCTATCATTAATAAATATAATATATATCTATGTAACGCCGATGGAACAGATTGTGGTCTCTTTGCAAAAGAAATCCTTACATATCCATCTCGGGATAAAAGGCATGTAATTTTATCAAAATCCTCTTTATGCAGCAAATAAATATCCTTATCAAAAAATGACTCAATATTATTGTACTTTGGTATATTAATATATGCATACTGATTGTCTATTCTGATATCACAGCCACAATATATATTATCTATAGTAAAATCTAAATAATTTATATTTAAAATAGAATTATATTGGATAATATTATTTTTCTGTCTAACATCTTGTGGATTTTTATTATTATTAAATAAATTATAAATAACAAAACTTAAAGAACACGTTGAACGCGGTATTCCTGCTACATTTGTCCGTATACCTTTCTTATGATTGTATCTTATTTGTCCATATTCATTTATAATTATATCTTTTATTTCTTTATTTATTTTAGCGAAAATATTATCTAGATGCAAAATTTGAATGTAAATATATTCTTGATCTTCTATAAAATATTTATCCGACGCAAGGCATATATTAGATGGTGAAACATCTAATATCATCATTCCATTATTATCGATATATTGTTTATTATGAAAGTATACTCTATATCTAGTATCAAAATTATTTATTTTTCCATATATAATAGCCATAATTTTTGCCATTGATATGGTTCGTTCACCTTGTGGTAAAAACATTGAAGCAGAGATAGAGTCACAATTCATATGAAAACTACATACATATTTATCTAAATATTCAATGATCCAAAAATCGTTTGGGATATTAATAAGTCTTATATTATTTCCTTCCATAAACCATGTATTATTCATCGGATTATATATTATAGGAAAATGTTTAGTCATTATATTTGTTTTCTTTTTAGACGGATAAAATTTAAATGGTTGAATTATTTTCTTTTCTTCAGATTCGTTCATTATATCTTTCTCCTAAACTATGTGATATATCTTTAGGTTTTCGAGGATTACCAAAAAGTATATCCTCATTTAAAAATTAACAAAGACGGACAAAAGGCTCAGAGTATGAAACTCTGAGCCAAGAGTCTGTTTTATTTGATAGATGAATTTGAATTTGCTTAGTAATTAAATTAAGCTTTGAATGTTTCTGTAACTGTTGTAGCTGCAGGTGCAGGGGCTGCTGCCTGTGCATTAGCATCTGCTGCAGGAGCAGGCTGTGAGTTGTACTGGAATCCTGATGTCTGAGGCATGTATCCAGGATTAAATCCGAATCCGTTCGAAGGCATTCCGTAAGGATTACCGTAAGGCATGCTGTAACCAGGAGCCATCTGAGGATAAGGCTGTGCCATCTGAGGCTGTGCTGCCTGAGCATTAGGATCAACTGTAGGTGCACCCATATAAGACTGTCCCATAGGCATTCCACCGCCACAAAGCATCTGGAAGAGATTGAGTGTAGACATGTTCTTATTGTTATATGCATAAGGGTTAGCACCTTCATGCTTTGTATAATCTTTAACTGCATACTCGAAGAGCTTAGGAATCTTCTCAATCAAAGGAATGATCTGGAAATATTCTGCTGCTACATCTGCAGGTAAGCTTAAATATAAAAGTTTGATAGTATGAAGAACGTCAACAATATTATCAACAGCTTCCTGAATTGTTTCAATAGAAGTCTGAACCTGAAGAGGTCTGAACTCATAACCACAGATAGAACATCTTGAAACTCCTGTAACAGGATCTTCTACGATTGCATCCTTAAGACCATCTGCCATTCTATGATTACATTTAGCTCTTAATACTTCTGTTTCAGTTAACTGAAGACTGAACTGGTTTTCCTTCTGGATGAGCTTCTGAATCTCTTCATTAGTTAATACGTTATTAATCTTCTGAGGAGCTACAGGTGCGCCCATATACTGATATCCTGTTCCCTGAGGGAATCCCATGTTACCATATCCGTTTCCAAACATAATTTGGTACCTCCAATAATATATTTTTTCTGTCATTAAAAAGATAATAGGTTATTCTGTTATATAACCTGAAGATCCTGGAGGAACGACGTCTTTTCCTTCAGAATCTTTAATGGTAGCAAATCCACCAGTACCTGGAATTATAGGTTGTCTCTTTACGCTATGCTTAACCATATCTTCAAGCTCTTCATCATAAATGCCAAGGCCTTTAAAGATATCAATAGATTCTGCGAAAGGTACATCAAGTACTCTCACATTATCAATCATCTCATATGTACAGGTAGTTATGTTGAACTGGCCATTAGGTGTAGCATAGTTATGGGTAGGTTCTATAATTATCAGGTCGTCATCACGAAGAATGATTCTAGTACTATCATTTCCGTGAGTAACACTACGGTTTCCACCTTCGAATCTTAAAGTCCATTTCTCAATTCCCGCTTCTTTACACGTCTGGAGAAATTGTTCAAGGTGAGCCTTTGTCATGATATTACCTCCTAAATATACTTATTAATACCGTTTAGGACATATTGAATATCTGTTAGCACGCCGACATTACCAGTAACTTCCAATGTTCTTAATCTATCCAATAAAAGACTATATATACTTACAAGATATGTATATCTAGTTCTATTATGAATGATTTCAATGTGCCCTGGGTCGACTGTGTCATACAGCTCTAATGCTCTAGCTATAACGGCATTATTAGTAAGTTCATTATCACAAGCGACTATCAAATTCGCCAAAAACTTACTGTCGAGATAATATCTGCCATATTGGGTGTAGTCGATTTTTCCCCTAACCATTTCTCTGAATATCCTCTCCTTAGCTGAACGCTGGATGTCTTCAGGTTTAAGTAATGGTATAAAATCGTCCGTACCCCAATGTTTAATGGATGAAGTAAAATAGTTACTCATTTAATTATTCTACTCCTTTCGCACAAATTCTTCTTCATCTATCATATATATTATATATAATTATAATTATTTTTAATATATGTATTCATCGATATCAAATCCGTCTTCTTCGACCAATTCAGCGTTCTTTAAGTATCTAACAAACTCAGAGATTGTTATTGCATCTTTGAGTGATACTCTCTCTGTTAGTACGAATGACTCATCTGGATATATACTGAATAAATCTATATTATTCACAATATAATTATAACAATATGTTCTGCCTATCATCGATTCCCATTTGAAGTATTCTTCCTCATTATCATCTACACATTTCATGAGTAAGACATACTGTCTTTGTTCAGGGTCTTCAGGTGATATTTCTTCAATAATCTTATCCCCGTTCTTTACAATAAAGGTATTATTGATAGTATCTACATAAATTATATTATCTAAATCAGTGAATATCTCAACTCCATTAAGAGAAAACCATAATTGTCCTGATCTTACATACTTACCATTCTCAGTAGTACGCATTATAGCAAATCTGTGTTCATGATTTACAGATTCACTTAACTCTTCAAAAGGTTTTACACCTTTTTCTGTCTTATTATAAAATACAAAAGGATTTAATCCTTTCTTTTTCTCTTCTTCTTGTTGAAGTATTCTCTTTCCAAGATGTTTATTATCCATAAATTTTTCTCCTTTTTGAAGAAAACGGGAATAATAATTAGTAAGAACAACCATCGTCCTTACTAATTATTGATTCTTTTATCTTACTGTTCTGTCTATAATAATTTAATAATATTTTGTAGTCTTCTTTACGTAAATCATGAACTCTTTAAATCGAGTTACACCTGTATAACAGAGTTGTTTCTGAATATTTGACCTGAGATATTCTTCATAGAATATTCCACAAGGATATTCAGAGCCCTGCGCTAAGTGAGTGGTCAATGCATATGCATACTCAAATAGTTCACCATTACCTATAGTAGCAAACTTATCCTCTTTTATCTTATTACGAGTCTCATAATCTCCGCAGAGGTAACTATAATTTATTAATAAGTTATTGAAAGGTGTATCAAGCAAATCAGGTAGAAAATCTATAGCAACAGCGTTAGATGTCACACTATATGAGTTTATACTTACAGGAGAACATATAACTCCAGATAAGCCATTTGCCAATGCTATATTGTCTTTCACTAATTGCCAGTTATTATTTCTACAGATTACTCTGTCACCATATGTAGGAATACGAGGATCTAATCCAAGCATATCTCTTATCTTATTATTGAAATAATCTCTAGTCTTATTTGTTCCGCATATAATGTTTCCTACATCCATAACCATATCAGTAGTTAGTTCTGTATCTGGTATAACAAGCACTCTATTTCCATATAATCCACAATGTATAGGTTCGTTGTTAAGTATCCGATTCGCAATATATACAATAGGATTATTTTCCTGCTGTCTCATTATCTGAGTCAATCTCATTACCCCTTCACCAGTTAAGAATGCAGGTTCTCCACCAATAGGAGGTAACTGATTTGCATCTCCAGCAACAATAACCTTCTTACCATGTTTAAGAATATCTTTCTTCATCCAATCAGGAACCATATACCCTTCATCTATTATTATAACTTGAATTTTAGGATCTAGAGTTCCTACTTCCCTTGGTACAAATTTATACTCATATTTAGGTTTATTCAAAGAGGTATCATAAGCAGGATTTAATGAACCATCTAGATTATACTTCACTACAGGAACTTTTACAAGTTCATATAGAAGAGAATGTAAAGACCTTGCATGTGTAAATCCTCTTGTCCTCATCACCACGGCAGCTGAACCAGTGAATGAGCAACATACATATTGATCAGGCGATAAATGAGCTCGTTTTATAATCTCATGAAGTACAACTGATTTTCCAGTTCAACTAAGTACCTGCAGGGCCCGTGAACTGGAATTCCTGTGGTCCATCTGATCTAAGGAACTTCACACCTGCAGTTACTATTTTTTCTTGGTCATCGTTTAAGATAAATTGTTTATCTACCATGACTTACTTACCTCCTTTCCTTAAATTCTTCCATAATTAATCTCCTGAAGCTAATCCCATTGTAAACATTCCTAATTCTATTAAATTTACAATTATTAGTAGATACATTACAATTGCATTCCATTGTAGTACAATACTAAGAGTCAATAGAACAGGTAATCCCATTAGAAATAATGAAAATACAAAAGCACCTATTGCTTTAAGAAAACCATTCATTAGCCCAGCTGCCCCCATACATGATTATCGATATCAAAACCTTTTGATCTTGCAAAATCAACTACTTCATTAACACGTTTCATACCACATTCTTTACAATAATGACCTTTTAGTTTGACGTGTTCAATATGAAATCTTTTGGGCACTTTATAATATCCATCTTCATATTCTTCATATGAACCTAAATCAGCACCACAATCATCACATGTAAAATGATGAATTTTAGTGGTTGATTTAACTTCTTTAACTTCTACATTATCCATTACTTCTTCTCCATAATATAATCTAAAAACTTCTTACAAGTTACAGCCCATCCCAAAGTTCTTTCACAACCATGAGTTGTACATCCATCACAATTTCCCAATGCTATAAATTCATTTAAATATTTTTGTGATGCAGATTCTTTGTCTTCATGATTATTTGTAGTATCCATAACTTTAGTTAAATCAAACTTATGTTTCTTACCACAATATCTACAGTAAAAAGAAACATTATCATCTGTAGCATAATCTACAAAATCATTCAATCCATTGCAGTCTACACAATTAAATACAAAATGATATTTCATAGAATCATATTTGATAATAGATGACTTTACATCATTATCATTAGGAATAACAAATTTATTTAATGCCGCTGTAATGATATTCTTAACTTCAGGTTCTTCTTTAGAATTAAACTGTGATATGATAGCCTTATTGATTAATAACCCAGGAACTTCACAGATATTAATCTTAAAATTATCTGGTGTATTACTATTATCATATATCTCAAAATTAGATATCTCAGCAGATAGTGTAGAGGGATTATTAGTCCCTCTACCACCTAATTTAAATTCAGCTAAGCAATCTTTATAATGAGGACATTTCTTATTGCACTCGTTCATATCACAATCTAGTGTTTTCTTATCCATGTAACTACTCATTGCTTATCTCTCCATTACTATCTCCACATTATATCAAGCACAGTTTCCATTATAGAAAAGACATCAGATATAAAACTTGATTTCTTCTCTTCTTTTTCTGGTGCTTCTTCTATTGGTTGATATTCAACTTCTATCTCATGTATCCAATTAGGATTTTCTCGCTTATATTTATTTAGAGCTTGTTTAAACTCTCGTTCTGATTTAATTACCATATAATCACCTCCTACATTTCATCATCTATAGTAGTGTCAAAGTTTCTTAATTCCACATTATCATCATCAAGTAAAAAAATCATATCAATAAACTTTAAACACTTATTGTGGTAATACCTCGATACCGTCTGATTATAAGTATCGTGTTTTACCACAAGTCTATTAAATTTCACTTCTGTATCATCTACATATTCTTCTGTATATTGAGATACAAAAGGCATACCCTCAGCCATTTTACTCTGAAGAAATCTTCCAAAGAGTACAGTGGTTAATCTTACATTATTCAATAAGTCTAATGTAATCTCTCCCTGTCCTGCATAATTTATCTTATTAGGATTTACTGAACCTTTGATAATCATGCCATTGAAAGATAATATCTCATTCTTGATAGGATCAAATATCTTTCCATCTGGTAATAATTGTAATCCAAGTTCTTCCAATACGTAATAAGTCAATTCATATACATCATCAAAAAGCATTCCCTCTGGTGTCATTTTCATAGTTATAATACCTCCATAATAAATAAATCTAATCTCTTACATTTATATTATTTATAATTCAAATTACTTTTAAATCAGAAAATTTTAATCTGATTATCATTAAGTTCAAGTATAAATAAATTATCAATATTTCACCAGCTCGAACATTTGATTAATAAGGAGATTTACGCTTATGAATATAACAAATAATAATGATAATGATTACTATACTGAACTAGTAATCGAAATAGCACATCTTATGGAAGCTATAACACTTCCTGAATTATCTGAAGACGATTTATCATTAGAAACACTAATTAAGTATGATATGGCAGGAAAAACCTATAAGACTATGGAGAATAGTTACACTGATGTAATAGGTAAATTCTATGTACCTATATTATTTCCATTAGTAGATAAGGGAGATGGTCCTGTAGAATATCTTTATAATAAACCTAAAACTCATTTGTCAAATAATACTATAATTCCTACAAACTATACAGCTACTAATTACATAGAATTAGTAATACCGAAATATATAGTTATGCAATTCAAGAAAGAGATTCCCAAGGATACTAAATTCTTAATCGGATTTAGCGGAGAACATAAGAAACTCTCTAATTTAAATATTATAGGATTATATGGAGCAGATATAGAGGTTAATACTGATAAGGAGAATAAATAATGGCTGAATTAATTACACCTAAGCAGAGAGAAGATGCTGAAGTACTTATTTACAGAGTACTTGATGCTATAGATCCCTCTCATACTAATTCTGATTATTATAGAGGAATTTTTTCTAAGATGAATGATAATGAATTTTATCATTTCTTTGAGAGAAGATTACCTTTAAGATTCCATTATGAGATATTTAAAATAGAACCTAAGATGGAACAGATTATAGAGGCATTTAAAATATTGAATAAACCATTAATCGAGAGAGTAAATATGCCTCATGTATATAAGAGTCTAGATGGTAAAGCTGTACAATCTCAAGAGTGTATGGTTATTTATCTTCATATCAAGAGAATGCAGCAAATGGTTTATAAGAAATCTCATGTGGCATTAAATACAGAAAAGAGAGATATGAAGACTGGTATGCTTACATCTGAAGATAAGGGTGCTAAGGAAACAGATAGAGAGTTTGAGTCATTAGCTGCATATGGATTAGACTTTACTATGGATGAATTATCTAGAGTAAGAGCAGATAGTATGAAAGCATCTGCTGAGATGAATAGTATTATTTCTGCTAAGGGTAGTGTATCCATGAATGATTATAATGTAGGTAAAGCAGATAGTATAGCCAAGAATACACTGAATGTGTATCTATTAGGGTGCAACATATATTCCAATTTGATCGATATTAATTACATGACACCTCATACTGCGGCAAATAGACATAATATGATTAGTAGAACTTAAAAAATAAACCACTAGGGAGTTAATCCCTAGTGGTTCTTTTCATTCCCAGCATTTTGAAATATCGGAAGAATGTGATTCATTTCATTATGTGTGATATAATCGTAATACTCCGATTCATTCAATGTTTGTTGATATATTTATGTTTCATGATTCATTGCATTCATTTTGAAATATTGACTAAGTGTGATTCATTTACAATATTTTGATATATTTATTCATGTTGATTCATTAATATAATCTTTGATATATTATTCTATTTTGATTCATTGCAATCGGCTCGAAATATCGATAGTATATGATTCATTTACCACATCTTGACATATTGGTCAGCCTAGATTCATTTAACTTTCCATGAAATATTTATATTGCACGATTCGTTAACCTTTCGTTGAGATATAACAGATATAGGCTCATTTATTCATTATTGAAATATTTTTATAAAGTGATTCGTTGTGATCATTATGAAATTTTAATCCTATGTGACTCATTTATTCTATGATGATATATTATGAACTCTGATTCATTAATGGGCTATGATATTTTTATGTTCTAGATTCATTTAGGCTGCCGTGAAATATTCTAATTTCCGTGATTCATTCATATGATAATTGAAATATCGGCTTCTCTAGATTCACTTCAATTACTGTGAAATATTGTTCTTCAATGGTTCATTTTCCTTGTGTGAAATATACAAACATATGATTCGTTTACTCATTTTTGATATATTCGTTGTAGTGGCTCATTCTCAAAGTATTGATATATCTATTGCCATAGATTCGCTTCGATATCATTGATATATGTATCTTATATAGCTCATTCGGTTTACTCTGAAATATTTCGATTTTAGGATTCATTGTTTAACACTGAAATATCATGTCAAATGATTCATTCATAGATTGTGACATATCGTCTTGTGTTGATTCATTATAATTATTGATTGACTTTAATAAAATAGCAGGGAGTAGTAATCTACTCCCTATATGGTTTGATTATTTCTTGAATTTCTGAGTAAACTAATGTAGTCTTCTCCATGAGAGCATCTACAATCTTATCTACTAACTCTCTATGTTCTGCTAGCATTTTCTTTACTTCCATATATTCTTTCTCAAGTAAGAAAGATATAGCAATATTTTTTCTATTATTAACCGCAGAATCATCACCATTCCATTTGCAAGAGAAATTATAGAATCCTAAAGATGCATAATGACCTATTATTGTTTCAGCATTCATATAAGCATTACTCAGATCAGACGTAACACCTATATCTGCAACACCATAAATTAATTCAACAATTGCTTTGCCTGCTAAATGTATTTTTATATCAACAGTATTATTATCTGAATTAAATTGGTCATATTGATTTCTGTAAAATCTTTTGGTAAATCCAAAATCTCCTCCATAAGTACAATTATCTCTAATAGAAACCATAGCTACAGAACCAGGACGTAATAGTTCAGATATAACAGTATGTCCAGCTTCATGATATGCTACTCGTCTCTTGAAATCATCAGATATTTCATTCATATTTTCTCGAGATAGATAAAAATGTTCTATGGCTACATCAACTATATTCTGTAATGTTACAGTTTCTTGTCTATTATATGCCGCCAGAATAGCTGCATTATTAATAATATTCTCTAGTGTTGCACACGATTCTCCATTTAATATAGCGGCAATGCTATCAATATCAATATCATCTGCACATCTTCCAGATTTATTTATATAATACTTAATAATCTCTACAGCTTCTTTATAAATTGGTATACTTACATATAAAGTTTTTCCAAGTCTACCTGATCGTTTAAGAGAATTTGGTAATTTACTATCATCATTACATGTAGCAATTACAAATACATCTATATCTTTAACATCATCAATACATGATTGCACCGTTACAAATTCTGATGTATCTAGTGCTTTTTCATTATCGGAAAACTTATCTAAATCATCTAATAATATTATAGCCGGAGCATTAGATTTTGCTTGATTAAATGTATCTGTAATATACTTTATAAAATCTCCATCAGCATCATTTTTGCGGATTATATAAGATTTTCTATTAGATTCTACAGATTTTAATAAGCATTTAGCCATTGTTGTCTTACCAGTTCCAGGGAATCCATATAATAATACACCTTCTTTACAAAATACACCAAGTTTCTTATATTCTTCCGGATTATTAAGCATATCGCTAATAATCATCAACTCCTTTTTGATATTCTCATATCCTATGATTTCATCAAAATAATTTGACATGATTGATTTCCTTTCTTATAATAATATATAAAGGAGGAGTATTATACTCCTCCTTTTAATCTACTTTATTTATCCCAAAGAGCCTCATCGTATGGACATTCCGGCTGGATATAGTCACAATGATTTTCCATATAACACATTACGTAAGGCTTAGGAGGCATCTCATGGAACTGATTCCAATATGCTGCTTCGAAGAGATGACTGATAAATAATTTTGTGGCCCATCTCTCAGCTCTCATATAAAGATGTGATACAGGTAATTTACCTGATTCATATACTTCACGTATTTCTTTATTCTTAAAGTTCTTCTCTTTAAGAATTCGAGCAGCCTGGTCTGCATAATCTCCCTTTTCGTTCTTCATAGTTTCATACTGAAGCCTTTCTTTGTACAAACGACCATACATCGACTTGGGGTTATTGCATAACTTATGGAATGAACTGCCTATTTTATAGCAAACAACTTTAAGGTCTTTATTATACGGGATAACAGAACATGCCTTGATAACAGCTTCTTTATTCCATTTGCCACCTTTCTTACCTTCCTTGTAGCAGTCCTTAAATTTCTTAAAGTGGTCGATATTCCACTGGGAACGTCCACAGATAACAACCATAGTTTCGTCATCAAGCTTACCACCACAATCTTCAATAGCCTTTTCTACAAGCTCTTTAGACTTAGTAGCACCAAGCCAGGGTCTTACGTTGTCCGCCAAACCTGCGTAATTCCACCAGCTCCCTGCATGCATCTTAGTTGTTCCGTCGGGCTCTATTTTAAGTTCAAGATATGCTGCTAATGAAGCTGCTAATACAGGACCCACGCCTGCTATTCTAGATGCATATCTAGAAATATAGTTAGACTCAATAAATGAATCCAATAACTTCTTAGCATTTGCTTCCATAGTTACATACTGGTCATATAATAACATAGAAGACGTAATCTTTGTTGCATTACGTTCTTCTTTGCTTGACTTATTATCAGCGCCCTGAGCTAATGCTCTTATCTGGTTAGCCGTATTGATTCGCATCTGCTGGATCTGATAATAGTTATCAATAAGGAATCTAGCCTCATTGATGGAAGGAGACTGTACATCAATCTCTTTTAAGTTCTTCTTATTAAGAACTAAAAGCTCATCGACTTTAGTAACTTCTTCCTCGTTCATTACTTCATCATTCAAAAAATTCTCGTTCATATAATACCTCCATTTGATATATTAAAATTTTAGGTAGATGACTATAAAAGCCATCTACCATTACATATATATTATTTATAACTGAAATAATTTTTAGTTGGCTCATTCAAACGTCTGAAATATTCCATATATTGATTCATTTATTTACAATTGACATATTTGTCCTTTTTGATTCACTTACCTATAGTGGGATAATTAAATTCTTTGGTTCATTCATTTATAGTTGATGTATTTATTATAGTTGATTCGTTGTTTTCTATTGATATATTAGAGACTCTGACTCATTAACTCTCTACTTGAAATGTCTTTATTCTTAGATTCATTTAGCCTATTTTGAAGTATCGATAGGTATTGATTCGTTATCATATTATGATATATTTCAATATCTGACTCATTAAGACTGCTCTTGATATATTCAGTATTTTAGATTCATTGTTTTCATATGAAATATCTACACGGAATTGATTCATTCTTAACTATTGACATATCATTCAACACTGATTCGTTCTTATTTATAAGATATATTAGGTATCGGAGACTCATTTAACACATCATGAAATATTATATTGTCCGTGATTCGTTTTCTTTCCAATGAAATATCAATATTGGGTGACTCATTTAAAATATCTTGAAATATATAGTATCAGAGATTCGTTATTTAACATTTGAAATATTATTACGAATGACTCATTTTTCTATCATTGATATATCTGAAAATATATGATTCATTATCTTACCATTGAAATATATTAAACTCTCAGATTCATTTATTAATCAAAGTTATGCCAATTGTCTCCAAATATTCTTCCCATAATAATATCTAGTCTTTCTTCTACTTCTGCTGGAAATACTAAGTCTATGAGTCCACTAAAGTATAAATTGAATACAAAATCACTTACCTCTGTATCTCCTAAGGGAATGCTTAAAATTTGCGTATATGAATTTTGGTCGTTCATATCAGCCTCATAAATGGATAGTATATGACTCCTATACTCTGAAAAATGAGGATCGTTGTAATTAGGATTATTTATATATCTCTCATCTATATTATGAAAATGCAGTATAGGTATTTTTCCATTATTAGATATTGATAGATGTATCCTACATTCGTTACCTAAGTCAAAGAAGTTAAACATTTACATCGTAATCACATCCATAAGTCTAATACATTCTGTCTCATTCATACGAATAGTATATACTATAACACCTATAGTATTCTTAATATTTAAGATGATAATATTCTTAGAGATTGTATCATCATCTTTGAAAGTTACATTATTAGAAACTCTAGAGAATTCAAAGACATATCCTAATGCCATCTTCTCTTCCAAGATATTATCACCTCACTTAATAAATATCATCAGCATTTACTTCATCTCTCAACTTTATAGTCTTGCCATATTCACTGAACTTAGTATAATATTCTGGGCAATTATGAGCTTGATGAAATACACCATCATATCCAAACGCAGTAATTCTTTCAGGATACCATTTCTCAGGGTCAGCACCTCTAATCATATTTACATCTTTTATTAGAATTTCTGCATCTATTCTCGCCCAAGATGGTAATTTAATAATCTTTGGTCTAGCCATATTAATCTCCTTTTAACTTAGATATATGAATTTGAAAAACTGCCATTAGTTCACCAATTCCAACAACAACTTCTTTTTGTTTAGTAATTGGCTCTATGTTTGTATGCTTTATCGCATCTAAATCTGCTGCTACCTTTTCAAGTTCTTCAATAATTAATTCATTATCTTTAGTTACAAACTTATTAAGATATTCAATTGTTGTATCAAAGTCTAAGACCAAACATCGTCCATCACTAGATTTACCTGCAGTATAAGCTAGTTTTTCTTTGATTTTATTAAATTCATATTGTGTCATCGGTTATCTCCCTTTAATGCAGATATACGTTTGTCAATTATTTCCATGCACTGATCTTTAAGAGCAATAGGATTTTTTAAGCAACATCTTTGAGTGCACATATTATCTGGTAATTCTATAAATTCACAACCATCTGCATCGATAATATGTCCATCAGCAAAATGTAAGCGTAAATCAATTACGTTTTTATGTTTAGGTACATATTTATCTGGTATTTTTAATATAATTACTGCCATATACCTCCCTCTCTTTCCTATGACTCAATCCTCACAAATACAGGATATTCCATATTCTTTTGCACATTTGAATTCTATCTGGCATCCTCTCGCATTTCTCCAGCCTTTAGCAAATACCGCTATATCTGCACCAGACAGTAATTCGATTGATTTTGCAAGATACCACAATCTACTGTTTACATTATCAGGAGCATTTTCTTGAATAAATGTATTAATAACTGTTATTTCATCAGGTATATATCCATCGTTATATAGTCTTTCAATAACCCTTGACCTATCTTTTTCTATCTGTAAATTTGATAGACCATTCATTGGCTGGCTTATAAATACTCTCTTCATCATTATTAATCTCTTCCTTCCATATACTTGTCAATAATATTTAAACAATATGTGATACCTTTCGCAAATTCTGTTCTTCCATTTACTTCTTGTTCATATGCTCCTGTATCTTCTATCTCGGTTCTTATCTTGTCAAGAATAGGCTCTTGCTCTAATGCTTTGATTGTCTCTTCTTTCGGTTTATACATTTTAGCCTTTATCTGCTCAAATTCTTCTTCCGTCATATTATTATCAACAAAATAATCATCTATCCATTCAAAAGGTTTTATGTAATTTTTAATAGTATCTTCGGCTTCTTCTCTTGCCTGCTCCATTTTCATTTGAATATACTCTTCATCTGTCATATTGTAGTGAGTAACTGTATCTACTACTGTTGAAAATCTGCAAAGAAGTCCGTTTGGCTGTCTGCATATAAAACTACCCATTGTTCTCTCCTTTCAATTTTATTGTCTTTCCATATTGATTAAATTCTGTGAAGTACATTGGGCAATTATGTGCCTGATGAAATACTCCATCATATCCAAAAGCAATAATCTTTTCGACATACCATTCTTTAGGGTTATCTCCCCTTATCATCCATATATCTTTAACCAATACTTCTGCTCCTATTCTTGCCCAATTTGGTAATTCAATTGCCATTGTTATCCTCTTACAAAATCAACTGTCCTAATAGTTTGTCTAATACTTCCTTATCTTTGTAATTAAAATATCTTAATTCTCCATAATGATTAAGATTTGAAATAAACATAACAAGTACCTTTTTCATTATTTCATTTTCTTTTTCAAGTTTTTCAATTCGCTCTATATCTGTCATTTTATATCTCCATTTTGTATTGCTCTATAATCTTCTCTGCCCTTTTGGTAGTGTTTCATAAGTGTTTCTTCTAAATGCCCATGAATCTCAGGAAACATTTCGTGATTTTCTCTATTCATCGATTCATCAATTAATCCTTGTGCATAAGCCACCTTTTTAAGAGATTTAATAGCGCTCATACTTTCTGTTTCTTTAGCTATCATTGGCTTCTCCTTTTACTTCTTCTTCCACAATAACAATAGCATTATAAATTATAATTCTTTGATTTTGATTGTCGGAAATATCGAATTTTATTTTGTTTTCGGCTTCAGTGTCTTCAATATCAATTTTCCCTTTATAAGTTTTAATTAAATTGCCTGTCATATCATAGACATATACTGAACGATTTAATCCATTATTAAAATCACTACTTATATTCTTCTTCATTCTCTCGCAACTTGAACAACCTGTGTTAAATAACATTGTTATTCCTATAATCCCAAGAAAAATGCTATTTTTAATACTTTTCTTCATTTTGTTTCTCCTTATCTTCTAAAACAATCGGTAGCAATAACGGGCAAGCAAGTGTAATCATTACAACTTCTGCTAACTTAACAATTTCATCGCTGCTCATTTGTTGTCCTCTCCTTTAAGTTCTTCCACCAACGAATCATACTTATCACTTGGTATTACAAGTTTAATAAGTTTACCTAAATCACAATATTCAAGTTTGTACATATTGAGTATGTGTTTTCTGTAATAGTACATATTTTCATTTTCTTTTATTGCCTGTGTATATGATATGTCTATCTTATTGTCAGTTCCGTAAATCTCATAGGTTTCGATATAATTATCTTGCCCCTTGATAATAGGCGCATACCTTGAATCTGTGGTAACTTTTCCGTTTACGTCATCCCAATATATTTTATTCATTGGCTTCTCCTTCAGATTCTCTCTTTTCTGCCAAGTGACAATATCCATCTGGATTAGTTTGACAACCACCACCCCATTTATTACATATACTATGAGCTACTATGATCGGAAAGCCATCTATCAGTTCCATTACATCACTTTCCCAATGTTTACAATCTTTACAAGTTATAATTTCATTAGTAGTATCAGCTTCAGCTATTCCTTTTGTCATCATAGAATCATGAAAATATAAATTTACTTCTTCGCCTATTTGATACTTAGGCAAGTCAAGTTTAATTACCGCTTTCATATTTAATTATCCTTTCAATGTAGATATATGCTTATCAAATATTTCTTCTATTCGTGTTAAATCAACTATTTCATTAAATAAACCGTCATAAGGATAAGCAAATGTTTGTATTTCTGTCTTAAGTTCTTCGAGTTCTTCTTTAATTTTTCCTTTGTAATATTCTTGATTATTCTCTGCAATAGCAGAAGACCAACAATGATAGCAGTTATCATACCATTGTTCTGCTTTGCAATCTTCACCAATAAATATATTATTAAGTCCTATATCTTTAGGACAATGTATATCTCTCATTTATTCTCCTTTCGTATATATAAAACATTTAAGTTATCTTAATAAATTGATTCACACTACATTTTATGAAATATCACATTGTTAATGGTCCGTTCTGGCTTTGCATGATATATTCAATATTCTTGACTCATTATATTATTTTGAAATATCTAGAATGATGATTCATTTTATACCATTGAAATATCATATATGTATTTGATTCATTCGCTTACAATAGAAATATCTGCTATTTTTGATTCATTCGTACACTTATGATATATCTAGATTCATTGATTCACTTTTAATAACCAAATATGAATTCACTATCGCCAAAATGATCTTGTAGATAATCTCCTAAATCAACATTAATAGCTATACATATCTGAAACATCATATCTTCTACTTCAGATGCGCACATTGGTATCTTTAGAATTTGTCTTTTATCTCCATTAGCACAATCATCTATTACAGTCAAATCTATATATCTACTTTCTCCAGTAGGATAATTAAAATATACATTTGCTTTATTCTGTGTATCTTCTTCATACTCATCACAGATTCTACTAGTATTATAGAAATATAATGTAGGAAATCTTCCATTACTATTATTAGACATTGGAAATCCAATATACATACTTGAATCTGTATCTGTATAATAGTATAAAAATTCACCTATACATTCCAGAGCTCTCATTGTATCTGATTCATCCATCTTAAATGAGTAGATTATAGATCCTATAGAATCTTTAATATTTACAATTACAATATATGAAGATACAGTCTCTTGATCATTAGCAAATCTTATATTATTCTGTATTCTTTTAAATTCAAATACATATCCATATGCTAGAGCAATACTAGATTCATTGAAATGATTATATTGGTTTAAAGTATATAATAAATAATTCTTAGCATAGTCCATAATTAGTCCTCATTGCCCATATAATAATTACCATACCATTTAACCAATAATAAATCATCTCTCTTTAGAGTAACAGCATTCCATTTCTCTAATAAAGTTCTAGTATCAAATCCATGACTACATGTAACTGCAAACCCATGTATTGTATTATAATAATTTAATTCTACCGAATCGTCTATATCTTTAATATCATTCATAAATTCTGCTAATGAATCATAATCATTAATATCAAAGTCAAAGAGCCATTTCTTCTCTGCGGCACATTCTTTTTTAGCAGCAATACTAGCTAATTTAGATTGAATACTAGCGAGATTAAAATCAGGATTATCAATAAGAAAATGCATTAACTCTTTATATATTTTCTCTGAATTTCTAGCATTAAGAGAATAATACATTCTACTTGTTTCTCCATATACACCTGCTTTACTGAAGCTATAAAATTCATTAAGTATTTTATAACTATTAATATCTTCAGTAGTAATAAATGATTTACGTCTTTCTTTAAATCCTTTGATGTGGTCATTATCTTTATTTCGTGATACAAATAATACAACATGAATGGGTCTGTCATCTTTTAACTTAACACCCCACATATTATTCTTAGCCATACTATTACACTCCTTCTTTAAATATAAGGATCTGAATCCTTCATATCTGATCCACAATAACTGCAATAATTAGTCTTAAACTTACTAGCCTTACCACAGTTATTACATATATATGCTGTTTCAAAATCATCTTTAGTTAAAGTATCATATTCATCAGGTTTAACTGCCTTAGTTGATATTAACACTTTATCCCAAGTAGATTCAGGTGCATTTAATGCACGTTTAGCTAAATCACAAATAATTAAATAATCACGATATTCATCATCAGAGATGATTCCTTGTTCATCGTGTAGCGTCTTGAAGATAACTTCAGCTTCTTCAATATTCTTCTCAGTAAATAATACGCCATCATTTATAATTTTCATTATTAGATTCTCCTTATTCAGATTCTAATTGACATTTCTCATATAAGTCTAATGCCTTCAATATATTATCATTTAATTTTTCTAGACTCATTATATAATATCTTAAGTTTATTGCTTCATATTTAGTATCTACACTTTCTTTAGCTTTCTTAGCATATATTAATGAAGTATCTATATATTCAGCAATATTTCTTACAGTATTTTGTATCTCTTCACTGCATTTAAATTCACCATTTACTACTTGAGCATTGAACTGTGAATCGTTGAGATATATTGTCTCATATCTAGGATATATCTTATCTTTGAAATTAGATAATTCTTCTATTCTATTATAATATTTAGAAGTGTCAATCATTTAAATACCTCCTATACTTATTAAAGATTCTTCTAATTATAAATACATTACTAGATGCATTTATATTAGCATTCAATAAATATATAATACTTTTTATTCGTGATTTAGAAACATACGCTAATAGAATTGTTGATCTTGTTTCAGCAAAAACACCTGAAACATCTGTTACCTTTTGTATATCAGAATCTGAAAACAAACTTTTGTTTATACTAGTGGTTAGCTTAATATATTTAACTATCTTTTCAAATTTAGATGTTAAAGTACTTAATAATAAAGCTTCCATTAACGATGGTTTGTGAGTTAAATTGTCCATTTTATAATACCTCCAATATTCTATTGTAAATTATATTCTTCATAATATTTAATTACTTTATCTACTGATTCAATTACACTATTAGCCTGATTAATAAACTCTTTAGCAAGTTTATTCATATCTTCTATATTAAATTCATTAGATGGTAAAGCTACATACTCATACATCTTATCTTTAATAACTGCAATCTCATCAAGAGTTCTGTCTATACCTTTTACTTCTTCAATAGTCATTTTCTCATATATAAATGGTCCAAAACCATTATCAAAATCATTATTGATTATATCACTAAAGACTAACATCTTATCAGATAACTTATCTCTAGTAGTTACATAATCTTTAAGCACTTTAATATTCTCATTCTTAACTTTCATTATTTAATACCTCCAAATTATTATATAATTCAAACTACATTCAGTATTATAATATATAATTATAATATATTTTATAGAAGAGAAAAAATAAATATCTAGGGATTATTTCCCTAGAAAATAAAAATAAATTGACTACTAAATTATTGGTATATGCTTTGGTTCCTTCTCCCTTCTCTTCCTCATCCCTATACTCCCCCTCATTTT